>Ga0114930_10003238_pt1 | contig 14345 bp, 13 predicted proteins | sample AnhtaG_FD_87300 | JGI IMG/M metagenome (GOLD analysis project Ga0114930, IMG submission 87300) | Deep subsurface microbial communities from Anholt, Denmark to uncover new lineages of life (NeLLi) - Anholt_01485 metaG | ecosystem: Environmental > Aquatic > Marine > Oceanic > Sediment | place... | reverse complement strand
GCCTTGGGATCCGCCGGTGATCTTCACCGGAGGCGACCCGTGGGCGCTGGACGCTCGGATGTACAGATTGGAGAACTCCAACCAAAGCCTCTACACATGGGATATGTGGTCGGATGATCATGTCACGAACTTGGCGTGGGGTCCGTTCGGCGGCGCACTGCTGGGGGACGGCTACTGGTTCGACAGGGGGCCACAGGCCATATCCTACCAGGGCAAGCTGTCCGATCTGGATCAGTGGATCTCCATCTGCCAGCCCGGATGGATACTCATCGGTCATCCGAAGGACACGAACATCGCGCTGGAGGATGTTAAGGTCCACGATGGCAGCCAGGTCAAGACCATGCTCGAAGCATCCCAGTGGAATGCAAACTGGCTGAACTCCATCGGCTACCGGTGGGACTGCACGGTTCAAGCTCTCGTGGACATCGGCCTGTACGAATGGGACTTCCCGGAGACCGACATGCTCCAGCCGTGCCACGGCTACTGGTTCCAGATCGTGCAGGGCGACAAGGCATTTATCATCCCGGAGGTAACGACCTACGTACCGCCCTGGTAAAACTAGGCATGACGCGTACGGCCCGGCTGTACAGCCGGGCCGTTTCATCCGCCGGGCGTCGAACCCGCAGGTTAGCGTGGAAGATCATGCTCCCCTCTTACGTGCGCTCGCCCGAGAGGTGGTATGACAGGACCGCCAGCTCTTGGATGAAGCAAACGTTCCGGACCACGACATTCTCCGGCACCCGTATAACCGTGGGAGCAAAGTTCAGAATCACCTTGGTTCCAGCTTTCACCAGTTGATCTGTCACCGATTGGGCAGCGGGCGCCGGAACCGTCAGGATCGCGATCTCTGCCTGCATCTCCTCGTTTACTTCTCGGAGTCGGTTGACATCCAGTATCTCAAGATCCCAGAGCTGGCGTCCGATCTTATTGTAATTGTTGTCGAAAACCGCCACGATGTGGAAGTTGTGGTGGCGTAGTCCCTGGTAGCCGACCAGTGCTGAGCCCAGGTTGCCAGCGCCCACCAGGATGACGGGCTGCTCTTTCTCGACCTTCAAGATCTTGGCTATGCGCTTCTGAAGATCATAAACGTTGTAGCCTATACCCGGCCTCCCGAACTCGCCGAAGTACGAGAGGTCTTTACGGAACTGGGCCGCATGGATTCCTGTGGCCTCCTCCATTTCCGCCGAGGATATCGTCTCAGCGCCGGCCGCCTCCATTTCGTTCAGGTGGCGAAGGTAGGTTGCAAGTCTTTCCAGCGTCGGCATGGGCACCTTGGTCTGGCGGGCCAAATGAGTCACTCTCCTTTTTTAGGTCGTCAAAATCGTCTACGACGCTTCAAACTTGGTTGCGGGCAGGCACGACTAGTCCCGGATTTCACAATTGCGCAACCCAGTTTAATGACGGTTCGTCTTCTGGGGACCTGGTAATCGTCTGCGCAGCCTTGTGCGCCGAGGCGTGTGGAAACCTGCTCGAACTGTTCGTGCGTTATTTCACAGCCTCTTCCATATATAACATAGATCGGCCCGGATTGCAATATCCGCGCTGCGATGTACGGCTACCGCTTGAAGCTCGGGGTCAGCATGGGGACTGCATTTCGGTATTCGAGGTACTCCTGACCGAAGCGGCGCACCAGGCCCGGTTCCTCGTACTTTCTGAGATACAGCACGCCGAGGACGGCCAGGATTGGAATTAGCACCAAGGCGGAGATGGATCTGGTGGCAAAGCCAACTGCGAGCAGAAGAAAGAGCAGGCCAAGGAACATCGGATTCCGCGTGTAGGCATATGGTCCTGTGGTGACCAGCCGCTGCGTCGGGTAGAGCGCGATTCCGAACACCTCGACCGGCGATCCCAATCCGACGAAATGCAAGTAGGAATACGGCCAGAGTACCCAGAACAGGCCGATGGTGAGAGAGAGCGCGACGAAGAATACGTTATACGGTGCCGGCAGCAGCGGAGGGAGCGCGAGGGCGCGGTCGACCGACGTAGTGATGAGGTAGAATACTCCCGGGACCACGATACCGAATGCGATCAAGGCGATCCAATGCCCGACGAACCTCCGAATCCGCGACATTTTGCATCCTCCTTGCAGAGTTCGACGTTCCTGCCCTAGTTCACGAGCGCTCGATCTCCCACCGGGATGTCCTGAGTCCCCGCAGGGGATCCCGATTTGGCCGGGACATGTCCGAGCCATTTCGGGGGCCGGGGTCAGGAGCCTGGCCCCCAGGCTTCGACTTATGAGAATTGCGCTAGAACCTATTCCAAAAGTGCGATGACGGCCTCGACGACTGAGTCATCGAGGCATTGAGCAGCGTCAGTTATAAGGCCTGGGCGAGCCTCTGGTGAGGTTCCCGGGCTTTGAGATACGCTCTAAAGCGGGCGCTTTTGCGGGACTCCGGCCCTGCGCGGGTAGCGGCTCGATGTATGCCGCTCCTTTCGGATTACGACCAGCGTCCGGCGGGCATCGGCATGCGGCAGGGCAAGCGCGACCGTCCTTTCGAGGTGTCCCCCGAGAATGCGGACGGCGTTCCGCGCCTCAGATAGCTCCCCGTTGACCTCCGGGCCTTTGTATGCGACGAAGCGGCCGCCTACCCGACAGAATGGGACGCAGAGCTCGGCCAGCACGGCCAGCTTGGCGACCGCCCGGGATAGCGCAAAGCCGAACTGCTCCCTGTACGACTCATCCCGTCCCGCGTCTTCAGCCCGCGCGTGGACAAGTTCAACGTCGGACATCCCGAGCTCGCCAATCGCCGTCTCCACGAACACCAGCTTCTTTTTCACCGAGTCAAGCAGCACCGTGCGAAGCCCCGGCAGCGCAATCTTCAACGCAATCCCCGGCAAGCCCGCGCCCGTGCCCACGTCAATCACGGATGCGTCGCTCCGCATCTCCACCGCAGAGAGCACGCTAAGCGAATCCAAATAGTGTTTTACCGCAATCTCACGCGGATCAGTTATCCTCGTGACGTTGAATTTGCGGTTCCATTTCAGAAGGAGCGCTGTAAACGTGTCGAACTGGTCGAGCTGACGATCATCAAGCGGAACGCCCAGTTCCGCGGCTCCACATGACAGGATATCCCTCGCCAAGTCCGCCACGCACTCACCTCAACTGCCGAGACCCAGCCCCGACTATTCGCGAGGAGCTTACTCCTTCCGCACTCTGCGCCCTGTCATCCTGAACGGAGTGAAGGATCTTGTAACTGCAGAGCGAGATTCTTCCACCGCCGCCGGCGGGGTCAGAATGACACGAACAATCCAGGCCAGTACCTTGTTAACTTGAATACTTGATTATAAAGCATCGGCAGCGGCGTCCCGAAGGCTTTCGGGACTCTGCTACCGACACGTCGTGTAGTCTTGATACTTCGATACTTCGGTAGCAGAGCGAAGCAGCGCTCCCGAAGGGCGCTCTGAATAATCAGCTTAACAGAGCACTAGTCCTGCCGCGCGACTTTATTCTTCCAGGGCATCGTCGGCACCGGGGCCGGTTCCGAGAACAATTTGGATTTCAGCTCCGAGGCCAGTTCCGCCTTGCAGCCAACCTGGCTGAACGCGAATCCGACTGTTCCATCTGCTCCCTTGTCGCGCGAGAGCTTCACCTGCGATACAGCCCCCGAAGCGTTGCCATCGAACAGCATTATCCCGCAGTAGACGTGTCGGCCGTAGGACCACTTCTTCATCCCGCTCAGCCAATCCACGAACCACCGGTTGTGCTGGGCGTTCGACGGGTTCTTATAGTTCATGGGCATATTGGCGTCGAGTATGCCCTCTCGCATCCACAGCCGCCAATCCTGGAACACGCTGGCGTAGGCGTCGGTCTTCTTGAAATCGGATGGGCAGGGTCCCCACGCGATTGTCGAAGCAGAGACGTTCACATGCGGCTTGAGGCGTTGGACTTCTTTGTAGATGGCCCTCATCATGTCGGTGACCTGCTGCCGGCGCCAGTTGCACCAGAGGGAATCGTCGGGATCCGGTTTTCCTGTGCGCCCATGTTCCTCATTGAACCTGGCCACCGCTATTTCGCTGTAACCCCACTTCTTCCCAGGGTAGCGTATAAAATCGAGCATCAGACCGTCAATGTCGTACTTGCTCACGACGTCGGATACCAGCTTGACCATGAACTCCCGATATTCCGGAACGCCGGGGTCGAGGAAGTGACCGTCGTGGGAAACGGTGGCTCCGTCCACATCTTTGGCCAGCCACTCGGGATGCAGGTTTAACACGTGGTCAGGCTGTGGCGGCTTCCCTTCTGAGCTCCAGACGCGATATACGTTGAGCCAGGCGTGGATCTCCAGGCCATTCTCTCTGGCGCGCTTGACAGCATAGCCCAGAGGGTCGAAGTCAGGCCCCGCCTGGATGTTGGTGGCGCGCGGCTCGTGCTTGGAGCGGTAGTAGGCATCGCCCCGCATGCGCACTTGGGCGACCAGGGCGTTCATGTTGCAGTCCTTGGCCCATTTGACGGTTTCATCAACCTGTTCCGGGCTACGGAGACCGGGAACCCAGTTGTGCACCCATAATCCGCGGAACTCGGGTTTCGCACCCTGTGCGCAGCCCGATATCAGGGCGAGTAGTGCCGCCGCTGCTATACCTAGCCTAAGTTTCATAGTTCTGTGTTCGCGTTTTGCTGAGAGATTCCCGGCAGCCCGCCTACGATGGTGCAGGCTCGGTCTATTCTAGCACGTTTCGCGGTTTTGGGGAACTCGTCCGCTCTCGGGAGCTTCGGGCATGCGCCCGGTATTGCGACCGGTCTGCTCCGCGATCCCTTGACTCTCGACCGGTCGAAGTGCTACATTGGCCGGGGTGTCTGCAGGCGGACGCCCGGACTTCGAGGCTTTGGCGAGGCATCCACATGAAAGATAAGGATCGCGTGCTGGACGGCATACTGGAATGCGGGATCGTGGCGGTTGTAAGGGGCCAGTCCGATGACGCGGTTTTCAAGGCAATCGAGGCGGCGCTCGAAGGGGGCGCCAACGTAATCGAGGTCACTCTTACGGTTCCGAACGCGCTCGGTATCATCAGGCAGGTGGCCGGCAAACTGGGCGGCGAGGTGATACTGGGCGCGGGGACCGTGCTTACTCCCGAGATGGCCGCAGACGCCGTTGACGCCGGGGCGCAGTTTATCGTGAGTCCGAACACCAACGTCGCGACCATCGAGAAGGCGAAGTCGAGAAGTGTGCCGGTGTTTCCGGGCGCGCTGACCCCGACTGAAGTTCTGGCGGCCTGGGAGGCCGGCGCGGACATAGTGAAGATATTTCCCGCGAACGTGATGGGTCCGACTTATCTGAAAGATTTGCATGGCCCACTGCCCGATGTCCCGCTCATGCCGACCGGAGGGGTGGATCTGAGCACCGCGAGAGACTATCTCGAAAACGGCGCGGCGGCGCTTGGTGTCGGCGGAGGTCTGATCAACAAGAAGCTGATGGAGGAAGGCGATTTCGCGGAGATTGCGAATAGGGCGCGGAAGTTCAGGGAGATAATCGAGGAGTTCAGGGGGAATCAGTAGATCAGTGTATCAGTTTGTCGGTTGGTCAGTATGGCAGCAGGTCAGCGTTGAGGTATGCCGGTAGCTTATAAAGCATGGGAACCTTCGCCGGCATGCCGGCCGTGTCTACTGGTTTTACTGACGCACTGATGAACTGACATACTGACGTACCAACGAGTTATCAGCGAGGATCTTGTTATGGCACAAGTAGTCACACTGGGCGAGGCGATGCTTCGGCTGTCGCCGCCGGATTTTCACAGGTTGGAGCAGGCCAGCTCGTTCGACGTCAAAGTCGGCGGCGGCGAGTTGAACGTCGCCATCGGTGCAGCGAGACTCGGGCTGGACAGCGCCTGGGTAAGCAAGCTGCCGAAGAATCCACTCGGCAGGATGGTGCGCAACAAGGCGCGCGAACAGGGCGTGGATACGTCGAACATCGTGTGGAGCGATTCGGGAAGGGTCGGGGTCTACTTCCTCGAGTTCGGCGCGAACCCCAGGGCGTCCAGCGTACTGTATGATCGCGCACATTCCGCGGTCAGCACGCTTCAGCGGGGTGATGTCGATTGGAAGAAGGCGTTCCAGGGGTGCAAGCTGTTCCACGTGAGCGGCATCACTCCTGCTTTGAGCAAGAGCTGCGCGGGAGCAGCTCTCGAGGCGGTCAAGGCTGCGAGAGAAGCAGGAGCTAAGGTAAGCTTCGACGTCAACTACCGCAGGAAGCTCTGGACTCCCGAAGAGGCGAACGCGTGCCTGGTTCCGCTGATGGAGCTTGTGGACATCCTGATCACGACCGAAGAGGACACAGGCGTCGTATTCGGCATACGCCCTGCCCGCCGAAGCTCGGGCGAAGGCGGGGAGGATACCTACCAGGAAGTGGCCGTGAAGCTCGACGAGCGGTTCGGCTTTGAGGTGGTCGCGATAACTCTGAGGGAAGACCTCTCGGTGCTGAGGAATGAGTGGTCGGCCTTCGCGTACGCGAACAAACAGTTCCACGAGAGCAAGAGGTACTCCTGCGAGCTGATCGACCGAGTGGGTGCCGGCGACGCGTTCACCGCCGGATTCATCTACGGGTACCTAGCCGGTGACATCCAGAAGGGTGTGGACTACGGCACCGCGTTCTCGGCTATCAAGCACTCGATCCCCGGCGACTACAACTGGGCGACCCTCGAGGAGGTCGAAAGCCAGCTCAAGGGCGCGGGGTCCAGGATACAGAGGTAGCTTATCCGCCCCTCGATACGATCCGCTCCGCTGCAGCGGACGGATCTACTCCGGGAGATCGGTGGTTTGTGCATTTCTGGCTGCGGCGGCGCATCGACAGGCGAGGAGATACCCACATCAAGGCGTCTCCATCGGGAAGCCTTCGGCCTCCAGTTCCCTGCGAAGCGCCTTCTGCTCTTCCTCGGTGAGGTCTACTGAAGGCGGCCGGGCGAACGTCATTGGGAAACCGCGCAACGTCAGCGTATACTTCGAGCCGCCGCGGGCCGGATACTTCTTGAAAATCTGCTTGTATCTGTTGATCTTCTGCTGGAGTCGGGACGTGTCCTCGCCGCGCCGGAAGCGGGCATAGAGTTCCACCATCGGTTCGGGAAAGACGTTCGCCAGCCCGGAGATCGAACCTGCCGCGCCCGCCTGAAGCGCCCGCTCCGCCAAGTGGTCGGAGCCGACAAGTATTGTCAGCTTCGGGAAGCTCCTGACGTACTCCCCCGGCCTGTCCGGCTCGCCGGAAGAATCTTTGACCCCATAGAGATTCGGATGCTCCCCCAGCGCGTCCAGAAGTTCATCGTCTATTGGGAGGCCCGCCAGGGCGGGGATGTTGTAAAGCAGCATGGGGATGGAGGCCGAATCGAGCACCCGGCGGAAGTACTCGACCAGGCCCCTCGGCCGGACTTCTTTGAAGTAGAACGGCGGCATCAGAAGGGCGGCGTCGGCGCCGGCGCTCGCCGCAAACCGCGTTAGCTCGATCGTCTCCGGCAGAGCCGCGCACCCGGTGCCGGGGATCACCTTCAGCTTCCCTTTGTTGGCGACAACGTGCTCGATCAGCCGCTTTCGCTCTTCCAGGGAAAGCGATGGCCCCTCGCCATTCGAGCCGGAGGGAACGACCCCGTGGATGCCGCTGCGGTCCTGGAACCTCAGATGCTTGGTGACATAGTTCAGATCGATTTCGCCATCCTCGTCGAATGGCGTGATGGTGGCGGTCAACGCTCCGTGGATGTTGGGCAATTGTACACCTCGTTTTGGAAATGTTGTCCCGGCCCAGGTCCTGTTCCCGGCGCCCCGGGCGTGGGGCTATTGACCCGCTGGCGCCCCGGGCTGTAACCCCGGGTCTAATCCCCCACCATGGCGGGGACAAACCCCGCTGAAGCGGGCTGCGCAAACCGTGTTATCCAGCCCCCTTTCAGGGGGGTTCCTGCCGCCAGGCGTGTAGATTTCACCCGCGGGCGACGGCGTCTGACTTGTTGACCGAGCCCTTGACCGACGCCCCGGGCGGCTCAATCCATGGTCAGGCGCCCGGTGCGCAGACCCTCCGACAGCTCGTTCGGGACGCGGACGGAAACCGCGCGAAACTTCGGCCCCCCGGTGCTGCAAGTCACGAGTATCTGCTTCACCCAGCGGGAGTCGTCCCTTTTGGGGAAATCGGCCCGATAATGCGTGCCGCGGCTCTCCACGCGCAATTTCGCCGCGCCGACGACCGCCCCTCCCAGATCCAGCAGGTTGCGAATCTCCAGGTACGACTGGACGTTCCACGGCCGGGATCTCTTCAGCCTGGATGCCAAGGTATTCAGCAGGCGTCTGGCGTCCGTGAGCCGCTTGCCGGTTCGGACGACCGAGACGTTCGTCCACATAGCCGTCTGCAAACTCGCCAGCGCCTGGTCCCAATAGTTCCCGGTATCGGGTGGCACGGCGCAGAGCGCCCGAAACTGCCACTCTGCCTTGGCGCGCACGACGTCCGACTGGCCGGCCAGGTTCTGAATGGCCGCGTAACGCGCCGCCTCCGACCCAGCGATGGCTCCATATACCTGGCAGTCGGCGAGGGCGTTCCCGCCGGGCCTGTCTGCTCCATGCTGACCCCCTGCCGCTTCTCCGCAGGCGTAAAGCCCGGGAATCTCAGTCGCCGCCGTCTCGTCAATCAAGACGCCGCCGTTGAAATGCTGGATGCTCGGCGCGAGCTCCACCGGCTCCCGGCGGATGTCGATTCCTCGCGCCAAGAGATGCTCGAGCGGGACGCGGGCTCTCGATTCTATCTCAGCGGCCGGGTTGTGGGATATCTCGAGGAAGACACCCCCGTGCGGGCCGGGCACGCCGGACGTTATCTCCTCGAAGATGGCGATGTCAATGTACATAGACTCGTTCCTGGTGCTGAATGGGTACGAGACGCCCTTCAGGTGGAGGGCCTTCGCAAGGTCTATCCCGGCTGGCGCACGCTTCTGGAGGAATTCCTCGCCGGCCGCGTTGAACAGGCGAGGGTTCATGCGCCAGAAGACCCCGGACAGCGCGAACTTCGTCGGATGGATGATGCATGGACCGATCTGGATGAACTCCATGTTCGCAAGCCTTGCCCCCGCCCGGTAGGCCATCGCTGCTCCATCGCCCGTCATGCTGTCGGGAAAGGCGTTGAACGAGTAGAGCGCGCCCGCTCCGCCGGTAGTGACCACCACAGCCGGGGCCGTGAACGATACTATCCCCTCGCCCCGAAGGCTGATCCCCCAACACCCGAGTGCCCTGTTCGGAATTGACTGGCTCGTCACGAGGTCGGCCGCCATGACACCTTCGACAAACCGCACTCCGACGTCCCGCGCCTTTGCTAAGAGGGCGCGCATGATCTCCGGGCCGGTGTCGGCGCCTCGACCGCAGGCCCGCGGGAACCTTGCACCGTCGGAGAGTATCTGCACGAACTTGCCGTCTTCCTTGTCAAAGCGCGCCCCGTATTTCTCCAGGTCGAGGAGCCTGTCCGGGGCATGGCGTGCGATCTGCTGTGCGAGTTCCGGCCGGGCGACGAGTGCCCCTTTGATCATTATGTCGAGCCAGTGCTCGTGCGGCGAATCGGCCGGATCCGCGTGGCCTAACGCGGCTCCGAACGCCATCCAGTCAGACGCGGAGTTCTGCGTGCATCCGCTCTGGCCGGGCACGCCCTTCTCCACCACGAGCACGTCTGCGCCCGCCTCCCTGGCGGCGATCGCCGCCCGCAGGCCGGCCCCTCCGGCTCCGATGATCAGTACGTCGGTTTGGTATGCGGCGGGCATGATTGGATACTACTGTGATACGTAACGCGTGATGTTTGTCGGTTCAATCCGACTCCTGGAGTGTGCCGTTGCTCGCTATACGCGAGCCGAGTTTCTCTTCCACTGTATATCCTCATCGGCTCGGAACCATCCTCAACAGGACGGGATGATCTGCATGAGCACTGAAAGGCGATGCTCAACGACAGTCTCGTTCAGCACATGGCGGGCCTTGCAATACCAATCCCGGCTCTCATGGGCCGACCCGGGCGCACATTCATTGAAGCGCGCCCTCTCTTTCGACGAACCCCGGCTGCATCCCTCGGCAATCTTGCCGCCGAGCGATCCCGGCGCCGAGTATAGGTCACGCACTACGCATCACGAGTCACCCATGATGATCGCCGACTTGATCGCCTTCCGCGACTCCATCGCTTGCAGTGCGTCGGTCGCTTGGTCCAGACTAAACTTGTGAGTTACGATACCCTCGAACGGCTCGGGATTCCTGCAAACGAGGGAGAGAGCGTGCCGGAGGTGCCTCGCATGGCTGGTCCATACCCCCTGAAGCCGCAGGTTCTTCCGGACGATATCGTAGTACGGATCGAGCGGTAAGGTCCCCACGGGAACGGCGAATCCGGTGGACACGTAAGCCCCGCCCGTGCGAAGAACCGAAATCCCCTCGCTGATGGACTCCGGCTTGCCGGAGCTTTCGAGCACTGTGTCAACACCGTGAGGGGCGGCGTTGCGCACGGCATCGGCACGGTCGTCGGGTGTCGTATCCCGGTAGCTGATTGTCAAGTTCGCCCCCAATCTCTTCGCCAGGGCGAGGCTGTCGGGAGATCCGCCCACCACGATTACGGTGGATGCGCCGCCGGCGCGCGCGAATGCCATCAGGTAGAGCCCCAGCGGCCCGGATCCCTGGACAAGCACTGTGTCTCCAGGTTGGATGCCGGCAGCTTCGATCGCATTGGCGGCAGTGGCGCCGGAGCACGATGTGCTCGCCAGCAGCGCGTCACTGGGGCCTTTGTAGTCGTCGAGGTGCATGACGATGGTGTTCGGTTCGAGGACGATGTGGTCGCCGTAGCACCCTACCAGATGAGGAGGCGCGGACGACGGCCTGTGTATCCCATACACCCAGCGGTTCGGGCACAGGTTCGGAGTCTGTCTAATCGCGCAGGAATAACAGTGCCCGCAGGTGACACCCCGTTCCCATATGATGCGGTCACCGGGGTTAATCTCTCTTCCAGTCACCGAGAGAAATGGATGAATGCTCTTGCCCACCTCCACAACTTGGCCGACACCTTCGTGGCCGAGGATTATAGGCAGGGGCGTCCGAGGGTCGTGCCCGTGCCACATGTGGATGTCGGAGCCGCAGACGCCGGCCGCGCGCATGCGGACCAGGATCTGGCGTGGACCCAGCGGGGGCCGGTCGAACTCACGGATTACGAGCGGACGACTGAATTCCTCAAGTACGGCGGCTCTCACGGTGACCTCCCTAGAGCAGATCCATGATAGTCCGGCGTGCGCGAGGTGTCAAGGCTGCCTCCTGCTTCGGGGGGTGGTGGCGTCAACGATCTGCCGGCGCTGGTCGGAGAGGCGGCGGAGCAGCCGACGGATTTCCCTCATGTCTCCGGGTCTGATCTCCTTCTTGAGGAGGGAGCAGATGTACCGCGCGCACTCGAAGGGTCGAAGGTCGTCGGGAAACACGCACCCGTCGCGGCCGAGGTAATCGCACGGCTCGATCGGTGTGTCTGTCTGCGTTCCTGCAAGGATATCGGCACAGGCGCGCACGAAGTCGCCCGGCGCATCGTGGGAAGGAAGGGCGTACCCACAAGTTGCGACAAGGAGCAGGTCGAAATCGGCGACCTTCGTGGGTTTTCGGCAGCACGGCTCCGGGCAGACGGGGCAGAGCTTCGCCGTGTACGGGTCGAAGCGGCGCCGGAGTCTTCGCTGGGTTGCTCTGTACTTGTCGATCAGGCTGGCCATAATCTGTTCGTGCCCAAGCGGCGCACCGGTGTGTGCCAGGCGGCACGCCCGTATCCTATCACGGCAGCCTGCAATCGTCAACCGATGCGAGCTGGGCGTCAGTGCCCCGCTTTCGGGGTATACTGAAAAAGTGCCCAAGCGATGCGTCCAGGCGGACGCCGAGCTTGGAGGCCTGTCATTTCCTGGTGCGCAGCTCTGAGCTGCGGGAGAGGTTGTCGGATGGAAAGCGGCCGCTTATGTGTAGAGACCCGCACTCTGGATGGCATTCCGCTCATCCAGCCCCACGGAGAAATCGACATATACACCGTCCCCGAGTTTGAACAGGCGGTGAGCGGCGCTGTTGGCGGTGCAAGGATCGTCATCGTTGACCTGAGCGATATTTCCTACCTGGACAGCTCGGGGTTGAGTACCCTGATCGGCGCGTACAAGGCATTGTCCGCGAAGGGCGGGGAACTGTATATCGCTGCGCCCGCCGACCCGCCTGCAGTGCGCCGCGTCCTCGAAATCACTCGGCTGGACGCTTTCGTCCGGATTCGCGGCTCGTTAGCGGAGATCCTGGAAGAGCTGGAGCTGCCGCAGGTGGCGTAAGCGCTCAAACCGGGATGAAGGCCGGCGGCTGGCAGGCCGGGCGGTCAGCAGTTGACTATGTCCCCGAACGGGTACGATACCTTCTCCATCTCCATACACCGTGCCTGGAGGCCCACTGCCTCCGAGACCAGGCGTGTGGCATCTATTTGCTGATTCCCCTCGAAGCACGCATGCCCTCGATTGACACCTCCGCCGGCTGCCGGTATAGTGGCAGTGAGTTCGCGTTCAGGAGGTTCCAAGCGTGCGGGTACATATCCTGGGGTCGGCGGGTGGGAATGTCACGCCCAGGCCGCTGTGTACATGCCGCATATGTCGGGAGGCACGACAGAAAGGGCCGCCTTACAGCCGGTGGGGACCTGCACTCTTCGTGGAGGGCCCGGACATCCTCTTCGACACGCCGGAGGAGATTTCACTGGAGTTGGCGCGCGCGGACATAAGGCGGGTGGGCGCCGTGATATACAGCCACTGGCACCCGGACCACAGCTTAGGGATGCGCGTCTTCGAGCAGATGAACGTGAACTGGCGGGCAGCGCGGTCGAATCGGGCTATGCGGACGACCCCCGTTTACCTCCCTGAGAGGGTCAGGCGCAACTTCGAGGCTTGCGGGTTGATGCGTTTCCTTTCGTACTATGAGAGCATGGGCCTGGCGAGGCTCCACATCCTCGGCGATGAGTCAACAGTTGAAATCGGGAGCGTGGAGGTCAGGGTCTTCCCGCTTGCAGCGCCGGCGCTCTGCGGGTACGAGCTGTCAGAGCGTGGGAAGAGGCTCGTACTTGCAATCGACGACACCAAGAGCTGGATGCCCGGGCCGGAATTGGCCGGCGCCGATCTCGCCGTCATCGAGTGCGGCTGGTTCGAGTTCGACACGGGCGGAAACCGGATCATGCATCCCGACGCGGCGGCAAGGGAGCAGGAGGCGCCGGTCGAGGAGACGCTGGAGAAAGTGCGGGCGCTTGGCGCGAAGAGGGCAATTCTGACACACATCGAGAATGCGGGTGCTCGCTCCTACGATGACTATCTGGCGCTGGAGAATGAGCATAAGAAGCTGAGGATCACCTTCGCCTACGATGGGCTGGTAACCGGTGTGTAAGCCCTAGACGGCGCAGCGGAGACGGAGTTCGTCGCGAACGGGGATGCCTCCGAAGCCCACCTGCACCTCGCCGTGGTGCTCCGCTACCAGGTTGGGCTTGACCTCGTACACTTGAAACCCGTTTCTCTGGTAAAAGTACATCGCGGGGAGGTCATCGTTCGAGGTCGTGACGAGTATGTGCTTTTTCCCCTCGGATTCTGCCTTCTTCTTCGCTGCGTCCACGAGCATCTTGCCCGCGCCGAGGCCCTGGTATCCCGGCAGCACGTCGAGCACAACGATGACGAGCGAATCGGGTTCCAGGGCATAGGACAGCAGGCCGGTCAGGTGGTCGCGGTGATGCGCGCTGACCACGTAGGCCGGCAGCTTTAGGACATTGTACGGCTTGTCAAGACAGACGATTTTTGTCTGGCTTCCGAAATACTCCGCGACCTCGCCGATCCTTTGGTAGTCTGAGGGGGTGGCCTCCCGCACATGCAGGCCGTCCGACGACCCGAAGCTCAGTCTCGATACTATTTCAATGCGCGAATGCTGGGGGCACACCGGTCGGCCGCTGCGTCCGCAGACATACCATGCATCGGCGCCGCATATGGTGCATTGCATTCCCGGACTCTCCTGAGGTACACGAGGTGTGGGCTGGCGGCGCATGGTCGAGCCAGCCATATCTAGCATACCAATTGCGAAGAGGTTTGTCAACAGGCAGCCTCTAGCGGAACAGTTCACGATCATTGACAGGAGCTTTCGGGACCGCCTATGGTCCCCTTCGTAAGGGGGACAGTTCCCCTCCTTGCGAAGGAGGGTCCGGCGAAGCCGGGGGAGGTTATGGGCGCCCACTATCAATAACCGTGAAATCTTTCGTATGCGCACGACGGTTGACAAAATGTAGGTTTGTCAAACATGTGTTACACCACCTCCTGGTAGTGGCGAAGCATTTGTGATGCAGAGCGCCAGCCATGAGCCATCAGAGGCTGGCGGTTGGACTCTCGTAGGTATCGAGTGAACT
>Ga0114930_10003237_pt1 | contig 14346 bp, 12 predicted proteins | sample AnhtaG_FD_87300 | JGI IMG/M metagenome (GOLD analysis project Ga0114930, IMG submission 87300) | Deep subsurface microbial communities from Anholt, Denmark to uncover new lineages of life (NeLLi) - Anholt_01485 metaG | ecosystem: Environmental > Aquatic > Marine > Oceanic > Sediment | place... | reverse complement strand
TGAAGACAGAGTCTGATATAGTATCTCGTGTTGTTCAAGATAAGAGGAGATGTCTACTCTACTTTCGATATTGCTACTTTCATGGCAGTTCTTTCTAGTGCGCTTTTCCATCCAATTCCTCCTTAGATAAGTTCTACGTCTGCAATAAACCAGTCATAACAACCAGATTCTCTTTGCTACAATTGACGACTTTGACTCTAGTTCTTGCGGCTTCTGCAGAAACAAACAGTTCATCATAGCTAATATCCTCATACCTGACACGTAGTGGGAGATTCTATCATCAGTCCACTCCTTTCCCTTCTTTATCTCCCATCTTCTTTCTCCTTGTATTAATCGTTAATTAGATATTGTTCATTCTTTACGGAACACATTTTCTTTTCTCAAGCATGACCCTTAGGACTGCGTATATTCGTCACTATTTACCGCTTTTTCAACGAATCAAAAAGTTGTTTGACTATTCAAAAGTACCTCAATTTGCTTGCCCAATTGCGGAAGCTAGGCTAGCTATGGCGGGACAATAGCCAAGAGTATGTCACAGATTCATATTCTCAATCTCTTCTTTTGTAATCAAGGTCAAAGGACGTAGTGTAAAGCCACCATCAAAAGTCACATTTGTTCCTGTTGCAAAGGATGCTTTATCGGAAACCAAGAATGCATATATTGCTCCCAGGTCACTTGGTCGTCCCAGACGAGCAAGAGGAATGTTACTCATGAAGCTCTTTCCCATCTTGGAATCACTTACCACTCTCGGTAGGATTCCCCCTGCCCAATTGGGCGAGTCTATCAGCCCGGGTGAAACTGTGTTAACTCTTATCCCGTAGGGAGCAAGTTCTATGGCAACTGTTTCGGCAAATACCTGCACGCCTGTCTTACTAACCCTATAGGCTGCCTCTTTGTAGGCCGGATTATATTGAATAGTTGACGAAGTAAACAGTATTACTCCCTTTCTTCTTTCGATCATGTGTTTGGCGACCTCCCGAGTGAAAAGCATTGCACCAGTCAGATTTGTGCCTATTATCCGATTCCAGCACGCCAGGGTAATCTTGGTTACAGACTCCCATTCGATGATTCCTGCATTACTTATAAACACATCAATTTTTCCCAGTTGGTTGATTGTCTTGTGAACCACACCGATTACCTGTTCTTCCTTTGATACATCAGCCTCGATAGCAAGGACTTTCCGACCCAGTTTTCTTATTTCCTCCTGGGTTGACCCTTTTCCTTTTTCAACCTTGATGTCACAATAGGCAATATCGACTCCTTCCTCAGCCAGGGAAAGAGCCACGGCCTGACCAATACCTCTTTCAGCGCCGGTTATCAAAGCAGTCTTATTTTCTAATCCAAAATTCATGCTCAGTCCCCCTCCTCTCACTTGTTTGTAACTATTCTCATTTATTACCCGTTCATAGCATCACATTAAATTGCTACCCAACCTCTTCATTGATACTTAACTCTCAACAATCCTTATCCCGAGCCACTCACAGAGTATCCTGAGCTCATCCAGAACATTTCGGGGCACGACTACATAATGATTGGCTAGACAATTTTCGAGAAATTTCTTGGGCTCTCCTGACAGCCTGACCCTAACCCACATCTTCTTCTGTCGCACTACTTGCGTTAATTGTCCGCTGACTGCGTGGACCCAATCGCATCCCTTCCCATATAGTCTGAAAACAGTGGCCGGTCCTTTGTTAAGCCAGGGAAGACAGACGGCGGTTGAGAAACCTTGCTCTTTAGCTTGAGCAGATTCCTTAATGAAGGTACGTTTGTTCTTAGCACAAAGTGAAGCAGGGCCACCACAGTGCACTAAGGTTAGAATATTGTCCTCGTCTAAATCATACAGGTCTCCTACGTAAGGATTAATTGCCGTAAGATACTTGACCATTAGCGTAGCTACGCAGATCAGAACATCCCCTTCGCAGCCCAACACGTAATCATCCTCAATGAATCCCAAACAGGGATTAAGTCCCATTTCCTTGGGCATTGCACTCCAGCATTCCGTAGCAAAAGCATGCAGGTCATCCTCTTCGGCAATAGTCTTCAAGGCTAGATGAAGCCTTATTCCCGACATGAGCACATCCTCTGTAGTTTTAACAATAAATTCACTCATTATCTTTTCTTTCAATTCTTGAAGGAGACTCGTATTCCTGGAGATAGAATCTACCCCATCACGCAATCTGTCAAAGCCGATTTTTACCAGTTTAATCCCTAACTTGGATTCAATAACTCCTTCATCGTAATCACATGCAATCAAATTAGGGAAAAGCGAACCTATCTGTCCTATGCGACTCTTTCGCAATCGGGACAGAGCAAAGGCTGCCCGAAGAGTCTTTTCGAATTCCGCCAAAACATCCTCACCATCGCCTATCTGGTAGAGCAGCTTGACCCGTTTTTTCTCTTGAAGGCGACCCAGGGCTAGTACGCTACTGGGCCAAGCCCACCTTCCTTTAACGGCCCAGAGGATACAGGGACAATCCATTATTTCAACTATTTCCTTAATCAGCTCGGCACTCATTCCTTGCAGAACGACTATTAAAAGAACATCTAAATCTTTTCTTCGTGGCTCTTCTATTGGGAATTTGATTTCTTTACCCTCTGCCTCGATACCACCATCTATGAATTCCAGGTCAAGGTTTCTCACTCTATTTATTACAGTTTGATAATCCATATTCTGTTCTCGATCGAGTCTGTTTCCAATGCCAACCATGCCAACTATCGGCTTAAATTCCATGTTTCTCATTGTGGATTGTCCTTGTAGCGATACACACCGACGATTCCTTCAAGGGGCTCGGTCGGGGACATGGCGGGTGGCTTTTGCTTTTATGGATATGTACTCTCCATATTTCATAAGTACAACTCTTGAGCATAGCGCTGGGCTTAGTTTATTAACAAACTCCACGGGATCGATAGTGTTTTCTACAAAACAGTCATAGTGCATGGGAATTATTATCTCCGGAGAGACCAGGCTAGCCAGTCTGGCAGCATCTTCTGGCCCAAGATTGCTAAACCCCCTATTTATGCAGACAATTAGTACATCCGGCTTCTTGACGACAGTCCACTTGATCTTGTTCAGATAACCCTCAAGGCCCACCTTGGTATCTCCCGTAACATAGATTCGGAATGGACCAAAATCAAAAAGGTAGCCGTAGTGGGTTATTTTTTCCTTGCTCGTACATTCCGCATACACAGACTGTACCCTGATCCCGTCAAGGTTTACGATGCTATCTAAACTCACCACAGATGCTCTGTTCCTGGGAATTCCAATCCTTTGAAAACAATCATATGACTCAAGCGGGCCATAGAAATTAGCCTCAGGATTTGCTTGCCAGAGAGAGGTGAGTGTTTCTTCATCGGTATGGTCACCATGCATGTGGGTGCAAAACACATAGTCCACTTTGATGTTATTCGGATCGACAGGAAAATGACTATGTATGTAAGTCATACCATCCTTGCTGGCTGAAAAAGAAAGAAGAGGGTCGACTATTACCACTTTATTCTCACTTGTTCTAAAGGCAAAGCCCCCTTGTCCGAGCCACAGTATGCCCAACTCGCCCGGTTTCACTTTGTCTCTCAACTGAATAGACCGGTACTTCCGGGGCCAAATTGGCGGCATCTTGTCCTCCCTTTCACCAGGTAGGTTCGCCATCCCTCGTGCCTCTCTTCATGCTACGATTTCGGGTAGCCCACAAAAACCGAGAGGACGCCTCTTCTAAAGCGTCTCTTTCGAAAAAAGCCAAATTCTCCCTCGTTTTACCCGTCACCAAAATACCTTTTTCTCATTTCCCTCAAAAACTTCAAAGACTCTTTCAGTTCCTCTATCCCGTTCATTCCGTCCTCAATAGACACCCATCCCTGGAAACCAGCCTCTTTGAGTAGCGAGAATATTCTGTGGTAGTCATTCAATCCTTTACCGATAACCCCATGACGGAGTTTTTCTGGATATCCAACTGTTCCATCACAGAGCTTCAGCTCTTCAAGTTTGACTCCCCTTTCAACGTACCGGTCGCTCGCATGCACCGTCCTTACTCTGTGCTTTACTTCTTCCAGGAGTTGTATCGGATCCTCACCGGCAAGGATACTGTTTGAAGGGTCGAACTGAACTCCAAAGAATGGCGAGTCAATTTGGCTGATTATTTCCAGAAAAAGGTCCTTTTTTTGGGCAAATTCTGGATATTTCCAGAAATTATCTTTGTAATGGTTTTCCATCACCAGAATCACTCGGAACTCTTCAGCCGTAGCCAGGCAATCCTTAATTGATTCTACCACTACTTCGACTCCCTTTTCTCTCGAGAGACCCTGCCTCCTTTGTCCAGAAAGAACGCGACAGAATCCCCCTCCCAATTCGGCAGTCACCTCAATAATCTCTCTTTGTTTGGCTACTTCCTGTTGCCTCTTCTTCTTATCGCGGAACGTAAAATCGGACGAGTAGCACATCATCGGTATTTCAAAACCATGATCGCCTATGGCTGTTCTCAGTTTTGAAAGATACCGAGAGTTATGACTCTTGAGAAATCCTGCGTATAGCTCAAGTCCATCAGGTTTAAGCTGTGCAGCGATCTTTACCCAGTCGAAAACTGACATCCTGCCCACACAGATGTCTTCCATGTAACATTTTGGGAAAACAGAAATTCCTACCATCTCTTTTCTCCGTCGGTCACTTTGTCTACTCTCAGTCTGGCCAGTCTGTCTATAAAATATCTCTTCTTACCCACGCCTCACAGGTTAAAAACCTTCCTAACGATAGCTTCCGTATTCGTCAATGGCTTCAAAACAGGCCACAATGTTGTCCCAGGGAACGTCGGGTTGAAGGGCCTGACATGGACCAAGGACAAGCCCGCCCCCAACACCAACGGTCTGCATCCGACTTCTTACTTCCCTGCGCACATGCTCAGGACTACCGAAAGGCATTGTCGTCTGGGTTCCTATGGTGCCCCAAAACGATAAGTATTTTCCGTATTCCTTTTTGAGAGATGCCGGATCGACCGACTCTGGTTGTACTGAGTGAAGTACATCAACCCCGCATTCAATCAAATCCGGGACCAGCGGTTTAACGAAACCACAGCAGTGATAGATAAAACGGAGCCCTTCGTCTGTCCGCTTTGCGGCTTGGACAACTTCTACCAGACGCGGTTTGAACCATTGACGCCAAACTTGCGGCGACATGAATAGACGAGTCTCCATAGCAAAATCATTGCCGGTCTCCACAGCATCCACTCCTGCTTGTGCAAAGCGCTTGGCCATGAAAACCTGTCGTTCAGCGACGCGTTGAATAACGGTTTCAGCAATTCTTGGACGCGAAACAAGGTCTTCCAGCAACTCTAGAATTCCCCGCAGATTATTGGCTCCTTCAAATCCGCCGTGTCCAAGACTCCCCACTACGTAATAACCCCGCTGGTGCAGCTTGGTCACCCTTGACTCAAGATCAGCATATCGATATTCTCTCCTGTAGTCCGAATCGGGCACTGCCTCAATCTCTTTCAAAGTCTTACACCTAGCCAGCGGTGAGATCCCACGTACATAATGATGGAAATTGCCCGGTATACAGGCCATACCTGCACTACTAAAATAGGTGTCGTCCGGGAGTTCCCCGTAATACTCACGGTAAAAACGGCGCCAATCGAATACTTGTTTCGAGGGAGTAAAACCCACTAGGCGAGTATCAAATCTAAAGTGTTGAGCGAAATCCTCTTCTGTCCCTGGTCGACCAGTTTTCCGATGAAATAGCTCGAGGATCCCCGGAGTTAGCCAGGAGTCACGCGGTACTCGATCCGGTTCGGTATGGTCTAAAGCCAATGTTACCCGTGTACGAGAATTCAAGTGTCCACCTCCATTTTAGTTACAGTAGGACAATAGCTAGAGCCTCGTCTTCTATATGAAGTAAATATTCAGCCATTGAACCTAAATCCTACGGTTTAGATAAGCAACGCGTCTCAATCGTCCTTTTCCGCGTCGACTTATCTTTCTTCTGCTCTCTTCACTCCAGAAGAACTTTCTACCCTTTAACACCTGCATTCAAAAGCTCCAAAGCTTCTCCAGCAGATTGCACACCCCGGGCATTATAGAGTATTCAGCAAGACAGCCATTCACAGTATGGCCAACAATTTCCAAAAGCGAGCTAAAATACCAAAGTTTGGTCTCTTAACCAGTCCTGGGCAGCATATCACCTCCATAGTCTATGAGTCCTATCTTCACTCTTTTGCTGTGTTTTGACAAGACCATTTGCCATGCCTTATCCAGGCTATCGGCGTGCCTAAAGCCAAGCTTTTCCTTTTGCTCTATAGATAGTCCTTCCGAAACGCAGATAACTTCACAGCGACCTCTAGTCAGCGCATGGCAAAGTAAGATAGAGGCACAGACGAGATCTTCTATCTTATTTTCTTTAATTAGTCGCTTTATTTCCTCATATGGCCTATCTCCATATTTTTCAAACTCAGAGTGCGTAGGGGAGATACCATCGGGGAAAGAAGCCAGAAGGATGACAGTACCCTTCTCCCTAAGGCCGTTTTGGGCATAAGAGAGAGCTTTGGCGCCCTGCCAATAGTCTATATCGGCTGGATAGGCACTGGTTATGACTACATCAGCTAACTCAGGTATTTTGTGCTCATAGACTTTCCTGGCTACTTTTACTCCCTCTCTGTGGGCCTTCACTGGGTCACCGGAAACTATATTGACCAACTCTTTCTTATCATTAAGTACTACATTAAGAATGAAATTTAACCCAGCAATTCTTGCAACTTCCTCCATTTCTAACCTTACCTCGTTTTCTGGATTTCCTGCAAGTTCAAAAAAGTCATCTCTTTCTATCGCTAGAAGATGAGTTTTTCCGGTGGTCTCCCATGAACAAATCCCGGGCTGGACTATCTTAGCCCCTCCTCCATAGCCAGCAAGAGGATGAGGAACAATACTGCCTACCCCAATTAAATACTCGGCCTCATGAGCAATCCTATTAATGGAGACGGGTATCCCCCTACGGGTCGAGCCCAGGTAGATGAAATTAGCTTCATTCTTCCACTCATGGTTCAATATTTTCACTCTTGCCACAAGCCTTTTCCCAAAACAGAGATCTATCTCCTCTTTGTTCATATAACGGTGTGTCCCCAGAGCAATCAGCACCGTGATATCTCTATCAGGTATGCCAGCTTCATTCAACCCGTCTAGGAGGACCGGAAGGACTCTCTCCTGAGGTGTCGGCCGAGTAATATCATCTGCCACGATAACCACCTTCATCCCTTTTTTCACTTCTTGAGATAGAGGAGCCGAGCCTATGGGATTTTCTAGTGAGTGCCTAATGGACTTCTGCTCATTCTGTAGTCCAGTAAAATCCCCTGGCTTTATAGCATATATAAGATCTCCCGTGGGAAATCTTACCTCAGCCACCCTGTCTTTCTTGTACCTTAAGGTTAATCTTTTCCCCGTTCCTCTCATTCTTTTCCCCTTGTTTTCCCTGCAGTATTGTCAAAAGTTTTTGAGTAGCTTTATTATAAAGCCTTTATTATCAAGTATTTTGGCGAAAGTGACTTGCCTCCCCCTGCTTCTTACAGTGGGATTTGGCAATCCACCAAAAAAGGAGGCAAGATGAGTGAAAAAAACTGCTCTTTTTGTTATCTGGATCTGCTCTAAGTTCACCCGTGAAGAAATAAAAGACTCTTTACGGATCACCGGTGGCGTATCGACCATCAAAGTCCTTGAGGAATTTCTTGGCTCGCTCTCTGGGTGTAATTTACCAGGTAATTCTTTCTACTCCATATTTATGCACTTGGCACCTTCTTTATCTTACCAAAATCACCACTTATCACTCCATCTATCAGTGTACCTATGTATTCATCAATGTTGGCTTCTGTTTGGAATTTGTCTACTTCTCCTTTGGCATTGCGGCTAATTAAAGAGATGGGAACCTGTTCTAACTTACTCCAGAGCTGGGGATTCTTAGCAGCTTTGAGGATTCTTTCTTTATCTTCGGTACCTCCCCCAACCTCAGCAAGGGTGGTGGGAAATTTTATTTTTTTGGAGAAGTTTATCATACCTTGCGCTACTATAATACCTAGATCTCTACCACTGAACTTTTCTACGTCTTCATCTATATATCCTGCCTGGCTTAATATTTTACCCACCATCTTAAGCTGGGGCTCAATAGCTGAAGAAAAGAAGACTGTGGCGTAGGGATTCACTAAAGCACAGGCTCTACCGTGAGTGAGGAGATTTACCAGAGAGAAGCTAAAGAGATGTCCATAGTTTGTTCCTCCCACCATAATAGCATAGCCACCTAAATCAGTACCTAAGCCTAGAGCTACTCTGGCATCTTCATCTTCAGGCTCATCTACTGCCTTAGGAAGGTTCTCTACAATTAGACTAATCCCCACCTCTGCAATATCCATTGCCTTAGAAAAAAAAGGCTTTCCAGTTGCTCCATAGACAACCTCAAGAGAGTGAGCTATACCATCTAGTCCCCCATCAGCAGTAATGGAATAAGGAGCTCCTATAGTCGTACTATAATCAAAGACGGCTAAAGGAGGGACAACCGCCTCATCTATAATTAGTTTCCTTTGTCCGGTTAAGGGGTCGGTAATATTAGAGTACTTGGTAAGATGAGCTCCTGAGCTAGCGGCAGTCTGAACCGCTACGACAATGGGAAGTTTCTTGTCTTCTTTTTTGAGTTTTTCTGTCACCAGCCCCATACCAAAATAGGTTTCTACATCATCAGAGTCAAGGCAAGCTAATACACTGGCTGCCTTTACCGCATCGATGGTGCTTCCTCCTCCTATAGCGATTATACTATCTGGTTTCTTTTTGCCTATCTGATTGGCAATCCTATAGACATCCTCACGGGGAGCATTGGCTCTGGCTCCTTTGATAATGTCTAAAATATCAATATTCTTGTCTTTCAGGGAAGATATAACCTTATCTAAAAGTGGTTCAGTCGATTTCTCGACTCCCAATCCAGTTACCACTAACATGGTAGATTTGCCTACTCCTTCAGCAAAGCCTCCTATCTTTTTAAGTACATTCATTCCAAAAGCATAGTTTCCTTTTTTCCAATCATTAAGCATCTTTGTTGCTTGAACTTTATAATCCATACTTTTCTCCCTTTTAATCGATTACTCTTCTTACTCTATCCACAATATCATCTATTTTGGGCATAACAAAGTCTTCTAAATTAGGACTAAAGGGCATAGGAGTATTCTTAGCTCCTAATCGTTCAATGGGAGCATCTAAGTAATCAAAGGCTTCTTTGGCAAGGATGGCAGCCACCTCTGCTCCAAAGCCTGCTCTTTCACAAGCCTCATGAACAATGAGAACTCTTCCTGTCTTCTTTACTGAAGAGAGAATAGTTTCCTTATCTAAAGGGACTAAAGTTCGAGGATCAATTACTTCGACACTGATTCCTTCTTTCTTTAGTTCATCGGAAGCTGAAAGAGCTCTTTCTACCATTCTGGAGGTTGCCACTATGGTAAAATCATCTCCTTCTCTTTTAATCTCTGCTTTTCCTAAAGGGAGGAAATACTCTTTTTCAGGAACAGGCCCTTTTCTATTGTAAAGGATTTTGTGTTCAATGAAGATAACCGGATTATCATCTCTTATAGAAGATTTTAATAATCCTTTGGCATCGTAAGGGGTAGAGGGCATAACTACCTTCAAGCCCGGGATATGGCAAAACCAAGCCTCCAGGCTCTGGGCATGTTGGGCGGCAGAGGACCTACCTCCTCCTCCTTGCGTTCTTATCACCAAGGGAACCTTTACCTGACCTCCTGTCATATAGCGAATCTTAGCTACCTGGTTAGCAATCTGATCCATAGCTACAGTGATAAAGTCAATATACATTATCTCAGCTACTGGTCTCATTCCACTAATACTTGCTCCCAGGGCCGCCCCAATAATAGCTGACTCTGAGATGGGGGTATTCCTTATTCTTTCAGAACCAAACTCTTTCAACAAGGTCTCGGTTACTTTATAGGTTCCCCCAAATTCAGCAATATCTTCTCCGATTAAGAAGACATCTTCATTCTGTCTCATTTCCTCTCTTAGGGCTTCTCGGACGGCTTCTCGGTAAGTTAGCTCTCTCATAGATTTACCTCATCACTCTCTTGGTTTGCATATACATCTTCTAACGCTTCCTCAAGTTCTGGTAAAGGACTTTTCCTAGCAAAGGTAACCGCTTCCTCTATCTCCTTTTTTACTTCTTTTTCTATTCTCTTTAGTTCATTTTCTTGAAGGAGTTCTTCTTTTAGTAACTTTTCTTTGAATCTCTTAATGGGACACTTCTTTTTCCACTCTTCTGCTTCTCCATTGGGTCTATAGGAAGCTGGATCACCAATATAGTGACCCATCCAGCGATAGGTTTTAGCCTCAATGAGAGTGGGACCTTTACCTTCCCTGGCTCGTCTTACTCCCTTTTGGGTAGCTTCCAAGACAGCCATTACATCATTTCCATCTACTGTTACTCCCGGAATATCATAAGAGATGGCCCGAATAGATACATCCTTAATCTTTTGATGCTGCCATTGGGGAGTAGATTCAGCATAAGAGTTATTTTCACAGATAAACACAACCGGAAGATCCCAGACTGAAGCTAAATTAAGTGCTTCATGAAAGGCCCCTTGATTAGAGGCACCGTCTCCAAAAAAACAAGCTACTACCCTTCCAGTCTTTTTCAATTTAGAAGTTAAGGCCACTCCATTGGCAATAGGAATGCCTGCTCCTACAATGCCAATAGCCCCTACAACTCCAATGGAAAAATCAGCTATGTGCATAGAGCCACCTTTTCCTTTACAATAACCAGTTTTTTTGCCAAAGAGTTCAGCCATCATCTTGTCCAATTTTGCCCCTTTGGCAATAAGATGGCCATGACCTCGATGAGTACTGGTAATATAATCATCTTTTTCCAAAGCAGCGCAGACTCCGGTTGCCACTGCTTCCTCTCCTAAATAGGAGTGGAGAAAGCCAGGAATCTCACCTGAGGTAAAAAGCTCCCTTGCCTTTTCTTCAAAGTATCTGATCTTAAGCATCTTCTCGTATATCTCTTTTAGTTTTTTGTGAAAAAGCGACAATGTTCTACTCCTATTCTAATATTCCTTATCTTCTCTGCATTTCCTTAACCATGGGCTGGCAATTGTTAAGCCAGATTTGGGCTGGGTCTATAGCACAAGCATTGGGGTGTTGCCGATAAGTTCCCGATAGACCCCACAAATAGTAGAGTTGGAAACCAGGGGCAACACATACAGGATGGTAACCTCTGGGAAGACAAACAGCATCGCCATTTTCTACGACAAGAGCCTCGTTGAAAGGATCGTTATAGTCTGAAGATGTATATAATCTTAGCATTCCAGATTCTATTAGTTTCAAAGTGCTACTTTAAGCTTTTCAGCTTTGTACCTTAGCTTCATTCTGATCTCCTCTTTTTCTCCAGGACTATTTTGGCAGCCTCAATTATATCAGACACTCTCATTTTGAACATTTCAAGTAAATCTTCATTAGAGCCGGATTCTCCAAAACGGTCTATAATTCCTACTCGTTTCATGGGGATAGGTATTTCTTCAACTAAGATTTCAGCTATTGCACTTCCCAGTCCTCCAATAATATTGTGATTTTCTGCAGTGACAATTGCTCCTGTCTCATAGGCGGCTTCAATTACTATTTTTTTGTCAATGGGTTTAATTGTGTGTATGTTGATTACTCTTGCTTTTATATTTTCCTTTTCGAGAAACACAGCTGCTTGTATAGATTTGGCAACCATGACTCCTGTGCTAATAATTGTCAAATCCTCTCCTTTTTTAAGCAGCACTCCTTTACCTAAAGTAAATGGGTGGTCCTGGGAATATATCAGCGGCATCTCATCTCGTTCTAACCGTAAATAGACGGGGCCAACGTATTCCGAGACAGCTCTTACTGCTTTTTCTGTCTCTATGCCATCCGCTGGAGAGACTACCATCATGTTGGGCATAGACCTCATAATAGCCATATCCTGAATCGACTGATGGGTAGCACCGGTCTTCCCAGTAAAAAGACCCACATAGACCCCCACCACTTTGACATTTAGTCTTGGATAGGCAATAGAGATACTCACTTGGTCACAGGCTCTCTTGCTGGCTAGAGCACCCAAGGTAGTCGCGAAAGGGATTTTCCCTATGGTAGCTAATCCTGCTGCTATGCTCATCATGTTTTGTTCGGCAATCCCTACTTGGAAGAATCTTTCTGGATACTTTTCAGCGAACATCCCAGTCTTAGTAGTATTGGCTAGATCTCCATCAAGAACAACCACATTCTTGTTTACTTTTCCCAACTTTACCAGGGCTTTCCCAAAAGCATCTCTTGGTGCTACCATTTTCTCCATCCCTATCCCTCCCTCACTCCTAATTCGTTAAGTGCTTTTCTCATCTCTTCCTCAGTCACGCATTTACTATGCCACTCCGCTTTTCCCTCCATAAAGGAAACACCCTTACCTTTTATGGTATTGGCTATGATAATGGTAGGTTTATCTTTTTTCGTACTAGCTAGTTTTAGAGCATTGATAATCTGCTTTATGTTGTGACCATCTATTTCTAGGACATTCCAACCAAAATCTGACCATTTGCTCGATAAAGGTTCAAGGGACATGGTGTTCTCCGTAGGTCCAACAATTTGCAGTCCGTTCCTGTCCACAATAGCCGTTAAGTTATCCAACTTATAGTGGCCAGCAGCCATAGCTGCTTCCCAAATTTGACCTGATTGAAGCTCACCATCTCCCAGTAGTACATATATTCGACATTCTTTTTTGTCAAGCCTTACCCCGAGAGCCATGCCAACTCCTACAGATAAACCCTGTCCTAGCAAACCAGTTGACATATCCACTCCGGGAGTCTTAAGCATATCTGGGTGTCCCTGAAGAATACTCCCAACAGTATCAAAGCTGGCCAGACTTTCCCTGGGGAAATATCCTTTGTCTGCCAGTACCGCATAAAGGGCAAGACAACCATGTCCTTTAGAGAGAACGAATCGATCTCTATCTACCCATTGTGGTCTTTTCGGATCAATTCTCATTATGCTATAGTAAAGAGCAATTATGATCTCAACGGCTGAAAGAGCTCCACCACAATGACCCGCCTGGGCCCTGAAGAGCATTTTAATGATATCTCCTCGTACTTTTTCTGCTTTTTCTTCTAAGTTGCTAATAGTACCGACTTCTCTCATCTCAATTCACCTTTTTTGCTTTTAACAATCTAAATTGCTGCTTATTTTATCCCAAAAGTCTAGAGATTGAACTGTTTCTCCTTTAGTATCACTGCTCCATCAAGTTCAACCTGAGGATTTTTTATTATGGCATCTAGGTGAATCTTTGTTTTCACTGTCCCTCCCGAAAAAGAGGCGTTGTTACCTAAACTTACATGTGCCCATCCGTATATTCTCTCACCTTCCGAGGTTGGCTCCTCCCCTATGAGCTGAGCCTTAGGGTTTGTCCCTATTCCCCACTCAGCCGGACAATTATAAACATTTTCGTCCTTTAGCTCTTCCAGCATGTTTCTTAATTGCTCAGCTTCAAAGCCTCCTTTAATATCGACAACTTTTCCATCTTTTACAATCAGTATTACTGGACTAGCTAGTCTACCAATAGTAGTTATCGAACCATCTACAACTATCCTGCCATTAGGTGTTCCTTCTTTGGGGACAATAACATTACATCCAAAGGGAATGAGGTCTAGTTCTCCAGGTTGACGGCAAATTCCATCTATAACCAATGGCTCATTTCCCAGTTCCATCTGCAAATCTGTACCCTTAGAGGTAGTTATCCTGCATTTGTTTGCCTTTCTTATTCTGTCGGAAACCTGAGTAGTCAACTTGGCTACTTCGTCCAGATCAACTTGCATTGTCCTGATGAAGCTTTCTTCGGTTAACTTTGGGGCAGTCATGACACGAGTACCACTCTTTTGAGCATTTACCCTGGCACTGGTATGAGTTAGAGATGTACTGGTGTAGGAGAACACAACATCAGCAGTCTTCATAGCCTCGGCTACCACTTTTGGAGGCTCCTGTGGACTTCTCTCTCTAGCTGGATAAGTAATTAGCATACTATCTGCTCCTATAGCCCTTGCTGCACCTACCAGGGTTTTACCGATATTCTGACTCTGAAAAGTATCGGTAACTGCCAGAAATTCTTCATTGGGTTTGACTGCCAAACATTGTTCTATTACCATATGAGCATATTTGTATAGTTCGATTTCTCTCACTTTCTGTCTCCTCCAAGATGATATTGTCTATTTTTCTATAGAAAGCTCCTAAAAGAGAGACTAATCTTTCGACACTTCTCTCTTTAGAAAGCTTTCCTTTGTCCCAGCTCACGGCATATTTACTTTCATCTTTCACCTCTATCCTGCT
>Ga0114930_10003236_pt1 | contig 14348 bp, 10 predicted proteins | sample AnhtaG_FD_87300 | JGI IMG/M metagenome (GOLD analysis project Ga0114930, IMG submission 87300) | Deep subsurface microbial communities from Anholt, Denmark to uncover new lineages of life (NeLLi) - Anholt_01485 metaG | ecosystem: Environmental > Aquatic > Marine > Oceanic > Sediment | place... | reverse complement strand
GATTTTTTTGTGTTATACTTCGAGAAAGACTGTCCTAAAGCGAGCTTGTCCGGTGCGCTGCCGAGAAGCAAATACAAAGTTCTATGGTTCAACCCGCGGACTGGCGATTGGATCGGGGCGGGTGTTTTGGGTGCCGATTCTACCGGCAAAATTACCTTGCCGAATTTCCCGGACAAATCGACAAGGTCCAATACCGATTGGGCTCTGAAACTTACATTGAGAGATGCTCGATGAGCGTAAGAATCCTCAACGATAATATGGATTCCCGCTGGAGTTTACCCCGCACTTTGATGCGGGGCGGGAATGACACAAAAAACTACTAAGTTTGAGTGATCACTTTTTCACCCAATTCAGCTTGGCGACGTGGATGCCTTTCAAGCTCGGCATCAAGGAGGCGATGTAGTAGAGGCCATCGTGCAGGATGATCTCCGGAGCCGCCACCGGCAGCGTTGCGACTTCGAGACGATTGTCGTTGATGCCGAAACGGAGTGGATCGGCAGAGCGAAAAACGGTCGTATGCTGGCGACGGCCGTACCTCTGCGTGTTGAACAGGTAATAGTGTTTTGATTCAGGATGGTAAACAACGTGGGGACACTCGGCACAGTACGGCCCCTTGCCATAGGCGCTTCCTTCGGCGACGACCTTTGACGGACCCCAGTTTCGCAGGTCGGTAGATACGCGGCAGTAGTTCACGCCGCGATGATTCGAGGCCGGAGAGCGCATCGAGTGTGCCGTGTAGTAGCAGTGGTACTTGTCGCCGACCTGCAGTATCATGGGATCGCGGGCGTGTTCCCCATCGCCTTCGTTGAACATTCCGGTCTTGCCGTTCTGCTGAATCACGCGCGTAAAGTTTTTGCCGTCTTTGCTGGTGGCGTGGCAGATGTTGACCCAGTCGCCATAGAACATATAGTAGGTCTTTCCGAGCTTCATCACATGCGGGGCCTGAAGACCGCCAGGAGTCTCGCCCAATGAAGGGTCAGCTTCCATTGCAATGCCCATTGGTTTCCAGTTGGTGTCCGTCAGGTTCTTTCCTTCCCAGTGATAAAAGAATCGTGTCTTACCTTCTTGGCCGCCGGCGGTTGTATTGCGAATGCAGGACCATAGCTGCCAGGTGCCATCGGCCGCCTGCCAGACGGCAAAATCGACCGGCTGCTGTTTTTCGGTGGCGTATTTGTGGTCCATCGGACTGCCGGCCACCTGCCACCACTGGCCGTCAATTTGCGGCACTAAAACAGGACTGGATTCTTCGTTTCCATATACAGTTATACCAAAAGCAAAAATGGAAATCATCAGTATCATTATGCGTTTCATTGTTAAGGCCTCTAAAAAAGATGTGGCTTGTACCTTTTACACAAGCCACATCATTTAGTGCCTTTTATTCTACACTCTCTTAGCCTGGCACTCCAGGTTATTCATTGGGCTGCTGTGAGATTTCCGGAGCAGAGTCACTCATCACGTTGTTATATTCGGAGGTTTTACCGCTATTTAATTTTTGGAGCAGGTACAGTGTGTCCCCTTTGGTGTAAAATCAATTTTGTTACCTTCCCTTTTTCATCTCTTTCAAAGGTTATTGTTGCGTCAAACCCACGTGGGAAGAACTCTGTTTCTGATTCCGGGTGTATTTCGAATTTATCCTGTCCGGTAAGTTGACAGAACAGGTGATCACCGTTTTGTGTTATGTGAAAAGTTAATTTTTGGTTTAGTTTGTACTGCCCCACATAGTCTTTATACTTTTCATATATTGCTCTGTCCTTTTTGGCTTTTCGGGGCAGCTCGTATTTTTCCCCAAACAAAATTGCCGCCAATTCTATGTTTATCTTACCAATAGGGGCATGTTCAAAATTACTCAGGGTAATTATACAAACGTCATCATCTACAAATCTCGTCATGTATGTTTCGAATCCTTCTATTTCGCCACCGTGTGCAGATATTTTTTTATTGAATATCTCATCAATGCCCCAGCCATAGCCATATTTTCCTTTGTGAGGTTTGAACATGTCGTTCAATTTGCTCTTATCAATAAGCTTTTCCGTATATAAAGCCCTGTCCCATCGGTAAAGGTCTTCTACCGTTGAATAAAGAGCACCTGAAGCATGGGCATTTGACATGACTCGAAACTCAGCATCTGTAATATTACCGTTAGCAAGGACATAACCTTTCGCGAAGTTTTCAATTTCCTGTCCATGATATTCGAACCCGGAGTTGTGCATTTCCAAAGGCTTGAAGATATTATCCCTAATAAAATCACCATAGGGTACTCCTGAAACCTTTTCAATAATTAGCCCCAAAAGGATGTAGTTCGAATTACTATACTCAAATTTCTCACCCGGATTAAATTCCAAAGGTTTATTTTTAAAAGTATTAATAGTTTCATTGACACTACATGGCTTAAGTCTTCTGTCCGTCAAAAAACCCGGCAGCTCTGTGTGATTTACGATTCCCGAGGTATGTGTTAAAAGGTGATATATTGTTATTTTGTCACCGGCCGGATAATCGGGAATGTACTTACTCAGGGTGTCATTCAGACTTAACAGACCTTTTTCTTCAAGTTGCATTATTGCCATGGCCGTGAAGGGTTTTGTAAGTGAGCAGATACGAAACTTTGTCTTTAAGGTATTTGGAATATTGTTACCATAATCAGCTTTTCCATATGCCTTTTTGAATATAACTTTATTATCTTTAGCTACCAATATTGCCCCGCTGAACCAGTTAATTTCTTCGTAAGCACGAATGTATTCATCGATTTTTGACTGAATATCTTCCCCGGCCAGAGTTTTTTGCGGATTAAATAATCCTGCCAAGGTCAAAGATATAATAATCAAATGCCTTTTGGTAAAATTCATAGTTTTCATTCCCTGTTTACTTTCAAGATTTCGTGTTTCTATTTTTAGGATTAGATGTTTTAAGCATTAACTCGGGTCATTTCTGTATTCTCTGAAGAATTTGATAAATTCCGGCAAGAAAGACTCGAATGTCGGATATTTGTCACGGTTTTTTTGATATGTTTCCGCCAGGTCTGTCAGCTCCCTTACGAAAATCAAACCATGCTGCTCACCCGCGGTCAGAAAGGGTTCGTGACGTTCTTTAAAATATTTTTTAATGAAACAGGACATACATGTTGCTCTAATGCATTCGTTTGTGAATGTGTCCCATTGGCCGTCGACGTATTGGCGAAATTGTTCCGGAACAATATCGACCATTCTCTCGGCAGCCGGCTTCAATTGCTGCCGATTTCTGTCAATGATAGGGTCTATGTAGGCTTGAGGAAAGTTCTGAAAAAGGTGATAAAAAAGAATATCATTGAAGACCGGTTTGCCTGAAGAGTCTAACTGGGAAATTCCTGCGATGTAATATATTTGCTTTTCAGATGTGCTTTCGCATCTGAATCTATAACTATTGCGGCCGTTCACTGGTGCAAGGGTAAGGTTCAATTGTGCCTCAGGATTGGTACCAAAGAACTCGTTTAACCATTGTCTGAAATCCGCCTTGTCCAGGAATTTGTTGGCAGCCTGCACAAGACTTTCATAAGTACCTGCATTTTGTTTAAGGAATCTATCGAACTCGGTGTCCTGAGCGAATCCGGACAAGAGATTAAGGAATCTTCGAGTGTCCGATTTGGTCCAGCGGGAATCAATTCCCCAGGGCCAGTCATCGAATGATTTTAATGGTTTGAAATTATTATCAATATGCAACGCAAGCGACATGGGTGCATCGTAAGCTATCCCTTTTTTATCGACAAGTTCGGCTGCAAATTCAACAGCAGGATGATTAACATGCGGAGCGAAATATTTATCAACGGCATCGCAGTAATCGAACATCCGAGATTGACTGTATTCCGAGCTGCCGGCCAGATAAAATACGATAGACATAAGCTCAACACGAGGATCAACGCTTACACGTAACGCAGTATATACCTTTTCAACTTGAGGCTGTCCCAGACGAGACGCATAATCATTATGGAATTTGACAAACTCCGGGAAGAAAGACTCGAATGTCGGATATTCATTTCGGTTGTTTTCATAAGTTTTCAGTAACTCACTGAGCTCCTTCATCCAGAGGAAGCTTCTGCCTTTGACCTCTTGGCCTATGTAGAGGTCTAAAGTTTTCCTGTCGAAGTTATCTTCGACAAAATCAGCTACACAGGCCCTGACAGCGGATTCATACATCATTGTTTGCCAGTTTTGATAGCCCTGTCGTCTGAGCTTGTCCGCAACCTTTGGGTATATTATCTCGCCGGCCGGTTTGAGCTGAGCCATATGCTTTTCCACGATAGGGTTGACAAATGAATGGCAAAATTCATGGGCTACCGTTTCAAGTTGTTTTGAGCTAAATATCGGATTGCCGGCTCGGCTACAGAGATAAACGCCGATTATGGCATATTTTTCCTTCACTTTTCCCTGCTCAAAGCTTACTCCGTAATTGCTGTTGCCGTTTACAAAGCCCAAAACCAGCTTCAAATCATCATTCTTTTGTGCACCGAAGAATTCATAAAGCCATTTCCTCATGCCATATTTTTCTAATATAGCCACTGTGGATTGAATACCCTTCCGGTATAATCCCTGATGTTCTTCGAAGAATTCATTGAATTTTGTTTCTTTGGCAAATTGCTGCAGTATTTCGATGAATTCCTGAGTTTCCTGCCTTTCCCATCGCCCTCCGAGCCCCCAGGGCCAGTCATCAAGTGGTTTTCTTGCTTTGAAATTACGGTCGAGATGAATGGCCAATTGCATAGGCCCGTCACAGCTCATCAAGCGCGTTTCGCGGAGTTTTTTGGCATACTTGACAGCCGGATGGTCCTTAAACCCGGCGAAGTGCCTTTCGATATCTCTTTCGTAGGACCGTATTGCACCTCCGTTATATTCCGGATTACCGGCAAGACGAAATACAATACTGATTAGTTCAACGCGGGCATCGACGCCGACGTTTATGGAATTGTTGTTTGCCGATGATTCTTCCAAGCTGCTTTTCTGCCCGGAAGCGGCGTTATTAAGACAAGCAAAACACAATATTAGCAGTGAAATGGTTTTCAGCATCTTCATGATCTTTGCTCCCTTCTATGGTTTTACTCACTTATATAAGTTTAGAAACTGTTTTCTAAATCTTTTTAACGCCGCTTGAAAGTTCCGGACGTGTCGGATTACGACTTTTTAATGTTACTGTTCTTCTGTTACGAGTTTGGCTTTATTTTCTACAGCAACACTCTTAGCTGAAGATTGGCTTTGCGACTGGCCTTTTCGATATAACAGGCCGCGAACTACCCAGGCAACACCTACGCCGAAAAGAACAAGAGCTATGAAAGCGGACATGCCGCCATGGCCTGGTCCTGTCCACCACGCGCCAAATCCGATGATAATCAGTGCAACGCCGATGGTGATGTTCTTTATCCACAGCGTTCCGTTCTGTTTGGGAGGTTTCAGCTCCGAAAGTAGTGTGCCTTTCTCAATGGCTTCCATAATCTGTTTGTGTTCGAACCTCTTTTTGAGATAGTAAACCACGCCTATAACAATCACGGGGACAGCTAAAGCGATTATTATCAGCGCTACTCCAAAGGCTTCATTTGGTGACATTTTCTTTCTCCTTTCGATTTTAAGTTAATGTTAACAAACTTTCTTTACTATCTTATTCTTATTGAACCTACATCGGTCCTTAAATACAGTTTTCCTTCTCCAGCTCCTATTGTTCCATGCAGACTTTTGCCGATTTTGCCTTTCACAGTCAACGGCAGGTCGGTTCTTATCGAACCAACATCTGTGTCAGCATCCACAGCGGCCGAGAAATTGGGTGGTGTCGTTAAGTCAATAGCGCCGACGTTCGTTGTGATAGTCGCATTGCAGGCGGCGGGGGCGGTTTTTGAATAAACAACTTTTACCGTGCCCACATCTACTTTAAGGTCGATATCACCTGATATTTCTTTGCAGGTTATCCGGCCAACGTCCGTTTTAGCTTTTATTTTCTCTGTAATATTCGAGACCTGGATTTTTCCGACATCACATCCCAGCTCCAAAGCGGTTTGCTTTGGCACGGTTATATTGAAGCTGATGCTTATCGAGCGGCGTTTTTTTGTGCGAGGTTTTTCGGTTCTGACCGTTAAAGTGTTTCCGTCCCGGTCAAGCTCTATCTTGACTTGCTCGGCCAGCTCTTTGGCTTCTTCATCGGTGGGGGCCTTGACGCAAATTGTCGCGGTAACATTGCACTCGGTAACATCGAGGCCGACAATAGTGATTGAGCCAACACTGTTTTCGAGGGCGAGGATTGAGCCGGTCGCAAGAGGGGCATTAAGCTTGTCTGTTCTCTCGTATTCGGCTCGCGGCCAGCCGTCTATGTTGATACAACAACCCGTCACAGTTGTCAGCAAACAAAGAAGACAAGCCAGTGATATTCTTATGAAACTGTCCTTCATTTTTTGTCCTTTCAATCATCGGAAGAGTCGTATCAGTCACTACGGGGTTCTGACCCTGCTCAACGCATCCAGGAAGTCACTGATAGCGAGAGGGAATCTCTTTGCGCCGCTCGAATCGTTCCTTCAGGGCACTGAGATTGAGTTTCTGATACTTCCCTTCCTTTTCCCACCACTGCTTCCATTGCTCCACCTTCCTCTTCTTCGCTTCGTCATCCAGTCCCGCCTCGAAAGAAAATTCTCTCCCTGCAACCTGTTTTAAAAGCACCAAATACTGATCCAGATCCTTTTCTGGAATAGCCCCCACCGTATAAAACGCGCCGGGCGGGCCGACAGATTCTCCCTGCTGCAAAGCTTCTAACATATAAGGAAATGCCCTTTTGATGTCTTCTTGCGCGTGCTCTCCATCGTCCAGCTCCAGATAGTATACGCCTCGCATAAACAGGTATGCCGCATATAAATAATTGAACGGGCTACTGGAATTCTCAAGGAGCGCTTTAATGCTCTTATACTTCGTTGTCGAAAAATATTCTGTAATAGTGCTTACCGCTCTTTCATACTCGCCGAGGGAATAATACATATAGGATTTTCCATACCATACCCAATTTAAACCTCCTGGCTTAAGCGACATCCATAATCTTACTTTTTGCTCAGGATGATATTGAAATGTCGTCAGTTCCGGGTCAATGACCACATCGATCACTTTATCTTCGGTTGTAAACACAAATTCCCTTTCCTCCTTCCCTTCCACTTTGAAGACCTCCCGCTTCTCTCCTCCTCTTATCTTCAATAACAGAGGACAGCTCAGCCCATATTCTCCCTCGTTCTGTATCCTGACCTTCGTGCGGTAACCGCTGTCCTGCTTCGCAGACTCAAATCCAGCCAGCCGGTAACTCGCGTATCCCGCGCTCCACAGGAGTCCTTTAAGCTCAGAGGTCATATCTCTTCCAGACACCCGGTTGATGGTGTTAATGAAGTCATAGATATTGACTGTTTTGCCTTTATACTCAATTGCAAAAACCTTAAGACACTTAAAGAAGACCTCATCCCCCAAGATGAGACGGATCTGGTTGAGGACCAGAGGTCCCCTTTGGTAGTTTTCTGTAGTAACCCCTTGAGGATCGTAACCCTCCTGCTGAATCAGGGGAGGCCATTTCCAGGCATCTGAGACGGAGAAATGCCGGCACAAATAACGTCTTTTCTCCAAACGAATCCAATTATCATCAAAGTAGTTCTCCCCCCCCAAATGCCTCGTCGCGTACTTCTTAGAAAACTCGGCCATAGCTTCCCTGAGGAATTTGGTGCCTTCGCCATAGGAGACAATGAGATTGCCCCACCAGGTATGTGCCATTTCATGGGCAATAAGTGACGTATCCTCTAATCTCTTCATCGATATCACCTGCCCCATGACCATTCCGATTCCCCCCCCGCGTTCCACCGGGGTCCCTACGATCCTGTAGATCGAAGACCCCGGATGGCCATACAGCTCAACATACAAACTGAATATCCTTGCATAGTCGTCGAATTTGTCCGCCGCTTTCTTCAAAAGCTCCTCGTCCGGGGCATAGATCTCCAGTGTGACCCCTTTTCCACTCCACCTCTCAACCTTATACTTGCTGATGAATACGCGGGGAATGGCGTTCATTAGAGATTTCCACTCCTCTTTGACAACGCTATCTCTCTCCTCTCTCCTCACCAGCTCGCCATCCACCACTGCAAGATATCCCGCAGGATATTCAATGCTAAATTTCCAACTCGGTTTGTATAACCTTGGGTACACCCTTGGCTTCGATTTAACATACAATGACGGGCACCAAGCCCAGTCTTCTCCCCTTAAGTAAAGCTCCTTCAGCCCGTCCTTCGACTGCCAGATCGGCGTGCTCGAGTGATCGGGCTTGCCCTTCATTGTGTACTCGAACTCAAGATCAAACTTGTCCCCGGGCCTTACCGCCCTTTGAAATGAAACCTCATAGATCTCCCACTCATTTCCCTTGCTGTAGATGTCCTCAGTCGTGCGGATGGTATATTTCAGGTCCTTTTTTTCGTTTTTGTCCAAAAAATAGATGTGTTTGACATCCGCGCTGAAATCCGGATCGTTCATCCCCGGGCAGAGCCAGAACTCCGCCGTGTCCACAGTATTTTCGGAAAAGTTCTCAACAGACACTTTCACAACGGTATAGACGTTATTGCTCTGAAAATCGGTTTTGAAAAAGATGTCCAGGTGCGTGACGGATAAGTCGGTATCGTATTGATTCCCATCGGGCGATTGAACACCAAGACAGACGGACGAAAAGGCACCGACCGAAAGACCGAAAATGGTTATGAATGTGCCAGCTTTTCGTATCATCTTTTTTTCTCTTTTTGATTTTAAGTTAACATTGAACTTTCTTACTATCTTATTTTTACTGAGCCGCTGCTGGTTTTGAGGTACAGTTTTCCATTGCCCTGGCCGATTGTTCCTGTGAGTTTCTTTTTGCTTATTTCTCCGGTTATCGTTATGGGCAGGTCGGTCCTTATCGAGCCGTAACTGGTTGCCAGCTCCACCCGGCCCGCAAATTCAGGTGGCGTTGTAAAATCGATGCTTCCGTATGAGGTAGTTACGTTTGCTGTGATTTCGGCCGGTGTCGAGTCCGAACAGATAATATCGATATTACCACTGCCTGATTTAGCGGTAAGGTCAGTAGTTGTGAGCTGTCGGCAGGTAATGCGTCCGTAGGATGTGGATATATCGGCTGTGTCCGCAGAAGCCTCTGTAACATAAATACCGCCGCTGCCTGAATGCAGCTTGAGTAAGCTGCTCTTAAGCTCGTCGACCGTGATGGAACCGTAAGATGTATGCGCATCGCAATCTCCACCGGAGGCTTTTGAAAGTTTTATATTACCACTGCTGGTTTTGAGTTTGACATCGCCGCCGGAAATATCATCGCACGTGATGGAACCGTAGGATGTATCCAGATTAACTGAGCCGACAACATTCTCCGCTCTAATCGAACCACTGCTGGACTTTAATTGGATATTGTCACCCGTGATGTTCTTGCAGGTTACAAGACCGTAGGATGTATCCAGTTGCGCTGAGCCTTGAATATTCTCAGCGGTGATTGAGCCGCTGCTGGTTTTGCCCTTTACGTTTCCGTCGATATTGCTCAGTTTAATCGCGCCATACGAGCTGCCACATTCGACGTTGGTTTGCTTTGGGACGGTTATATCGTAGCTTATGCTTATCGAGCGTCTGCGTTTTTTAGGAGGTTTTTCAGCTTTGACTGTTAACGTTTGGCCGACCGGCTCAAGTTTTATTTTCACCTGTTCAGCTATTTCCCGGGCCTCCTCTTCAGTGGGTGCTTGAACACGGATTTGAGCAACTACACTACAATTGGTAACGTCGGCACCGGTAATCGTAATCGAACCAAAGCTGGTTTTCGCAACGACAGTTGAGCCGGGGGCAAGAGGGGCCTGTTGCTGAACTGTCCTCTCATATCTGGCTTTGCCCCAATCGCCTATGTGGATATCACATCCGCTAATAATCAATAGCAGGCAAAGACAAAAGCCAAGAGTTAGGACTGTGCAATATTTTTTCTTCATTTTCTTCTGTTCTCCCGATTTATTGTTTGTTTAGTTGACTATTTTATTCTTATTGAGCCGTTGTGGGTCTCAAGGTGCAGTTTGCCCTGGCCTGTGCCGATTTTCCCTGTGAGCTTCCTCCTGCTTACCTTGCCTTTGACCGTTATAGGCAGTTCCGTATTTATTGAGCCGTTGTGAGTCGAGGCCTCAACTTCGCCGGAGAAGTTGGATGGGGTCGTGAGGTCTATGCCGCCGTTGTATGTGATTAGCGATATATTGCAGACAGAAGGAGCAGCTTCTGAGTAATAGACCTTAACATTACCGTTGTGCGTTTTCAGTTGTGTATCACCTGAAATTTCCCTGCAAATGACAGAGCCGTTATGTGTCCGCAGCTCGGTGGTGCCGGAAATCTGCTCGGCAGTAACCTTTCCATTGTGCGTGGTAGCGTTGAGCCGGCCGGTGATATTTGTAATTATTATTGCCCCATTATGAGTAGTAAGCTCCAGGTCGGTATTATTTGGGACTGTTACATCGAGACTAACGGAAACAGACTGGTTGAACCTAAAGGTGGGCTTGTCAATCTTGGTGGTTAGCTTGTCCCCCCAGGGTTCCAGTTTTATTTTAATTCGCTCAGCCAATTTTTTGGCGTCTTCTTCTGTTGTCGCCCGGGCGATAATAGTGGCTGTAAGATTGCAGTCAGTAACATCAGCACCGGTGATGGTGATTGAGCCGTTGTGGGTCTGGGCTGCGAAGCTTGAGCCGGGTGACAGTGGCGCTGACAACTGGACCGTTCGTTCGTACTTTGCCCGCATAGCGCAGCTTCCTATATTGAAGCAGCAACCCGCTGCGGTAATCAGCAGGCACAGTAAAGAACCCAGCGATACCTTTTTTAGGAAACCATTCTCCATTTTTTGTCCTTTCAATTTGTACATAGTTATTATTTTATTCTTATTGAGCCGTTGTGGGTCCTCAGATAGACTTTACCGACGCAAAAGAGCTGGCCCGGGCGTATTGCTTCTGTGAGTTTCCTCTTGTTTGCCTTTGCGACTACCGTTAATGGCAGGTCGGTTCGTACAGAACCGTTATGCGTCCAGGCTGGTTTCAGATAGCGGTTCGTTTCCATGTTTCGTTTTCCTTAATTGTTGAATTCTTTCCTTTTAGTTTTTTGTCGTCTTTTGTAAGTTGGTCGCGTATTCTGTTCCGCAGGTTTCAAAAAATATGTGTTTTTTTCTGTTTTTGGCATTATTATTGTCTTCTATAAATAATTACCTGTTTTTATGAAATTCGTTTCAAAAAATCTGAAACTTGTTAAGTCCCGGCTGCGACTAATATAAGAAGAAAGGTAGATTTTTGGTAGATAGGGTATGGGAACAGCAACGGAAAGATAACTGGTTACGACTGCTTCGCAGCGGTGACCACGGGGCGTTCGCCCAGTTCATTGATAAGTACAAAGAAACGGTTTTTTTTTGCTGCCGAAGGTTAGGGCTGAGGGAAGATGAGGCCGAGGATGTGGCCAGCGAGACGTTCCTGGCGGCATACAACGGACTAAGCCGATATAACGGCCGAGCTGAATTGAGCACCTGGCTGTGGAGTATAGCATACCGTCGGGCGGTAAGTTACCTGCGAAAGAATCGGAAGCAGTGGCAGCTCGAAGCTGGGCCGGATGAGTCCCGACAGGTCGGGAGCGGTAAAGAACAGGAACCGGGGGCGGCAATACAAGGCAAAGAGACAGAGAAAATCGTTTGGGAGGCAGTCGAACGGCTGCCGAGACTCTGGGCCATGGCAATTATATTGTATTACCGGGAAGAAAAGAGTATAATCGATATTGCAAAGATAATGCGGACTAAGGAAAATACCATTAAGACATATTTGTTCAGAGCACGCCGGAGATTGAAAAAGGCGTTGGCCCCGGCCTTTGGAGAAGATATTGATGTTGGCGGATAGAATAAATACAGATGATAACTTTGATAAAATGTTAGGGCGAACTTTGCGCTCTTCCTCGGAATCGGTGCCAACCGATTTCACCGAGAAGATGTTAGGGCGGATTAGGCAAGCCGAAGAGCAGAAGATTTTAGCCCATGTGGTTCTGCAGGAAAGACTCGCTCTGGCGGGGTGTATTGTGTTCGGCGCTGCCGCAATTGTTGCGGTGGTAGCCTTTCCGGGCGCTATTGCGGCGGTTTTTCAAAGTGCTGCCGGAAGTTTCACCGCGCGTGGGGGTGCCTTAGTTGATAGAATTCCGCAGACTATAGAAACAGTTCGTAGTCAGTGGCAGCTCTATACGATCCTTGCGGCCATGGCTGGTTTTGCCGTTTACAGTCTTGTCGATTTGTTGGCGGGCGATGGATTAAGGACAGCGTGAAGGACGAAGATGAGGAGAGGACGCCGACAGACCGGATAAAAAGCTTGTGGTTTTCCCAGCACCAAAGACTAACATAGGGCCAAACAAGGTTTAGCTACCGCCACTTCGTGTCTCCACTCAAAGCCTACCCACTCAGAGTTTTCCAGCTAAATGCTTATTTTTAGGGGAAAAATCGTATAATCTCACCGATTTTCTGAGAAATCTTCAGGTTTTCCTTGACGTGAAGGTAGCTAATTTGGTACAAATAGAGTAGATAAAGCTTGTGCCCGCGCAGAGCCTGCCTTGAGCCCATTCGGCTGCGCTCAGGGTAAACTCCGTCGAATGGGCGGGTACCTGTGGAGTTTGGCTTACAGGCAGGTGGAGTCTCTACAGTCTTTTTTAAGTGAGTGAGACGCCGAGTTGAAAGTAAGGGCCTTGTGCTCGCACCCCCTTGTCTGCTGTCGCAGAGAAGCAAAGGGGGTAACGCGAGTACAGGTGCTTTGCAGCAAGAAGCCTGCTTTTCAATTAACAAGTTATATTCGGGCTTTTGAACCCCGCCCGTCGAAGACGGGACGGGGTGAAGGAAGGAGGTGGTATCAAGTCGTAAAAAAATTGTCCTGAGTAAAATGTAGTGAGCGTAAAAATTATTATCGGTCGTTTTATTTTAACTCTCTATTAAGGAGGATTATTATGTGTAAGAAATTGGTTTATTTGTTTTCTTTTGTTCTGGTGACGAGCCTGCTTCTAACGAGCGTAGCCGAAGGTGCTGACCCAAGTCTTGTCGCCTGGTATCGGTTTGATGGCGACGCCTTTGACAGCTCCGGCAATGAACTCCATGGCACCGAAATTGGCAACCCGACCTATGAGGCCGGCGTTTTTGGCCAGGCAATAAGCCTCGACGGTGACGGCGACTATGTGGACTGTGGGCTTGCGCCGGAGTTTGATATCACCGACTTTATCACTTTCACGTACTGGATCAAGGTTGTCGAATTTGACAAGGAGTGGAACACCGTCCTTTCCAGGGGCGACGACTCCTGGCGGTCGTCGAGGGCAGGCCTGAATAACTTCATGGAGGCCGCTGTGGGCGGTACGACTGGGAACTATACCTACGGGATTACGCCCGTGGACGATGAACAGTGGCACCACGTCGCATGGGTGTACGATGGCACGATGAACTACTTGTATGTAGATGGTGAGGTGGATGCAACTGAAGAGAACTCCGGACAGATCACTGTCAGCAGCTATCCTCTCTGGATCGGAGACAATTCACAAGCAACGGGGCGCTTCTGGACCGGCCTGATTGACGATGTGCAAATATACAACCGGGCATTAAGCCAGGAGGAGGTCCAGCGTGTTATGCAGGCCAGTGCCGGCGCATTTCCACAGGCCTCGGGCGCCGTTCCGGCTGACGGTACCCTACATGAGGATACGTGGGTGAACCTTAGCTGGCGGGCGGGAGATTTTGCGGTCTCGCACGATGTGTACTTAAGCGATAATTTTGACGATGTGAACGACGGTACTGAAGTCGCATTTCAAGGTAACCAAGCTGCGATGTTCTTGGTAGCCGGGTTTCCCGGATTTCCTTATCCTGATGGTCTTATTCCGGGTACGACTTACTACTGGCGAATCGATGAGGTCAATGACACCGAGCCGAATAGTCCGTGGAAAGGCGATGTCTGGAGCTTTATGATTCCCCCCAAGACCGCCTACTACCCCGACCCGGCTGATGCTGCCGAGTCTGTAGAACCGGATGTGCAGCTTAGCTGGACGGCAGGTTTCGGTGCAAAATTACACACCGTATATTTCGGCGATAACTTTGACGATGTGAATAATGCTGCTGGGGGTCTTCCCCAGGGAATCACAACCTATTCTCCCGGCCCGCTTAAAATGGCTAAAACTTACTACTGGAGGGTCGATGAGTTTGATGCCATCGCCACCTATAAAGGCGACGTCTGGAGCTTTACTACTGAGGGCGCCGTCGGGAACCCGAATCCGGCTAATGGCGCTGTGGATGTAAAGCAGACACAGATTATTAGCTGGTCACCGGGAGTCTTT
>Ga0114930_10003233_pt1 | contig 14358 bp, 10 predicted proteins | sample AnhtaG_FD_87300 | JGI IMG/M metagenome (GOLD analysis project Ga0114930, IMG submission 87300) | Deep subsurface microbial communities from Anholt, Denmark to uncover new lineages of life (NeLLi) - Anholt_01485 metaG | ecosystem: Environmental > Aquatic > Marine > Oceanic > Sediment | place... | reverse complement strand
TAACCTCTGATTTTTCATTTATGCGAGTTTCTGGGTCCGCTTTCTTTCCATCAACCAGTATCCCGAAAAATTTTCCTTCCAGGTTTAAGTCCTTTAGTAGATCTGCAACAGCCATAGATCTCTCGGGGCTAAACGTCTCATACAATCCGGTCTCTAACAATTCATTTATTTGCTTCATTTTTTAAAAACACCTAATTTGTAATTATTTATATTATAATCTTGATCATATTTAATTTTATTTCCTTAGTAAAATATGTCTCCTATAATCTTAACTACATAATTTATGAAGATGCATTTTCAATATAGGACACAAAATCACTAAATTTTTTATTTTCAATTTAATTTCTCTACATAGTTGTTATTTTTTTCTGAGGAGATCATAAGATTATCGAAGAAGAAGAATTCATTGATTATGCAGAATTTTTAGAGAAAATCAGAGCTTCTGAGTCTAAAATTAAAAGGATCGATGATCCAGTAGAACGAAATAAATCAATAAAAGAAGTTATCTCGGCATCAATTAATTTTTCTAATGATATTGCCCAATCAGGGGAATTTTTTGATGCAGGAGAATTTTTATATTCTGTAGCAGTGATAATTGAAGATCTTGATTTTTCAGAATCACTTGATTTATATAACCAAATCATAGAATTATATAAAAAACAGATTATTGACTATAAATTGCAGGCAAAATTACATGAAGTTGCTGAGTTGTATTTAAGGATTGCTGAGATTTTTTTAGAGAAATTTCAAGATACACTTTCAGAAAAAAAAAATATCTTAAATAGTATTAAGTTCCTAAAACAAGAAAGTACTCTTTTAAAAGAATTTGATGAGATAAGGAAACTTGCTCAAAACTACCAAAATATAGCTGAATTGTATTCGAAATCTTCTGATTTTAAAAACGCTATTAAGTATTACGAAAAAGTTATCAAAATTTCAAAGTCTCATCATCTTTATGATATATTATCTTTCTCTTATCAACAAATCGGTACGTGCTATGAAGAATTAGATGATTATGGCAAATCCCAGGAATCAATTTTGGAGGGAGTAGAGTTTTTCTTAAACTTAGTAACTACCTTAGAAGAGAAGAATGAGAGCTTAACATTAGCTCAAATATATCAGGTATTGAAAAATCTTTATAAAATTTTAGCTGAAGAAGATCAATATATAAATTACTCTAAAAGAGAAGCTGGAGCTTATATAGACTTGGCAGAAAAGCTTGAAAAGATAACAGAAAACTACCATAAAATCGCTAGATATTATCGGGGTGCTGGATTATGTTATCAAGAGATAAAAAATAATTTAATTGAGTGTGCTTCATGTTTTTTATTAGCTGGAAACTTTTCAGAAAAACGAGAAGATTTTAGTCAAGCAGCGATGAATTTTTTCGATGGTGCTAATGTATTTAAGGAATTGAATAATTTAGAAATGGCTTATAAACATTTTGTAAAGGCTGGAGATAACTATTGGAAGATAGGGAGTATAAATGAGTCTACGGAGAGTTATTTGAATGCGTATGATATTGCTATAGAAGGACGTTTAGAATATAATAGGTTTGGGATATTTAATCAAATAGTAAGGGGATTGAATAAAATTGCCAAAGAAGGTTTGAAAAACAAACAGTTTTATACAGCTGCAACTCTGATTTTGGAGAGTATAAAATTTTATGAACAGCTTGATACCGCCAAAGACTTTCTTTTACGAGAAATGGTTAATAATGTTTATCGTTATTATTATCGAGCAGCCAATTTAAAGAAAGTTGGGTATTCTCACATTGTTCTTAGCTATGTTTTGGCTTCAATATCATGCATTTTAAATGGTAAATTAGATAAAGCTTGGAAAGTTATATCTGAGATTGAATATGAAGGCCCAACTGTTAATAAATACAAAGAAATAATAAAAATAATGATCGAACAAGTATCTAAAGGAAACCAAGTCGAGTTAAACAATTTCCCCTTTCCATTAAGAAGAATAATTGAGAGATCTGAAGAAATTATGTTTCTTTTAAAACTGTTTAAAGGATTTAAAATAAATTAAATATACAATTTTGTATAAGCTCATTGGGCGAGATAAAAAGCTTAAATATATAAAATTATGAAAGAAACTGTTTTAAGCTTCGATTTAGATTACACATTAATAAACAATAGAAAAGGGATTGTTAATTCATTTAATTATGCTTTGAGAAAATTTAATCTCCCTGAAGCAAGTAAATCTGTCATTCAAGAAATGATAGGGCTTCCTTTAAATGACATGTTTGCCAGATTTACTGAATTAAATCCCTCAAAATTATCCTTTACATTTCGAGAATATTATGGGGCTAAAGGAATCTACCAATCTAGATTATTATCAGGAGTAAAAAATAAACTGAAGGAATTAAAACTCCAAAATTTTACTTTAGGCATAGTAACATCAAAAAAGCAAAGTATAGCTGTTAAAATTGCAGAATATTTGAAAATTGATGGATTTTTTGATTACATTTTAGGAGAAACTGAAAACATAAAAAGTAAATTAGACCCCCATCTAACGCAAATCTTATCAGAAAAGTATCCTAAATCTAGAATAATAATTATTGGAGATCACCCTAAAGATGCTAAGCTCGCCAGAAATCTAAACTGTCCATTTATTGGAGTATTAACTGGTTTTCACACAGCATACCAATTGAAACAAGCTAGAGAAAATGAGATCCAGACTCTAATTGTAAAAAAGGTTAAAAAAATTACAATTGATATGATTTATTCACTTTTATAAAATGCAAGTTCGAATAAACAGCCTTATAATAAAAAAAGATAAAGATAAAAAAAGATTAAAAATCTTTATTTCTCCCAGGATTCATATTCTTTCATGAATTCCTTCGGCTTCCATTGAGTGTCCATATATTTAGGAATTCCTGAACTATCACGAGGTCCAACAACTACAAAAGCATCTGCTTCATCTTCTAGTGCTCCACTTAATCGAGCAGCCATTCCAGGGAGAATAAGAACTCGATGTTTTACATTTTCAAAAGCTTTGAATTCTTTAACTGCTTCTGCTATACCTCCAGCATTAAATTGTCCTCCTGCTACTGCACTTTCAATCCCAATACCTTCTGTGTCGACCACCAAAAGCCAGCAATTCAAATTTGCGCCCAGTAAATCTTGCTCAACAGGAATTTTTGTCATTCTATAGTTAGATGTCACAAATATTGGCGCCATTTCATCTGGTTCTCCAATTTTATAAATGCCGGCATCAACCGCAGGATAAATTCTAGGATCGGAAAATACACTCTGACGCAATGTCATTAGAGCTAGAAGCGCCCAAATTTCTTCTTTTTTCTGCCCTGTGTGTAAAACTATTAAATTCGTATCTATAGATTCCATAATTGCCCCCATGATTATTTCTTGAAATTGATGTTCCCAAAGTTCTTTATCATCTCCAATTTTAGCTTGATTCCAATAAACTGCAGGAACACCCATTATTGGCCATCCAGCATTGACATCCTCTTTATTGATAGCAGCAGTTCTTAACTGCATAATCTTATCATATGTTGCTGAGAGATTACCAGGACCAAAAAACGTCCCTGAATCTAATATCATTTCTTTAACTCCCAGTTTCTGTAATGTTGCACTTAGAGACATTAATTCATCTAATTCGTTTGAAAAAACAGCTACAGGCAAACTATTTTGCACAGCAAATTTACCGATTTGTTCCCAAGAATCTTTTGTTGCAGCATATAATAAAGGTTTTCTGTTTTTAATTGCTTCCGCAGCATATAATAAAATGTCGACATCAAAAGTACATAAAATAATAGGAAGATTTGAGAGTTCTGCTATTTTACTCGCAGCTAATTTGAATTGCTCCTTATCTCCAGATACGTTTCTTAATGCAATACCATCTAGAGTAAGTACATCACCAATCCGTTCTATCTTAAGATCTGTAAGATATCTAACAGTTTCCTCTAAATCACCATCATCATCTGCGATTTCAATAAAAATTGATGTCTGGTTATAAAAAGTTAATTGATGACGGTAAAAGACTTCCTCACCCCCGATTATAGCAACTCTATCACCACTGCCAACAGTTATTGGCCTTTGAGGAGGTGTTATTAGTTTTATCAATTTCTCTCGATTCTTTGCCTGCTTAGGATCTTGCATTAGATGTATGCAATCTTGAACTATAACCTTCCTTTCCAGGATATCTGTCGCAAAAGCCATGCATGTATCGTATCCACACTCTTTACAATTGCTTTTATCTAAAAGTGCATAGACTTCTAGTGGACTTGGTCTTACCATTTTAATTTCTCCAAATAGATTATTTTTTTCCTTGAATAAGTATGTGTAGTCTAATTGTAAATTAAATTAAAAATTTGGTTTTTTCAGAACTATTATGGATCAACACCTAATTATCTCTTAAATTTTCGTACTAGAAAATTATAAAAAAATTTCTTAATTTCTTGTAGTTAATGGCCATGGATCAAAAACATCTTGAGGATCTAACCTCATTATTTTACCCTAAAAATATTGCTTTTATTGGAGCATCAGAGAACTCAACCCTAGGCTCAATGCTGTATTTAAATGTCTTCAAAGAATCTAAATGGGCAAACAATTTTTATCCAATCAATCCGAATCATGAAAAAATTTTAGATTGGAAATGTTATCCATCAGTTTTAGATGTGCCATATTCTATTGATACAGCATACATCTCTTTAAAGACAAAATTTATTCCGAAAATTTTGAAAGAATGTGTTAAGAAGGGTATTAAATGGGTAATTATATTCGCATCCGGGTTTTCAGAAACAGGTGATTCTCAGGGAAAAGAGCTAGAGAACGAAATATTAGATATTTTAAAAGGTTCAAATACAAGAATAATTGGACCTAATTGCTTAGGACCCATAAATGCAGAATTAGGGATGGCTTTTTCTTTTGCTTCTCAAAGAGGGAATTATGGTGGAGTATCATTTATGTCTCAATCGGGAGGTCATTTAACTCAGTTATTGGATGTTGGGTTTAAACGTGATATCAGATTTCATTTTGGTGTGAGTTTTGGTAATCAAATTGACTTAAACTGTGTTGACTTTTTTAGATTTTATCGGCAGGATCCAAAAACAAAATTAATAGCAGCATATTTAGAATCATTTGGATCGGCTACTGGTAGACAATTATTCTTGGAACTTAGAAAAACTACAAAGATTAAACCCGTAATTCTTTGGAAGGGAGGATATACAAAAGACGGTCTAAGAGCCGCCTTTTCGCATACAGGTGCAATCTTTTCAGATAATCGTTTATGGAGATCAATGGCTAAGCAAACAGGCACTGTTATTGTTAAAGATAATGAAGAATTTTGGCATACAATAAAAACTTTTGAACTATTATATCCAAATCATCTTCCTAAAGGACGTAATATTGGAATAGTAACTCCTGGTGGTGGAGCTTCTGTGAATCTAACTGATTTATTTGCTAATCTAAATCTACATATTCCTGAATTGACATTAGAATCGCAATCTAAAATTGCAAATATTCTCCCAAATGTGAATGTAAACATTAAAAATCCAATTGATCTTGGCGCCTCAGGTTTCATTTTGAATATATTAACAGAATGTATAGAAGTTGTAATTAATGATCCTAATATTGATATTGTTATTATTCCACTTTGGTCTGATCATGTATATCGCCATGTTTTTAAACGATTGACTAACATTCGAGACCGAACTTCAAAACCTTTTGCCATTTGTTTACCTACTTTGGCAGATGATGGAAACCTTGCAAAAAGATTTGATTCAGTCAAAAAATTTTTACATAAAAAACGAGTGTTATATTTCTTATCTCTAAGAGATGCTGCTCAAAGTATGACTCTATTATGTGATTATTCTCAATTCCTAAAATCATTTTATAAGAAATAATAAATTAAATTCTCTTTTTAATTCAATAGGCAAAATAATTAGGATTATATTCTATTTTAAAGAAATAAAAAAAGAAATGAATTTTGATGATTGAAATCAATAGTATTCTGTTTTTGATACTAGTAATGCGAAGAAGCTGTAAAAAACAATATTTACAACACAGCTAATTACAAGATATATTAGAATTAATTCAAAACCAGTCCAGTTATAAAATAATTTACCAAATTCTAATTCTAAAGTTGGACTTAAAAACACTCCGATAACCACTGCGACTGTGCTTACAATAACAGTTAATAACCATCCCGCAAAACCTTGAAATTTACTTTCAGCAAATTTTCCAGCAAGAATAGCTGCGATTATCGGTGCAACTAGATAACCCAAACTGAGTATCAAAAAGGTATTGTCTTCATTAAAAAGAGGTTGAACTATTGCCCAATCCATGTTATTAGATGGCACACTCGTAACTGAACCGAAAAGATAATAAATTATCATTAAAGGAGCATTTTGAATATTATCCATTAAAGTATCAAATCCTACATCTAATGCAAAATACAATATTGAAACTATAAAATTTAATCCAATAAAAGCTACTAAACTTAATAAAAATGATTTTCCAAATCCCATTTTTTTCAAACTCGTTTTTTAAATGAACTTTTCTATTAATTATATTTGATTAAGAATGCATTTTATTATGATATAAATGTAATTTATTTTTAAATTTTAGTGTAGGATAAAATGAAAATTCATGTTTTTTAGAATCAATGTTCAATTTCTTGCTAAATCAAAGATTTAATTAATATCTATTTCAAATTATTCTTAAATATCCATTTGGATAAGGGCTTTATAGTAAATATATTGAAATTATTTTAAAAATGTTAGAAGAGAATTAAATGGACGAATATGACATTTCAAATTACACCTCCAAAATTTAAATATTTATCTTCTCTTATTATATTGACTAATTAATGAGAAGAGATAGTAAAAAATTTGCTCTTGGGAAGCTTAAACATGAATATTTAGTTAAACTACTTTCAAATTTAGAAATTAATGATGATAGAGTAGTATTAGGCTCTAAAATTGGAGAAGATGCTGCTGTTATTGACATACCCGGTAATAACTATTTAGTTGCTAAAACTGATCCAATTACTTTTGCTACTGATAAAATAGGGTATTATGTTGTAAATGTCAATGTTAATGATGTTGTTTGCACTGGAGCTAAACCTAAATGGTTCCAGGCAACAATTTTATTACCTCAAAAAAATACAACGAATAGCCTAATTGAGAACATATTTAAAGATATTCATGATACTTGTAAATCTATGGGAATAGCTGTAATCGGGGGACATACGGAAATTACACCTAAACTTGATAGGCCAATGGTAATTGGTTCTTTATTAGGAGAGGTTGAAAAAGAAAAACTTGTTCGAACATCGGGGGCAGAGCCAGGGGATGCAATAATTCTCACAAAAGGTATTTTTATTGAGGGGACTTCAATAATTAGTCGTGAAAGAGAAAGTGAGCTCAAAGAAAAGGGACTTAATTCAACTTTTATAGAAAAATGTAAGAAGTATCTTTACGAACCAGGAATAAGTGTATTTAAAGAAGCGTTATTGGCTAATAAAAGCTTTAAGATTAAAGCCTTTCATGATCCAACTGAAGGGGGACTCGCTACGGGCCTCGCTGAAATGGCCATCGCATCGAATACAGGAATATTAATTGAAAGAGAAAAGGTTACTATTCTCCCTGAACCTTCAATATTAAGTAAAATTTTTGATTTGGAGCCTATGGGTACAATTTCATCAGGATCACTATTAATTGCTATAGATGATGATTTAAGTCAGGACTTAATTGATTTATTGAGAAACAATAAAATTAATGCTGAAAAAATTGGCAATTTCATCAATAAAGAGAAAGGTTTGATGATTAAAGAGAATGATGGAAAGTTAAATCCATTATTTTATTCTGAAACTGATGAGATAACAAAAATTTTTTAAATTATAACAAAATGGACCTATTTTAGTACAATTCTATCATTAACCAATATTTTTATTTTCATATTTTTATTTTATTAATAATTAGCTTTAATTTTTTAGGGTTGTATAGTTTCGAATATATATTAAGATTGAAAAAATAAATGATTAAATTTGGTTAACAAAGAACTAAGCGATATCTTAGATTTCCTAGAAGAAAAAATTAAGGGTCAAGATTTTGGCCTAAGATTTGAGACAAATGTGTTTTTTGAAATATTAGAAAGGAAAAAAGAGAAATTTAAAGACTTTCAAGATGATATAAGGTTAAGATGGGATGAATTTGATCAAAAGAACCAAAAAAGAGTAATAAAAAAAACCTTTACAACTTTTTTCTATGAAAATTTTCATGATTTCTTTAGATATTTTCTACAATTTTTTTTTGGATTTAACGAGAGCTCATTAGAATTAATCATAAAAGAGAAAATCTCTGAAAAATTTTTATTTTTAGAATATAATTATTTCCTATCCTCTGAAGAAATTGACTATTTTGATAAGACTTCCAAAGATTTTGAGGGGGAACTTCTTAATGGATTTACGTTACCTACTGGTTACTTTTATTTCCTTGTTAGAATCTTAGGAATAGTAATTAGAAAGACAATTCAAGAAAAAATCTTTATTTTACTTGATGGTGTTAAAGTTGAGAAAGGTAATAATAGTGAAACTCTTAATTTTATGATTATCATAAAGGATAGTAAGGATGAAATTTTCCACAAATATTATAACATGGTCCTCTATTACTTCTTAAGACGATTTAAAGGCATTCCTGAAAAATATTATAAAACATTACTAGAAGGAAGAGAAAAATTATATCAAACAGCTTTAGATGAATATATATATGCTAAGGAGAAATTGGTTGATTTACTTTATTATTTTTACAAAAAATGCATTTTACTAGAAAGTTTTTCACCTCTGTTAGACTTCTTTAATTTTGTTGGATCTAGAGTAGAAGATTCTATCTTTTCTAAAATTGATATTATAAAGAAAGGATTTTTAGCCAATCTGGACGACTATAGTGATACTAAAAAGAATTCTCTACTTAAATTTTTTAATTATCTTGATAAAAAATCAACCCTTTATTCAACATTTCAAGCGAATAACCTCCCATCTCCGAAATCTCAATTAAACTTATTCCTTCTATATTTGAAATACTATCTTGGAAGTGGCTTAGAAGCGTTAGAAGTAGGAGATTTACTTTTCTTACCTAATAAGTTTAAAACTAATTTGAATAATTATAATAAGAATATTGAAGATGTTATTAGTGCTAATTCGATTAATAATATAAAAGAATTTCTCAACTTCTTCTCTACTTTATCAAATATTAAAAACATTGATCTATTTTTTCATAAATTATTTAATAAAAATATATCAGAGCTTAACTATGGCTTTTTTAAAACTTTTTTAAAGAGCTTTAATACAGATTTTTCAATGAAAATTGATAAAGAAAATACTATCCTTTCTGAAAATCCTGAAAATACACCTTTCTCATTCAATAAAATTGTTGATCATATTTGTAGAATTCTTTATGTTTTAATAGATAAGATTTTTCTTAGATCTAATCCAGATGATGCTTCTCCAAACTTTATCGATCCACGGAGTCGTTATATTGGTAAAAATATTGCTCTAAGGGTATTAGAATTATTTGTTTTCCAAGATATAAACTACTCAGATGATGTATGGCCTGACTATATAATTAGTTTAAATAAAGAATATCTTAAGGAGGAAATGGAAAAGTATAACATTATGATTTCAGATGAACATTTTTACTCTGATGAAGAGCTAATACAAATTATGATCACTTATAATATTCAATCATTCTCAGATCAACCCTTTTTCGAAGAATGGCTAATTTCTGAAATTATTATTCCATTGAATAATTTTATCTTAGATATTAAAAACACTGTTAGATCCTTAAATGAGATCGAAGTATACGAAAAATTAAGCCAATTTTTCATATCAGATATTGAAGATGAGCAAACAATAAAAGATTTTAAGTTTGTTTGTCAACAAATTGCTCCTTTTTGGAAAAAATTTGAATGATCTTATGTTATATTAAAAATCTCTAAAAATCTCTGAAAGTCTTCTTCTATATTAATAATAGGTACGCCCAAAGTTATGTTTTCAATAACATTTTTTCCACAAATAATTCCAGAAATCATTTTCACGTTATCTGTTAATTGAGGTTGAATCTCATCTATGTCGCTTATACATAGAACTGTGGGATGGTTCAAATCCCTAAATCCTTCAGTAAACATTATATCAATTTCATAAGGACCTCGATCCAACCATTTGATAAATTCGTCTAATCTAATCTCTTCTGCATTTAAAAAAATAGCCATTTCTTTATTGAGGTTTTGAATTATTGAATAAGATGCTCCATATTCTGTGAATATATGGGAATCCTTTCCTTTCTTATCAATTTGATGGTGTTTAATATTTTTAATTACTGTAACGTTATAACCCAACCTGTCTTTGAACAATTTTATCACATTCTTAATAAAGTATGTCTTCCCCGAGCCAGAATATCCTATAACATCAATAATTCTAATAATAACCACATTTGTAAATTCAATCTACAACTAAAATTCAAGTTTTCTTAATTATTTTTATTCTTAGCAATAAAAAAACATTATAATATTTTATTATTTAATATATATTTAATTAAGATTTTTATGTAGAATTCAAAATGCTATCGAGCGCAGATGCCCGACAAAAAAGAATACGTTGTATTTGATGCTAATTTCTTCATTTGTATGCTTCAAATTAGAGCTCGAAATATTTTAGGAAATTTAGAAAAAGCAGCGAAAGAGTTAGGTTATGAATATTATATCTCTGAAGTAGTATTTAATGAAATAAAAGCTCCGCACACCTATAAAGACAAACTACGGCAAATGTTGAATGTAAAAGAGATATTACCTATAGAAATTGATGATATAAAGAATGATCTCATTCCATATAACATAAGATTTCCCGCCCAGGATCCAGATCTTTCATTGGTTTACATTGCGAAAAATTTAATAGATGATGGAGAATCCTTTCCTATTCACCTAGTAACAGACGATTTTAAGCTTGTAAAAAATACTAGCTTACTCTACAAAGGAAGAATTAATATATTATCTCTTTCGAGTTTCCTTCTAAAGATACAGAGAACAACCACTAATTCTCAAATGAGAAAATATTTCAAAGATATTTGGAAGAGAAGTCTAAATTATACATTATCCTATATGATTGAACGCTCTAAAACCTATCCTGCCGAACAAAAGATTACTTGGTTAATTGAAAAAGCAATTACTGTTACTGAAGACTCGATTTTGACGCAAGATGTTGAATTAGAGAACCCAGATGTTGGTATGAAATTTGAAATCGGCGCCTCTAGGTATTTAGAAGAGATTAATATTGCTGAAAAGTATATCACTAACCAAAATCTCCCCAAGAGTGAAGAGGAGCAAGTACGGGGTATTCTAAAATTCCTCGAGAATTTAAAAATATCTAGAGAATACATGAATAGAGCAAGAGATGCTATTGTAAAGAGTGAATCAAAAGAAGCAGTAAAACATTTGAAAAAGGGAAATCAATTTTTAATATCGTTACTCCAAGTTGCTTCAGGACAATTAACAAAAATAAAAGATTATGAGGTCATCCAACAACTCATTTGCTCAGAGATCAGCAAAATGGAGTTTTTACGAGCATTTCTACTAGTGTCACTTGGCAGAATTAATTCAGCTATCAGCTCACTTGATAGAGCAGCTTTATTTTCAACAATTATCCATAACCATAAAACTTGTTTAACTCTTAATTATGTTAAAGCTTTAATCTACATTTTTCACGGACTATATAAAAATGCAATCATGCAGTACAACTTTACCGAGGAGTTAGCAGAAATTTATGAAGATGACAGATTAAAATTAAAATGTTTAATAGGAAAAGCTATTGCTCTATACTTACAAGGTGAAGATAAAGAAACTGCAATGATAATAATGGAAGAAATATCGACCATGAATTTAGATGAAAACTTTCTTGATGCTATTATAGTATTTAGTGAACTAGGTGATTATTTTTTAGCTTTAGGACATTCTCAAATTGCGGCAAATTTATATAATCAAGCATTAGAAGTCTCTATTGATTATAAATTAACATTAAAAAGTGAGATATTAATTGAGAAACTCAAGAGATCGTATATTGCTACTGTATTAGCCGGTTATTCAGCAGAAGATGTGATTGATAAGTTGGATCTTTTATTAGATAAAGCATATTCAATTAAAGATGTGGATAAATATAATGAACAAATAAAAAAAATCTCAAGTTTTAATCTATTATTTTATACACCATTTCCTTACATCACAGGGAAGAAGAAAGTTATTCCTTTTTCAAAATTACCTAAAGAACTTAAAGAAGATTTCCTAGAAGTAGTCCATTTTGAAAAAAGCTATAGTGATCAAAACCAAATACTTTTTATAGTGTATCATTATGAATTAGGTTTATTAGGAGTTATGTTAAAGACAAATGAAAATGTTACTGGAATAGCAGAAAATTATACTCTCAAAATAAAACCGACAGCAAAAGTAAAAATTTATAAACCTGATGCGGATTTGAAAAACGATTATTTAATCCGTGCTATTGTTGAAATTACTCAAAAAAATCAAGTTAAGATTAATTATACTCTTCCAACTTTCTTTAAACAATTGAATTTGTGAAAAGTTTTTCTGTCAAAGCAATAAAAAATAAAGTTAACTTTATAACTGAGATAGATAACGTTTAATAATTTAATTCTTAGTTAGTTTAGTTTATCTAAATTTATAAACTAAACAAAAGTAACTACATTATTTATTTTTGCCTGAAAATGCCCCAAATGTCGCGATGTTTTATTTAAGTTCTCCTTTCTGATTTATCTCGTTGGCTTATTTGATGGCTGTGGATTGCGCAACTTATGCAATAATACTTAGTCGAAGAAGAACTCTGTATTATTGTCCCTGTCTTTTTCAGTTCAGCATACATTCTACCATCAACTAAAGATGTTCTTCTTGTAACAGCTTTAGCTTTACTACGAGCAACAAATCGACCACATTTATAGCATTGAACTTTAGAATCTTGTCCTTTTCTAGAACCGCTTTTTCCGCCGCTTTTTCTTTTTTTAGGAATAAAAATCAGCTAGTTTTAATTTTGTTTAGTTATTTATAATGTTTCTAATGAAATTTAATTGAATAAAACTTAAAAAATTTATCCTAATAAAAAATTTCGAAAATGAATCGATAGGAATTACTTTTATGGATTTTAGCTAAACATCAATATTATTTTGATTTAGGTTTTTAAAGTCTTAAAGGTATGATTTAATCTTTGTAGAACCGTATAAATTAAGGTAAAAGTATAAATGATTATGCTGATAAGAAAAACTGGTGTGACTGGTACTCTAGTGATAAAAGGGATAGAAATTGTTATAGGTTTACCTAATGAAAGGGATGTTACAAAATAAAATATTAGTTCTCCAATTATAGCAAAAAGTAAAAATAAGATTCGTTCAGCTCGTTCCATAAAACCGATTCCTTTCATATTAACACCTTCATTCTCAGCTCTTGAACGTATATAAGAAATCATAATAATTAAAAACAAAATTATATAACCTAATAAATAGTTTAGCAAACCACCATAAATCAAACCCAAAACACAAATAACATCAGAAAGTCTATCTAAATTCGAATCTAAAAATGCCCCAGCTTGAGTTTCTTTATCTGTTCTTCTTGCCACTTCTCCATCAAACAAATCCATAGCGCCACCTATCCCCATTATACTAGGAATAATCCAAGAAAGGTATACAGAAAAATACAATCCAAATATACCAATTAATAGTGATGCTACTATTGAACAGATGAATCCTATAAAAGAAATTGTATTTGGGGTAATGTTATGTTTAATTAAAAATTCTACAGGACGATCTATGTATCTAATTGAAATTTCCCTTTGTCGAACTCTTTTTTCTGTGCCTTCTATTTCATTCAATTCCTTTTTGAATCCTAAAATCCTATAATTTAGATTAATATTTTTAAAATTTCTCTCTAATAAAAAATTTATTATAATAATAAAATGTGTAATTTCAACAACCTAATAACTGAAGAAGCTAAATATGATTGATTTCCAATACTTATTGTTGGAATTTTTAATGCTAATAATTCCTTTGAATTAAGAAATTCATCTTCTTGACTTCCTATTATGAAAACAATTTTCTCTTTTTCTCGAATATGATTTAATAGTTTAAAGAAATCCTTACCTTGTTCACATAAAATATATAAATTATAATCCAATTTTTTAAAATGTTTTATCGCTTCTGTAATGCTCATTTTTGAAACCCTTATTGAGTTTAATGGATTGAGATGTTGATCTTCATTAATAGGATATTTTTGCATTAGATCAACAAAATAATCTGTAAAGAGTAACTCATTCTTGGGGAAAATTTCATATTCT
>Ga0114930_10003227_pt1 | contig 14372 bp, 13 predicted proteins | sample AnhtaG_FD_87300 | JGI IMG/M metagenome (GOLD analysis project Ga0114930, IMG submission 87300) | Deep subsurface microbial communities from Anholt, Denmark to uncover new lineages of life (NeLLi) - Anholt_01485 metaG | ecosystem: Environmental > Aquatic > Marine > Oceanic > Sediment | place... | reverse complement strand
GGCAGGTTGTCGTACGCGTTCTCCTGTAACACGCGGGCCGCTTCGGCGGCGAGGTGCTGCGGCATCGCAACAGTCGGACGGCGCGTCATCACCTCAGAAACAGGCAGATTGATGGCCTCCGGGCCGCGGTTGCTGAGCAGCACGCGTAGATCGCCGTCGGTGAATATGCCCAGCAAGTGCTGTTCCGGATCCACGATGCTCACAACACCGCGTCGGGAGGACGCCGTCATCACCAGCAACGCTTCCCTCACAGACGCATCCGGTGGGACGGTCGGGTTGTCGGCGCCGGAATGCATCAGGTCCGAGACGCGCAGCAGCAGCTTGCGCCCCAGTGTGCCGCCGGGGTGTATTCTGGCAAAATCGTTGACGGTCATTCCGCGAGCCGCCATGGTCGCCATCGCCAGCGCGTCGCCGAGGGCCAGCATGGCCGCCGTGCTGGCCGTCGGCGCCAGGCCGAGCGGGCACGCCTCCCGGTCAACGCTGGTGTCCAGACAGCAGTCGCTGTCTTGCGCCAGCGTCGAGGTGGGTACGCCGCACAGCGTCACTATCTTGGCGCCGACACGTTTGATGTGGGGCACAATGCGCAGGACTTCCTCCGTCTCGCCGCTGTGCGACAGCACGATCACGACGTCGTCGCCCGTGACCATGCCGAGGTCGCCGTGAACGGCCTCGGCCGGGTGCAGAAAGAACGCCGCGGTGCCGGTGCCGGCCAGGGTGGAGGCGAGCTTGCGGCCGATGGCCCCCGACTTGCCAATGCCGCAAACCACAGCGCGACCTTTGCTCTCCAGCAGGAGCTGCACTGCGGTCTCAAACCGCTCGTCCAGCTTCTCTGCGACCTGCTCGATGGCGCGGGCTTCGATGGCGAGTGTCCGACGCGCCTGCTCCAGGATCATAGCTGACTTCTGACAACCTTATCGATCGCCACTATCGGCTCGAGCATGTGGCGTAGCTCGACCAGACGAACACTGTTCGGGCCATCGCACAGCGCCCGGTCCGGATCGGGATGCACTTCCACGAACAGCCCGTCCACGCCTGCGGCCACCGCCGCGCGGGCCAGCGCGGGCGCCTGCTCCCGGTCACCTCCGCTCGCAGTGCCGGCTGCGCCCGGACGCTGCACGGCATGCGTCGCGTCGAAGATCACCGGGTACCCCAGGGACCGCATCGTCGGCAGGCCCGTGATGTCCACCACCAGGCGGTTGTACCCAAAGACGTGGCCGCGCTCCGTCACCATGACGTCCTCATTGCCGGCAGCGACGACCTTGGAGATCGGCGCCGCCATATCTTCGGGAGCGAGGAATTGGCCCTTCTTGATATTGACGGCTCGCCTCGTCTTGGCCGCGGCCACCAGCAGATCCGTCTGACGACAGAGCAATGCCGGTATCTGGATCAGGTCCGCCACCCGCGACACAGGGTCCACCTGCTCCACGGCATGCACATCGGTGGTAATGGGCACATCGCACTGCTGCTTGACGCGAGCCAGCGTCTTCAGGCCATCCGCAAGGCCGGGCCCACGGAAGGACGTGCTCGACGTCCGGTTGGCTTTGTCGAAGGACGACTTGAAGATGTACGGCAGGCCCAGATCGGCCGCTACTGCCTTCACGGCGTGGGCCGTCTCCAGCGCCATTGCCTCTGACTCGATGACGCACGGGCCGGCGATCAGCACCAGAGGCGCCCCGCCCCCGATGACGACGTTACGGACTTTGACGGCCCGTGTCACGGCGTGCCCTCCTGCACCGCGCTCGCGGGGCTCTGCGAGGGGATCGAATGTTGGTTCTCCATGAGGCGCCGCACTCTTTCGAGCTGTTCCGGAGTGTCAACACCCATGGGCGCATACTCATACTCCACGACCTTGATGCGACAGCCATTCGCCAGCGCCCGGAGCTGCTCGAGGCCCTCGGTGAGCTCAAGCGGGGTCGGTTCGAGATCGGAGAGCCACAGGAGGGTCTCCCGGCGATACACGTATAGCCCAATGTGCCTATAGGCGGCCAGCCCGGAGACAGGATGTGCGAACACTGCGCCCTCCTGAGCGCGCTCGGGGCCGTCGATGCGGAAGTAGGGAATCGGCGCGCGCGAGAAGTACAGCGCAAAGCCCTCCTGGTCCACCACCACTTGCACGGCCGCCGGGTCCTCGTATTCTGCCCGATCGCGCACCGGCGTCCGCAGCGTACTCATGTGTATGTTGGGGTCCTGCAGCAGCGGCTCCACGGCTGCGTCAATGGCCTCCGGGTCGATGAGGGGCTCGTCGCCTTGGATGTTAACCACGATATCGCATGGCCTGCCACGGACGACTTCCGCGAGCCGATCCGTGCCCGATCGGTGCTCGGCAGATGTCATTACGACCGTGCCCTCGAAGTTCTCGACGGCCTCGGCCACACGTGCATCGTCGGTGGCAACGAGCACGCCCTGGAGAAGGCGGGCCCGGCTGGCGCGCTCGTAGACGTGCTGCACCATTGGCTTCCCGCCGATGTCTGCCAGAACTTTGCCCGGCAGGCGGGTCGAGCCGTACCGGGCCGGGATCATCCCTACAACGCGTGGCGCAGACCTAGATTCCCTCATCTGATCGTCCCGGAAGTAAACGATCGAGCCAACAGACGAGAATATACAGCGGTACCGCAAAGATGGCGCTGTACACTGCCTCCAGTCCGATGACTCGCAGCCATATCAGCGGCGGTGCCGGCGGGTCGAGGGCGCCGGACACCAGCTCAGCCACCACAACGGAGCCCAGTCCGACAAGGAACCCGATGGTGCGGCGCTCGGTGAACACCTTGCCGCGGACCGTGCCGGCGAGGAAGCCGGCCACCATGGCGCCGGCGATCTCCAGGCCCACCGACCGACCATCGAGCGCGGCGAGCAGAAATCCGCCAAAGAGTCCCAACCCGCACCCGGTCACGGGGCCGCGCACCAGGGCGACGCAGGCGACAAGCACGATGACGATACTCGGCCTGATGTCGCCGATGGCCAGATGCGGTACAAGAGACGTCTGCGCCGCAGCAGCAACAGCCACACAGACCCCGAATATGATGGCCGCCGGCATGGCGCAATTACCGCCGCAGAACGAGAACGTACTCGAGTCGGTCGAAGTCGGCAGATGGCCTTATGGTCGCGCTCTGAGACACATCGCTTGGGAGGCACGGATCGATTCTGGCCACCTCGCCAATGAGCAGTCCCCTGGGGTATATGCCGCCCCGCCCGCACGTGATGACCCGGTCGTGAACGCGGACGTCGGCCTCCCTGGAGAGGTTGCCCATACGCAGGACGTTCTGATCGGGGGCAGCGGGCTCCGGCCCCTGAATCATGCCCCAATTGCGCGAGCGCTGGATCATTCCGGCCACGAAGTGATCCTTGTGCAGGAGCAGGCGCACCGTCCCCCGCCGCCCGTCGCTGTCAGTGCGGGTGACGTGTCCCACGAGCGCTCCGTCGGCGAGCACCACATCGCCCGGGGCGATCTGCCGACCTTCGCTCACCGTGATCTCGATGCGGCGCTCCCAGTTGTGAGGCGAATGGGCCACCACAACGGCGGGGCATTCGGCCAGCTCCGGCTCCTCATCGAGCCCGAGCTGCTCGGTCATGGCCTTGTAGCGCTTGAAGTACTCGTGCAGACTGGTCTTCTCCGTCTGCAGCCTGGCCACTTCCGCCCTCAATTCCCGATTCTCACGCGCCAACGCGCCGGCGCGGGCCACTGAGCTGACGGCATCGCCGACTGCGACCGCGACCTGTGAGAAGGCGAATTGGAGGGGGCCGAGCAGCCGGCGGGCCGCCGCCTCCGGCCAGGCCCTGTGTCCGGCAGCCGCCGCCCGCGCGTGCCAGACCGAGAGCCCGATGGCGATGCACAGCAACAGGGCCAGAGTCCGGTATTCGGCGCGCAGGTGCAGTGGCCTTCTCAACATCGTTTTGCCTACCGTGCGAGTCCGTCGAGCTCCTCGAGGTACCGGGCCGTCCCGAGCGCCACGCACGTCATCGGATCTTGAGCGATGTAGACGGGAATATTGGTTTCGGCGCTGATGAGCTGATCGATGCCTCTCAGCAGCGCTCCGCCGCCTGCCAGTACGATACCCCGGTTCATCACGTCAGCGGACAACTCCGGCGCCGTACTTTCCAGCGCCTGCTTCACCACCTCCACGATCGCTGACAGCGGCTCAGAAATGGCCTCGCGGATCTCTCCTGAGTTTATCCTGATGCTTCGTGGGAGACCGGTGATGAGGTCTTGGCCCCGCACCTCCATCTCCAGCTCTTCCTCACGCGGGAACGCCGAGCCGATTTTGATCTTGACCTGCTCCGCCGTGGTGGAGCCGACGGCCATGTTGAACTCGCGGCGGACATAGGCGGCGATGGCTTCGTCCACTTCGTCGCCGGCGATGCGAATGGAGGCGTGGGCGCAGATCCCGCCGAGGGATATGACAGCCACCTCCGTCGTGCCGCCGCCGATATCCACGATCATGTTGCCCACGGGTTCCGCCACGGGCATGCCCGCCCCGATCGCCGCAGCCATTGGCTCGTCAATGATCTCCACCCACCATGCCCCCGCGCTCCGGGCCGCGCCCTCCACGGCACGGCGCTCGACCTCCGTAATGCCCGACGGGATGCCCACAACGACGCGAGTGAAACCCGGCAGGCGCCTGGTATTCGCCCGGCGAATGAAATGCGAGAGCATAGCCTCCGTGACGTCAAAGTCGGCTATGACCCCGTCTTTGAGCGGCCGGATGGCGCGTATCCGACTCGGCGTCCGGCCGACCATGCGTTTTGCCTCTTCGCCCACAGCCAGGACCCGTCGCGTATCCACGTCGATGGCGACGACGGACGGCTCACACACCATTATGCCGCGCCCTCGGACGTGCACCAGCGTCGTGGCGGTGCCCAGATCCACGCCGAGGTCCCGGCGCACATGCGCAAGCGCTCGCATGAAACTAAATCGGCCCATTTTCGGTCTACTCGTTCCGGCCGGATGCCCGCCCGGCTGATCCGCACTCCCCCGGGGAGCCGCTACAGCGGCCGTATGCCGAAGCGCGCCAGCATGCCCGCCAGCTTCACCAGCGGCAGGCCGACCACATTGAAGTAGCAGCCCCTGATCTCCTCCACCAGCAGCGCTCCGCGTCCCTGTATTGCGTATGCGCCCGCCTTATCCAGCGGCTCCCCGGTCTCGACGTACGAGCGGATCTCAGCAGGACTAAGTCGGCGGAACTTCACCCACGTAGCTGCGAGGTCGGTGTCCAGTCCAGATCGGCGCCATTGGTCGAGGCGCGGGCAAGCCTTCGGCACGTCCCCAGCGCGTCCCACGGCAAGGCCGGTATAGACGGTGTGCGCGCGCCCACTGAGCCGCCGCAGCATCTTGGCTGCCTGGGCCTCGTCTGACGGCTTGCCAAGTAGAGCGCCGTCGATGCACACAACCGTGTCGGCGGCGATGAGTATCGCCTCAGGCTCCAGGTGCTGCGCCACACCCCATGCCTTCAACACTGCCGCCCGCTGTACGTGCTCCTCTGGGCCGGCGTTGGCTCCCGTCAGCTCGGGAGTGCCGCTCGGAAGCACCTCGAAGCGGACCCCGATTTGCTCCAAGAGCACCCGCCGACGCGGCGAGCCGGAGGCGAGCACTATCCGTTGCATATCTTCGTGCCCGGGCAGGTGAAGCCCTGCCCCGTTGACGCTGCTGGCTTGTCGGACCACAGTGAGATCAACTAGCACCTTTCTCACGTCGAGGCCCCCGGCGTCCCGAAGGCCCCGAGTCGCTTCAGAGCCTGCCGGAGCGGAATATGGAGTATGCCAGCCAGAACCCCATGATGCCGGCAACCAGGAAGCCCACGAGGCCGAGGGTACTTACGCCCAACCCGAAGAATTGCGTGGCCTCAACCTGGCACATCAGCGCGGAGGCGACGAGTATCGCCGACACCACGAGGCTGTAGGAGATCCTGTTGGCGATGATGTCAAGCCGGCCCATGGTCTCGTGGATGCCGTCGAGCTCCACGCGCAGCTTCAGGCGATCGCCCTCGATTTTCGCGAGAATCTGGCTGAGCTGACGAGGCATCTGCCGGGCGTAGCGCTGCAGATCCCTACCAGCCCGGACGATGGCGTGAAGTACGTCGCTGAGGCTGCGGGGCCCAACGACCTGGCGCACGAGCGGAGACACGACCTCGCGGAAGTCGAAGTCAGTATCTACCGACAGGCAAATGCCCTCGGTCAGCACGAGCGTTTTCATCACACGCACGAACTCCGACGGCACCCGAATGCCATACTGGAAAATGAGCTCCATGAGAACCTGGACGCTCCGGCCGATAGCTAACTCCTCGTGCTCGAGTTGCTGAATCTGGCGCAGCAGTACGTCCATCTCACGCTCGAGCGCATGCAGGTCCGTGTCGAGGCTAACGCTGCCTATCGCAGTGAGCTCATCGCACACGGCCGCGGCATTTTCATCAAAGATGGCATCCAGCAGGCTTATCAGCCGCTGGCGGAGCTCTCGCCCCAGCCACCCCATAGCTCCGAAGTCCACGAACGCAACGCGTCCGTCCCGCAGCAGCAGCACGTTGCCGCCATGTGGATCTCCGTGAAAGAACCCGTCCAGAAGGATCTGCCGGAGCACAGCACGGGCGATCCTCTCAGCGACGGCCGAGCGATCGACGCCGATGGCATCTACGGCCTCAGTATCGGTCAGCTTTACGCCGTCCACGCGCTCGAGGGTCAGCACGCGGCTCGTGGTCAGGCTCCAGTATACCGTGGGAACGTACATGTCCGGCTGATCGCCCAGGTTGGCCCGCAAGCGGTCGGCATTGTGGCCCTCGCGGGTATATGCCAGTTCCTCCCTGAGGCCCCGCGCAAACTCGTCCACGAGCTGTACCAATTGGATCCGCGCTGCCCACTGAGCACGCCCCTCGGCCATCTGCGCCAAGTAGCGCAGCACCTGCAAGTCCGTCTCGATCGTCTCGCGAATCCCGGGGCGCTGAACCTTCACCGCGACCGGCTCGCCCGTTCTCAGCTCACCGTAATGCACTTGGCCCAATGACGCTGCCGCCGCCGGCGTCTCCTCCAGGCGCTCGAACAGCTCCTCCGGGGCTGCTCCGAACTCGTCCTCGATAATGCGCCTGACTTCCCCGTAGTCAAACGGAGGCACCTCGTCCTGGAGCTTCTGCAGCTCCGCTACGACCTCTGGCGGCACCAGATCGCTGCGCATCGACAGTGCCTGACCCAGCTTCACGTACGTGCCCCCGAGCTCCTCGAGGGCCATGCGCAATCGCATCGCCGGCGCCAGCGCGGCACTCTCAGAATCCACCTGAATACCTGCCTGCTCGGCGATGGACCGCCGCAGGCCCAGTTGCTCCATTACGTGGCCGAAGCCGTACTTGAGCGCCACCCGGGCTACGTGCGAGATTCTCCTCATAACGTGTCTCGGGCGACCCAACCCTAGCATGACATCTACCTGTTCAGAGCAGCTTCCGTCTCAGCATACAGCTATGACCCGCGTCTCAACAGAAACAGCGACAGCGGCTCAGTTGGTGATTACGTTCACCTGGGCGCCACAGCGCCCACATCTCCCGTCGCGAAGGCCCGTACACGACGCGTCGAAGCCCGCCCGACGGATCACCACCTCGCCGCAGCCGGGGCAATGCGTGTCCTGGCCGTCGTCGAGCCACATATTGCCGACGTACACGTAATTGAGCCGCCGTCGGCCGATCTCCAGAGCCCGGCGCAGCGTCCGCTCCGGCGTCGGCGGCGCCGTCATCTGATGCGCGGGATGATATCGAGAGAAATGCAGCGGCGTGTCCTCTCCCAGGCTCTCTGCCGCCCAGTCCACCAGGCTTTGGATGTCTTCGTCGCTGTCGTTCTCCCCCGGGATAATCAGATTGGTGATCTCCACATGCGCGGCCTCCGCTGCCATTTCAGCCGTCCGCCTCGACCACCGGGCACGGGCGCCGCACAGGCGCTTGTAGAAGTCGTCCGCCATGGACTTAATGTCGATGTTCCACGCATCAATGAGCGGCAGGATGTCTCGCACCGGCTCCTCGTTGATGTAGCCGTTGGTGACCAGGACGTTCTTCAAGCCGGCTTCGTGGGCGAGCCCGGCAGTGTCCCGAACGTACTCGTACCAAATGAGCGGCTCGTTATACGTGTAGGCGATCCCGATGTTGCCCGCCTGCTGCCGGGCGATGGCTACAGCGTCGGCCGGTGCCAGATGCTTGGTCGGCGGTTGCCCCTGCGAAATCTGCCAGTTCTGGCAGAACACACAACCGAAGTTGCAGCCCCATGTACCCAGAGATAGGATGAGCGACCCGGGGTGGAAATGATACAGCGGCTTCTTCTCGATGGGATCGATCTGTACGGAAGTCACTTCGGCGTAGGTGAGCGCGATGAGCTTTCCGTCCCGGGCCTCGCGCACCCCACACTTGCCCCGCTCGCCATCGTTCAGCACGCAGCGGTGCGGACAAAGGTCGCAGATCACTTTGTCCTCCCGCGGATGGTAGTAGACACATTCCTGTGGCTGCGCGGCCATCTCTGCGCCCGAATTCCTTCCGCACACTCCGTGCGCCGTGATCCCTATTCCGGGCGCGGCGCCTCAACGAAGGGCGGCTCGCCCTGTATCCCCCGGATCACTTCCTCCGCCTGGCTCACTGGCTCGGCGTCGCCCCATACCAACAGCCGCGCCGAGCCCTCGGCTCCGTCGATGCCGCCCGCTCCAATCTGCATCACCTCGACATCGGCCAACATCTCAAGCGCCTCGATCTCGGTGATGATCTCGCCACTCACCGGCCACAGCGAGGGCACACCGGCCCCCGGACTGCCCGCCACGGCGCTGCTTATGGCGTCGCTCGCCTCCGCCAAATCGACGGCGACCTGCTTCTCAAGGCCTACGGGGATGATGTAGTGGCACTTGCGACCGTAGGCCGGTCCGAGCGTGGCGCCGACCGTGCCGCCCTCGGGATGCCCGATGAGCACTCCGGCCAGCCTGGCCCGATAATCCAGGGCATTGGCGCCCTTGATGATGACATCCCCGGCCTTCATCTCGCGCACGGAATCAGTCGCCTGGAGCCCTTCGACCTGCTCGCCATGGCGAAGGACGAGATCGGGCATGCCGCGGGATCCCAGCTTCTCGGCGCGGCCCGCGCCCTCAGGCTGTGTGCGGCCGGAGAGATACTGCGTCTTGTCGATGGCACGGCCCAGGAGCTCTTCGACGATGTAACTGTTCGTGGAGCCGGTGCAGACCGCTACCATGCCCTCTTTGAGCGCGTGCTGCACGCACGGCAGCGCTACGACGCCTTTGGCGATGAGGCGCTTGGACTCAGCAACTGTCAGGATACATTGAAAGTACGCTGTGGCCATTGCCCTCGCGAGTGCCTCCTTCGTGAATCGGCGGCCTGTCATTCTTTGCCGGTTTTATATGACGCCGGCAGTGTGGCATCGAGATTGGCCGTAGTGGCAGATAGGCCTGCTTGCTGCGGGCCCATCGCCCGGAGCGCCACACCCACCACCGGCGCGAAGCGCGAGGCAGTCGGCTGCGCACCCGGCGCAACCTCGGCCAACCGATGCCGCACCATACGGCGCAGCGTCGAACTTCCGTCCAGAACGCCACCGCAGAGCACCGCTGGGAAAGCTCCTTCATCCCAGCCGGCCTGCTGCAGGGCTGCTCGCGCCATATCTGCCAGGTCATCGGCAGCGCGCCGCGCGATGTTCTCCGCGGCCACGTCGCCATCATCGGCGAGCCGTATCACCGCCGGCGCGAATGCCCCGATCTGCTCTCGTGGCAGCCCGCTGCCGTACACTCGGTCAACGAGCCCCCACAGGTCCGCCACATCGAAATGGCGACGAGCCGCATCAGCCAGCCCCGTGGGGCCACTCCGGCGCTGGCATGCGCGCACGGCCGCCCGCAGAGCGGCGATGCCAATGGCATATCCGCTGCCGTCGTCTCCGAGCAGCGGTCCGAACCCGCCCGCGTGTCCCACGACCGTGTCCCCGTCAACGGCATCGGCGAACGAACCCGTTCCCGAGAGGATCACCAGGCCGCATCGTACCTCGGTAGCCGCCGTCAGACACGCCAGCGCTTCGCTTTCGACCCAATGCACGCTCGCCGCCGGCGCGTACCTGCGGACAACTCCAGCCAGGCGCTCGCGATCGCAGATGGGCACGCTGATGCCGACGCACTCCACGCTGCTCGCCTTATCCGGAAGGTCACCGATACAGCGCATCAGAGCCTCGGCCAGCGCATCCTCGGCTACGTCCTCCCCCGCATACAGGCCCATAAGCGGCCCGCTCTCGGCGGTGGCGAGGCAGTGCCCGGCCTTATCAATGGCCAGGCAGCGGGTCCTCGTTCCGCCGCCGTCTACGCCGACAATGAGCCTGCCCGCGGCCATCTATGCAGCATCCCTCTGGTACGCCACCGCACCTCCCACCACGGTCGCCACTACCTCGAATTCCCGCGTCGCCACTACAAGATCAGCAGTCATGTCCTCGGCGATGGACCCCACGGACTTGCCGATCCCACAGAGAGCCGCCGGCTGCCCGCTGGCCATGCGGCTCGCCTCGAGCACTCCGACGCCCGGAAGCTCTGCGGCCCGGGCCACTGCCCTCAGCATCCCATCCCCGTCGCGCGCACCGGCCGACCTCACCAGAACGCAGCGCTCGGCGCCCTTGGCCTGGACCACGAAACCTGCTGCCGCAAGGCCCCCCGCAGCGTCCGAGAGCTGCAGTTCCGCCGCGACACGGTCATCGAGCAAGGCCGCAGCGATGGCGCCTGGCTCGCGATGGTGCAAGCAATCGAGCGCCTCGATGGCGCCGGCAACGTACCGCGTGCCCGCCTCAATCGCCTGCCTGCCCTGCTGGTAATCGGCATTGGCCGCCGTCATCCCCACCACCATGCCCTCACCGGCAGCCCACCGTATCAGCTCAGCAGCGCCTGGGGCTCCGGCGGGCACGGTGAGGAGAATCCTCCCGCCCGGGCAGACGTCCCTCGCTTGGCGCAGAGCCTGCTTTGCCCCGGCAACGCTCATGCGCCGATCTGCCCGGCCGTCGAGCAACGCCTCGACACGCAGGCCCAATGGTTGGGCTCCCGGTACGTCCCGCTCACGCCTCTTCGCCGCCCGAAGCAGTATCTTCAACGGAGCAGGCGACGACAGCGCAATCGCGGACACAAACCGGGTGGTTCCGGCTCTGGCTAACTCGCCGGCCAGCTCGCGCGCTGCGACATCCTTGTGACCTGACCTCATCAAGACCGGAACGTGCAGGTCGATGAAGCCTGGGAGAACGAGCTGACCCGTCGCATCCAGCGTCTCGGCGCCGGCCGGCGCCTGTACCTGGCTCGGTCGCCCGACAGCGGCGATGCGCTCGCCGCGTATGAGTACGTTGCAGCGCTCAACCAGCCCATCCCGGGTGGCCACACAGCCGTTAACGACGGCAATTGTGCGGTCGCCACGCGCTGCGCGGTCCTGTAGCAGAGCGGCTCCCATCGCGTGCTGCGCCGTCACTCGCGGCATATGGTCACAGCGGACCCCGCGACGGATTGTAACACATTTGCCTAACACTGTGAAGAAGCGGCGACCTGCGTCGCCGACGGAGCCTTGACACCGGCTCTAGGCGGCTATATAATCCGACAAAACCACACTTTGCAGCGGGAGAACCGTGTGTGGATCAACTATGGGCGCCATGGCGAATCGGGTACGTTCGCTCCGCAAAGGGTGATGGGTGTCTCTTTTGCGAGAAGTCGAAGTCCCGTGAGGATCGGCGGAACCTGGTGACTGCGCGTGGTGAGTTCTGCTTCGTCCTGCTGAACACGTTCCCGTACAACAATGGCCATCTGATGGTGGCACCGTACGAGCACGTGGCCGAGCTCGAAGGGCTCAGCAACGAGCAGTGCGCCGAGTTGATGCGCCTGGTGCAGCAATCGATAATGGCGCTCAAACTGAAGTTCCGGCCTGATGGCTTCAACGTGGGTTGGAATCTGGGCGCCGTTGCGGGCGCCGGTATCGCGGCCCACCTCCATGCCCACATCGTTCCGCGCTGGAATGGCGACACCAGCTTCATGCCGGTGCTGAGCGACACCAGTGTGGTGTGCCAGAGCCTGGAGGCAGCGTACGAGGAGCTGACTCAGGCGCTCGCCCGGATTGCGTCGCAGAACGAGTAGGCCAGGTGGCGGGCGCGGTCATGACGTCCACGGTCTGCCGTATATGGGCTGATGCTGTAATCCTATGTGTAGTCCCCACATGAGGAGTTGATGCAGATGTCCCCAGCAAGTGTTGGCGGCTCCATCTCCAAGCTCTGGTGTCGCATGCTGCTTCCCGCCATGCTTGTCGCGATAGCGTCTGTATGCGGTGGCGGCGCATGGACGCAGGCGCAAGAAATCGCCATCGTGTCGCCCCAGGAAAACGACACCGTGCGGGGCACATACACGATCGCGGCCACCAAACCCAATCCTGACGAAGGCTGGGTGTCCATCGTCGTCACGAGGGGGCCAAACATCAAAGAGCCGCAGTTCCTGGCCGCTGTGGTGTCGCCGTACCAGTACCGGTGGAACACGCGGGTGCGCCGTCAGGGGAAACGCCTGTATCCGGACGGCGAGTACGCGCTGCAGTTCTCTGCGCATAAGGCGACGGGGGAGCCGTTGGGGAAGCAAACGATACCCCTGCAAGTGCAGAACGATGTGGACCCGAGTGAAATCGGGGACGGCGTTGAGCTGCGCCACCAGTTCAATGCCAACGAGAGGTCCCCCTACGACGTGCAGTGTGACTCCAGCCTGCAGCTTTCGGAGCAGCTACGGCCGCTTGAGGCCGCGCTCGGCTCGATGCGAAGCCATCTGAAACTCGTCTTCACTCAGGCGACCATGTCTGTGACCGAGGAGGGCGGCGGCATCCTCCGCAATACGCCGCGCGAGGGTATCTACGAAGCCGAGTGGGAGGCGCCCAGGCTCTTCCCGGGGTTGGGTCGCACACACACGGTGTCAGCCAAGGCCAATGGCCTGATATTACCCATGCGCCCGGAGTTGGGACGCTTCGGCTTCGGGGAGCTGTACATTGTGTTGCCGAGTGGGCCGGTGAAACTGGGGCACAGATGGACGAGCGAGGCCGCCGTGATGCCCGAGTTCGGCTATGTGCAGCGACAGGTATGCCCGGCGCAGCATGTCATAGAGGGCTTGGAGTGGCTGCACGGCCAGAAATGCGCGCGCATCCGGAGCACGTACGCGTATACAGGGCCCGTGATCGTGGTGATCCAGGGAGTCGGGCACAACGTCCAGACGACCATGCAGGGCGAGCGGACGACGTATTTCGCCTGGGAGACGGGCGAGATGCTGCTCATGGAGGAGACCAATCGGCACAAGCTCATGATCGATCTGGCGCAGGTCGGCCAACGCCCGGCCGGCCGCCGGGGAGACGATGACGATGAGGACGAGGATGAAGATGAGGATGAAGATGAAGATGAAGACGAGGACGAAGATGAGGACGAGGATGAGGACGAGGATGAGGACGAAGATGACGACGACGACGATAACGGCCGCGGGCGACGCTACTACAGGCGACCGGGCTTCCGCGGCGTACGCCGCGGTGCGCTGACAATACCGTGGGGCGAGGGCGCCACGATCCTGGCCAGCAATATCGTCGTTCCCGACACCGGCACGGTGTTCTTCGCCCAGCGGCCTACGGTGAGGCCGCCGCGGCCGACCGCTGCTACACCAGCTCGCGGCGCCCTGCCGGCGGCTGCGGCCGACAGCCTCGTCGTTGAGGTGCCGTACAACGTACACATCCGCATCGAGCGACGCCAACCCAGCCCCGCGACGTGATCGGAACTGACCGTCCCGCGTGAGGCTCCCGAACGCTCCCGAAACAGCCGTATTGACGCCAAGGCGCTGCCGGACGACAGTCCCGCTGCCTTGGCGTTCGCGCTTGCATGACGAGCTCCGTGCCGGCGCGCCGGAGCACCGACGGGGCGAATACCCGGCGCAGAACTGGATTGACGTGTCTTCGGCGGACGCCGAGAGGGGCATCGCCCTGCTGAATAGAGGACTGCCGGCAGAACTCAGCCTGCTCGAAGCCTCCCCGGCCAACATCGTCGTCTCGCACATCCAAGCAGCAGTCCTCATGAGCCGCTGGCTCACCTGAAACCGATGAAGATGGGCCCGGCGAGGGGCTGGGGGCCGCCGGAGCAAGCCCCGTGCGGGGTCCCGACCGAAGGCACAGGGACTGCTCCGGCTACAACGGGTGGGCCGACGGGCGGAATCTTCGGGGTAGATAAGCGCCTGTTGATCCGAATGTACGAGGCATGCGGACACCGGACAAGGGGTACGCTGGCCCTGAGACGGGAGCGCCAGCGATGATCGACTCGTATCAGTTCGGCTGCATCCTGATCGACGGCCGGGAGTACCGGAGCGACGTGATCATCCTGCCGGAGGGGATCAAGGCCGACTGGTG
>Ga0114930_10003226_pt1 | contig 14374 bp, 14 predicted proteins | sample AnhtaG_FD_87300 | JGI IMG/M metagenome (GOLD analysis project Ga0114930, IMG submission 87300) | Deep subsurface microbial communities from Anholt, Denmark to uncover new lineages of life (NeLLi) - Anholt_01485 metaG | ecosystem: Environmental > Aquatic > Marine > Oceanic > Sediment | place... | reverse complement strand
TGGGGATGGCAAAGCTCCAAAAGCGGCGTAACCATCCCCAAATCCTTCGGATTTGAGGCTGCCACCCACTATGGAGCCACAAATCAATGTTACCCAGAATCTGAGCTGTTTGAACCATGCCCAGAAATCAGCCTATTCGCCCAGGCCGATCCAGCCGCCAATAATCGGTGCGAATTTGACTATTACACCTGCAAAAACGACGCTTACCATTGTCATCAGCTTGATTAGAATGTTCAGACTTGGGCCGGAGGTATCTTTGAATGGGTCGCCGACAGTATCGCCAACTACGCTCGCTTTGTGGGCATCGGAGCCTTTGCCGCCAAGGGCGCCCTTTTCGATATACTTTTTGGCGTTGTCCCACGCGCCGCCGGCATTATTCAGAGTAATTGCCAGGACAAAACCACACGTAAGCCCGCCAGCCAAAAGCCCCATCACGCCCGGTACACCGAGCAGCAGTCCGATGAGGACCGGCATAATGATAGCCAACAGTGAAGGCAGAATCATCTCCTTCTGCGCCCCGCGGGTCGAAATGTAAACGCAGCGGGCATAATCAGGCGTAGCGGTTCCTTCCATAATACCAGCAATTTCCCTGAACTGCCGGCGGACTTCATTCACCATCTGGCCCGCGGCTCTGCCGACAGCCTTCATCGTCATCGCACAGAAGACAAACGCCATCATAGCGCCTATGAAGAGCCCGCCAATCAGCTTCGGATTCATAATCGTCAAGTTGTAGGCCGTTACGAAATCAGAAATAGACGCAGCGCTGGTGCCAACCAGTCTCGGCACTGCGTTGCCGGCCTCGGTGGCAACGCCAACAGCCTCACTGTATGCAGCCTGAACGCCGGCGGTAGCCTGTGAACCCTTAAAGAATACTAAGTCGCCGACGGCATGGATGCCGTCATCGGCTAATCTGCCGATCCAGACCCGGACTTCTTCGATGTAGGCAGCCATAAGCGCCATCGCTGTAAGAGCGGCGGAACCTATCGCAAAGCCCTTTCCGGTCGCCGCAGTTGTATTGCCGAGCGCATCGAGAGCGTCGGTCCTTTTCCTGACTTCTTCGCCCAAGCCGCTCATCTCAGCATTGCCGCCGGCATTGTCAGCTATAGGGCCATAAGCGTCAGTGGCTAAGGTAATGCCTAACGTCGAAAGCATACCGACAGCGGCAAAGCCAATGCCATAGAGCCCCATCGGCGCATTGGAAAACCCGCCGGCAAAGCCAAAGGCACACAGGATGCCAATGACAATTGTCACTACCGGCAGACCAGCGGAATACATACCGGTTGCAAAGCCCTCTATTATTGTCGTTGCCGCTCCCATCTTCGTCTGCTCGGCAATACCGCGAGTCGGGCCATAGCTGTCAGAGGTATAGTACTCCGTAAATTGGCCTATCAGCACACCAGCCGCCAGCCCGGAGATCACCGAGCCAAAAATACCCCAGGTAATCCAGCCGGTTGCTGCCAGACCTGCAACAGCAATGATTATCATAACCGAGCTGCCCAAGGTGCCAAACAGTAGCGCCCGAAGCAGAGTCTTCTGGCTTGCGTCTTCTTTGCAGCGAACCATGAACACGCCGATAATTGAAAGGACAATGCCCATACCAGCTACAAGCATTGGGGCAAGGACCGCTTTCAAAACCTGCTGGGACGAAAGTGTCAAAGCGGCTCCCAATGCAGCCGTCGCCAGAATCGAGCCACAGTAGCTTTCATACAAGTCGGCTCCCATACCGGCAACGTCGCCGACATTATCGCCAACGTTATCAGCAATTGTAGCGGGGTTTCTCGGGTCGTCTTCGGGAATGCCGGCCTCGACCTTGCCAACAAGGTCTGCCCCAACATCTGCGGCCTTGGTGAAGATTCCACCGCCCACACGGGCAAACAATGCCTGAGTCGAAGCACCCATACCGAAGGTGATCATCGTGGTGGTGATTTCAACGAGTTTGTGATGCGGGTCCATCCCCTCCGGAACCAACTGCAATCCGACAAATCGGAGCCCTTCTTGCATGTTTTGGGTCGTGTAGACCAGCTTATCCAGGATCAAGTACCAAAGCGAGATATCCAGCAGGCCGAAGCCCACAACCACAAGGCCCATAACCGCACCCGACTGGAACGCGACCTGCAGGCCGCGATTCAGACTCTCACTGGCACCTTGAGCGGTGCGGGCCGAGGCATTTGTCGCGGTCTTCATACCAAGGAAACCACACAGGCCACTGAAGAAACCGCCCGTGAGAAACGCAACCGGCACGAATGGGTTCTGAACGCCCACATAAGCAAGGGCCGCCAGAATAATCAGGAGAATGAGAAATACCAACGCCACCACACTATACTGTCTGTACAAATAAGCGTAGGCCCCTTCGCGAACGTGACGAGCAATGTCTATCATTTTGTCCGTGCCTTCAGAAGCCTGCATTACCCGCCTGTAGAAGAACAGCGCGAAGACCAGAGCCAACAGTGCACCTCCAGGGGCAATGGCCCAGCTAAGCGGTGTACTTACAACCTCCGCCGCCTCGGATCCTTCGGCTGCCATTGCTGCGGCGCCGAGGGCAAATGTCGGCACCAGAGATGTAACGGCGCTCTTGAGAATTGTCACTTCTTGTACTCCTTTCTACGTGTGATATTCAGCGTTGATCCGGACGTATTCGGCGGAGAGATCGCAGCCGTAGCAGAAATCGCTCTGCTTTCCCGCCCCTAAATCCACTGTGATCGTGTGCTCTGTTTGCGCGACAATTCTGCGGGCCTTTTTCACGTCAAATTTCCTCGGGGCACCGTTCTTAAAAACGGTGATGTCCCCAAGTTTGCACAGAAGCTTCTCGGGCTTCAATTTTACACCGACCGAACCGACGGCACAGATAATCCTGCCCCAATTTGGATCGGCGCCATTGACCGCACACTTTACCAGCGGGTAGTTGGCTATTGCCCTGCAGGCCTTTGCAGCATCAGCTCTTGTAGCGGCACCTTTGACAACCACCTTGAACAGCCGCGTGGCCCCTTCGGCATCCAGGGCCATTTGTCTGGCCAAATCATCACACAAATCGCCCAAAACTTTGGCGAACTGCTTGTATCGCGGACATGGACTCACTATGGGATCCGCCTTTGGCGGATTCGCCAAGCCGGAAGCAAGAATTATCGCGGTATCATTTGTGCTTTGATGGCCATCGATAGTCAGCTTGTTTAGTGAATTGCCGACAGCACGTTTCAATGCCTTGCCTAACAAGGTCTTGGTCATAGCTACATCGGTTGTGATGAACAGAAGTGTTGTCGCCATATTCGGCGCAATCATTCCGGCCCCTTTGACTGCGCCCGCTATTGTGATTTTAGCCCCTGATATTTTGAGTCGGCGGACGGCTTGCTTAGGCTTCGTGTCGGTTGTCATTATCGCCTTTGCAAAATCCAGGCCCGCTGAGCCAGAAGCCGAGAGTTTCTTCGCAGCTTTTGAAATGCCTCCGGCAATTTTCTCAATAGGCAGTTGCTCTCCAATAATACCGGTCGAGGCAACGAGAATATTTCGTGGCTCACAGCCCGTGACCCGTGACACGAGACACGAGCGATGAGCGACGAGAGACGCCGTCTGGGCACACATCGTAATTGCGTTATCGATGCCCACTTTTCCGGTGCACGCATTTGCATTGCCGGAATTGACAACAACCGCACATACCCGTGGGCTTTTTACGTGCTTTCTGCACACCTGCACCGCCGCTGATGTGACCTTGTTGGTTGTAAAGACCGCCGCCGGCTTCGCACCGGCTGGACAGACAAGCAGTGCCAAATCGGGCTTGCCTGATTTCTTAATCCCGCAAATCACCCCCGCCGCCAAAAACCCCTTCGCCGCAGTTATGGTATTATTATTTTCCATAGTTTCTATTTGATTATCCGGTAGATGTGATCCTACAATTTATATCAAATCTGACTAATGTTTGTTTTGTTCCCACCATTCGCGCCACTGGGTCTGATTCTCTCCAAAGTCCCGACCTGTAACGATCTGTAAGACCTCGAGCGCGCTCTTGCGAATGTCCATCTGCAGTCCCTCAATGAGAGCAGGGACGGCATCTTTCAGGGATTCGCGTTTTTCTCGTACCCGCTCAAGTGGAAGTGTGCTTTCAGTAATTCGTCCGTCAGAAATGGGTCCAGCATATAGCGCGTTCATTAACATGAGTATCGCCGAGTCCATAGACTCACGAAAACCGTAAGGTAGGTCCTGACAGGCACTCTCTATTTGCTCTTTCTCAGCTAAACTCAGTTGATCTAAGCAGAGTATTAGATACATCTTAAGACAGCTCTGCGCAAATCTCCTGACCCTCAAGTCTTCATCATTGCAACCAGCTCGAATCATACATTCCAGAGTCTCTTTGTCTCGTCCCCCCATGTCATGATAAGACTTAAGGCAACTCAAGCCCAATAACCGTAATATTCTACTACTATCTGAGATAATTGCTTTGCATAGTGATTTGCGCGCGCTCTTATCACCTATTACACGCCACATTGCTCCCACAGTAAATTCTCGTACCGAGTCTTCTGGGTCTTTCTCAAGAAGCGGACAGAGATAGGTACATGCTTCTGCCTCACTCAAATGACCTAACTTCACAGCCTCTGCGATGTCTAATGCCGCATTTTCCCTCACAAAAGCACTCTCATCCCTCAAAGCTTCCTTCAACAAAGACCTATTAATGGAAGCCATTTCCTCTTTATTTGCAATCTGGTACTTAATTCTAACGGCAGCTGGCTCAATTAGTCGGACTTTATAAGCATTGGGTTTTTTACCGAGTCCAAGAAATCCTTTCTTACCCTCTTTTTCTAATGTAATGGCTCCGATGCTTTCAGTTTTCCTCTTAGCTCGCTTTGCCTTCGCTCTTGCATTTTCTTCATCAACTCCTTCGACGGTAACAACTCTTAGTGCCGAAGGGATGAGCTTCTTCTCTATGATATCCGCATTGGTTGGCAATTTGGTTTCTGCTTTCTTAAGCGCAGATTGTAGTGTGTCTGCAACGCATTCTATAGTTTTCGGTTTCTTCTCCTTTTTAGTTTTTGGTTTCTGCTCTTTTGTCTCGAGTGTAATTGTGACGTCATATCCTCCTCTCAAGAGATTACGGTTGGCGCTGAAAGATAGTCTCCCCTGCGGTTTCTTGGTATTCAGCCAATCTCTAATTTGTTTAGGTATATTGGGGTTATCTTTTTCTTTTAGTAGAAGTGTCGTCATATATACTTCGCTTTTTGCACCCTGCTCATCACGAATCCACATTGTAAAGCTCGCTGTCATTTTGTTAACCTCGCTTTCTCAAAATAGAATTAACCATGTATTTTGCATTTGCCACCTACTCTAATTTAAAGCCAAATCTCTCTAAGTTGGTGAATCCTAGGGGTACAAACCTGATTTAACTTTGTTGTGTTGATTTATTGTCTCAATAAACTATTGAAATTTCTTAATATTCCTTTGTGCTGAGAAATCCTGCTAAACTCTGAAAGCCATCTTTTTTTTGTTAATTCTTCTATCACGAAGTTAATCCATTTATCGCTTTAGCAATCCTCAAATCAATTTCCAGGCCCTCTAAAATATTTGCGGAATTGATAATCCCTAAAGACACGGCTTCTTTGTGCAGTGCTTCATATAAGCAGGGCTTCTTTATGGGAAATATTTTCCTGCTCGATTAGTTTTCTATAAAACTCATTCAACTTGCGTTTGTTTCTTATCGTTTCAAAGCCAAACCGCTTCTCTAAGAACATGGCGAATCCACGGGATACGTTCCTGTTTCATCTTCTCGATTTCCTCGTTGGTGTAAGGAAAGACGTCGCAGCTTACGCAAAGATTGTTTGGTATATAATCAGGAATCCTGTCCAGAAAGCGTTTGTCGCTTCTCCGTAGAATTACAAGCAGGTCTACATCGCTGGCTGGGCCGTATGTGTCGTTAGCGTAAGAGCCAAAAAAACCCACACGTTCCACTTCTGGGTGCGTCCTTTTGATGCTCTTGACATAGTCTTTCAACAGACGCAAGACATTCGCTTTATCCGCAAACACAACCTTCACAGAATTCGACGATTTGTTTAGCATTTTCAATTGCCTGTTGCGCATCGGCCTTTGTGTAGTAGTCACCGGGAGCTCCAGAGTCAAAGCCGTTAGGATAACGCGTAGGGATATAATGCTTGTCCAGAGCCAACCAATCTTTTGATCTATCCGGCATCTCTTGTCTCTTGACAAACAGAACAAAATGTCACAGAATAAGGGCGGTCACCTATCCTACGGATATTTCTTTCTCATTACCTGATTATAACACTGAAGGGGCCTTTGGGCCAACATTTTTTGCTCCGCCCCATAGTCGGCGACATCAACCAACTGATTTCCCGAAAAGCTGTTTTCTAAAGACTAATGGTGTTTCTGGACCTTGGGTCGTCAATAGTCTCCGGGCCGTTGCTTAGGGCTCCGGCAATCGACATGTCCCTGAAATCAGCCATGGGGTCGTAGAATTTCTTGTTCAAGTCAACTGTATTAACCATCATGCCGGGGCGATTTGGCCTGAGCTGGCGGACTATCTTGCCATCCGGCTGAATAAAGCACGATGGATACAGTGAATAGTACGCACTCGAATTTGCCATACTGACCCAGAAATGGTTCGTCGCCGCCCGGCACTGCATCGTCTGCCGCATAATGTGAGTATGTACGCTCGGTCCTTTCTGGCGGGCATTGTAGAACGATTGGAAAACGCAATTGACTTTTTGCTTATACAATTGGCGGTAAATCTCTGGAAACCGCAGGTCAAAACAAATAAGCAGCGAGCATCTTATACCATTGATGGTGAAATACACAAACCTATTTCCTGGCGTAAGGCGGCGTAAGTCGCCTTTCGTGCAGAACCTCTTGTCGTAGCGGTCAACGATCTTACCCCCAGGATCGATAAGATACAGGCTGTTGTGTGGCTTGTTCGGCTCAGTCAGTCTATGTGTACTGCCGAGAACGACCCAGAGGCCCAGCTTGCCGGCAAGGGATAGAATCTCCTCCGTCTCCGCCTTCAGCAGGTCCCAATCGTACCGGTCGAAGTTTGGAAAGTCAGTGCCCACGTAACCGCTAAGAGCACACTCACTTAAATGTACCACGTCAGCCTTGGCTTTCGACGCTTTGCGCAAGAACTCACGGATCGCCCGAGCGTTTCGCCTAATTGAACGACTTACGGCAAACTGACAAGTTGCGACTTTCAGAACACTGACGGCCATCGCTGCTCCTACAACAGGCCCAGAGTCTCTTTGAGTCCGAAGACGATGTTCATATTCTGAATTGCCTGGCCGGATGCGCCCTTGACCAGATTGTCAATGGCCGAGAAACATACAATCCGGCCCTTCACGCAAGTCACAAAGATATGGCAATAGTTTGTCCCGGCTACGTCTTTAACCGCAGGAGCGTCTTTACATATCTGTACAAAAGGCTCGGCAGAGTAAAAATCATTATAGAGTCTTAATAGCTGTTCGCTGCCGACTTTTTCTTTATGAGATTCTTCCCCTTCGGCTCCGCTCAGGGCTAAAGGCTTTTTGCGCTCAGAATGACAAATAGGCTGACAATATACCGTCGAGAGAATTCCCCTGTCAAAAGGCCCAGCATGGGGCTGAAACAGTATTCGAACATCACAGCCGGCAATTTCGCCGGCGATCTGCTCCATCTCCGGCAGGTGGCGGTGAATGCCGATCCCATACGCAAAGAGGTTTTCGTTCATGTTGGGAAAATGAAACTTGCTCGAGGGATTCTTGCCGGCCCCCGATATACCGGTCACCGCATTGACGATAATTGAGTCCGTCTCAATAAGGCCTTCTCTCAGTAGCGGTGCTATCGCAAGTAAAGCACCGGTCGGATAACAGCCGGGATTGGCAACAAGCTCAGCGTCCTTTATCTGCCGGCGGAATAATTCCGGCAAGCCAAATACAGCCCTTGCCAGGTTAGCAGTGTCAGTGTGCTTCACCTCGTAGAATTTCTCATAAACCTTCGGGTCTTTGAGCCGATAGTCCGCACTGAAATCAATGACTTTCAGCCCTGCATCCAGCAACTTGGGCACAAATTCCATGGACACCTTGTGAGGCAGACAGCACAAGGCCGCATCAGCTACGCCGGAGAGCTTATCGAAATCCAATGGCTCGATTGCCAGATCGCACCTGCCCTTGAACTGTGGAAAGACGTCTCCAACAGCCCCGCATTCCTCCGGCAGCGCTGTCAGATAGACCAGCTTGGCCTCGCTGTGTCGGAGGATTATCCGTATCGATTCGGCACCGGTATATCCACTTGCTCCGATTATCGCAACTCGTATCATCGATTCTGCCCCTGAAAAAAACAGCCGCCAAGATTGTCTCTCAGCGGCTATTGTAATAGTCCGGACGTGAATGTGCAAATTAACGCTTCGAGAACTGGAACTTCCTTCTCGCACCCCTTTGGCCTGGCTTTTTCCTCTCGACCATCCTGGGGTCACGAGTCAGATGTCCGCCGTCTCTTAGTGGCTGGGCATAGTTTTCATCATAATTCTTCAACGCCCTTGCGACTCCCAGTAGTGATGCGCCTGCTTGGCCCGTAATACCGCCGCCCCTGACATTGATAAATACATCAAATGATTTCTCCGCCTCAACTGTCTTCAGAGGCGCGAGGACCGCTTTTCTATCCTGTTCTCGGCGGAAGTAATCGTCGAGCTGCTTCTTGTTAATCACCATTTTTCCCTTGCCTGGTCTGATTCTAACTCGGGCGACGGAGCTTTTTCTCCTGCCGGTACCCCACCAGTAGCCGCCTTTCGGTTCGCCGGTTGCATTCCGGGCCGATTTGCGCTGGCTTTGACGGCTTTGCTCGCCTCTCTTGCTAGCAGGCTTATCAGTTTCGGTCTCTGCCATTAGTTGTCTTTCTCAAAAAAGTTCTATCTTTTCGGGTTGTTGGGCCTGGTGTTCGTGTTCCGAGCCGCGATAAACCTTCAATTTCTTGAGCATTTTTCTGGCAAGCCTGTTTTTCGGCAGCATTCGCCTTACCGCCAATTCGACAACCTTCTCAGGCTTCTTAGCCATCATATCGGCGAAGCTTACATACTTGTGGCCGCCGGGATAGTGCGTGTAGTAATCGTACTGCTTCTGCTCAGCCTTTTTGCCGGTAACTCGCACTTTCTCAGCATTGACGACAATCACATAGTCGCCGACGTCCACGTGAGGCGTGTACTCAGGCTTGTTTTTTCCCATTAGAAAGGGCGCGATTTTGGCTGCCATTCGGCCCAGAACCGAGCCGTCGGCATCCACGAGCAGCCACTTCTGCTCAACCTCATTCTTCTTAGCCATAAAACTCTTCATAGACAGTCTCTCATTTGCCACAAGAAAGCAGGTATTTTAGCGAGTTAGACCTGACTGTCAAACTATTTTTGAGGTGAAAATTCAAGAATTTGGGCTTCGTCCGGGAACGAAGGACAGACTGCAGACACCAGACTATAGACTCAAGACTACAGAAGACAGATATCTGACGTTTGAAATTGGGTTTGTTTGGGTTTGTATTGGGTTTGTTTTCCGGAAGTCTCCGGAGGGGCGGATCTTGATAAGGCTTTGTGGTAAAGAAGGTTGCGTTCATTTTACCTATTTTGAAATTGGGTTTGTTTTGCATAATAGGGCCGATTTGTAGAGGATTCTCGACAATTGTAGAGGAGGTTGAGTGGCAGGCATTTGCGATTTGCTCCGCCGGAAGACTGCGGATCTGCGATATTGAACATTCGATACTCATTATTGATATCTCACTCTATTAGTTTGAGGCGTATTATACATGACGAGAGGTTCGGCGTCAAGTGAAATTTACCCCGTGAGATACCGGCTGTGCCTATCTTACGCGGTGGATTCTTGATTCTGGATGCTTGATACTTCAAAAGAGCACCGGATACCTTTCAGCAGAAAAATATGTATGGTGTGCCCGGAATTCACAGAATATTTATTTGACGGACGGCATAATTAAGGTATAATTATTATACATGGAGTTCGAATTCGACGCCAAGAAAAGCAGCAGCAACAAGATGAAGCATGGGATTGATTTCAGCGAAGCCCAGGAGCTTTGGGACGATCCTGATTTGGTCGAGATTCCCGTAAGAACCAGCGATGAGCCAAGATTCCTGGTGGTCGGAAGAATATCCGATAGATGCTGGTCGGGGGTTATTACTTACAGAGGCGATAAGATAAGAATCATATCTGTGCGGCGTGCAAGAAAAGAAGAGGTCAATATTTATGAAAGCTCGTGAATTCGACAAGCGGTTCGATAGCGGCGAAGATATCTCCAAATACCTTGATATGACAAAGGCAAGAAGGCCCGAACAGGAGCACAAAAGGGTCAATGTTGATTTTCCGCTGTGGATGATTCATCTACTGGATAAGGAAGCGAGAAGGCTCGGTGTGCCTCGACAGTCAATCATCAAAGTCTGGATCGCCGACCGACTCGAAGCCGCATCGTGATCGTGCCAAATAGCAGGGACAAGCACAGGCTTCTGGACCCACATATAACACAGGAGCGCTTACGGGGTTAGCGGTATCTCTTTCATTATTCTCTCTTTTCTTGTGTTTAATGCGATATGGCGTGCTGAATTTGTCGGAAAGTTGTTGAAATTGAGATGAAGTCCTGGTATTTTAGGTTTGAATTGTACAGAAGTGTCTGAAAAACGGCGTTAAAGCGTACAGGAGCAGCGTTTATGAAGTTAAATGGGAAAATCCCGGTTTGCCAAAGAAATTTCCGGCTGGTTAGTTGAGTGCGTTCGGTCGGATGTAGCCGTCAAAAGTTTGAAAAGGAAATCGAAATGAATATCTATGTGGGAAATTTGTCGCCTAAGACAACTGAAGATGATTTGCGCCAGGCTTTTGAAGCGTTTGGCCAGGTCGAGACCGCCAATGTCATAAAAGACAAGTACAGTGGCGAGTCAAAAGGATTTGGATTCGTGGAAATGCCCTCTAAGGACGAAGCCCAAAAAGCGATCGATGAGATGAACGGCAAGGATTTGCAGGGAAGCCCCGTCAACGTCAATGAGGCTCGTCCGAGATCCGACCGAGGCGGTGGCGGTGGCCGAGGCGGTGGCGGTGGCCGAGGCGGTGGTGGTGGCCGAGGCGGTGGCGGTGGCCGAGGCGGTTTCGGCGGTGGCGGCAGACCTCGCTACTGACAATCAATACTGTCAAGACATCTCATACGTGTTAATGCTCATTTGGCAATACTGCCGATGTGGTCACCAACAGGTGAATCGTCATCGAGGCCTTTTTGTATGTCCCAAGAGCGTCTCTTTTTTCGTAACCACTGATTACACAGATTGCGCGGATTTAGCAAGTGAGATGCCGGATGCTTGATTCTGGATTCTCGATGCTGGATTCTTGATACTCGATACTGGATGCTCGAATTCTGTCCCTTCGGCAGGCTCAGGACAGACTCCTGCCTCCAGCCAAAAAAGTACCGGACACCTTTAATTATCTCCCAGAGAATGGACCGGATATTAATTATTTGACAATCAAGCCGTTTTTGGCGAAACTGCATGGCTAATTATAGAGACATAACACAGAAAAGGTTTTTCTGGCAAAATATGCAAGAGGATTAAAAGATGCTTTTTTTATAGTCCCTGAGAGTCCTTTAGTTTTTTTGTTCTGTCCCCGTTTTCGGTGACCGGAGAGATGAATGTCTGAGGGATTGAGCTTTCATAATATTCCCATAATTATCGATGAATGGCAGAGAGATGATACTTATGAAGGTGTTTATCCGTCAGGGGCTCGCGTTAAAGATGCATACTTTTCTCCGGAAAAACCTACGGATGAATGTATCAAGCCAAATTGGCGCTATTTGTTTAAATTATCCCGTGACCATTTTCCATGGCAATTCTGGTGTGAGATAATAGCTTACAGGTTTGGCTGTGTCATTGGAGTTGAGGTTCCTCCAGCACATATAGGTCATAATAAGAAATATGGAAAGGAGGGTGTTGATACTTATGCAGCATTGATAGAGTGGTTTTACAATGATAGGGAGAAACGTTATATCTCTGGTGGTCAAATAATGGTGTCGCTTATTGAAAATTTTGATCGTGATACAGGTAAAGAGCATAACCTTGAAACAATAAGAGAATTCTTTTCAAATCACGAAAAAATATTAGAATATTGGGCCGAGGTGTTAACCTTTGATACCCTTATTGGTAATATAGACCGTCATCAGGATAATTGGGGGTTTATTATAAAGAGAAGCGGAAAACAAGCTATCAAGTCGTTTGAGACGTCTCCCGCTTTTGATAATGGAACTGCTCTGAGTTACGAAATACTCGAAAATAAGATTGATAACTTCGATGATACCGACAAGTTAGAACGTTATTTAACCGGCAGACATGCCAAACATCATATGAAGTGGTCTTTAGATGAAGAAGGACAGCCTAATTTTTATGAATTTATGAAAAAATTTACTATAGCTTTCCCTCAAATCAAGCCTATAATAGCCCGACACCTAAGTTTTACTTACCAACAGGCCGAAGAAGTGCTAGTGCCCTTAGTCGGAGCAGTCTCTGACCCAGAGTATAAATTAACACGAAAGCGATTGGATTTTGTTTTAAAGCTGATCTTTAATCGCAAAAGAATTTTGGAAGAAACATTAGAATTATGAGGCAGATTGAACATATAGTTGAACCGGACAGGCTTCTGCTTTCTTGGCAGACTGCAAGCGAGCGTATGAGAATGTTTGTCGCTGAGTTGATACGTAGCGGCGATGATGCTAACCTGGTATATCTCAAAGAGAGCGAAGATTTTTTAAAGGCTCAAAGCTTAGAGTTTGAGGATTATCCGGGCTTTGCTATCGAAAATGATGTTCACAAGAACGTTTTGACTTCCTTTATGAAGCGTCTTCCGCCTCGCAGCCGCAGAGATTTTGGTCGTTTTCTCGATGCCTTAAGAATCAAGTTTGAGGCTGAGATTTCCAATTTTGCATTGCTCGGTTACTCAGGAGCAAAACTGCCTGATGATGATTTTACAGTTATTCATCCATTTGAAAACGCTTCACCTCCATTTGAACTTTTGTTGCCTGTTCAGGGGTATCGGCATTATTATAAGGATCAATTACCCCTTGCTGATTTATCGACAGATATGCAAGCAGGGTTTGAAGCTGAACCAAATAATCCCAAAGACCCTGAGGCAATAAAGATCATTATAAATGATGTTAAGGTAGGTTATGTAAGTCGTGGCCTGACCGGTTCTTTCCATGAATGGATGCAGGCGGGCTTGGCAATTTCAGCTTACGTTGAACGCATAAACGGAAAAGAACAAAATCCTGAGATATATCTGTACGTTTCAGTAAAATAGGCTTTGTGCATTGTTTAGTCAAAACTGAATTTTCTTAGATTCCTGCTACAGAATCTCATTTAGGAAAGCTTTTATAGCCACTTTACGCTCGTAGAATCGTCAATCTGGTCTTAATGGTAGTCATACAGCCTATTTTTCAAAACCAGCCTTAAAATCCGGGGGCACCTTACTTATTTCTCCCTTTCATTGAGGTCCTTTCGTATCTCGCATAGGGTCTTCCAACAGATGCGTTAATTCTCGACTGCCCGTTCGGCTCTCCGGTTCGGCTGCGCTCAGGGCTTCGGCTAATTCGGGACGGCATCCGCAGGATTCAGCTTAGCTCACGAGAGTCTGTTTGTCACCAAGCTCTCTCTGCTTATTTTTGCCACAGACGACAGAGAACAGATGACAGACGTAGCAGTTTTTAGTTCTTGGTTTTGAGGTTTGAGTTGTTTCGAGGTACGAGTATCAAGAATCGAGCAAGTTACCTTAGCCCTAAAATCCTATACTCTTTTTTGAATCTATGAGCAGCCCATTGAGTTGCCGCAGTTGTAGCATTTGTAGCAGGTGCCGTTGCGGACTGTAATTGAGCCGCAAACGTCGCACGCAGGGGCATCGCCGCCGAAATGCTCAAACTGAGAATTAAACTGCTGCATAACAGCCGTTTCAGGCTCCAGCTCCCCAGACGGAAATCCATCGGCAACGGTTGAGCCTACCAGAGATCCTATTCGATTTGCCGGATCGGTAGATACGTTTATCGAAGGCGGAGAGAACTGGTCAACCACCGGCGTTGAGGCCGCGAAATCCCGTTCTTCGCAGACAACTGTGCTGGCTTTACCTCCTGCCGTGACTTTAACTTCAGCAATTTTTTTTGCCAGGTCTTTGGTCTTCTCAACCAATTGCCTGGCTGTTGTTGTATTTTCGTTTTCCGTAGTGCTCGGCGTTGCGGCTCTACTGGGCATATTCCTATCAGCATAGCCTGGTATGAACTGACAGCCCAGCCAGCAGAAAATATAGTCAATCAGGCTTTTTGCAAACGGCATATCCTTATTCGACGTCATCCCTGACGGCTCAAATCGGGCGTGACGGAACTTGTCCACCAGTGTGATTAGAGG
>Ga0114930_10003225_pt1 | contig 14378 bp, 11 predicted proteins | sample AnhtaG_FD_87300 | JGI IMG/M metagenome (GOLD analysis project Ga0114930, IMG submission 87300) | Deep subsurface microbial communities from Anholt, Denmark to uncover new lineages of life (NeLLi) - Anholt_01485 metaG | ecosystem: Environmental > Aquatic > Marine > Oceanic > Sediment | place... | reverse complement strand
GCCCGCCCTGGCGCGACTTCCTTGGCAAATATTGCAGTTTCTATATTATTTATAAGTCCTGGCAATACAGCCTAAGCATTGCATGCCAGGTCTGGGCCAGGGGTCTGGGCCAGGGATTAACTGGATTTACATGATTTTTTTATTTATCCTGTCTATCCTGTCAAAGAATGGGATTTCTATACTATCAAGTTAGAAATATCAATAATACATTATCCCATTTTTCCAAAACACATTATTCCATAATTCCAGTATTCCAGTATTCCAATTGTGAGTGAAGCGAACTAAGTTCTATATGGATGAGGTCCATGGCGAAACTCTATCCTAAAGAGCAATACCTATTTTTTATTCCCGTTTTTTTTCAAGCATAAGGAATCATCTAAAATGATCTCTGGTAGTCCCCTATCTTTTCGATTATTTGGTCGATGTACCTTTCATCAAAAGGGAGAGATCGCCTGTTTTCTTCTAACCATTCTTTAAATTCCATTACTTTCTCAAAATGTGCTCTCCTCCTTGCCTCACTCTTTATTTCGGCTGAATCATCCATCTTTTTTTGAATTTCTTTCCACATTTTTTGAAAATTTTCTGCCTTTTTCCATCTTTCCAGATTTTTCCTTCCAGAATATAAATCCGGATAAGCCCCTGAATCTATAAGGTGATCCATCCGCCTTGTGTTTTTGTAGCAGGCATATTTAAATTCACAAAAGGAACAGATGAGTTCATCAGTTGAATGATGAAAGATACCACCTTTTAGTAGGCTGATTAGCCGATCGGCATAATCCCCTATCAGCTTGATTCCGCTTAGATCAATTCCGGTTTTTTGATCATAATTATAACTGATAGGGGAAGTAAGTGGATTTCCCTCGGAAAGGGATTTTCTTTTTACCACATAATATCTCGCCATTACACCTTTTGGATGCTTTTCCCTCTGTATTGCCGATATATAACCCGGAAGCTGAAAGGAGAGCCCTTTCTTGATTTCGCTCAGCGCAGGAGCCCTTCCGGTTTTATAGTCATAGATAAGGAAAATATTTTCTTTTCCAGGCAGCCTATTTATCCTATCTATATAACCCCTTATCCTAACTTTGCCTATCATAACCGGATTATCGGCTTTATCTCCAAACCAGTATTCAAGGGCCATTATTTGCTCATTATTTAGACTGTGTTCTTCAAAACGTAGGATCTGGGCAAGCAGGCCCTCCCTTTTGGGCAGCTCGTGTTCGGTCAATGTAGATGTTGTCTCCAAACCATCCATAATATCCCTTTTTTGTGTCTCGAAAAAATCTAATCCTTCCAAGTATTTTAGGTGAGAAAAATAGTGTTCCCCAATCTCCTTTGCCAGGGCAAAGGCCCTGGATAGACCAATTGAGGCCACATTTTCACTATTTTTTTTCAATTCATCAAAGATCATCTTTAATATTTCATGAACATGAGAGCCTATATCCCTTAAAGATACCTCCTCTTCTACCTCCTCTATGGGCTCGAGAGAAAAGACCTCCCCAAAGAGATAGCGTAAAGGGCAGTTTGCCATCATATCCAGCCTGGAAGTAGAAAATACATCCCTGAAATTGGAGAGATATTCAGAGAAGTTTTGTGAGCTTAAAACAAGCCCATCATACTCTGAAAGCCCGTCAACAGAGCTCCTTGCCATCAAAGAACGTGCGCTCCTTATCACCGATTCATTAAGAAAACTATTATCACCCAGGAGAATATGTTTATGGGTGAACTGGCTTCCTTTTATCGGGATAGGGATCTTTTTTTCTACCTCGACTGTATTCATAAATTCATCATTGCTTGTAAAGTAAGGATTCTCTTCCCAGGGAAACGCCTTTTCTAACTCCTCTATCCCGGGATATGGGAACCCATCGTTTTTCATTGAGACCATATCCAGCAGGACTGGGGATGGCTGAGCATCTTTTTCCTTTATTCTTCTGGGATAAGATAGATAAAGATCATTCCGGTAATTACAAAGAATACGACTAAAAAGATGCCGTGATTGATCCACGAGATCTATCTTCCTTAGATGCCCGCCTGAACTCTCAGGTATGATAAAATCATCTGGCTCCTTAAGGGGAAATTCATCGGCGCTTAAGCCCCCGGCAAAGACAAAATCAAATGAGGCCCCCATTACATCGGGCCATTCAGATATATCCACGGCCCCTTTATATAGATCCTCCACTATCCTTGTACGATTGAGAAGCCTATTGAACCCTCTTTTAAAACGTTCCAGCAGAGGGATACTTTTACTGGAAGCCAAATATGACTCTGTTTTCTCCAGCTCTCTGGCTACCCTAATCGCAAGATCTTTCAATGTATTTAAGGCCCTTATATCTCTTCTGATGATCCTCTCAATCACCTCCCGGTCAAGACCTTTTTCATCTTTAAGGAGCAAAAGAATTTTGTTTTGAATACCAAATATATCAAGCAGATAAAAAAGGCCTTGAACAGTTTCCTTTGGATTTCTCTTGCGTAACAAATTCCCAAAAGGTTTAAGGCTCTCATTTATGTAAAAAAGCTGGTGGATGAAGAGATAATAATCGGAGAGAATATCTACCCTCTTTTTATCTTCAGGGCAGTCGGTATAAAGGAAAAAGAACCAATCTCTTGCACTGGGCAACCAGTCAGTAACTATTCCTCCACCTTTAATACCACATTGTCTGGCAACTCTATCTACAGAGGCTATATCAAGCCGACGTTCTTCCTTGTCATTACATCTTGACTCAAAAAAGGTGGCGACATCCGACATTTTTTCTTTGGCAAAAAAGGCTCCCTCATCTCCCAAAAGCATTAGCCAATCAAGCTGTTTTTCCTTATCCATCCTACCTTTAATCGGGGAAACGAGACTGGATGAGAAGAATTTCTGTATATCATCTCTCCTGTAACCATTGAGGGGAATATCAATTATCAGTTGAAAAAGTGTTGAGATAGGAGATGAAACAAGAGGCAAGCCCTTGCCTATATTGAAAGGGATTCCATATTCTGGAAATATCTCATAAATAACAGAAGAATACTCATTTAAATCAGGGAAGATAACCCTTATTCCACTGAGATCATCTATTTTTTTTAGGTTTGAAATCTTCTTTATTTCGCTTGCAATCCCCCTAATCTCATCCAGCCTTGTATTAAAAGATCTTATCCTTAGTCCTTTTTCTTTACTATGATCGTATCTTCCCGAACTATAAAGGCCTATGGCAAAAGGATTTTTGAATTTCTGGACTGGGGCTCTTTTAATGAGGATGGGAAATCCGGCCTTCTCTATCCTTTCCATTAGAGAAACGAGAGATGTAAAGATCCTAAAGGCCTCATATTCCACGGACTTGCCATCTCTTTCATCTCCGGACACCTCTTTGAATGCCTTAATGGGATCATCTACCTGGGGGTCAAAATCAAGGAGCCAGAGAACCTCATCTACATTTTTAAATAGATAAAATAGGATCTCTTCCTCTTTCCTGTTGATATTGATAAATCCATCAAAGACAATAACATTAACATCTTTTAAAAGGCCTGGGGATTTACCACCGGCCAGGAAAGATCGCACACTACTAACTATATCTTCATTATCGTAAAGGCGGTTGCTTCTTTTAAATTCCTCATAATCACCAAAGAGTAAGGCGAGATCTGTATCGAGGGCATACCTCTCTTCTCCAGCCCCAGGCCTTATATCATCCAACATGATTATCTTACGGGAAAGTTGATCAACAAATCTATCTTCAAAATTGTTGCTCACCAAAAGGGAAAAAAATCCCAAGATATGTTGGTATATGCCAGACAGGGTTTCATTTCTTAAATGTGGGCTAAATAAAGGGAAAAAATATTTTAGCCCATCAGGCATCTCATATCTGTTATTCAGGATAACCCTAACTGCCAGCTCTTTCATAGCATCATCCATATAGGAGAGACCCTTAAAGGATTGATAGAAGATATCATCATAAAATATCCTGCTAATAATAGAGATAAGTGTATCTATTGGCCTGCTGAGCCAGCCAGGTCCCTGGCCTTCCAGTTCCCTGAGCATGTTACGGGTGGGGACTATATGGAGGGAATTCTTAAAGGAAGCTCCCTTAATAGCCATATCTTCCTTAAGGAGTCCTCTTCTCACCCCAACTGTCTGGCCTATCAGGTATGTGATCTGAGTCATAAGATGTTAGGTTTGCCCACCCCCAGGCGGAGATCACTGTGGGGATTTAACAGGGTAAATGTTAAAATCTTTTACTTTTCGCTTTTACCTTTATACTATACTACTATGCCAAGAAGATGTTAGAAAATGATTTTGACAGATTTGATAAAATGATACAAGATACTAAATAATGTATGTAGTTATTTGTCAGTAGTCCGTTGTATTTCTAAGTCAGTACCTTGTTGCAGGTTTTAAACATCAAGTTTCAAGTTTGATGATTTCGTAAAAAGTCGAAAACATCAGGATTTGGAGTAATGCCACTACGTATAACTACTTAAGATAATTTACAATTCCTAAATTCCTAAATTCGCAATTGCCTGTAAAAAGGACTTTTTACAGGCGCATCAAGTTTCAAAATAAAATGCTTAATAAAAAATTTCTATTATCTCTTACTATTTTTATTCTATTTTCCTGCCTGCTTGGTTCTGGAGCATTATATCCTGAAAAAAATGATAAGCAGCAAAAAAAAGAGGGTAAAACACCGGTTAATAAAAAGGGGGATGAGAAAATGGATACAGCAAAATGGCTATCTGAAGATGAAGGGAAATATCTTTTAGGGGTGGCCAGAAAAACTATAAACAATAGATTGTTTAAGTTAGAGGAGCCCCAAATTGACTGGGAAGACATGCCAAAGATATTTCAAAAAAAACTCGGCACCTTTGTTACTATTACCATAGAGAGTAACTTGAGAGGATGTATTGGGCATATTATACCTCGAGAAACATTGATTGAAGGGATAAAAGTAAATGCTATTAATGCGGCCTTCAGTGATCCCAGGTTCCATCCTTTAACAAAAGAGGAATTCGACAGAATAGAGATTGAGATAAGTGTCCTTACTCCCCCCAAGGAGCTTTCCTATACAGATACCGAAGATCTTTTGAAAAAATTGAGACCAGGAATACATGGTTTAATTATAAAAAAGGGATTTCACGAGGCCACATTTCTACCCCAGGTCTGGGAACAGCTTCCTAAGAAGGAAGAGTTTTTATCACATCTATGTTTGAAGGCAGGACTTTCTGCCGATAGCTGGAAGACAGAGAAACTCCAGGTATCCACCTACCAGGTTCAGGCGTTTGAAGAGGAAAAATTGAAATGAAATAAATTATCGATTTTGCATCAGTAGAACTTAAGAAAATTATTTTTGGCAGTAATGGATATTTAGAATGCCAAAGGACAAAGTTAAAATTCACCCTGTCAGATAATTAATAATGGTAAGAATCAAGCTCCCCGCAGCAAGCTGAGGGGTATCTATTATATAATCTCCCCTCCCTTGATGGGAGGGGATAAAGGGGAGGGTGAACGAATTGAGTATCACCCCCACCTAACCTCCCCCATCAAGGGGGAGGAATTGTAAGGAAAGCCTATAGCAAGCTACAGGGATTATACAAGTTTAATTTGACATTTGGGTTTTGTTTCCGATTCTCCGGAATTCGGAAACCGGAACTCGGAAGCATTTGTCGTTCTCATGAATCTTACCAATCTTATAATAATATCCATTATTGGAGCGGGAATATCCTCTATAGCTGTTCAAATAATCACAGTAAGAGAATTTCTTTCCCAGTTCTCCGGTAATGAGATTACGATCTCCCTTGTTCTTTTTTGCTGGTTGATGGTTAGCGGGCTTGGCTCTCTTGCATCAAAATTTTTTAAAAAAAAATCCGTCACCTTTTATTCAATCCTTGCCCTCATAATAGGCCTCCTTCCTTTGATTCAGATAATTGCAATAAGGTTTTTCAGAGACACCATCTTTATCCATGGAGAATCTCCAGGCTTTTATCCTATCTTTTTTTTCATTCTGATCTTAAGTGCACCCTACACCTTCTTCATTGGTTTTATACTCCCTTACTCACTTACTGTTATCAGGGCAAAGGGCAGAGAATTTACATCAGGAGCATTATACATAACTGACAATATAGGGGATATAACAGGTGGGATTTTGTTTAGTTTTATTTTGGTATATTTCTTTAACCCTTTTAAGATAATAGCCCTCACCTCATTGCTTCTAATCCTTATTTCTCTTGTCCTGATTATCTGTTTAAAAAGATATCTCCTTTTTTTGGTGGCCTTTTTATCCGTCACCCTCTTTTTTGCCCTTGCCTTTGAAAAAAGATTCGAACTTTGGACCCTTTCTAACCAATATGGCCCGAATATAGTAAATTACCAGGAGTCACCCTATGGGAGAATAGTGCTGACCAAAGAAAAAGGGCAATATTCCTTCTGGGAATCTGGAACACCTATCTTTTCCACCTTCAACATAATCAACAGCGAGGAGAAGGTCCACTATCCCCTTTGCCAGCTTGATAAAATAGAAGATGTTCTTCTGGTATCCGGAGGTATGGGTGAAACATTTAATGAGATCATGAAATACTCTCCTCGCCGCATAGATTACGTAGAGTTAGATCCTACATTGATTAAGGTGGCAAGCCAATCTGGTCTTATAAGCCCTAAAGGACATGTAAACATCATGCCTACAGATGGAAGGAGATATATAACTAATAGTAACAAGAAGTATTCAGCTATCATCCTTGATCTGCCGGAACCCGATACCTTCCAGATAAACCGATTTTACACGAGTGAGTTCTTTGACAAGGCTAAGAGGATTTTAAAGAAAGATGGCATCCTCTCTTTCTCTCTTATTGCAAACCCTACATATTTATCAGAGGTCAGGGTAAAGAAATTATCCTCCATTTTCAACACTGTTAAGAAATACTTTCATAATGTTCTCCTCATACCAGGAGAGGAGGTCTATTTCCTTGCAAGCGATGGAAAGCTCACTGCTGATATTCCTTTAAAGTTGAGAAAAAAATCCATTACCACATCTTACATTGATGGCTTTTACTACGGCAATGTTACTAAGGAGAGGATAAAGTCCATTAATAAATCCATTAATCCAGATGAGTTTATTAACACTGACTTTCACCCCAGGGTTATAAACATCATGTTCAAAGAGTGGTTCAAAAAATACGGGACCTCACCTAATTGGTTTATTGCAACCTTGATTGGGCTTCTTGTTTTTTACGTATCCTTAATAAAAAAGGAAGAGTACCTTCTTTTTTCTACTGGCTTTGCTGTCATGGGTGTGGAGATGTTAATTTTATTCTCCTTTCAGGTAATCTATGGCTATATATATCTTAAGGTAGGTGCTATAATTACATGTTTTTTGCTTGGCCTTTTGCCTGGTGCGGTACTTGGAAATAGATGGAAAAAAGGGGGCAAAGATATACTCATTAGGGCAGAGGCTGGGATGATCCTTTTACTTATGACTTATCTGATCTGGGTAACCTTCTATCAGTCAATGATGCCGGAGATTGTCTTTTTTTTATATGGTTTTACCTTTTCTATGCTATGCGGGGTTCAGTTTCCTGTTGCTGCTGAGATAATTGGGGAGGAGAAGAGTCCCGCAGCCGGTCTCTTTGCCGCTGACCTTGTAGGCGCTGGTGCTGGCACCCTTGCAATTGGAACCTTGTTAATCCCTCTTTTAGGTATTCAGGCAGCTATCATTGCCCTGATCTTCATAAAGATAGCAAGCACTTTTGTGATCTTGAAGAGATAGTAGAGCTAAGGTTATTCCGCCGCGGAAGGCAATGTTGGTTTAAAGAATAAATGAAGAAACTAAAAACTTTTATTTTTATTGATGCTGCCAATTTTCATTACTTTCTCCAAAAAGCAGGTTGGAAAATTGATTGGGAGAAATTTCGGGCTTATTTTAAGAAAAAATACGGAGATGCTTCGTTTTATTATTACGAAGGTGTTCCTTCAAAATCACAGTATTTTGATATATACCCAGATAAAAAAATATTCGATTTTTCAGAAGTCAAAAATAAAAAGCTGGAATATTTTAAGTTCCTAAAAAACAAAGGTTATACCGTCAGACATAAACCGGTCGGAAGGATTTACGATAATACGGAGGGGGTTTTTAAACATAAATGCAATTTTGATGTGGAGTTGACAATAGATGCCTTGGATAATATCGATAAATACGATGTTTCAATCTTGTGCAGTGGTGATGGTGATTTTGTCAAATTGATCAAGTACTTAAAGGGGAAAAAGAAAAAGACGATAGTGCTTGCCGCATGGGATAGACTTTCTAATAAACTCGAGGAGGCAGCAAACCAGGTAATTTATCTTGAAGATATTAAAGATCATATTTTTTTTAAAGAAGATTAAAAAAAGAAAGCCCCGCTATTGCGGGGCCCATTCGTTCTGACATAGAGTCAGAACTTTAGTCATTTAAATATAATTATCGGTATTTTTAAAAAAATGTCAAGAAAAATTTAACAAGGTTTTTACGATACCAGAGTAAGAAGGAAAAAGCTTTTAGACTTGCTTGCTAAAGAATAAGAAAAATATGCCTACCCACGACATAATTGATAACCGCAATGAGAAGCTTGTAGATAATATCAACACCATCCTGCAAGGGACTGAAATGCCAATGATTCAAATCAACGGATATTACCAGATATGAAACGATATATAAGCAGAAGTGAATTCTTAAAAGAGATGGGGCTTTTATCCCTTCTCATAGCAACAGAAGGGCACTGTTTCTGGCCTAAAAATAAAGGTGAGGAAAAGGCCGATATCAGGGGCCATGTCTTTAAAAACGACGCCCCCAAGAGCCCCTGGAAGTGGTCAAAAGAGGGATTCCACTATACAACAAGCGGGAAAGATGTCCAGTGTATGGTATGCCCGAACAGATGTTACCTAACTCCCGGGGACAGGAGTGTATGCAGGTCAAAGGTAAATATAGGGGGAAAGCTTTACTCCCTTGCCTATGGTAACCCATGCTCCGTTCATATTGACCCCATTGAGAAAAAGCCCCTCAGCCATTTCTATCCAGCCACTTTAGTGTTTTCTATAGCGGCTGCCGGCTGTAATTTCAGATGCCTTAATTGTCAGAACTGGGAGATTTCCCAGAGGAAACCTGAAGAGGTCCATCACCATGAACTCTTTCCAGCAGATGTTGTTAGGATCACAAAGGAAAAAAATATCCCCTCCATTGCCTACACCTATTCAGAACCTATCTCCTATTACGAGTATATGTATGATACCGCAAGGCTTGCCAGAGAAGAAGGTATAAAAAATGTCTGGGTCACAAATGGATATATAAATAAAAGACCATTGGAGGATCTCAGCAAATACTTAGATGCTGCCAATGTAAACCTCAAATCATTTGACGATGATACATACAGGAGGCTTAATGGCGGAAGGCTTCAGCCAGTGCTTAATACATTTAAGCTTCTTCACGAAAAAGGAGTCTGGTTTGAGATGACCACACTTGTAGTACCTGGATATATAGATAAACCAGAGATGATAAAGAGAATGTGTGGCTGGATATTGAAGGAACTCGGGCCTGATTATCCCCTGCACTTTTTGCGCTTTTCCCCCAGATATAAATTGAATAGACTGCCAGCCACTCCAGTTAAAACGCTTGAGCTTTTAAGGGATTTAGCCATTAAGGAAGGGATACATTATGTCTATCTTGGGAATGTCCCCAGTCATGATGCATACAATACCTATTGCCATAACTGTCATAAGATTCTGATTAAGAGAGTGGGATATAATATTGCCGGATTTAATATAAAAAATGGCAGATGTAAATTCTGTAAGACACCTATCCCTGGAAGATGGAGCTAATAAAGAGGGAGTAGGCAGTAAGCAGTAGGCACATGGTCAATAAGGTATAACTGCTTACTGCATACTGCGAACTATTAAGAAATGGAAATCATTATCTTAGGTTCAGGTACAAGTGTTCCCCACCCTCAAAGGGCATCCCCCTCTGTTGCCATCTTCATTGAGAATCAATTCCTTTTGATGGATATTGGTCCTGGAACAGTCAGACAACTAACAATTGCCGGCCTTAAACACGAAGATATTGACTACATCTGTATCAGTCATTTTCATCCAGATCATACAGCCGATCTCATCCATTTCATCTTTGCTACAAGGCATCCCCCTGTCCTCAGCACGAGAAAACCCTTTACGATTATAGGGCCAAAAGGATTCGATCAATTTCTGACACTCTTGAAAAGACCCTATGGAAACTGGCTTGATCTCCCTGCTGATCTTATGGAGATACAGGAGTTAAACACCGGGGAAAAGGACAAGAAAGAATTTGATAAATTTAATATAATATCCGCTCCTTTAAATCATACCCCAGATAGTATTGGCCTTAGAATAGAAGATAACTCAGGGAGAAGTATTGTATATTCAGGAGACACAGGTTATTGTGATGAAATTGTGGATCTGGCCAGGGATGCAGACCTTTTGATCCTCGAGTCTTCCTTTCCTGACGGCCAAGAGATCGAAGGGCACCTTACCCCATCCCAGGCAGGTGATATAGCTACCCGCTCAGGGGCAAAAAGGCTTCTTTTAACCCATTTTTATCCGGAATGCCTAAAAACCGATATAGAAACCCAATGCCGAAAAACTTACCATGGAGAGCTTATCCTCGCAGCAGATCTTATGTCTTTATCAGTCTGATAGTTACTCCCCATCGCCTAAGGCTACCACTCTCATCCTGGAATCTACTGTTGCTTCCATCCTTCAACTGGATCTTGGGGTAATAAAGATTGAACTTTGGTCCAATACGGGTAGGCCTTAAGAGCGTGAAGTGACTAAAGAATCGTCAGCATAGCCCCAGGCTGCTCATGATGGCTTCATCAACCTTTTTCATTACGTTATCTGATAGTTCAGTTATCTTTGGGGCTTTAAGCCGTTTCTTATCAATCGTTCGGATCTGTGATAAGTTTACAATCGAATCTTTATTTAATCCTTTTCCTTTTTTGACGGTAACACAGATTGGGTAAGATGCTTTTCTATCGGAGTATTCCGTAACTATCGCCACAATGGTCGTAGGTGAGTACATGTTTCCAATATCGTTTTGAATTACAACCACAGGTCGGGTCTTTCCCGTTTCATGGCCTTTTACCGGATCGAGATTAGCATAATATACATCACCCCGTTTAATCATCAGGTCATCCATATTCCTGCCTTTTTAAAGATTTTCTGCATCCGAATATTCAAAATCCTTTGAAATTTCCATGTTTTCTTGTGCCAGACCCAAATAAGCGTTTTTCATTTTTTCTTCAAATACTTTTTTTTCAATGCGTCTTAGTTCTTGCTCAATGGATTCCCTAACCAAAACCGACATCTTTTTACCTTCAATGGCAGATGCCCAGTTAAGTTTATCCTTTAGTTCAAAAGGGATTTGAATATTAAGCCGGGTATTTTTTGTTGATATATTTTGATGCATATAGTCAGCCTCCTTTGTTCAATTTTATGACACAAAAAAAGTTATCAATTTTTTGACTAAAAGTCAACAAAAAATAGTTCTCAATATGATACAATACAGGCCAATATTCAATTATTCCATTTTTTGTGGTTCGATTTCCGCCTTTCCGGCCTGCCTAACAAGATCAGCCAGGGATTCGGCCTGCATCTTCTCCATTACCCTGGCCAGGCAACGTGCTGGAACTGGAGAACGCGGTGGAGCGGGCTCTTATCCTGAATAGAGGCGAGACCCTTTCTTTTAACAACCTCCGGGTAACTTTGAAACCCGAGCTTGGCTATGAGCACGGGATAGGTTCCGTACTTCACCCAGAAATTCAAAGCGGGGATTCATTGGCACTGGATGCGATCGTGTCTGGGCATATCCGACAGGTCCTAACCATGACCGGTGGAAAGGTTGGCAACTAATTTAAGACATATCCTAAACCAGTTCAATTACGAAAACGAGGAAATCGAGGTGCTCTTAAAGGAGGTAATCGCTCAAATTGCTCAAGAAGGAGGCTGATCAAGGATGTCTCATTCTGAATCTTTGAAGAACATTGTGAAAGGCCTCTATCTGAAGGGGATTTTTCTCACTCCAGAATAGATGGGTTAAACATTTACAATCTGACGAGCCAAATCCAGAGGGTCCACTTTTTATAATTGAAGAAAGTGATTGAGCAATCTCGCATTCCTGCCTTTGAGAGGACCTGATCGGGATGGAAAAAAACCCATCAGCAACTTTGGTAAGATAGTCTATGTGCCAGTGCATTTTTTTCCTTTTTTGTCTATGTCTTTCAATCCTTGCCCTGAGATTACTCATTGCAGATCCAACATAGATGTAGTAGCCTTTTTGAAACATGAGCTTACCCAATCTACCCACCTCTATGAGTTTCTGTCTTTCTAATTTTAAGACCAAAAGATAGCTCCCCCTGTCCTTTACCTCATTCTGTAAATAATCCCAGGGAATCTTTAAAATTTTAACGTTTTGATAGATGCTAAGATCAGATTTCCGTTCTATTGCAACAGGAAGAATCATTAAATCGTTCCTAACTTTTAGAATTCTTATGCTAAAATCATAATCCGTGTGAAAAGCATAATCAAGGGGTTTTTGTAACATTTTAATATCATCTAACTGATTGATTTTACTATATCCGCATAGTATAAGAAATAGTATGTAACTGGAAGTTATAGTGTCAATAAGCAAATTTAAACCCTGGAGTAACTGTTAATGGTCACTAAGAATAAGACCTTAAAAACGAGCCTGTTTATTTTTCTAATGTTTCAGATGACGGCAACTTTGGGAGTGGCTGAGGAGAAAATTGTTTCCTCTTTAATTGTCAATCTTCAACAAGGAAGACTGGTATTGCAGGCTCAAGGAACTCCTTTGTGGAAGATTCTGGATGCAATCCGCCGAGAGTGCATGGTTGAAATCTTAGGTTTGGATGATAGAAAAAATGAACCTGTCACCTTCTCTTCCAAAGGAGAAACATTAGAGGATGCATTAAAGCAGTTACTACGGCACCTAGGGGAGAAAAATTATGCCTTTGAGTTTGTTGATGAAAGATTAAGACGGGCCTCCGTGTTTCCCGAGGCAGAGGGTATCGTCGATTTGCCGCACGTTCCACCGGGTGAAAAGATAAGCCAAAAGAAATTTGTCAATGTAGTTATAATACAAAATATAGTTGATGGATCCCAAGCACAAGCCTTGGATCTATTGGAAGGTGACCTTATCATTGAATACGATGGTGTTAAGATTACCGGTGGCCCGCTGGAGCTTGTTAAAGAGGTGAAGAAGAAATCCAACAAGGAACAAGTCGGAATGATCATAGTACGTAATAATGAACCCAGGAGATTTGTCTTGAATGGAGGAGCTATTGGGGTGCGCATTAAGACTATTAAAATTACCAGGGAGGAGCTTGATAATTACCTTTCGGAAGAGTAATAGCAGAAAACTACTGTCATGTTAGAGGCCATGAGTTCAAATCCCGTCGTGTCTATCATCCTCATTTCATCTTTCTATACCGCCGACCAAATCATAAGTATGGGCCTCGGTTATATGAACCGGAACGATTTCCCCTACCATAGCTTTTCCCTTATTTATCAACACCTGGCCATCTACATCTGGAGCCATTGTTGCTGTCCTACCGCTAAGCAATAGATCAGTCTCAGGGCTTAACCCCTCAACTATTACCGGCACTGTTTTACCAACTAACTCTTTATTTAGCTCCCTGCTGTTCTCTGCCTGAATTTCCATAAGCTCCTCAATCCTATCTTCCACTACATTCTGAGGTATGCTGTTTTTGAGCCTTGCAGCAGGGGTACCCTTCTCCGGGCTAAAGGAAAAGACACCAAGCCTATCAAATTTAGCCTCTCTTATAAAATTACATAGTTCTTTAAATTGTTCCTCGGTCTCTCCTGGAAAACCGATCATTACTGTTGTCCTCAATGTTACCTTTCTTGATCTATTTCTTATTTTCTCTATCAATTTAAGTATTGATTCTGACCCTAAAGTACGTCCCATAGCCCTAAGGATATCTGGATTAACATGCTGAATAGGCAAATCAAGGTATGGACACAGAACCTCCTCGGAATCAATAAGCTCAAGAATTCCTTCAGTCAGATGATAAGGATGAGTATATAGGATTCTAAGCCATTTCAAACCAGATATAGTAAGAAGTTTCTCCAGGAGATCTTCAAGTATACATGGTGGATCAAGATCATGGCCGTAGGAGGCTGTATCCTGGGCTACAAGATTAATCTCCTTAACACCCCTTTCAACCATATTTTTTGTCTCGATAAATAGAGAATCCACGGTCCTGCTTCGAAAGGGACCCCTCAAGGAAGGGATAATACAGTAGGTACAATGGTGTGAACATCCTTCGGCAATCTTTAGATAGGCAGAATAAAATGGTGTTGCCTGGGCCCTGGGTGCCCT
>Ga0114930_10003224_pt1 | contig 14380 bp, 13 predicted proteins | sample AnhtaG_FD_87300 | JGI IMG/M metagenome (GOLD analysis project Ga0114930, IMG submission 87300) | Deep subsurface microbial communities from Anholt, Denmark to uncover new lineages of life (NeLLi) - Anholt_01485 metaG | ecosystem: Environmental > Aquatic > Marine > Oceanic > Sediment | place... | reverse complement strand
AGACCGTCGCCGCCGCGAGCGCGAGCACCGGCACCAGCATGGCCAGCGGCGGGTCGCTGGCCTTCTCCGCTGCCGGCGACGGCGCGCGGAAATACGCGGCCTCGACCACGCGGCCGACGTAGATCACCGAGATCAGCGAACTCGCCACGATCAGGAACACCAGCGGCCACCAGCCGCGGTCGATCGCGCCCAGCGCGAGATACCACTTCGAGATGAACCCTGCCGTTCCCGGCGACCCGACGATGCCCAGGCCCGCGACCACGAACGCACCCATGGTCAGCGGCATCGTGCGCCCGATGCCCGCAAGGTCGGCGATTCGCTCGCTGCCCATGCGGTAGAACACGGCGCCCAACGCCAGAAAAATCGCGCCCTTCATCATGGCGTGGTTGAACAGATGCACGATGCCGCCCGTCAGACCCGCCTGGTTCGCGAGACCGATGCCGAGCGTGATGTAGCCGATCTGCCCGAGCGAGGAATACGCGAACATGCGCTTCAGGTCGTGCTCGTAGACCGCCAGCAGCGAGGCAACGAAAATCGCCGCCAGCGACAGCGCCAGAAACACGGCGGACACGCTGAGCGCGTGCACGCCCACTCCCGCCCCGAACACCGTGTAGAACACGCGCAGGATCAGGTACACCGCAACCTTGGTGGCGGTCGCTGCCAGAAACGCCGTGGCGAAGGACGGCGCGAAGGCGTAGGCGTTGGGCAGCCATACGTGCAGCGGGAACAGCGCCAACTTCAGGCTCAGGCCCACAGTGAGGAACGCGAGACCCGCCATGATCGGGCGCACCTGCGCGGGGTCCGCCGGGTTCAATCGCCGGGCGATGTCCACCATGTTGAGGCTGCCGGTCACCAGATAGAGAAACCCCACGCCGACGACGTAGAACGTCGCGCCGATCGTTCCCATGATCAGGTATTGATACGAGGCCAGCAGCGCGCGGCGGTCGCGGCCGAGCGCGATCAATACGTAGGTCGACAGCGACGATATCTCCAAGAAAACGAAGGCGTTGAACGCATCGCCCGTGACCGTGATGCCCAGGAGCCCGGTCAGGCACAGCAGATACATGGTGTAGAACCAGGCCTGCTTGTCCTCCTCGATCTCGAACGCCACGCTACGGCGCGCGAACGGCATCATCGCCGCCCCGACCGCCGACACCAGCAGCAGCACGAACCCGTTGAAAACGTCGACGCGGTACTCGATGCCCCAGGGCGGCTCCCAGCCGCCGAGGTGGTACGACACCGGCCCTTCCGCCAGCACACGCGCCAGCAGCGCCGCCGCGATCACGGGCATCAGCCACGTCACCGCCGCCGCCGCCGCCCACGCGACGTTGCCGCGCCGCATGAACCCCGTCAGCAGGGCGCCGAGCAGCGGAACGATGACCTGGAGGACGGGCAGATGCGCGGCAAACCCGCTCATTCCTGATCTTCCTTGGCGAAGATCTCGTCTTCCTCGACCGTGCCGTAAGCCTCGCTGATGCGCGCGACCAAGGCGAGCCCGAGCGCCAATGTGGCGACGCCCACCACGATCGCGGTCAGGATCAGCACGTGCGGCAGCGGGTTGGAATAGACGGTGAACGCGGGATCGAGGATCGGCGCCGTGCCGCCGACGATCTTGCCGGGCGCGATGTACAGCAGGTAGACCGAGGTTTGGAACAGCGACAGGCCGACCAGCTTCTTGATCATGTTGCCGCGGGCCACGACGATGTATAGGCCCGCGACCATCAGGAAGATCGCGACCACGTAGTTGTAATGACCCACGAGCCCGGAAAGCAGCTGCATCAGCGCCCCCGGTCGGCGAACGCGTAAAATATCACGGTCATCGTCCCCGATACCGTCACCAGGACGCCCGCCTCGATCATGAAAATGCCGATTTCGTGCCCGAACGCCGGATCGCGCGCCAGCACCCCGTAGTCGAGATAGTTGCGTCCCATGAACAGCGCGGGCAGACCGGCGGACGCGTAGATCAGCACCCCCAAGGGAACCATTGCCGCCGTCATGCTTTGCGGCACCACCCGCTTGGCCGCGCGCACGCCGAACACCAAGGCGTAAAGTATGACCATCCCGGCCGCGATCACGCCGGCCTGGAATCCGCCGCCGGGACCGAAATCGCCGTGGAACTGGACGTACAGCGCGAACAGCAGGATGAACGGAAGCAACAGCTTGATGACAATGCGCAGGATGTCGTCGAGCCTCATGCCCCGCCCCCCGCGCCGCCCGCACCCGGCCGGCCGCGCCGCCGGCCCCGGAGCAGCAACATCACGCCGATGCCGGCGGTGAAGATCACGGTCGTTTCGCCCAGGGTGTCGTAGCCGCGGTAGTCCGCGAGGACCGAAGTTACGACGTTCGGAACCAGCGTGTCCTTGACGCTGTCGGCGAGGTAGCGGGGCACCACGTGTGTGTGGATGGCGGCGTCGGGCGCGCCGAAGGGCCGCAGGCCATAGGTGCCCCACACGATCGCCGCACCCGTACCCACGGCCACCGCCAGCGGCAAGAGCGCCTTGCGCGGCCGGGGATACTCGGTGGACTTCGTCAGGTAGACCGTCGCGATCAGCACCACGGTGGAGACCCCCGCGCCGACCGAGGCTTCGGTCATCGCCACGTCGACCGCGTCGAGCGCGATCAGCACGCTTGCCATCAGAAAGCTGTACACGCCGGCCAGCACCACCACGCCGACCAGGTTGCGCGTATAGATCACGCCCACCGTGACCGCGGCCAACAGCGTCAGCAGCACCATGATGACGAGCTGCGTCACTCCCGCCGCTCCTCGCCGGCGGCGCCCTTGTCCAGGCGGCCCCGGCGGTCCTCGGCCAGCATCGGCTCGACCTTCGCGTGCAGCGCGGCCTGCGCCAAGGCATGAGTGGCGACCGGGCCGGTGAAGAAGAACAGGATCAGGATGAACAGCAGCTTGAGCGACACCAGCCCGAGCCCGGCCTGCACCATCAGGCCGGTCAGCAGCAACCCGGCTCCCAGCGTGTCGGTCACGCTGGACGCGTGCATGCGGGTGTAAAGGTCCGGCATGCGCACGAGACCCACGCCGCCCACGATGGTGAAAAACGAGCCGGCCAGGATCAGCGCCCAGCTCAGCACATCGAGCGCGAAGGCGATCACGGCGCCTCCTCGTCCACGTCGCGCGCCAGGTCGCCGTAGCGGAAGAATTTCAGGATCGTCAGCGTGGAGATCAGGTTCAGCAGGCCGTAGGTGATGGCGATGTCGAGCCATTCCGGGCGCCCGGTCAGGAACCCAAGCACCGCCAACAGCAGAATGGCGAGCGTGCCCACCGAGTTTCCGGCGAGCACACGGTCGAACACGCTCGGGCCCATTAGCGCCCGGACGACGGCCAGGACCAGGGCGGCGAGCACCGCGGCGGTGGCGGCGGCGAACATCACAGGCCCCGCTCGAAGCGGCCGACGCGCGCGTCCATGCCGCCGGATTCCAGGTCCAGCGCGCCCTCGCGCATCAGCGCATGGACCGTCAGCACGTTGCCCTCGATGCCCGTCGTGATCGTGCCGGGCGTCAGCGTGATCGAGTTGGCATAGGTGACCACCCCGACGCCGGACTTCTGCGACGCCACCACTTTGGTCATGGTCGGCGTCACCGCCAGGCGCGGGCGCAACACCACCTTGGTCACGGCCCAGGCCGACTTGGCGATCTCCCAGAACAGCCACGGATAGTACGTGACCGTGCCCAGCGCCAGGTTGACGGGGTGGCCCTCTTCGTCCACCACGCGCATGCGCTCGGCCGCCAACACGCAGAACAGCGACGCCGCCGCGCCAGCGACGATCAGAAACGGGACATAGTGGCCGGACAGGGCGAGCCAGAACAGAAACAGCGCCACCGTCAGGCTCGCCAATCGGATCATGTTCCCCCCGCGCCGTCCGGGCCCGCGCCTGCCGCCCGCCGGTCGGGGTACCCTATCGCCCGTTCGCGCGGGCGGCAACAACGCTGCGATCCGGAAAACAGCCGGCCCGGCGGCTCACGACGCGGGCGCGGCCGCGCGGCCGCTCGCGAAGGCCAGGAACTCGGCCAACGGCATGGGCTTGGCAAACAGGTAGCCCTGGGCGTAGCGCACGCCGCGCGCCGCCAGGTAATCGGCCTGGTCGCGGCGCTCCACGCCCTCGGCGACCACCTCGATGCCGAGCTTGGCCGCCAGCGCGATGATCGCGTCCACGACATGCGCGGAAACCGCGTCGCTGCCGATGCTGTCGACGAAGGTCTTGTCGATCTTCAGGTAGTCGACGTGGAATTGCTGCAGGTACTTGAGCCCGCAATATCCGGTGCCGAAATCGTCGAGCGACACGGCGGCGCCCCATTTGCGCACGGCCGCGACGGGATTCGCGCCGCCCGCGCCCGCCCCGTCCATCACCTGGCGCTCGGTCGCCTCGAGCACGACGTGCGCGGGCTTGAGCGCGGAACGGCCGAACACGGCCTGGAGCTTGTCCACCAGATCGGGCATGCGGAAATGCCGGCTGGTCAGGTTGACCGAGACGTGGAAACGCCCGACCACCGGCGGGCCGGCCGCGAAATCGGCGACCACGCGCCTGAGGGCCCAGTCCGTCATCGGCAGGATCATGCCCGACTCCTCGGCCTGGGGGATGAACAGGTCGGGCCGCACCAAGCCGCGCTCGGGATGGCGCCAGCGCATCAGCGCCTCGGCGCCGGCGCAGCGCCCGGTCTCGAGCTCGACCAGGGGCTGGTAGTGCAGCACCAGCTCGTCCCGGGCGATCGCGCGCTTGAGCTCCGCGTCGAGCGATTCCCGCCGGCGCAGCAGGGCGAAGCCCAGGGCGAACGCGCCCGCGCCCGAGAGCAGGCCCGCGCCCAGCACCAAGCCCCAGCTCTCCCGGCGAACGTCTGCAAGCCTGGGCTTGCGCATGGCCGCCACCGCGGTGACCGGCACGCCGGGCACCGGCGCGCGGACCGATTTCCACGCGCCGCCGTCCTCCGACTGGACGTGCGGCTCCGGCTTGCCCTGGTCCGACTTGTCGGAGCCGGCCATGACCGTGCCGTCCGCGAGCTTCAGGCCCGACCACATCTCGGCTTGGATCACATCGCGCTCCAGCGCTTCGTCGACGTAGGCCGGATCGATCAGCACGTTGACCGCGCCCCTGGCCGCCAGCCGGGTCACAGCCACGGCCTGGGCATGCATGACGACGCTGTCGGGCACCCACACCACCGTGGTGCGGTCGCGCCGCAGCATCGCCGCCTCGGCCGGCGTCAGCGAAAAGGCGCGCGGCGGCGGCCCGTAATTGCTGCATGCCACGGTGAAGCCCGCGTCGAGCAGCACGCCCTCGCGGATCGAGGCGCTGAAGAACACCAGGCTGCGCAGAAGCCGAACCGCGTCGTCGCCGCAGCCGCCCTGCCACTCCTCGCCCACGCGGTCCATCTTCGCCACCGCGTCCGAGAACAGGGCGCGCGCGAACTCCTGCGTGGTCTGGAGCTGCTCGGCCAGCAGCCGGTCCATCGCGCGCGACTGCCAGCGCAAGGCGACGCGCGCGGTCGCAGCCGCGCCGACCGCGGCCGCGGCCAGCGCGGCGAAACAGACCAGGGTTACCTGAAGGCGGCGGCGCAAGCGCGGGCCTCCGGCGCATGGGGCGCGGGCTCGCTATCCCTTACGCGAAGCGGCGGTGGATGTCACGGCGGCCGGGCGACAGCCTACTCCGCCGCGGCGCGGGCGGCTTCGGCGGGGCGGCCTGGTTCATTGGCCGCGGCGGCGTGCGCGCGCCGCTTCGCCAGGAACGTGTAGACCGTGGGCACGACGAACAGCGTGAACAGCGTGCCGACGGTCATGCCCGAGGCGATCACCAGGCCGATGTTGTGGCGGCTGGCCGCACCCGCGCCCGAGGCCGTCATCAGCGGCACCACGCCCACCACCATCGCGGCGGTGGTCATCAGGATGGGCCGCAGGCGGATGCCCGCGGCCTTGAGGATCGCCGTGCGCCGGCTCAGGCCCTCTTCTTCCTGGAGCTTGTTGGCGAACTCCACCATCAGGATGCCGTGCTTGGAGATGAGGCCGATCAGCGTCACCAGGCCCACCTGGGTGAAGATGTTGACGGTCGCCAAGCCGAGGTTGAGCGGGATCAGCGCGCCGCAGATCGACATCGGCACCGAAACCAGGATGATGAGCGGGTCGCGGAAGCTCTCGAACTGCGCGGCCAGCACCAGGTAGATCACGACGATGGCGAACAGGAAGGCGAGCAGCAGCGTGTTGCCTTCCTGCACGAGCTGGCGCAGCTCGCCCTGATAGTCCACCTGGAAGCCCTGCGGCAGGACCTCCTTGGCCTTGGCGTTCAACCACTCCAGCGCCGTGCCGAGCGAGGAGCCGGGAATCGGGATCGCCGACAGCGTGCCGGCATTGAGCTGGTTGAACTGGGTCAGCGCGTTGGCGGCGACCGACTTTTCCAGCGTCACCACCGAGCTCAGCGGCACCATGCCGCCCTGCGCGGTCTTGACGTAGATGCGGTCGATCGAGCCGGGATCGAGGCGGTAGCCGCGCGAGACCTGCGGGATCACCTTGTAGCTGCGGCCCTCGATGTCGAAGCGGTTGGTGTAGTCGCCGCCGAGCAGGCCGGCCAGCGACAGGCCGATGTCGCGCATGGAGATGCCGAGCGCGCCCGCCTTGCTGCGGTCGATGTTCACGGTCACTTCGGACTTGTTGAACTTGAGGTCGTGGTCCACCACGATGAACAGCCCGCTGTTGCGCGCCTCGTTCACCAGGCGTTGCATCGCCTCGGCCACGGCGCGGTGGTCGGCGGTCGAGGTCGCGGTGTACTGCACCGGCAGGCCGCCGGCCGCGCCCGGCAGCGTCGGCAGCGCGAAGGCGAAGGCCTGGAGGCCCGGCAGCTTGAACAGGCCCTGTTGCACTTCCGCCTGCACCTGGCGCTGCGAGCGCCGGCGCTCGTCCCACGGCTTGAGCAAGAGCCCGCCGATCGCGTTGTTCGGCTTCTCCAGGCCGTTGATCTGGAAGTAATCCTCGCGCTCGGGGATCTTGGCGAAGATCTTGCCGTATTCCCTCGTGTAGGCGGTCAGGTAGTCGAAGTTCGCGGACTCGGGCGCGGTGGCGGTGACGAACACGATGCCCTGGTCCTCTTCCGGCGCCAGCTCTTTGAACGACTTCCAGTACAGATAGGGGCAGCTCAGCAGCACCACGGCGCCCACCATCAGCACCACCGGGCGGTAGGCGAGCGTCGCGCCAAGGCGCCGCTCGTACCAGCCCTGCACGCGGGCGAAGCCGCGGTCGAGGAAGCGCACGAAGCGGCTTTCCGAGGCTTCCGCCTTGAGCAGGCGCGAGGACATCATCGGCGACAGCGTCAGCGCCACCACGCCCGAGACGATCACCGCGCCCGCCAGCGCGAACGCGAATTCCTTGAACAGCGCGCCGGTGAGCCCCGTGGTGAAGCCGATCGGCGCGTACACCGCCGCGAGCGTGATGGTCATGGCGATCACCGGCACCGCGATCTCGCGCGCGCCCGTGAGCGACGCCTCCATCGGCTTCATGCCGGCCTCGATGTGGCGGTGGATGTTCTCGACCACCACGATGGCGTCGTCCACCACCAGGCCGATCGCCAGCACCATGGCCAAAAGAGTGAGCAGATTGAGCGAATAGCCGAGCGCGATCAGCATCGCGCACATGCCGACCAGCGACAGCGGAATGGTGACGAGCGGTATGGCGACGGAGCGGAACGCGCCCAGGAACAGGAAGATCACCACCATGACGATCAGCGCCGCCTCGACGATGGTGACGATCACCTCCTTGATCGAGGCGCGGATGTAGCGCGTGGAATCGTAGGCCACCTTCGCCTTGAGCGCGGGCGGCAGGTTGCGCTCGATCTCGGGCAACAGCGCCCGCACGTCGTTGATCACGCTCAACGGGTTGGCCTCGGGGGCGCCCTGGATGCCGATGGCGACCGCGGGCTCGCCGTCGAAGATCACGCCGGTGTCCAGGTTCTCGGTGCCGAGCTCGATCGTGGCGATGTCGCCGAGGCGGATCAGGTTGCTGCCCTGCGCGCGGATCACGAGCTGCGCGAAATCCTTTGGCTCGGTGAGCCCCGTCTTGGCGTTCAGGTTGACGACGTCGAAATAGCCCTTGGTCTGTCCCGGCGCGGACTGGAAGTTGTTGCGCTTGACCGCGTCGGCCAGCTCCGAGGCCGTGACGTGCAGCGCCGCCATGCGCTGGGGGTCGAGCCACACGCGCATGGCGAAGCTCTGCTGGCCCACGATGTCGGCGCTGGCCACGCCCTTGACGGTGGCGAGTTTCGGCTGCACCACGCGCGTCAGGTAGTCGGTGATCTGCGCGGGCGACATGGCCTCGCTGTAGAAGCTGATGTACATCAGCGCGATGTTGCGCGCGGCCGACTTGGTGATGACCGGGTCGTCGATCTCGGTCGGCAATTGGCTGCGCGTCTGCGCCACCTTGGCCATCACCTCGGTCATGGCCTGGTTCGGGTCGGCGCCGAGCCGCATGTGCGCGACGATGGAGCTGACGCCGGTGGAGCTGGTGGCGGTCAGGTAGTCGATGCCCTGCGCGCCCGCGATCGCCTGCTGCAGCGGTACGGTCACGAACCCCTGCATCAGGTCGGCGGTGGCGCCGGGATACGCGGTGCGAACGGTGATCTGCGTGTCGTCGATCTTCGGGTATTGGCGCACCGGCAGCTTGAAGATCGCCTGCATGCCCACCAGGAAGATCAGCAAGCTCACCACCGTCGCCAGCACCGGCCGGCGGATGAACAGCGCCGTGAAGTTGGAGTTGAGGTTCATCGCCCGGACTTTCAGCGCCTAGTCTGCGCGGCGTCGGGCTTGAGCGCGATGGTGTTGTCCACCATCACCTGCTGATTGTTCTGGAGCTTGATCTGGCCGGCGGTCACCACCTCGTCGCCGGCGCCGATCCCTTTCAGCACCGCGACCCGGTCGCCGGCCTGGGCGCCGACCGCGACCGGGCGGCGCTCGACACGGCGCGTCGGCTTGCCCTCGGCGTTGGTCGTGCTGTTCACCACGAATACGGAATCGCCGTACAGGCTGAAGTCGACCGCGGACTTCGGCACCGAGACGATATGGTCGCTGCGGCCGAGCGCGATGTCGGCGTTGACGAACATGCCGGGGCGCAGCAGCAGCTCGGGGTTGTCGACGGTGTCCTGCACCAGCACGGTGCGGTTGGCCTGGTCGAGCTGCGGGTCGATGGTCGTGACCGTGCCGGTGAACTCGCGGTCCTTGAAGGCGTCGACCTTGACCGTCACGGACTGGCCGACGCGCACCTCCGCCAGGCGCTGCTCAGGCAGGGTGAGGTTGGCCCAGATGCGCTCGAGCGCCTGCAAGCCCACGAGCTTGCTGCCGGGCCCGACATATTGGCCGAGGTTCACCTGGCGCACGCCCAGAAGCCCGGCGAACGGCGCGCGCACCACCTTCTGGTCGATCAGCGCCTTGACGCGCGCGATGTCCGCGTCGGCCTGGCTCAGCGTGGCTCGCGCCTGGTCCATGTTGGCCTGCGAGGTGAACTGCTTCTCGACCAGCTGCTTCTGCCGGTCGAAGGTGGTCTGCGCCATCCAGCGCGTGGCTTCCAGGCGCTTCAGGTCCGCGCGCTCGACCGCGTCGTCGATGCGCACCAGCACGTCGCCCTTGTCGACGCGCTGGCCCGGCTGGAACGCGATCTCGGTGACGATGCCGCTGATCTGCGGCGCCACGTCCACGCTGTGGATCGCCTGCAAGGTGCCGACGGCTTCGATGCGCTGCGGCCAGGTATCGAGCGTCGCCGGGGCGGTCGACACCGTGACCGGCGGCGGCTCCTTGGGCGCGAAGGCCTGCTTGATCGCGTTGTCGCGGAACATGTTGAAGCCGACGATGCCGCCGAAGAACAGGGCGAGCAGCGCGCCGGCGATCACGAAACGCTTGATCATCGCATGCTCCCGTAGACTTTCAAGAACGTGCGCACCACGCGCTCGGCCGCGCGCTCCAGCTCCTCGACCGGGGGCTGGCCCGCGACGCCCAGCACGCAGGGGAGGTGGAACTTGCCGTGCAGCATGCCGAGGAATTCCTGCGCCGCGGCCAGCGGATCGTCGACGTTCAGATGGCCCGTCCTGACCTGCGCCTCGAGGATCGCGGCCAGGCGTTGCGTGACCGCGCGCGGGCCCTGCTCGAAAAAGATGCGGCCCAGTTCCGGGTTGCGCGGCGCCTCGGCCACGACCAGGCGGTAGATGCCCTGCGCCTCGGGCGAGAGGATCAGCTGGATGAAATGCCGGGCGAAGCGGCTGAGCGCGTCCTCGGGCGCCGCCGACTCGGCGCCCTGGAGCTCGACCGAGCCGTAGATCAGCGCGGCGCGGCCGGCGACGATGCCGGCGAACAGCTCCTGCTTGTTCTTGGCGTGGGCATAGACCGTGGCCTTGGAAACGTCCGCCTCGCGCGCGATCGCGTCCATGGTGGTGGCTTCGAAGCCGTGGCGCAGGAACAGCCGGAAGGCCGCCTGGAGGATTTGGCGGCGCTTCTGCTCGGAGTAGCGCGACAGCCCGCCGGCCTCAACGGCCGCGGGCGGATCGTTGTGCGAGTGCAACATTGAACTGAACCGTATAGTTCAATCAGTTAAATAGGCGGCGCGACGACGGCTGTCAACCGCGGCCGCCAGCCTCACGAATTACGCCAGAAAATCAATCGCCTGGGGGGTACCCGGCGTCCCTCAGCACACGGTACGGAACCGCTCCTTGCACACCGCGAGCACCTCGTCCGGATCGCGCTTCCACCAGTTCCGGGCGGAGAAGATCTCGGCCTCGATGGGACCGGCATAGCCCGCCGCCTCGACCCAGGAGCGGATCTTGGGAATGTCGATCGCCCCGTCGCCCATCATGCCGCGGTCGAGCAGCAGATCGTTGGTGGGCACCAGCCAGTCGCAGACGTGGAACCCCATGATGCGCCCGGCCGTGCGGCCGGCCCGCGCGATCTCGGCTTCCAGCGCCGGGTCCCACCAGAGGTGATAGACGTCGAGCGCCACGCCCAGGCCCGAGTTGGGGCCCGGCGCCAGCCTGTCGCACAGGTCGTTGGCGTGCTTGAGGGTGTTCACGCAGGCCCGGTCGGCCGCGTACATCGGGTGCAGCGGCTCGATCGCGAGGTCGACGCGCACCTTGCGCGCGTATTCCAGCAGCGCCGCGATCCCCTCCTCCACCTGCGTCTGCGCGCCGGCGAGGTCCTTCGAGCCCGGCGGCAGGCCGCCCGCGACCAAGATAAGAGACCGCGCGCCCAGCGCCGCGGCCTCGTCCACGGCGCGGCGGTTGTCCTCGAGCGCCGTGCGCCGGCCGGCAGCGTCGGCGGCCGGAAACATGCCGCCGCGGCAATGGCCGCTGACCTTGAGCCCCGCGTCGCGCACCAGCTTCGCGGCCTTCTCCACGCCGGTCTCGGCGACCTTGTCGCGCCAGGTCGCGATGGCGGAGATGCCGTGCCGCTTGCAGCCCTCGACCAGCTCGGCGTGGCCCCACTGCGCGCGCACCGTGGCGGCATTGAGCGACAGAAGCTCGGGATGCGCCTCTAGCTCGCGCATGGGCTACACGTCCAGCTTCGGCACGTCGACCGTGCGGCGTTCCTTCCAGCTTTGCAGCGCCAGCTCCGCGAGCTGCACGCCCTTGGCGCCCTCGGCGAGCGTCCACTTGAACGGCGCGTCCTCGCACACGTGGCGGATGAACAGCTCCCACTCCGCCTTGAAGCCGTTGTCCCATTCCCGGTTGTCCGGCACCTCCTGCCAGCCCGCGTAGAAGTCGATCGGCTGTTTCACGTCGGGGTTCCACACCGGGCGCGGCGTGTTGACGCGCGCCTGGGTGCGGCAGGCCTGCAGGCCCGCGACCGCCGAGCCCAGCGTGCCGTCGACCTGGAGCGTCAAGAGGTCGTCGCGCCTGACGCGCGTGCCCCAGGAGCAGTTGATCTGCGCGATCGTGCCGTCCTGGAGCTCGAGCGTGGCGAAGCAGGCGTCGTCCGCGTCGGCTCGGTATTTCTTCCCCGCCTCGTCCCAGCGCTCGGGGATCAGCGTGGCGCCGAGGCAGCTCACCGATCTGGGCTCGCCGAACAGGTTGTCGAGCACGTAGCGCCAATGGCACATCATGTCGAGGATCAGCCCGCCCCCGTCCGCCTTGCGGTAGTTCCAGGAGGGCCGCTGCGCCGGCTGCCAGTCGCCCTCGAACACCCAGTAGCCGAAGTCGAACCGGACGGTCAGCATGCGGCCGAAGAAGCCGGAATCGCGCAGCATCTTGAGCTTGAGCAGGCCGGGCAGGAACAGCTTGTCCTGCACCACGCCGTGCTTGATGCCGGCGGCCTTGGCCTTCTTGGCGACCGCCACGGCCTTGTGCAGGTTGTCGGCCACCGGCTTTTCGCAATAGATGTGCTTGCCCGCGTCGATGGCGCGGCCGAGAAGCTCGGCGCGAAGCTGCGTCGATGCGGCGTCGAAGAACACCGCGTCGTTCTTGTCGGCCAGCGCCTGGTCGAGGTCGGTGGTGAAGCGCGTGAGGCCGTGAGCCTTCGCCAGCCGCGCGAGCTTGTCGCGGTCGCGGCCGACCAGGATCGGGTCGGGCATGGCGCGGTCGCCGTTGCTCAAGGCCACGCCGCCCTCGGCGCGGATCGCCAGGATCGAGCGCACGAGATGCTGGTTGGTGCCCATGCGCCCGGTGACGCCGTTCATGATGATGCCAAGCCGCCGTTCGGCCATGGTCCGTTTCCTTTCCTAGGAGCGCCAGCGCGCCAGGTTGGCTTTCACGAAAGCGTCGTCGGTGAACTCGGGATAGAGCGCATAGAGCCGGTCGATGCCGGCTTCCTGGCCGGGGCTCAGGGTTTCGTTCGGGTCGAGGCACAGGTTGGTCGCCATCAGCCCCTGGCGCCGCAGCACCTCGTGGCAGCCCGGGATGCAGCCCGCGAAATCGTGCGCCACGTCGAAGATCGTGGCGTTGCAGTCGGTGACGAAACTGTCGAGCTTCATCAAGTCCGCCGGCACCGCGGCGCCGTCCGCCGCGGCCTTCAGCTTGTCCAGCAGATCCACCGCCGCCTTGGTCCACACGCTCCAGTGCCCGAGCAGGCCGCCCTTGAACCGCAGCGTCACCTCGCGGTTGCCGAGCCGCACGGCGATCGGCGCCAGCAGGTCGAGCACGATGTGGTCGTCGTTGCCGGTATAGAGCGTGATGCGCTCCTCCACCCCCGCCTCGGCCACGCCGTATGCCACGTCGAGCGTGCGGTAGCGGTTGAACGGCGCCACCTTGATCGCGATCACGTTGCCGATCGCGGCGAACCGCGCCCAGAAGCCGCGCGACAGTGCAATGCCGCCCACCGCCGGCTGCAGGTAGAACCCGACCAGCGGCATCTCCTTCGCGATGGCGGCGCAATGCTCCGCCAGCTCGTCCTCGCTTGCGCCCTTCATCGCGCCCAGCGACAGCAGCACGGCGTGGTAGCCGAGCGCCCGGGCGGTGCGCGCCTCCTCCGCGGCCTGCGCCGTGCGCCCCATGACCCCCGCGATCATGAACAGCTTGCGCCGGGTCCACTGCCGCGCGGTCTCGGCCGCGAGCTCGAGCACCGGCCGGTAGAGTCCGGCCTCGCGGATGGCGAACTGCGTGGCGTGCACGCCCACGGCGAGCCCGCCCGAGCCCGCGTCGATGTAGTAGCGGCTCAACGCCCGCTGCGAATCCTTGTCGAAGCGGCGCCCGGCGTCGAGCGCGAGGGGATGCGCGGGAAACGCCGCGCCCCGGCGCAGGGTTGCCAGCGCCGCCGCGTCGATCTCGCTCCAGTGCAGCCCGCCGTTCTTCATTCCCGGCCCGAAGTAACCAGTTGGTTACCAGCGTGCCGCCGGTGCCGCGCCCTTGTCAACCCGCGCCTCACGCCCTTAGGTATCCCAGGATCACGTCGATCACGTGGCGTTCGCGCTCGGCCAGCGCCGCGCGCTTCAACAGATCGCGGCCGAAGATCGTGGTGAGCGTGTGGACGTTGGAGAAGTAGAAATAGCAGACGCCCGCGACCGAGATGTAGAGCTGCAGCGGGTCCACGCCGGCGCGGAACACGCCCCCCTCCCGCCCGCGCCTCAGGATGTCCTTGAGCGCCGCGATCACGGGGCTGTTGATCTCCTTCACGCGCGTGGAGCGGCGGATGTGGCGCGCGCGGTGCAGGTTCTCGCTGTTGAGCAGCGTGACGAAGTGCGGATGGTCGAGGAAGTAGCGGAAGGTGAAGCGCACCAGCTTGCGCATGGCCCGCACCGGCGGCAGGGCTTCCAGGCGCAATCGCTCCTCGCGGTGGCGGATATGCGCGTAGGTGCGCTCCATCACCGCCAGGAACAGCCCTTCCTTGTTGCCGAAGTAGTGGTAGAGCATGCGCTTGTTGGCGCCGGCGCGGCGCGCGATGGCGTCGACGCGCGCGCCGCCCAGCCCGCGCGCCGCGAATT
>Ga0114930_10003223_pt1 | contig 14380 bp, 6 predicted proteins | sample AnhtaG_FD_87300 | JGI IMG/M metagenome (GOLD analysis project Ga0114930, IMG submission 87300) | Deep subsurface microbial communities from Anholt, Denmark to uncover new lineages of life (NeLLi) - Anholt_01485 metaG | ecosystem: Environmental > Aquatic > Marine > Oceanic > Sediment | place... | reverse complement strand
GGTCATCCGCCCCGCACCAAACTCGAGCAACAAACCTCCCGCAGGACAACCCCGTCTCGAATGCCCCCGCCGATACACAAGGCCCCGGCCTTGTGTTCGCCTGATTCTCATTTCACACCGCTGTGCGCCCGCGCAAGGCGCGGGAAACGCGGCCGGCGAATCAGTTACACTCGGGCAAACGGACGCCTGCTGTGTCTTTCTACGCCGACCTCCATATCCACTCGAAGTACTCCCGGGCCACCAGCCGCCAAGGCGACCTCGAGCACCTCTACTTGTGGGCGCGGAAAAAAGGCATCTCGGTGGTGGGCGCCGGGGATTTCACCCATCCCGAATGGCAGGCCGAGCTTCGTGAGAAGCTGGTCCCTGCCGGGCCCGGTCTCTTTCGCCTGCGCCCGGAGTTCGAGAAGGCGGCGGCGCGCGAATTGGCCCCGTCCTGCGCGGGATCGACGCAGTTCATGTTGACGGTCGAGATCTCGACCATCTACAAGCGCGGCGAGCGCACCCGCAAGGTCCATCACGTCATTCTCGCGCCGGATTTCGACCACGTCGACCGGCTCACCGCGTCGCTGTCGCGCATTGGCAACCTCACGGCCGACGGCCGGCCCATCCTCGGCCTGGACTCGCGCGACCTGCTCGAGATCACCCTCGAGGCCGGCGACGGCGCGTACCTGATCCCCGCCCACATCTGGACCCCGTGGTTCTCGGCGCTGGGCTCGAAGTCCGGGTTCGACTCCATCGACGAATGTTACGGCGACTTGGCGCCGCACATATTCGCCGTCGAGACCGGGCTCTCGGCCGACCCCCCGATGCTGTGGCGGCTGTCGTCGCTGGACCGGTTCCGTTTCATCTCGAGCTCGGACGCCCACTCGCCGCCGAAGCTCGGGCGTGAAGGCTGCGTGTTCGAGTGCGAGCCCGACTTCTTCGCCATCCGCCGGGCGCTCGATACCGGCGACGGGTACGCGGGCACGGTCGAGTTCTACCCCGAGGAAGGCAAGTACCACCTCGACGGCCACCGGAAGTGCGGCGCGCGCCTCACGCCGGCCCAAACGCGCAGCGCCCAGGGCCGCTGCCCCGTCTGCGGCAAGCCGGTGACGGTCGGCGTCATGCATCGCGTCGAGGAGTTGGCCGACCGGGCCGAGGGCGAGGGCGGCACCGGGCGCGACCCCTTCCGCAGCCTCATTCCCCTGCCCGAGGTCCTGTCCGAGCTCGAGGGCGTGGGCGCGGGCAGCAAGCGGGTCGCCCGCCTGTACGAAGACCTGCTGGCGCGTTTGGGCCCCGAACTCGACATCCTCGAGCACGTGCCGCTCGACGAGGTCGGCCGCCATGCCTCGGAACGGCTCGTCGAGGCCCTGCGGCGCATGCGGGCCCGAGAGGTCGTCCGCGAGGCCGGCTACGACGGCGAGTTCGGCGTCATACACTTGTTCACGCCGGAGGAGCTCGCGTCGGACAACGACACCGCACTCCTGTTCCCGATGGAGGACGTCGCCCCGGAGGAAGTGGAATCAAGCCCGCCGTACGCGGCCGAGGCCACCGGCCTTGTCGACGCCGCGGCCAAGAGCCCTCCGCCGTCCTACGGGGCGGCGACCCCGTCCGCGCCTGCAACGCCCGCGTCCGGCTCGACCATGCTGGACGGTCTCGACCCAGAGCAGCGCGCCGCCGCCGAGATCACCGAGGGGCCCCTGCTGATCGTCGCCGGACCCGGTACGGGCAAGACGCGCACCGTCACGCACCGGATCGCCCACCTGGTGGCCGAGTGCGGCGTCGGCCCCGAGGCCTGTTTGGCGATCACGTTCACGCGCCGGGCGGCCGGCGAGATGGGCGAACGGCTCGAGCGCCTGCTCGACGACCACGCGGCCCGGGTGCCGGTGCGCACGTTCCACGCCCTCGGTCTCGAGATCCTGCGCGAACACGCCGACCGCGTCGACCTGCCCCCGGCTTTCACCGTGGCGGGAGACGCCGAACGCCAGGCCCTGCTCGCGCACGCCATGGGGTGTTCGGCGCGCAAGGCGGCCCGGCTGGTCGAGCGGATCGCCGTGTGCAAGCGTCAGGGCGACGCCCCCGACACCGAGCTCGCGGATGCGTCCGCAGTCTACACGCGGGCCTTGCGCGAGCGGAATCTCGTGGACTTCGCGGACCTGCTGCTGCTCCCGGTGCAGTTGCTCGAGAGCGATAGCGACTTGGCGCAGCACTACCGGGATCGGTTCCGCTATGTCACCATCGACGAGTACCAGGACATCGACCCGCTTCAGTACCGCCTCATCCGGCAACTGGCGCCGGCCGACGGGAACCTCTGCGCCATCGGCGACCCGGACCAGGCCATCTACAGCTTCCGCGGCGCGGACGTACGCTTCTTCAGGCAATTCGAGCGCGACTACTGCACGGCGCGGGTCGTCCGTCTGAGGCGCAGCTATCGTTGCTCGAGCAATATCCTCGACGCCTCGGCCCAGGTCATCGCGGGATCCCGGGACGTCGCGGACCGGATCGAGGCCCTACTCGATACCCCCGAGCGCATCATCATGCACCAAGCGCCGACGGCCCGGGCCGAGGCCGAATTCGTCGTCCACACCATGGAGCAGTTGCTCGGCGGCCACACCCTGTTCTCGCTGGACAGCGGCCGCAGCGAGGGCCAGACCGACGCGGACCTGGGCTTCTCCGATTTCGCCGTGCTGTACCGTACGGACGCCCAGGCCGATGTGCTGATCGAGGCCCTGGCCCGATCCGGAATCCCCTACCAGAAGCGCTCGCAACGGCGGCTGGCCGACGACCCCCTCGTGCGTCCCTTGGCCCACCTGATGCGGTCCGGCGCCGACCGCGGGGCCGTCCGGCAACGGTTGCGCGAGGCCGGCGAGCAACTCGTGAAACACGCCGAGGCGAGTTCCGGCGAGCTCGGGCCGGGTTGGGCGTGGCCGGACGCGCCTCGATATTCCGAGGCGACGGATGAGGAGGACGTCGCGGGACAAGTCGCGGCCGCGGTGGCGCTTCTCGAACCGTTGGCCGCCGCATGCGGCGACGATCTGAACCGCTTTCTCGACCAGTTGGCCTTGGGTGTCGAGATCGATAGCTGGGACCCGCGCGCCGAGCGTGTCTCACTGCTTACACTGCACGCGGCCAAGGGGCTCGAGTTCGACGTCGTCTTCGTCGTGGGTTGCGAGGACGGCGTGCTGCCGTTGTCCTGGGGCGGGCGGCCGGACCCGGCCCAGCGCGAAGAGGAGCGCCGGCTCTTCTACGTTGGCATGACGCGCGCCCGGCGGCGCCTCGTCCTCTCGCACGCTGACAAGCGCCTGTGGCGGGGCAAGGTACGTAAGATGCCGCCGTCCCCGTTCCTGCGCGAGATTGCCGAGCAACTCCTCGAACGCCGCAAATCCACCGCACGTAAACGGCCCAAGACGGCCGCCGAACGGCAACTGGACCTGTTCTGAGGTTCCGCGTGAAGAATTCGGCGTGGACCTCGGGGCGCCGCGAGTCATTGGAGGTCGACGACGGCGATCTCGTAGGTCTCGACAGAGGGCACGATGAACGAGACCGCGTCGGTCTCCCGTTCGGGCGCCAGGGCGATGTCCTTCTCCCGGCCCGGACTTGCGAGCGCGACGCGCGCCACCTGGCGCCTCGAAGGCACGCGTAGGCGGACGTGTACGTCGGCGACGGGCTCGGGGCGGTAGTTCACGAGGTGGACGAGGCGTCGGTCCTTCTGTTGCGTGACCTCGGCGCATAGGCCGAGGGGCGCTTCGATGGACGCGGACAGGCCGTCGCCACACGCCTGTTTGACTGCCGCAAGCGCGTCTTCGCCTTCGGCCACTCGGACGACGTTGCCGGCCGGCAGGTCGCCGAGGCCGGGGGTCTCGCGGGGCCGCATCCATTCATCGTGTGTTGCCACAGGACCCACCACGCACAGCCGGCCGCCGGACGAGACGTAGTCGCGGATCTGCTCGATCTGCGAATCAGACAACGCGAGGCAGCCAGCCAGAACGAGGAGGCGGTAGCGGCTGAGGTCGGCCAGGTGGTGGTCGTAGATGATCTGAAAACAGACGCGGTTCTCGATGAGGGCCTGCTCGAGGGCGGCCGTGAGCACGCCGTACTTCGACTCGGCGAAGACCTGCGACGGGTAGCTGCGCAGCACCGCCGCGTCGGCCACGACCTCGGCGTCGCGCAGCAAGTCGCGCCGTTCGTGGAAGAACCGAATATAGGGCGCGAGGCCCGGCGGCATCGGCTCTTTGAGGCCCGGCCTCTTGACGATCGTGCCGTACTCGAACCAGCACACACAGCCCAGGCAGTCCAGGTTGAAGGCCATGGCCTCGGCCGCCTCGAGGGGGCTGGTCGTGTAGGCGAAGGCCATGTTGTCCATGCGTCGCGCGATCTTGTAGGTCTGGATCCGCGTGCGCAGCTTGCCGTCGACCATGCCCGAGGCGCGGCCTTCGTCCCAGAACGCTTCACCGCCCTGCAACAGGCGGCCATGATCGCGGTGCGGGTCGATCCGGCTGCCCGGCCCGTGGGGATTGCACTCGACGAGCACGTCGCTGCGCAGCGCCCGCGCGCACCGGGCCAGGTCGTAGTAGGAATCGGCCATGGACTGGGCGTGGAAATCCAGCCAGGCCCTACGCAGCATGGTGTCCGGCGGTCCCGTCATGGCCGGCTGCACGCTGTCCACATCCTCGACGCCCATCGCGGCGAGATCCTCCGATTTGAACGTGTCCCGAAGGTATTGGCGGAACCGTTGCACCGAATGCGCGTCACGTCCGGGACCATACGAGTAATTGTCGAAGTGAAGCAGGTCGGTCCGGATGTCCTCTACGGCAAACCGGACCAGGTTCCGGTAGAACGCTTGCGCGTCCGGATGGTTTCGGTTCCAATAACAGCGGTATTTCGCGCCGCCGTATTGGCGCCGCTTGCCGTGCTCGTCTAGGAGGACCCAGTCGCGGGCCTCGGGCACTTCTTTGAAGAACAACTCCCAGATGAACGCGCCACTGAAATTGTAGACCCCGACCCGCAGGCCGGCCTCGTGGCACAGGCGGGCGAACCGCACCGCATCCGCCATGCTCTCGCGCTCGGCCTCCAACCCGCCACCTTTGTAGCAGTGGGCCATGACGAAATTGACGCCCAGCGCCTTCAGTTGCTGGACCATCTCCGGGCTGTGCTCGCGTTCGTACGCGGCTTGCTGCTCCGGAGTAGGCGTGTACCCATCGCTGCCGTCGCGGCGGACCCGGAACAGCAGCGGCTCCCAACTCCCCGCCATCACGATGCCATCGCGCCGCACCCAGTCGGGCCGCTCGTCGAGCGGCAGCGTCTCGGCCGCGGCCAAGCCCGACGCCAACAACGCCAGCCCGATGACGACGATGCCCGAGGCCCTCCTGGCTTTCGCACAGAGCGGCCGTGCAGGAAGCCTCGTCATGGATGCGCTCCGGCGATTCCTTCGATACGTCTCTCGATCCACTGTTCTTCCTCCTCAAGCTTGGCCTTCTAGTAGACGCGCAAGAGGCCGCGATAGCGGCCCGTCTATCCGCAGCACGAACCGGGCGCGGCGGAACTCGGCGCTGGGCGGCGCATCGAGACGCACGACCCGCGTCTGGGCGTCGTAGGTGTGCGCGATGGGCGCGCCCTCCAGGGTGACCTCGGCCGATGCGCCCGCGGGGAAGTAGACGCGCACCGGGAGGGGCTTGTCACTCTGGTATTTGAGATCGAAGGTGAACGCGCCGTCGTTGTACGTGGCGCCCTTGCCCAGGAAGGCCGCCACGGGGCGGCGCGTCCGAGGCCCGAGGACGATCGGGAGCCGGCGCTCCTCGGCAATGGCGGCGAAGGCGGGCAGCGACTCGACCATAACGTGGCCCCAGACCGAGCCGTTGCGGCCGTTGGACAGCGGTACGCCGCCTTCGGGGGTCTGGTGGGCGAGGACGCCGAACCAGGCGGCGTTGGCGCTGTAGAAGTAGTCGAAGTTGCCGGTCGCGAGGTACGCCTGGAGAATGACGTTGGCCCAGTGCGACGTCGTGGCGTAGTTGCCGGTGATCTTGATCTCTTCCGGAATAGGGGTCTTGGAGGTGCTGCCTTCTTTGACCCGGTACCAGTAGGAATTGGGGAACGTCCCCGGGTTGTTGCCGGAAGCGTCTTCTTGCATGCCCACGTGGAAGTCCACGGCCTTCATGAGCGACTGCCGCAGCGCCTCGTTCTTCGTCGCATGGTACAGCGGCCACAGCCCCATGCAAGTGTAGCCCGCGAAGATCGGGGAGCACCGGTACTCGCGCGTTGCGCCCGGCGTGTCGCGCCACCACCCCTCGGGCTCCTGAACCGGCATGATCCATTTGGCGAGGCGCACGGCCGTGTCCGCGTACTTCTTCTCGCCCGTCAACGCGTACAGCCGCAGCAGCATCTTGGCGATGTAGGGCGAGCGATACTGGACGCCGCCGTAGCCGCCCGTGAAGCCGCCGTCCCTGGGTTGGCCGTCCTTCCACGCGCGCACGCAGTAGTCGGCCATGGACAAGGCGGTCTCGTACCACCAGACGTCGCCCGTGACCAGCGCGCCGAGCAGCAACCCCTCGAAGCGCTGGTACACGTAGGGATTGCCGTACCAGTCGCAGTAGTAGTGGCCGAGTCCCGCGCTGGCCGGGGCGTGGCTCACCGAGACGTCGGCGAACACCTGGCCGTGGATGCGTGCGAAGTCGTGAACCGTCCGATCCCCCGTCCGAAGGTACTGCTGGAACAGCGCCAGCACGATGTCGCCGTTGCGGTACGTGCAGCTCCCGCCCGTCACAATATGCGCCAAGGGAACGCCGATCTCCTCATGGTATCGCTTGACCAGGTCCGGCGAGGGCTTGGGCGCGTAGTACTGGAACGTCTCGCCGAACACCATCCCCCCCACGTGCAGATCGACCTCGTAGAACCCCTCGCCGCTCTTGTCGGGACCCGGGTCTGCGCCGCGGCTGCACCGGGGATACTCGAGGCGGGGGACCTGCGCGCGTTTGAAGTACAGCGCGGCCTCCAGGACCTCTTGGTCGAAGAGAGGGGACACCGCGTGTTCCTGAAACACGCCCATGTCGGTGAGGTGCTTCCGGTCGTAGACGACGTGGGGCATGGCCTTCGCAGCGCTTGCCATCGCCGCCTCGTCCCCTTCCGGCGGGTCGAAGACGAGCCAGTAGGTGAAGGTTCGCGCCATGGTCTCGCGCAGGCGTACGTCCGGCTCGACGCCGGGTGTGGCGGCGGCGTAGTGGCGGAGCTCGAGTGCGGCGCCGTCGAACGCGTAGTCGCTCGCAACGTGTTCGTCGCCCGCGGCCATTTCTTGGAAATACGGGAACACGACCATCAGCGATCCGCCGTCGCCCAGGCGCAGGCAGAGCCATTCTCCCAGGGTGTCCTCCGTGCCCATCCCCGCGCCCGACGTGTCTTCGCGTCCGAAATCGGCCGTCGCCTGCCAGCCGAACGCATCCTGGCGCACGTGAATGCCGGACGTGTCGAACGGCGCGCCCTCCTCGAGCCCGGCGCGGACCCCTTTCACGTTGCTCAACACCGCGTACAGCGGGACCACGCCGGACGTGGGCACGTCCTCGGTCGAGCGGTTGACGTAGCGCACGTTGCAGCGCACGTAAGGCGAGCCGGCGTAGAACGCGAACTCCTGGTGCAGCTCGAGCGTGGGGGATAGGGCCGAGGTGAATCGGACAGCCTTGCGCACCTTGCCGTCATAGAGTATCCGGAGCTCTCCTCCTTTGGGCTCAAGCTTGTCCTCACCTTTCGCGAAGAAGACCGGGTTCCAGCGGCGCACGTCCAGGGCCGTTCCATGCACGTTCATGGCCTGGATGCCCTGCGGCGCGAGCGTCATGGCGTAGTGGCTGTTGACGATCTGCGCCCTCTGCCCGTTCACGTCCATCCGCAGGGCCGTCTCGAACGCGGCAGCCTCCTCGCCCCAGCGCAACGCGAGCGTGCGCTTCTCCCCGGCCTTCTTGCCGTCCAGGACGCACGACACGAGCGTCCAGCGGGCCGGCTGATGTTCCCAGTTGCCCAGGGGCGTGCAATCGGCCGGGATCGGTTCGCCGTGCTCGTCCAACAAGACGATTTGGTCGGCAGACGCCGCCTGTCCCAGCGGGATGCCGAAGGTAACGGACGCGCGCTCGATGGGTTCGGGGAAGTGGACCGCCACCTCGGTGGTCCCTTGGGCCTGCCCATAGGTCGGCAGCGATAGGGCCCACGGGGAGGCCGACGCCTCCTGCGCTGAGGCGGGAAGCACCCCGAATGCCGCAACGACCGCAATGGCCAACGTGAAAGGACGCACATGGGACATGGCTGGAATTTCCCGTGCTGACGTGTAGAGTAACAAATCGTGTTGCCCGGGGCTATCGAGCACCTCGGCGCGGCCATGGCGCACGCCCGGGCGGCGAGATTGACGAACGCGCGGGGTCCGACTACCATCAGACCCGCAACGACACAGCGGCCCTGGGACGGCTCCGAGGGAGGACCCATGGATTCCCCGACACTCGATGGACTCGCCGATTTCGAAGCGAAGCGCACGCGCGCCTACGCCGGGCAGCTTCAGGGCTTCCTGAAGAAGTGGCTGGTCGACGACTACCCGGCGCGGGCCGCACGGCTATGGCAACGCGACTACTCGAGCATCGACGCCTTTCTCGAGAGCGTCGAGCCGAACCGGGACCGGTGGAAGCGCGTGGTCAAGCCGCCGAAGTTGGAAAAGACCGGCGACCTCGAGCGCACGCCGTGGACGCCGCTGGCGGATGCAGGCGCGGCCTGGCTGACGTTGCCGCTGGACCCGCCCCTGACCGCCGAAGGGCTGCTGGCCGTGCCGGCCGGCGCGACTGAGGCGCGGCCCGCCCCGCTGGTGATCGCGCAGCACGGCATCGGCAGTTGGCCCGAGCGGACCTTCGGACTGCTGGACGAGGGCAACCACTACCACCGGTACGCCCGCGACCTGCTCGATTCCGGCTTCGCCGTGCTTGCGCCCATGAACCTGCGGTACGAGGCGTACGCCGACGTCCCGCGGCTATGCCAATTGGCCGGCATGAGCCTGCCGGGCATCCAGATGGTGCGGATGCAGCGGCTGCTCGACGAGGTGCTCGAGGACCCGCGTATCGATGCGCAACGCGTCGGCATGTGGGGCATCTCGTGGGGCGGGCTGGCCGTGCAGTTCTGGATGCCGCTCGAGCCGCGCATCAAGGCCGGGATCAGTTGCGCCTTCTTCAACCACCGCCGCCACAAAATGGCCGCCCCGGCCAACCGATACAGCCCCTTCACGACCGACCACGCCTTCTTCTCCGACTGGCTCGTCGAGTTCTCCGACGCGGACGCCGTCAGCCTCATCTGCCCGAGACCCTTCATGGTGCAGCACGGCAAGCAAGACGGGATCGGCTACTGGCCCGGGATCGTCGAGGAATTCGAGGCCGCGCGCGGGCCCTACGCCAAGCTGGGCATCCCCGAGCGGATCGAGATGGACCTGCACGAGGGCGGCCACGAGATCAGCATCGAGACCGGCATCACGTTTCTCACCCGCTGGCTCGACGAGAAGCGCGTGTGACGCGACGGGCCGCGCCGGAAGAACCGGTCTCGCCCGCCTACCCTTGGCCGACGCCGCGCCAGACCATGTCCCCGTCGCGTCGGTCGTGCGTGCCGCCGTCGTCCTCGAGGTCCATGCCGATGCTGTAGAGCAGCAACGTGCCGCCCGAGGGCTGGTAGTGGTAGGGCTGTCCGGTGAACGGGTCGACCGGCACGGCGCCGCCGAGTTGGGGGGCGATGGCGCTGAGGTCGGCCGGATACTCGCCGTGGACGCCGTGGTATTGTTCGAGGGCGATCCCCATCTGCGTCAAGTCGAGGTTGGCTTCGAGACAGGCCTGGGCCGCGCAGGAACGCGCCAGGGCCGGCAGGAGCATCCTCGAGAGGACCCGGGTGATGGGGAGGTCCTGCACGTCCTGCTCGATCTGGTCCAGCAGCGGCTTGGCCTCATAGTATGGAAGCTCGACGGCGTCGCGGAATCGGTCCATGACGTCGGCATAGGCGGCTTCGTCCATGTTGAACCACGGGCGCGCGATAGGGCTTGCGTAGAGCCGCGCGCCTAACCCGGCCAGGGGCGACGGGTCGCCCATCGCCCATCCGCCGCCGTCACGGAGGAAATCCTCGAAGGCCCGGAGGCCGAAGGTCTGCTCGCCGGCGAACGACGCGGCAAAAGCGTCGCGATGGTCGCTCTGAGCCAGTAGGCGCATAAGGTCATGGGTGAGATCCGGCGGGAGGTCACCGGGTTCGAAGGCGAGCTGCAGGGCGTCGGACGCGATGTCGACCATGGAGATCCGAACGAGCTGCGAGATGAGGATGGGCTCCCCGGCCACCGCCGCCCCCAGTTTGAGCCCGGCCACTACGTCCTCGATGGCAGTGGCGTAGTCCCCGCTCCCCGCTCGGAAGAGGGCGTCGGCGCGGAGCAGCCGGGCCCAGTCGCGCAGCTTGTACAGGTGCGGCAACTGCATGGCAAAAGCCGCCGAGAAGTCCAGGGGGTAGACCGGGCCGCCGCGGTCGGCCAGCTCGCGGATCTCGCGAATGAGATCCTCGTGGGCGCTCAGGAAGGCTTCGGCGGCTTGGCGTTCCTGTTCGGACCACTGGCTCGGGTGCAAGTCGTCCCACCTCGCGTTGTCTTCCAGCGTCTGGTCCCGGCGCGCGAAGAGCCGTTGGTAGCGGGCAATGGTCTCGACGGCCGCGGCCAGGTCCGTTCCCGAGTGGCTCGCGGCATCGGTTTGGTCCCGTTGGCCGTCCGGCGCGGCTGCGTCTGGCGGCGTCGTGCCCATGTGGGCGGCGAGGTCCTCATAGAGCCGGACGGCTTCGGACTTCGCCACCCGCGCGGTGGCCGCCGAGCGCCGGGCCTCGCTGACCATCTGAAACGCCACGAATGCCGCCACCAGAAGCGCCGTGGCAACGAACAGACCCATCAGGAGCCAATCCTTGGTTCTCATCGTCGGCATCCTCTATGCCTCGCCATGCCGCCGGGGCGCTTGACCTTCGGCTCGATGGCCTCGCTATGCAAATGACACAGGGATGGCGACTCGATCATGAGGAGGGTCAAGAATGGGGTCAGGCCTTGAATCATGATTCAAGGCCTGACCCCATTTTCGCAGGCGCGCCTGACGGACGAGCAAACACGGGACCTCTTCGAACCCATCGAAGACTGATATGACCACGCTTCCACCCTCACAACCAGCGTCGCGCCCAAGGCGTCTACTCAAGCCGTCATGAAGTCCGACAAATTGATAGCCAGGAGCGCTCGGATTCGAGCAACTCCGTACCGGCTTCTGCGTCGACGGGCGGCGAGAAGAGGTAACCTTGTCCAAATTCGCAGCCTAACTCGCGCAGCCTGCGGAGCTGTTCCTCGTCTTCGATGCCTTCTGCGACCACTGTCATCTGCAGTGCGTGGGCGAGCAGGATGATGGTGTTGACGATTTGTGTACTTTCGCCGTTGCCCTCCATGTCCCGGATGAAGGCCCTGTCGATTTTCAGGCAGTTCGCCGGCAAGCGATGCAGGTAGCCCAGCGAGGAGTAGCCCGTGCCGAAGTCGTCTATCGAGACCTGGATGTTCATGTCCCGGAGCTTCCCCAATGCATTGGTGACTACATCCATGCTCTCCATGATGGCGCTTTCGGTGATCTCCAGTTTGAGGTGGCGGGGGTCGAGGCCCGTGTTGCCCAAGGCCTGCTCGATCGCGGCAACGAGGCCGGGTTTGGCGACCTCTTTGGCCGCTAGGTTGACACTGATCTGGACTTCCTGGGCATGGGGTACCTTGATCTGCCAGGCCCGGGTCTGCCTGCAGGCCTCACGCAGGACCCAGTCGCCAATGGGCAGGATCATGCCGGTTTCCTCGGCAATGGGGATGAAGTCCACGGGGGAAACCAAGCCGCGCCGCGGGTGTTGCCAGCGGACGAGGGCCTCGAAGGCCTTGATGGTGCCGTTTTCCAGAGACACGATGGGCTGGTAATAGACGACGAATTCCTGGTTGTCGATGGCGCGGCGCAGGTCGTTTTCGATTTCCATTCGCTCCATGGCCCTGGAGTGCATGTCAGCGTCGAAAACCTCGAAGCACGCCGTCCCACGGGCCTTGGCGCGGTACATGGCGGTGTCCGCGTTGCGCACGAGTTCCTCCGGCGCCTTGTAGCCCTTTTCGCTAACGACAATCCCAATGCTGGCGCTCGTGAAGATCTCGTTCCCCTCGATCTCGAAGGGCTTGTCGAACACGGCCTGAATACGTTCGGCTATCACGGTAGCGCCGACCACGTCGTTGATGTTGTCGAGTAAGATGACGAACTCGTCGCCGCCGAAGCGGGCCACGGTCTCGGCGCCGCGCGCGACCGTGTCGACCTTGCGAAGGCACGCTTGCAGCTTCTCGGCGACGGCTACGAGGAGGAGATCTCCCACAGCGTGTCCCAGGCTTTCGTTGATGACCTTGAAGCGGTCGAGGTCGAGGAAGAGGACGGCAAAAAGGTAGTCCGGGTTGCGCTCGATGTGCTTGATTGCGTGCGTGAGCCTGTCGAAGAGCAGCGCGCGGTTGGGCAGGCCGGTCAGCGAATCGTAGAGGGCCTGGCGGCTCAGCTGTTCCTCGAATATCTTGCGCACCGTGATGTCGGATTGGGACCCGGCCATGCGTGTGGCCGTGCCCTTATCGTCGCGCACAGCGATACCTCTGCACAGTACCCAGAGGTGCTCGTTGCCCTTGTGGCGGATGCGGTGCTCCGACTCGAAGTGGGCGGTTTGCCCGCCGATGTGCGCGTCCAGGGCGCTTCGCACCTCTTCAAGCTCTTCAGGATGGATGCGGTCGAACCACTCACTGGGCTGGTCTCCGATCTCCTCTTCCTGGTATCCTATCATCGATTTCCACCGTGGAGTGAAATCAATACGGTCGGCGACAAGGTCCCAGTCCCATAGGCCGTCGTTGGCGCCCTGGACGGCGAGGGCATAGCGTTCCTCGCTCTCCCGCAGTGCTTCCTCGGCCTGTTTCTGCCTTTCCATGTCCAGTTCGAGTTGCTCGACCATGCGGTCGAACTCGTTGGCGAGCACGCCGATCTCATCGTGGCGCACCATGCCGAGGCGCGCTGAGAGGTCATTGCTCTTGGCAATATTCGTCGTATGCGTGGTCAACCTGCTGAGCGGGTTCATCACGGTGCGGCGGAACAAGACGATGAGGAGCACGAGCGCGGTAAGGCCGATGGCGACCTGAGCCAGCAGCCCGACGTGCATCGCGTCGTAGGCTTTGGACAACACGTTGCGATAAATGACCGAACTCAGCAGGAGGGCGGGCGTCCCTTGGATGTCCGGGTAGGTAGCGTATACCCGAAAAATGTCTTTGGTGATCTGGATCACCGGGCGCAGACTGCCAGCGATGAGCCCATCCAACACGGCCCGTTGTTCCTGGGTCAGACCGGGGTCCGTCACCGCCCAAATCTTGAGCCCCGTTCCACTCGGACCGTAGGCGCTCTCCAGAAAACTGCGGTCCAGTTTGCGCCCCACAACCAGCCGGCCTAGAAGCATGCCCGCAGACTCCGGCGAGATGACTGGATGAGACGACACCAGCATGGGCCCGGCGCCTGTCAGCAATACACCGCTGATGGAGGTATGGGGATCGTCCCTTGCAAGGAGCAAATGCCATGGCGGCCACTTCTGGCCTGGGAACTCTTCGATCCTGATCTCTTTGTCCGTGATGACGTCGATGGCCCCGCCCCAAATCACTGCGCCATCCCCATCAAGGAGGTAGACCAGACTCAGCTTCTCCTCGATCAGCCGCTCAGTGCCCAACTCCGACGCCCGGTACTCCGCGTTGCGGTCTTGCATGAACTGCACAAGGTCAGGCTTCGTGGCCCACTTGCCCGCGAACTCATCCAGCAGCGTGTCTTGTGCACGGATCGTCCCCACCGACCGCTTCATATCCTTCTCGGCTATACGCTCCTCTAGCGGGTTCAACCGGGGAATGATAAGGAAGCGTTGGATCCCGAAGCCGACCCCGACGACCAACCCAAGGATGATGAACAGAATGCATTCGACTTTCACGCGTAGTGACATGGCTCGCCCTCTCCCAATCGCATCGTCCCGTGTACCCTCACAACTGCTGGGCGTAGGCTGGCACGGCACCAACTCGCCAGGGGATGGCGGTACCGTCCCTCATGGGGCCGAAGATCGTCTATCTGTCCCATGTCTACGAGACTGGCCACCCTCGCCAGGCCGCACGCGGCGCCGACCCACTCACCAAGCGCATCAGAACTGAGGTGATCCCCAATGTTTGGACAACTCTTGGGGTCGGCTAAGGTATATAGCCGCGCATAATTAAAAGGGAATAGTTTGCGCAATGGGAGCGTGTGGTGATACACTTCTGAGGCAAGGATGACAAGCCATCAGGAGGGTGAAATGCCATGCGCCCGCGTTTGCTGCG
>Ga0114930_10003222_pt1 | contig 14394 bp, 12 predicted proteins | sample AnhtaG_FD_87300 | JGI IMG/M metagenome (GOLD analysis project Ga0114930, IMG submission 87300) | Deep subsurface microbial communities from Anholt, Denmark to uncover new lineages of life (NeLLi) - Anholt_01485 metaG | ecosystem: Environmental > Aquatic > Marine > Oceanic > Sediment | place... | reverse complement strand
GATCCTGTTCAAGGCTGGCAAAGGCGAGTACCACGTACGCTTGCTGACACCGCGCGAATGCGCTCGGCTTCAGGGCGTAGCCGATTCCTACAAGATCAATGTACCCCTGAATCAGGCCTTGTTTGGGTTTGGCGATGCGGTCTGCGTGCCGGTCGTTGAATGGATAGCGGACAACTACCTCAACCCGACGATCACGTCGGCTATACATGGCCGTCCCTTGAGTATCGGAGCGGCGGAAGGCACATAGTTTGGGGGTGGCGACCATTTCACACAAAGCGGCTACTATACTACGGAAATGGCTAGGTTCGTGTATGCGCAAGGGCAAACTCTCGCGCAACACGATTGCTGTCGGCATAGTGGTTATCGATGCGTTACGCAGCAAGTGCCCTCTGCAAAAGGCCGATATAGTGAGCAAAGGTGGCGAGATCAAAGGAGCCCGAAGCAAGTTGCCCACCACCCTCGCCAAGTACAGTATACCTGGTTTTCTAAAAGAAGCGACAACCCGCCAGGTGCATCAGGATGGGCAGAGGCTGCTCGAGGAACTGCGCTTCGGCAAGCTCTTTCAGCACCTCACGCTAACCGAACGTGAAGCTGTTCTCCGCGACCTCATCGACATCCTGATCGGCGAAGCGATGGCATGGCTTGCCCGACAACACCTCAAGGTTGTGTGTAACCGCGACGCGGCTCCCGGAGTCTGGGTCGGTGAAATCCTTGACCAGGCTAGAGGTCGTTCTGGTGGCCGGGTGGAGCAGCATCTTGTGGGGGCCAAGCTCAGCAGAGCGCATCCGAACGTTACCATACCGAGTCGTCCTGGCGCTGCGGCTGACGCTCAGGCGGGTCACGCAGGAGACTTCGAGGTGGCCACTACCGTCTACCATGTGACGGCAGCCCCTGGTGACGACGTCATCCACAAATGCGACGCAAACGCTCGGGAGGGCCTACATCCGGTTCTACTTGTACCAGCGCGGGATAAGGTAAGGGCTGAGGTTCTAGCCGACCACCTGGGCATGGGGCACCGCATGACAGTGCTGGCTATCGAGGATTTTCTATCGGTGAACATCCTTGAAATGTCTAAAGGGGAGAGGTCGAACTTTATCGGTACCCTAAGGGGCATAGTGGTGGAGTACAACCGCCGTGTGGAAGAGGCGGAGACGGACAAATCGCTGAAGATAGAGGTGCGTTGAGGCTCGCCCGGTACCTGCGCAAGCACGTGATTCTCTTTGTCTAACTCGCCGCGTCGCCCATCCATCTACTCACCTACTCCGTGTTTCTGTGGACTTCTGTGCTTCTGTGTTCTGAATTGCCTTTACACCTGGGCATGGCCTGTCTATAATGGTCAAAACCACTTACTTCAGGAGCGGGAAATGGACAAGCACGTATTGCTCTTCCTCTTCATCCTGGCGCTCTCGGTTCCGGCGGCTGCCGGCACAAAGCTCTCCTCCCTCGGAATCTCAGAGCGGCAGAAAGATCTCTTCGTTGACGCTCATTTCGAGGACAGGGACCGAACCCGCCTGACCATCGAGGCTTCGGCGTACAAGATATCCGTAGAGGTACCGAAGCCGAAGATCACAGCCCTTTTCGTCGGAGGTCGGAACGTCCTGCGATCCGGCTCCTTGGAGGTCGGCGGCCGCCCGGGAAGGTTCAGCTCTGCCAGTTCATCGAAGAGAGCGAGACTGAACATATGGCGCCACGGACCGTACTACTACGAAATCCATATTCTCGACTTTCATCTGTCCACTGCGGACGGCAAGGAGTTCCCAGGAACCGGCGAGCTGGTTTTCTACTGCTACCCCGAAAAGTTCCACATCCAGGCGATCATCCGCCCGAGCGAGGACGTGAGCGTAGACTCGGCTGTTTTCGAGGTTGCGATGGCTGACGACGTGGCCGGTGGTCCAGTGAGCGACAATGTCGGGGTGAACTCGCGGCTGTTCAACCAGGCGGCGGAAGCTCACACGCTTGGTGTTGTTTCGCCGCCTAACGTATTGCTCGGTGAGAAGGGTGCGATCACCGGCCGAATTCCCAGTGGTTCCTGGCACAAAGGCGATGAGAAATCGGTTTGGCTTGCGATCCTGCCGTCCATGAGCGGGGAACCGGCGCGGGTGTTGAAGGATCGCATGGAAGCTGAGGTGTCTCCGCTTGACGCGAAGCAGGTTGTCGTCTTGTCGGGTGGCGCGTTCGAAGGATACGACCGCGTTCGAGGTCACTACGTCCTGCGCTCGATGCCCGCTCTAGGTGGCTACGGCTTCGAATCGTCGTGGGTGAGCCCGAATCGGTACCTGACTACATCGTTCACGGTGAAGAACGACGGGCTGAACCGCAGGATTCACGTCAAGCACTACTCCTACAGCGCTGGCACACTCGAAGCCGCTGTGGTGACCGACCGACACGGCTTCCCTCTGCCGCTTCCCGTCCAGGTGTGCAAGAACTTCGGCGGCGAGCGCGAAGAGCCGGACGATACGCCGTTCAGCGAGTCGTATTTTCCGCTGTCCCTGGAGCCTGGACAGTCGCTCGACCTGCGGGCGTACCATCTCTACCAGAATTGGGGAAACCATCCGCTCAAGCAGGTGTCTTCCATCCGCTTCTTCGAGCACTACTACCACCTCTCGACCGGCGTCACCGAAACGACTTGTTATGTTCCATTCACGAAATTCGCCTATCCGTCGAGCGGATATACGATTGCCGATTTCCGCGGGATGAGTGGGATCACCTGGCTCGGGCAGCCGCAGCACCATCACGTCGCACTCATCGGCTTCCTCCAATACTACGACGGCGAGTGGCACAATCTCCGCTACCTGAACACGAAGTTCGAATACATATCGCCGTGCCTGGCGAAGTTCACGATGAACTACATGTCGGATGACGACAAGGTCAGGGCTTCTGTGGATGTTATGGAGATCCCCCAGCTTGATGAAACCCGGAGCTTTGTTCGTATACGCTACGACGTACTGCAGCCGGTCGAGATCTCAGGGGACATCCGGCGGAACCTTCGCTTCGTCAACGCGAATACGGATATCACGCGCAACCGTTATGCGAAGGTGGCGTACCTCGACGCAGACAACCAGGTCAAGGAGGTTGACCTTCGATACGATGGCTCCTGGGCCCTTGAGGGTGTGCCGCTCGGCAAGGAGTATCCCTTCATCTGCATGTATCCGTCGGAGAAGAGCAACAACGCATTCATTGTGCTGAGGTACGAGGGGCGAATCTCCGGCGAGCCGCTGGAGCGTCTGGGGACGTCCGCCGTTGGGTACGAGAACGGCGTCGCCGAGCAATTCCTGACGGTTCCCTCGACGGACAGCCGCCTCCTTCCCGGAGATTATTTTGAGGCCGAGGTAATCCTCATGCCCTATGGGTCCGACTGGCACGACTGGCGGGCCCCGAACCGCGAGCGCACCTACTACGGCTCGGCGGGTCCATCGGCTGCCGCGCTGCACGGGACGAAGCTGGCCGACTTCCCGGCGAAGATACGGATCGGCCGCGGCGGATATGCTGAATTCAAGATTGCGGGGGGACACGACTACGTGCCCTTCATCGCCGCCGGATTCCCTCACTACAGTGCGCCCATGCTCTGGGAGAAGGCCGGGCGGCTCTGGAACTTCGTGGACCAGCAGGTCAAGGGCAACGACTGGTACCAGGTCGTCCAGGGGGACGAGGGATTCGATTTCGTGTTCCTGACCCGGCAGCGGAACGGCATGGAGCACCAGTATATGGTCACCCAGGCCTACAGTGACACCGGCGTAGCCTCGATCAGAGCCGAGAACGGCGAGGTAGTCGTCTCGGCGGCGAAAGTCGGACAGATGCAGATTGTCAGCCCCAGGTTATTCGACATGCTCGCGAATCATGTTCGCGCCGGCAGCTCTGCCGTTCGTTCGGTCGGGAGGGCGCGCGTGGTTCGGACCGTCCCGATTCTGGCGTCGGCGAAGGCGGGCTCGGTGGCCGTGGTCGTCAACCGTGCGGGCGAAGAGGGGTGGGACATCGTTCTGGAGGGCGACGGCTCTATCGAATTCCTCGTCGGGCATATGAGCGGCTCCCACCCATATCTCGTGCATATCGGCGAGCACAGCCGCACTCTGTCCGCCGACCGAGGCGGCTCCATCCGGTTCGACGCCGAGGTCCATGGGAAGCTCCGTGTAACCGTTCGACCGGCAGGATGATTCCGGCACAGTATGGATGCTGTATGACGCCGAACGCAGCGAATACACGGGGAGAGCTTCCATTGCCAGGGGACTATGACAGGCCGTTACACATCTGCATTCTGGGCGTTGTCGGTCCGGTTTCTCCCATCTTTTATGCGCTGCCAACCCGATCGGTCGCGTTGACTCCTGCTTGCAGAAGCGCGTATAATTCAGAGGTCGGGGTGGAGGGAACTGCGTTATGTACGAGCTGACCGTGGAGTCTCAGTTCGACTCTGCGCATAATCTCCGGCGGCATGAGGGTCCGTGTGAGAACCTGCACGGCCACACGTACAGGGTGCACATCTGCTACCAGGGGCCGGATCTGGATGGACTTGGCGTATTGGTTGACTTCAAGCGGCTCAAGACGGCCCTGGGGGAGGTAGTTTCGTACCTGGACCACCGCTATCTCAACGAACTTCCTGAGTTCCAGGAGCAGAATCCCACTGCCGAGAACATTGCGAGAGTCATTTTTGAGCAGATGCGCGAACGGTTGGGTGGCGGCATCAGCAAAGTGACGGTCTGGGAGACCCCGACGTCGGCTGCAAGCTACTGGGAATGATGCGTGATGCGTAAAACGTAATGCGTAAGGGAAGAACGACTCCAGTGTTACGCCTTACCTTTTTTGGGCGTGAGCGACCCGCGTGTGCCGTATACGCTGTGAGGAATCCAACATGAATCGAGCACAAGAACTCTTGCTGGGAGAAAATGTGGTCGTCTGCGACGGCGCGATGGGCACGATGCTTCACTCCCTCGGGGTGACGCTGGGCCAGTCGTTCGACGAGTTGAACATCAGCCGGCCGGACGTGGTGGCCTCGGTTCACCAGCGCTACGTTGATGCCGGTGCGCAGATTATTGAGACTAATACCTTCGGCGCGAACCCGCTGAAACTGGAAAGCCATGGGCTGGGCCACAAGGCGCGCGATATCAACGTCGCCGGCGCGCGCATCGCAAAGGGGTGTGCGGACGCTCGTGTGCTGACCGCTGGATCCGTCGGGCCGACCGGGAAGCTCATGCAGCCCTTCGGCCCCCTGAGTTTCGATCAGGCTTACGAAGCCTACAGGGAGCAGATCGTTTCACTCTGCGAGGGGGGAGTGGATCTCCTCATAATAGAGACTATCCAGGATCTGCGCGAGGTCAAAGCGGCCCTTCTGGCTGCGAAAAGCGTTACCGAGATTCCAGTCATCTGCCAGATGTCGTTCCCCCAGGAGGGTCGGACGCTGATGGGTACCGATCCGGCAACGGCGGCGGTCGTGCTGGAGGGTCTGGGGGCGGCTCTAATTGGTGCTAACTGCAGTACTGGGCCTCAGGATATGCTCGATGCTATCCTTGCGATGGCTGCTGTGAGCGGCGTCGGGCTGACCGCACAGCCGAACGCGGGTCTCCCCAGGTTCTTCGAAGGTCGCCTTATTTATCTTTCCACTCCGGAGTACATGGCGGAGTTTGCGCAGCGTTTTGTGGAGGCCGGAGCCGTCCTGGTGGGCGGCTGCTGCGGAACCACTCCCGAACATATAAGAGCCTTATCCGCGGCGGTGGCCGGGATGCAGCGGGTCAAACGGTCGCCGGAGGACAGGGTTCGGCTGGCAAGCCGCGCTCAGGTAGTGGAGATCGGAGGCGGCCGTCCGGTCTTGATAGGGAATAGGCTCGGCCCGGACGCATCTGCCGAGGTGCAGACGGATATGAGGGATGCGCGGTATGTTCTGGTCCAGGAGGAAACGGCCGCGCAGTTGGATGACGGCGCCGAAGTGATCTGCTTGGGCTGTGATGCCGCCGGTCCGGGTGAAGCCGCTGGTCGGCTCGTGGAGTTTACACAGAGCGCTTGCCAAGTCGCCCTCTGCGTGGCCGGATCGAATCTGGAAGGCATTGAGCATGCGCTTAGATCGGTTGAGGGCAGAGCGCTGGTATTTGCCGGAGGAGGCTCCCAGGCGGCGTTGAGTGTCCTTCCGATTGCCGCGCAGTACGGCGCGGTTGTCATCGCCGATGTTTCCCAGGACGGCCAGACCTCTCCCGAAGAGAAGCTCAGGTCTGCGCGCAGAATCCTCGAGGTCGCGGAAAAACAGGGCCTGGGCAGCACGAGCATCTTGATAAAGCCCGGCGAGTTGTTCACGGAGTCCGGCCGCGTGAACGAGGAGACCCTGCGGGCAATGCGCTTGATTAAGTCCGACCTCAAGGTCTGCACTTTAGTGGAGTGCCGCCCCGGCGACCCGAAAGGCGATGAAGCTGCAGCCGCTCTGAAGTCATTCGTGGATGCAGGCGTGGATGCGCTGGTGGGTGACCCGTCATCCTCGGAGATCAAGGCCCTCAACCTGAGTGAGCGCCTGTCTGCCGATGACGATAGCCCGGTTGCGACGGAGAAGTAAGAATGTCCCTAGCCGCCAAGTTCGGGAAGAAACTGGTCGTTACGGTCGAGCTCGATCCGCCGAGGGGTATAGACATCCAGAAAGCATTGGAAGGCGCCTGCTTGCTGCGAAACGTGGACGCCATCAACCTTGCCGACAGTCCGATGGCCCGAGTGAGAATGAGCCCGGTAGCCCTGGCGCATCTTATACGGGAGGAGGTCGGCCTGGAGACCGTCCTGCACATGACATGTCGCGATCGTAACCTGCTCAGCCTCCAGTCGGACCTCCTGGGGGCGTTTGCCCTGGGGATAGAGAACGTCCTCGCGTTGACGGGCGATCCGCCTTCTCTCGGCGATTTTCCGCAGGCCACGGGAGTATTCGACGTCACGTCGGAGGGATTGGTGCATCTGATCAAGCGTCTCAACTCGGGTACCGACCTGGCCGGAAACAAGCTGAACATGTCGCCGAACTTTTGCGTAGGGGTCGCCGTCAACCCGGCCGCGGATAACCTCGACAAGGAAATCCGCCGGCTGGAGGGAAAGACGGCCGCCGGAGCGCATTTTGCCCAAACACAACCCATCTACAGCAGGGAAGCCCTCTACAGCTTCTTGGAGAAGACACAGCCTATCGGCCTGCCTATTCTGATCGGAATTCTTCCCCTTCGGAATCCCCGGCACTGCGAGTTCCTGCACAACGAAGTACCCGGCATCACGATACCGGATGACATCCGGGCGAGGATGCAGGCCGCAGGAGAGGAGAAGGGCCGATCCGAGGGAATCAAGATAGCCCGGGAGTTCCTGTCCTCCGTGCGAGACGATATCTCGGGGGTTTACATCATGCCGCCGTTCGCCGACTACGGGATGGCGGCGGAAATAGTTCAAGTGCTCTAGCTCCGCCCGAAGGCGTTTCGAGGGGAGCGAAAGGAGACGTCGCAGTTCTTGAATTGGCAAGATTTCTTGTGCCAGACTCTTCTCGCCGTAGGGGCGCTGACTGCCCTGAATCGGCTGGTCTATCATGACAGCCTCCCCGCATCCATCGCGTACGCCGTTTCGATCGTCGCCTGCTTCTGGCTCGGGCGCGGTGGCATACGCCTGCTCAAAAGGAGAAAGCGGCCCAGTCCCGGAAGCGTTCAGGATGATTGACGAGAAGCCGGCTCCGAAAGAAGTGTCTCCGACAGTGCGGACCGCCGGGCGCCTGGCGGAGGTCTTCTCCGGCATCCAGGGCGAGGGTCCATTCGTGGGGCGCAGGCAGATATTCATTAGGCTGCGCGGCTGCAACCTGAACTGCTCGTTCTGCGATACGCCCGAGGCCAGAAATCAACTCGGCTCGTGCCGGCTGGAGCGAACCCCGGGGCTGCGGGATTTCAGGACGATTCCGAATCCGGTAAGCACTCAGGCAGTACTGGACGCCGTGGCCGCACTGAACACCCCGGTCGGCCTGCATCACTCTGTCGTTCTCACGGGTGGCGAGCCGCTGGTGCAGGTGCAGTGGGCCGCCGAGATTGCCCGGGGCCTGAGAAAGCTCGGCCTCCCGGTCCTCCTGGAAACCAATGGGTCACTCCCGGACAACCTCGCTACTGTCCTCCCGCTTATCGATTTGGTCAGCATGGACGTGAAGCTTCCGTCCTCGACAGGTGAGCGCGACCTGTTCGATGAGCACGCACGATTTCTCCGAGCGGCTTCGGAAAAAGATGTGTATGTCAAGATAGTCGTGGCGTCATCCACGCGGATCGAGGAGCTTTGCAAGGCTGCCGGGATCGTCCGAAAAGTCAATCCGGGGATCGTGGTAGTGCTTCAGCCGGTCTCAGAAGTGGGAAACGTGCGAGCGCCACGGCCGGAGCAAGTGCTCGCGTGGCAGGCAAAATGCGCCGAGCAGCTTCGCGACGTGCGTGTTATCCCCCAATGCCATAAGATACTCGGCCAGCTCTAGCCCGCAGTATTGATGAGAGGCACAGCTCCAACACACAGTGTTTTCTTCCCGGGCGAATAAATTCACGGCGACAAAGGCACAAAGTGTCCCTCGGACACTATATCTAGAGTCGGCGCAGGCCGACTTCGTGGCTTCGTAGCCGTGGTTTTCCCGCCCGGGGCGGGATGTCCCGCCCGGTGCGGGATCCCGTCTGGAAGCGGGACCGTCCGAAGGCGGGACAACCGCACGGGGAATAGCCAGTCGCTCGTGAATAATCCAGGCTGGCAGCCGGGGAAACCGAATAGCCGCGCGATATCCGAATGCTTCCGGACGTGACGAGCCCCGACTGGGCTGGCGCGTTTGGGTCATCGTTCTCGTAGTGATCGCGGGCGCTGCACTTGTTGGGGCTGTGTATATCCCGGCTAAGCCGACTTATGGCCGGACTGCCATCTGTCGAGCACTAGTCGCGTGCCTGATCCGGCTTACGCATTCTAAGCCGCATGAAGACGGGCATCGCGCGGCCGAACAGGGTTAAACTCCTTGGCTCCACGGTGGGGTCCTCGAAGTGTGTTGCCGCCGCCATTTCCAGGAGTTGCTCCTCGGGATACGCTGCCTTAGAAGAAGCCACCGGTCCAAGCTGGAGCAGCGGCCGGAGATATATGGGCAGCCGCTTCTGGAGCTCCTCCCATGCGTCGGGCGGGGCATCCTTCTTGAAATCGTAAATCCAGAACTCTCCGCCGGGGGTGAGCACGTGGTGGACTTCCTCGAATACCGCGTGGGGGTCGGCCCAGTGGTGTAGGACATTCACGCTCACCACCAGGTCGAAGTATCTGCCGGGGAATGGCAGGCTCGTCGGGTCACCCGGTACGAACTCCAGCCTCTTATTGACGCCGGCGGCACGTGCGCCGGCCTGGGCAATCCGAACCATATCCCCTGATGGATCCATTCCCACGACCGATAGCGAAGGCTTGCTCTGCGCTATCTCGATTGGCAGGTAGCCCGGACCGGTACCGAGGTCGAGGATTCGGCCATCGAGTCCGGATCGGATGATTTCCTCCGCGACCTCGCTATAGAGGGGCCGAAGCTGCCTTGAAGCCAGAAACGCGTACAGCCTCGTGCCGGGGAACGGCACGGCTTGCATGTTCTGTGCAAAGTCCGCAATTCTGTTAGAAAGCTTCAGCTTCCGAGCCAGGGCACACAGGCCCAGCCCGCAGACGCCGGTTATTATGCCGGCCTTAATGGTCTTCTTCGTTATGCTCATGTTGCCGTCTCGGCGCACCAGCGCCGGAATCCTGCCCGCTGCCGCAAGTAATGACTGCGCAAACCGCGATCGGAACAGCGTGCGTCCCGATGCGTTGGCACGGACGCGATTCACATCAGATGTTTTCCCCAATTTGCACCGTGTATCCTTCATTCATTGACAAACGAGCAATGCCCACCTAGAATTATGGCAGCAAGCCGGAGTCTTTTCAGCTCACCGGCGAGTGCCGAGGAAGTCCAGTGTCTCTTCACGGTTCGATACAAGAAATCCTGAGCGAAGTGCCCGGCGTTTTCGGCGTTGCGACGCACCATCCGGCGAAAGGCAAGCCCATCCTTATCAACGAACACGAGGTTTTCCCCGCCGCCAGCGTCATAAAGGTGCCCATCCTGGTCGAAATCCTCCTTCAGCGGGATGAGGGGCGCGTTTGTCTCGACGAAAGAATCCCCCTAAGGGATAGGGACAAGGTGGACGGTTCCGGAGTTCTTAAGGAGCTGTCTGAAGGGACGGAGCTTACCCTGCGCGACCTCGCCACCTTGATGACCGTGGTCAGCGATAACACAGCGACCAACATGATCATCGAGCGGATAGGCACAGAGGCGGTTACGGATCGGATGCGCAGTTTGGGGCTGGAAAGAACTGTGCTGGCGCGCAAGATGTACAACTTCGCCCAGGCCGCCCTTGGGAAGGAGAACACGTGTACCCCGTACGAGATGATGAGACTCCTGACCTGGGTGGCCGAGGGGCGAATTTCGAGCAAATCTACCAGTGATGAGATCATCGGTATCATGGCAAAACAACAGTATAGGGACAAGATTCCGCTGCTGCTTCCCGACGATACCAGGGTCGCAAACAAGACCGGATCCATCACCGGCGTCACCCACGACGTGGGAATAGTCTTTGCACCCGGCGGTTCGTACGTGTTGTGCACGATGGTGAAGAACATCGAGGATAAGCTCCAGGCGGAGCGAGCGATCGCCGAGGTGTCGAAAGCGGCCTACGAGTACTTCTGCAGCCAGGTGTCAGGGGTTTGACGACGGTTCAGGCGCGTCCGAGGGAAGCGGGATTGAGCGTCCTCGAAAGCGGGGTACACGTCATGCGAAAAGTTGCTGAACCGGCGGCCGGTTACTGGGAAGTTGACCGCCGCACCGGCGGCGATGTTCTCCGGCCGTTCTGCGTGGTCATCCTGAGGAATAAGAAGAAGTCTGGTCAATCTTACGTCAAGGCAAGTTCCACGGATTTCGAGTCAATGCAAGCCTTTGCGGAAGAGATGCGGAAAGACCTTTGCGGACTGACCAACGAGGAGTTCATCGAAAAGTACAAGCTGGGGCCCGGCGCCTAGGGCGCATCCCTACTGTGAGGTTCCTGCGACATGCGGCTCGCCTTTGACGGTGGGGCCTCCGCACTGTGCTACTCTGCTGAGTGCTCCCCGCGAGCCGTGGGCGGCGCACACGGGCCGGCCGACTTCCGACATCGGGGCACAAAAAGGAGCGGCGGAAATCCATTTCCGCCGCTCCCAAAAGACTCAGTAGTCGGGAATAGTCTACCCTATCGCTCCCTTGATCTCCCCCTCCGGCTTCTCCAGCTCGAACGCGGCGTGCAGTGCCTGAACCGCTTTCTGGGCGTCGCCCTTGTCAATGAGGCAGGTAATCCGGATCTCGCTGGTCGTGATCGAGACTATATTTATCCCTTCCCTCGCCAGCGCGCCGAACATCTTGTCCGCGTAGCCCGGATGGCTGCGGATGCCGGTCCCCACAATGGATACCTTCGCCAGGTCCACCGAACTGCTCATTTCCTTCGCGCCGATATTCCTGACGGCGGGTTCGAGCGCCTTCTCTGCCTTTGTCAGGTCGGCCAGGTTGACTGTGAACGACAGGTCGGTGACGCCCTGCAGGCTCACATTCTGGACGATAACGTCCACGTTGATGTTCGCGTCGGCGAGCGCGTGGAACACCTGGTACGCGATCCCGGGACGATCCGGCACCGAAACTATGGTTATCTTCGCAACATCTGTGTCGTGGGCGATCCCACGGACAGGATTCCTTGCCTCCATGTTCTGGTCCTCCCTCATGATGATGGTTCCTGCGACTTCTCTCACGCTGTGAGCCACCAGTATACCAACGTCGTACAGTTCCCCCAGTTCCACGGCTCTGGAGTGGATGACCTTCGCGCCCTGGCCGGCCAGCTCGAGCATTTCGTCATACGAGATGCAGTCGAGCTTCTGTGCATTGAGCACCACCCTCGGGTCGGCTGTGAATACTCCGTCTACGTCAGTGTAAATCTCGCATCGGTCGGCCTTGAGCGCGGCCGCCAGGGCGACCGCAGTTGTATCCGATCCCCCGCGCCCGAGAGTGGTTATGTCCGCCCAGGTGGCGTTCGCTGTTATCCCTTGAAAGCCGGCGATGACTACTACCTTGCCGGAATCGAGTTCCCTGAGGATCCTCTGCGGGTCGATTTTGAGAATCCTCGCGTTTCCTGGAGACTCTTCGGTGATGATCCCCGCCTGGCCCCCGGTCAACGAGACCGCAGGAATGCCGATTTCGTGGAACGCCATGGTCATGAGCGCGCTACTGGCTTGTTCACCGGTAGCGAGGAGTTTGTCCATCTCCCGCTCGTCGGGCAGCTTGCTGACAGCCTTGGACATGCCGATTAGTTCGTCCGTCGCGTCACCCATGGCGGATACGACGAGCACCATTCTGTTACCCTCAGCAATTTTCTTCACTCGCCGTGCGACGTTGCAGATCTTTTCGGTGGTCGCCAGCGAGCTTCCGCCATACTTTTGAACAACGATCACTTTGCCAACAACCCTTTCTCAGCCATCTAGCAGCCGTCCGCGCCAGGTGGGATACCGATCCTACCAGTATCAGTGGTTCGACCCGAGGTGCATCTGTTCCTTCAGGAAAGCGTGAATCGCCCGAACCGGCTTCCGCGCTTCCCGCGGTGTTCGGGAGCTTCTGCCGCGGGCGGTCTTCGGGACGGTTCAAGAACGATGAGAACCAAGCGCAGTTTCACAATGAACGCTCACATCTGCACGTCTGGAACAGTATACCAGAAGCGCCTTCGCCTTGACAAGAAGACAGCTACGTAGGGACGCGTACGAACGATTGCGGAAAGCGGCAGGCGAGCGCTGTCCGGCATTGAAATGCCGGCCTATATCAAAGAAGTCCCTCCGGGACTCATGCTCCACAACTCCCGTGTGAAGATGTTCCAGACAGGAACCCCGGAGGGGTTTGAAGAACGCTGTAGACCCCGAATTCATTCGAGGCCACTGACCGCTCACTCGCCGCTTTCCGCAACGAATGATACGGCACCGCTACGCAGGGCGGGCGCCTTCAGCGGCCCTGGGGCATGGCCGGGGGAAGAGCACGTCGGCACTCAATAGATGGTCGAACAGATTGCCGACCCGCTATACGCTTCTTGCTCACCGCCGAGCTTCCTGATAGAATGCCTGCGGCAGGGTCTGCCGATTCCTGTTGGGAGGTCGAAGGGCTGAGGATTATCAGGACAATTCTCGAGGATAACTTGAGCGGCGCGGAATGCGCTCCGGTCAAGATGATTCTCGTCCTCGATATGGAGGCGGAGATGGGCCGGCGTACCGGTTCGATCCGTGATCTGGCTGCCAAGCTGGAAGCGGCCTTCCCCGGACTACTTGCCGCCCCCACAAGCGATTACGTCCACCTGTGCGGCGATGGCATCACGAAGGAGGAACACCCGTTTCGCGAGGAGATAAAGCAGGGGACGAGCATCCCACATCTGCTGGAGCACATCATCATCCACCTGCTGGGTCGAGCGAACGGCGCGTGCACAGGCTACTCCGGGCAACGCTCAAGTGACATCGAGCAAGGCCTCACGAGCCGCTACTACATAGTGGTTGATTGTGCCGATAAGCTCGAAGCTCTGGTAGCCGCCGACCTCGCGATCCAGCTGGTGTATGCCTGGCTCGATGGCAGAACTGTCCGGATAGACCCAGACAGAATGCTGGCTGGCATCAGCGAGAGGTTGGAGGCAATGGTGCGGCCGCCGACTGCCAGGTGACGGTCGGCTCCGTGTTGGTGTGCCGATACGAAGGGGGAGCGGATTAAGAATCCGCTCCCTCGATTTGCGCTGGATAGTTTTCCAACTTGATGTCTCAGCCTTGTTCGCCGCCGGCACCTTTGCGTGGGACCTTTCTCTTCGGCGTCACCTTGACCTCGTTGTGGACGTCCACGACGGCCGGGATCCACCAAGCGTCGTCGCCGGCCGCATGCTTGATCCGCTTGCTGGGCACCTCGCCGCGCAGATAGACGGTTCCCGCCTCGACGCTGATATCCACGTTCGCGTCAAAGGGGATCAACGGGTCGGCGTCGATAGAGTCGTAGATCATCTCCTCGATTTCGGAGTCGGTCGGCAGGCCCCCGTAGTAGGCCGGAGCATACGGGGGGCCGTAACCCAAAGCGGGGCCCGCCCCCCATCCTGGGCCATGTGCCCATCCGTGGCCCCTTGCCCAACCGGGGCCGTAGGTCGGTCCGGCAAATGCAGGGCCAGGGCCCCAGGCCGGTCCAGCCCACTCTTGTCCGCCCCAGGCGGGTCCAGCCCAGGGTCCGGGCGCGTGTGATGGACAGCCGCAAGCAGGACAAGCCGCATATTCATTAGGCATGATTTTCTTACCCCCTCTACCATTTCGCTGACGTCTGGGAAGCCGCTGCTTTCCAGGCGTCGAGTTTTCTCTAACCGCTTTGTC
>Ga0114930_10003219_pt1 | contig 14402 bp, 15 predicted proteins | sample AnhtaG_FD_87300 | JGI IMG/M metagenome (GOLD analysis project Ga0114930, IMG submission 87300) | Deep subsurface microbial communities from Anholt, Denmark to uncover new lineages of life (NeLLi) - Anholt_01485 metaG | ecosystem: Environmental > Aquatic > Marine > Oceanic > Sediment | place... | reverse complement strand
TGAATTTGATGCTTTGACTACATACTTAGTGTGGTTGAGGGTGGCACATTTTGGCGGGCATTTTACAGGTGAGGAGTATGAAGTTGAGCAACAATTGGTCAGAGAGTTGATTTTATCAGAAATTGAAAATGGCAAAATACATCTGAAGAAATATCTTGAAGAGTGGAATCGCTTGAAATCAAGAATTGAATAAATTGACGAAGCGATCGACGCCCACGGCGGCTGGCCAATAACATAGGAGAGGAGTCTGAACAATGGGTCATAGGCTATTAGGTCAACTCCCGGCTACAAGGAATTGGACGAAGGTCATAGCCCTGCTCAAAGCCACTGATAGCGTAGATCGAATAGCAAACGCAACCAGTCAGGCTGCGAGTCACGGCTTGGAGTTGGCAAAAAGAGACAAAGGAGTTGCCCGCGTCGCCTTCGCTTTGATGAAGGTTATCTGGGCTTCTCGAAAAGAACAGTTCTTTGAAGAACTTGCCGATCTGGGTATTTCGGTATCAGCACAAGCGTCTTTGCTGGATGTTGTAGGGGCTTTTGACGATGCTTTGGATCGGAGTCTTAGGCAAGCAGGACACCGTAGCGACTTAGCGGAGATGGCAAGGTTCTCAGCCGTCGATGCTATGAGCAACATTTGCCGGAGTAAGACGGGGAACCTGTTTGGAGCCACTGCAGAAGATTTGCGAAATGCCTTGAAGAAATATGCGACGCCGCAGCAATTCGGCTCGGTAGGCCAGAACTTCTTTGGTTGGTTTCTTTATCGGTTCTTGGATTATCATTTGAGCAGAGAACTTGCCAACCACATCGGCGTCGGTAAGCAATTTACGTCAACGACTACTTGTCAAGATTTCAAAGACGGCCTCGCGCTACATTGCTACCAAACGGCAAGGATAGTAAAAGAATTCAGTGGGTGCTGGCCTTCAGCAACTGAGTTCAGAGAAGGTATCAGTGCTGAAAATGTAAGAACAAAGTTCATGCCCGTTGCTTTGAGTAAAATACGAAGCGAATTGAAGCAGAGGGAGGGCGCCGATGCCTGAAGAACACCTTATCCTCTGTGGCGGCATTTCACGACCCAAGTCGGCAAGAGCCAAAGTCCATGAGCTTCAACTGGGCAAAGACAAACATAAAGGCCAAATATATCTCGATATAAAGTCTATCACCGAGAAAATGGTCCAGGATTTACCACCTGTTTTGCACGACTTACTGGGGATTGCCACATACGTTTATGTCGCTGACCAAGTCGTGTCCCGCGGTGGCCTCATAAGATTTGACTACGGAAACACTTGGAACAGATGTCTTCATTTTGTAATCCCTGTCTGCGAACATAATGTGTGGACAGACCCAGAAATACGGACACTGCTGGAAGAAACTCTAGCTTTCGCATCCGGAGACACTTACTCGTTTGAGTTTGTCTATCAGCCCGAAGATCAGTTTCCTAAGTTCTTGAATTTTCCAAGCGAGATTGTATCGAAGTATAAGTACGATGAGGTCTTGTTGTTTTCAGGAGGTCTCGACTCATTTGCTGGTGTGGTTGAAGAAGTAGTGGCGAATAAAAACCACCCCATATTGGTCAGCCATCAATCGAACAACAAATTGGTCGGCCTGCAACGGACACTGTTTGCGTACGTAATAGGTTTGTGCAAAAGTGGTCTTAAGCCTCTTCACGTACCTGTGATGATCAATAAGAAGAAGGAACTCACCAGAGAAACAAGCCAGCGGACGCGCTCCTTTCTGTACGCTTCTTTGGGTACTATTGTTGCTCGCATTTTTGGTTTGAATCGTGTAAGATTCTATGAAAATGGCATTGTGAGCTGCAATCTTCCCTCCGATGGGCAAACACTCCAAGCTCGTTCGACACGCTCAACGCACTCGAAGCTCCTACACCTGCTATCCAAATTTGTGTCTGGACTTACAAACTCAGATTTTGTATTCGAGAATCCGTACTTCTCAAAGACAAAAACTGAAGTCTGTTTAAGATTGAAAGAGTTGCATCACGAACCATACATTCAAGAAACGCGAAGTTGTGCAAAATCAACATATATCAACCCGCACAAGCATTGTGGGACCTGTTCACAATGTATAGACAGAAGATTCGCGACACTGGCAAGCGAATGTCAGGAGTATGATCCTGAGTGGGCGTATGCACTGAACATATTCAGAGACGAACTGACAAACACTCGTGACAGAGCAATGGCTGCGGGATTTGCTGGCTTTAGCACTCAAATTGATAGAATGACCATCGATGACTTTGTCATCAAATACTCTTCAGAGGTCCACGAAATCGCCAGGTACATGCCGAGTGTTAGCAATGAAGAAGCAACGCGGGCTGTGTTCGGCCTTCATCGCCGACACGCGCAGAAAGTGAATGGTATTCTCGATGCTGCCATTGTTGAGAACAAAAGCTCAATCAGAAAGGGAACATTGCCAAAGACGTGCTTGATAAGTATGGTTGCCAGTGGTCTGCACTTGAATGCACGGCAAATGAGAGAGAGTGCCAACGAAAGCAAGAAACATGGCAGAGGGGACCTCAATAGCCAAGTCGATAGACTTGTCAAGCTGCATCCAGAATGGACTGCTCAGCAAATGGCGGACGAAATCGGGAACACGACTGCGGATGCAGTGCGGCACACGCAGGCATGGAAGAATAGACACCGCGATCCGTAGCACCTCAATTTTTCTCAACAATTCTCAACTCATACCTCAACTCATATCCTCCCTCTCTGAGAACAGCGGTAGTTTCGGTGTTAGATAAACGTGGGCACGCTCTTAGCTGCGGGTGTGCTAAATCTCTCAACTCATGTCTCAACTCATACTCGTACTGGTGCTAAGTCATTAATTGACAACATGTTACCTTGAAGTGCGTTGCGTTTCGCTCTATATTGAAGACGTGGTGACAGATAGATGTTGTTTGTATAGGAGAGCTAAGAATGAACGAAACAAAAACAGAACAGAGCAAAGGTAACCCACAATCAATCGCGATCTCGGCGAAACAGTTAAGCCAGCTACTTGGGGTATCGTTGAGGCAGGTCTGGAGGCTCAATGCAACAGCGAAGCTGCCGCGGCCGATCAGAATTGGAGGTTCGGTTCGTTGGAATCGAGCAGAGGTGATCCGATGGTTTAGCGAAGCCGGATGCCCGGATCGCCAAACCTGGGAGGCGATGAAGGGAGTTGAAGGATGAGAGCGGAAAGACAAAGAGCCACCGCTGGAACGATGGCCCTGAATGAAGCATTGGAAAGGAAATCGTACCAGCAACGATCACAAAAGTCAAGCACAATCAATCTATTTTTGGCTGGCTTATTGTTCGCATTGCAGGTTCAGCAACTTACTCTTCCTGAGCATGCTAGCGTGCTGGGCTTAGTGGATGGGCTAATTCGGCTGAAAATCGATCTCGGTCTGCTTAAGGAGCCGGGCCATGTCTGCTGAGAAAATGATACGGGTCAGTAGGCGGCAACCCTGCCCAATATGTGGCAAGCCGGACTGGTGTCTCATGGCCGAAGATGGTTCGGCTGCGATCTGTGCGCGTATTGAGGAGGCTCAGTAAAAAAGTGTGGTGATGCAGGTTACCTTCATATCCTTAGAAACAGGCACAACGGGCACGACAGGTACAAGTGCCGTGTCAATAAGAGACGGTTGGTGACGAATGTCCCAACAGGCAACAGCAGGTCAAGGGATTTTAGACAGTTGGCGGAACACTATAAGCAGCTGTTGACGGACGATAGACTCAATAGCCTTGCCACTGTCCTGAGAGTGTCGGCAGTAAGTCTCAACAGGCTAAATGTCGGCTGGGATGGCAAAGCGTATACGTTCCCAATGTCTGATGGTTTCGGCAAAACAATCGGCATACAACGAAGGTTTCTGAACGGTCGCAAGGTGTCGGTGCGCAGCAGCAAGATCGGCCTGTTTATCCCGGCTGATCTACCAACTGAGGGTATCTTGCTAATATGCGAGGGGCCTACCGATACCGCGGCAGCGCTGGATTTGGGCTTTTCAGCCGCTGGCAGACCAAACTGCAACAGCAAGATCAAAATGGTATCAAGATTCGCTAAGGGCAGAGAGGTTGCCATTGTCGCTGATATTGATGACGCTGGCGAAGCCGGCGCTGAAAAATTGGCAGCCAAGCTGACTCTATGCTGTCCAGACGTCCGGATTATCTGCCCACCGGCATCATTTAAGGACATGCGAGACTGGCTTCGTGCAGGACTAACTGCTGAGGAACTCGATAAAACCATTTCCAGCGCCGAATCCATCAAAACTAAAGTCCGGTTCAGAAGTGCCAGAACACGTACGGAGCAAGTCAATGAACGAAATTGAAATAAGCATAACCTTTAAGCCCAAGAAACCCGGTAGCACAAGTGGACACTTGATGGTCAAGCAGGGAGAAGAAGCCTTACACTCAGACGTGTGTAATATTGCTAAAGATAAGGCAGTAACGGCCTTTGTAAACAAGCTCAAGAAGCGGTGCCCGAACGTTGATGCCGAGGAAATCAGAAAGTTGATTCTCGCTGAGGTGGATCGCATATCACAACAGGAACCTGAATCCGCTTCACGAGAAAACGAAGAATTGGATGTTAGCCGGATTGTTCGGCCCCATCTGTTCCACGTTCCCGAAGTTTCCGGCCTGCTTATTCCGGTAGCTCAATTGACAAATGGCAGTAAGGTTGAGGGCAAATGGCTCTTGTTCATCCAATGGTCGAATGGAAAAAGGCAGTGCGTGAATTTGGTTGATTATCTTGAACTTGATAACGGCCAAAAACTATGGTTCCATCCCAAACCATCAGCACCGTCGCCAAGTATGGTCTCGCGATGGTCACGGCACGGCCGATCAGCATGGTTGGATGGCTATGTCCCAAAGGTCGAGGAAGTTTTCCAGCGTTTGTGCAGGCAGTTTGCCTACTTTCTTGAATTTCCGAGGGAGGATGCCGTCGGTGTTACAGCTACGCTTTCTTTGTGGACAATTTTGACCTACGCATATCCTGCATGGTCGGCTGTGCCTTATCTTTCAATTGGTGGTCCGCTCGGCAGTGGTAAGAGCAGAGTTTTCGAGGTGCTGAGCAGGGTGGCATACAATCCAATCCATTCGTCGAATATGACCGCTCCTTGTCTATTCAGAACTCTTCATACTCAGGGGGGCATATTACTTCTTGATGAAGCGGAAAGACTTAGAAATAGAACACCGGATGCTGGCGAAATACGCAGTATTTTGCTCTGTGGCTACAAAGAAGGAAGCCGGGCCTATCGCATGGAAAGGATTGGAGACACATTTCGGCCCATCTCTTTCGATGTATATGGTCCAAAGGCCATTGCGGGAATATCGAGTTTGCCTGCTGCATTAGCCTCTCGTTGCATAAAGATAATGATGTTTCGCGCCGCCAAAGACTCGCCAATACCAAAACGCTGCATAGATGAGAATATGAAGATATGGACCGACCTTCGCGACGATCTGTATGCTATGGCTCTGACAAAAGGGACTTCCTTTATCGAAATGGCTTCCTGGCAGCCTGAATGCGAGGGTATAAATGGGCGCGAGCTTGAAGTGTGGCAGCCGATTTTGGCGATGGCTAAGTCAGTAGAGGACGCTGGAGCAGGTGGGCTACTTGAGATCATGAAAGAGCACGCCATAAAATCCGCGGAGTCGACGAACGAGGATATTGTGCCAGAATCGGACGAAATTCTGGTCCGGCTTCTCAAAGAACAGCTTGCAGATAAGCCTTGGGGAATCACAGCGGGCGAGTTGCTTGAAAAGGCAAAAGATGAAAATCCTGCAATATTCTCCCGCTACGGTGCGCGGGGTGTTGGGGCTGTATTGAATCGATATGGTATTAAGAGCCATAGGAGCGGCGGCAAGAGATATTTCAGACCGACGGACAGCCAATGGCGGGCAATTGAAGCGTCATACGGCATCGACTTGGGATCGATGGAGTCAGGTAATGAGACAAATGGCAGTGATTAGCGCTTGCAGGCACATAGATTGTGCCTGTTGTGCCCATTGTGCCTATCTATAGGGGATAGTAACGTGAGTTTTGATGCAAAAGAATTTCTGCAATCTCTGTTTGAGACACGGATTTCTGAATATCTGCCACCGGAATGGACGGAAGAATATGAGGAAAGAGCAGGTATACTTGAACTTGATGGCGGCTTAGTCCGTCAGAGGGTTGAAGATCAGGCTTTGCGAGAAGTAGCAAAACGAATAAAAAATTTGAAAAAAGATGCAACTTAACACTTGACAAGTATAGGGAATGATGTATAATTCTTAATGTGAGTAAGAAATGCAAAGATATCGAACAACAACTGAAACAAGCCCTGATTGGGTCTTCTTTGTCACGGTATCGGATAGCCAAGCTGTCCGGCCTATCGGAGGCTCAGTTGAGCTACTTCGTAAACGGAAAACGCTCCTTGACGCTGCCAGCCGCTGCGAAACTTGCGAAGACGTTGGGCTTGGAGCTGAAACCTAAAAAGAAAGGCAGGTTCTGAAATGGCGAGCATATTTAGACAATCATATACAGTCAAAGATAAGAACGGTAAGCGAATACGAAAGAAATCAGCCTTCTGGTATGTCGACTACAAAACCGCTGACGGTACAAGAAAACGAGTCAAAGGTTTTAAGGACAAGGCCGCAACTGTTCAGTTAGCAGCTGAATTGGAACGCAAAGCTGAACTTGCTCGGACAGGTATTGTCGATAGGTATGCCGAAGACCGGAAAAAGCCCTTGAAGCAACATCTGGAGGATTTCTACCAAGCTTTACTGGCAAAGGGGGACACGATCGACCACGCAAAACAAACCAAGTACCGTGCAGAACAAATTATCAATCGATGCAAATTCGCGATGTGGACGGACATATCAGCGAGCAAAGTGCAGCGCTGCCTTGCGGATTTGCGAAACAGCGAAAACGGATTGTCAGCGCAGAGGTCCAATTATTACCTGCAAAGCATAAAGCAATTCTGCCGGTGGATGGTCCAAGATGGGCGAGCAAGCGAATCACCGGTTGTGCACTTGACCAGAATGAATGCCAAGGCCGACCGGCGGCATGACAGACGAGCGCTCGAGCCGGACGAAATGAGAAGGTTGCTGGAAGCTACAATCGCAGGTCCCCGTCGCTACGGCATGGATGGCCGCGAGAGAGCCCTATTATATCGCCTGGCAGCGGAGAGTGGCTTGAGGCGAAAAGAGCTACAAAGCCTGACAGTCTCATCCTTCGATTTCAAAACCGGCACGGTTCGAGTGAACTGTTCATATACCAAGAATAAGAAAATAGCTGTAGTGCCATTAAGGCCTGATACGGCCGCGGAACTCCAAAGCTTCTTCGCGGGTAAGATGCCTGACGTGAAAGCATTTGGTGGAACCCACAAACAACTGACGAAGAAGACGGCAGAAATGTTGAAAGCTGACCTGGCTGATGCTGGAATCCCTTATGTTGACGATGCTCAACGATACGCAGATTTTCACTGCCTTCGACATACAACGGGTAGCTTGCTGGCGGCAAGTGGAGTTCATCCGAAGGTTGCTCAGAGCATCATGAGGCACGGTGACATCAATTTGACCATGTCACTTTATACCCATACTCTGCGAGGCCAGGAATCTGAAGCCGTAAAGAGCCTTCCGGATTTGTCCCTGCCGAGTAAGGAAAGTCTAAAGGCCTCTGGGACCGACGATCGGGCACTTGACACTAGCTCAAGCGCTTACAAAAAACTTGCAAAAAATTCTTACTCTGATGGTCTTCAGACGTCTTCGATTGGCACTCCAGATGAACCGAAAAACCAGAAAGATGGCGAAGTGAGCACCGTTGATAAGCCTTTGCAAATGACACACTTAGGCACAGAAAAAGAGCCAATGTCAACAGGTGACATCGACTCTAAATCCAACGCGCCCGGGAGTACTCGAACCTCCGAGTCACGGATTCAATGTCCGTTGATCACGTTCCTCAGATTCCGCCTTGCCCCATCAAGAAACTTCGACAGTCGTTGACTTGGAAGTGGGTCGAGATCTAAACCACCATGAGTAAAAAAAACTACAGGTGCCAGGGACTTCGCATTGCATTCCCGAGCATTCTTGTTGCAGTGGCATCGCCAATAATTTCTTCGGTTTCCGGGTTAAAACGAATCTTTCTGCCCAGAAGCATTGAAATCTGTCCTAAGTGACCCACGGACGCTGAGCGGTGCCCAACTTCACTCGGTGCTATGGTCGTTGCCCGTGACTTTACGCAATCCAAAAAGTTACGTGTATGACCTCCCCTCGTACTGAGAGGACGGAGAGAAATTTCATTGGGACTGAATTTTTCGCTTAGCAGTGATTTTGGACGTGCGTCAACATTATCCCACGTTGACACCCAGCCGTCTTCACCGATCCATTTTACTCCTCCTTCGATATCGTCATGTGCTCCGGCGATGGTCATTTCAATACCATTGGCATACTTAGCTTTTATTCTGTATCTTGCTGCAGTGTTCCATAAACCGTCCATGAGATACTCTCCAACCCCATCGATCTCGACTGGACCGGTACGGTCCAGTCCCAGCCCCCAATGTGCGATATCAACAAGGTGGCCCACCCAATCCATTAATAGGCCTCCGCCATATTCAAGGTTCCATCGCCAATTCCAATGTACCCGGGCAGGTACGTATGCCGAGTACGGGGCCGGACCAAGCCAAAAATCATAATTCAGCTCTTTCGGAGGTTTTGTTACCGTTACCCCTTTATCTCCATTGAAAACTTCATATTCACTTAGTCCGCCGGGCATTCCTACTTCAACAGTATGCACTTTACCGATGCGGCCGTTGAGAACCAATTCGCAGGCGAATTGATTATGAGCGTCTGACCGCATCTGGCTTCCCGTCTGCCAAACACGGCCATAGCGTTGTATCGCATCACACGCCGCCCGGCCCTCCAGCAGACTGTGCGCAAAGGGTTTCTCGCCATACATATCTTTTCCAGCCTTTGCGGCGGCAATAGCAACAAGTGCATGCCAATGATCCGGCGTAGTTATCTGCACAACATCAATATCATTTCGCGCGACCAGATCACGGAAATCGCGGTACGTAGCACAATCCTTATTTCCATATTTTCTATCGACATCTTCTTTTGCTTCTCGAAGATGGTTTGCATCGACGTCGCAGACAGCAACGACACGAGCATCGGATTGTTCCAGAAATGAGTGCATGTCACCTCTGCCCTGATTTCCCACGCCGACGCAGCCTACAGTAATTTTGTTGCTCGGAGCAACACCATGGGATTTGCCCAGTACGGAGGAGGGAATAATATACGGAAAGGCAAACCCTCCAATTGCAGCGCTGGCTGTACGTTTTATAAACTGTCTTCGGTTCATGCTTTTTCTGTTAGCCATCTAAAATCTCCTTGTCTTTTTATATTGAGTTATGAAGAACTCGATAAAATAACCAGGTTAGACAAACAGCTATGAAAAAATATATAAAAAAGATCTTGCCTCTCAATAGCAATCCTTTAAGGATATTTCTGAATCGTAAATGTCTTAGCACGGTATTTCCCATCCGGAAGTACAGTCGGGAATTTGTACTTGGGGTCGGTAAACAGCGCATAAGCATCCGGGTCGCCTTCCTTTACTTTTTCTCTCGTATTCAATCTCCATTCATCTTTTATTTGCTCGTAACGCCCCGGAAAATCCTGCGCGCCCAGTATAGATGTCAAAACCCAGTAAATATATTCTGAATTCTGGCAATCATAATCACATGTCTTGTCATCATAGGTGAACCAGGCATCTTCGGGATAGTGCTCCGGAACCTCTATGAAGCGGCCCCCTCGGGCTTTATCCAGTGCATTTGAAATCTCGGTTCCCGGCACTCTTCCGAACACTTCCGGGTATGCTCCTGCCCATCCCACGTCTGATACCATGTGCAGGATTTCTTCCAATGAAGCGTCGAATCTACCCTGTGCTCTGGCATTAGGGATTATTTCCTCGTCATATAGACCTTGGCCTCTCGGACGCGGACCCGTGGTTCTCTCTCCTTCAGTCTTCCTCATGACGATAGCACCTTTGCCGTAGGTGATGATCATCATCACGGGCTCGGCTTCCTTGGTAATGAGGGAAAACGCATGGGCCAGTACTTCAACATTTTTGACCGGGCCACGAAGTGCGCCATAAAGTTCATCTGCAGCGTGCATCCACTCTGTGGGCAAGCCCTTGAGAATCGGGTGAGATGGCTGGTCGTGGATCACTAGAAAATCACGTACGGATCCATCTTCACCGCTGCCACCCTCATTAGGGGAGGTGGCCATCCATTTGCCACTGACCATGCGCAAGAGATAGCCAGACTTCCCAGCCTTACGACCGCATCTTTATCAGAGATTTGCGGTCGATACGGTTCTCCAATCGGCATAATGTAGGTGCAGAGGCCAATGGCTTTTCTTGCTCACGGTTCTGTTCAGTGATGGTTTGCATGACCGGATCGTTACGTAAGCTCTGATGGTCATTAAGGTCCTCGTAGCCCATTGCAATCGCATATATGCGTTGGGCCAGCATGGCTCGTTGGTCATGCTTTGTAAAGCTCGGATGGCGAGGGTCAGGGATGCTGTTGCTGATCGCATCGATTAGGCCGATACGCCTATCAACCTGGCGAAGCAGCAAAGCTCCGGTATCAGAGGTTATCTTGCCACCATTGAAATCAGCCAAAATCTTTTTGCGTCCAAGACTTGAAAAACTGATGGTCTCTGGGTTATGCTCTTTCATATTAAAGGCCTTTCTGTTTGCACTTTTATTTGCTTTACAACTCTACATAGTACAAGCAGTCAGGCCCGTGACCAAGAACGAACATGCAAGAGGCTATCAAATATTCAAGTTGGCGTCTTCTTCTTAAAAGCGCCTAGCCCAAGCTGAGCTGAGCAAACAACCTATAAAACATAGATTTCTATAAGTGCAGCACGGTGGCATGGAAACAAGCAAAGAAAAGGCAAGTCGTTTGACTTGCCTCTTTTATTCAAAGCTACAGTGATGCCTTACTTGCTCAAGCTCAGCAGATGTGATAAACTTATAGGACGCTGGCAGCAAAGCCGTTTTACAGTAGCTTCACTTGAAATTCTAAAGTAGGTGCGGGATAAAGTTATAGGAACTTTTCAGCGGTCTAATAATTTATTTCTCACGGTAAATGCCGGCTTCTGATAAAGATAAGCCGGCGCTGCCAAAAGGGGCGATTAATCGCGGTTTTTTTTAAATTTTCTTTTTTACCGTTTGATAATTCAAAGCTTAGTAAACAGTCCTTTGTTTTATGCCGAAAACACCTGTAGGAGCGGCAGGCGCTATGCGCTAAAAGAAAAATCAAAAAGAATAGCCCCAAAGGGTGCAGGGAAATCGATTATCAACGGTTAACTGTTATGCAGTACCGAAACAATAAAACTCGGCTCTCCGCGGCCCTAACCCTGCTGGAGATGGTTATAGCCATGGCTATAATGGCCATCATCTTTGCGGTCATAGTGCTGCAATTCAGGGTGATTCAGAACAGTTGGGACTCCCAGGTCGGCGCTGCTGAGACGTTGCAGAACGGCAGAGTTTTAATGGACCATTTATACCGCAATCTCTCAAAGGCCGTGCGAATAACCGCCGTAAGCGGCTCGGCCGAAACCAACGGCTATGTTGAATTTCAAGACAACGATGCTAATAACATCAGATATGATGTTAATAGTACGACCAACTACGTCCAATTTGGCGCCGTCGGAGACTTATCTGAGTTGGCTGGCCCGGTCAGCCAGTTGCAGTTCACCTGCTACGATGGCAATGACCTGGATACACCCATAACGGACGTTACCGCCATCCGATGCGTAAAGGTCGAAACGACACTTAGCAATACAGGGCCGGGGCAGGACAAGGGCTTTTCCACCTGGGCCTACCTTCGCACCAACTTTCAGGACGATGACACAGGAGGTGAAGGCTGGACCATTTCCAAGCCGTATGAGCCCTGGCTGGAGTTTGATCCCGACACCGGCATGGAACCGGCCCTGGTACACATGAGTGGCACAAAATATCATTGTGCCTATCGTGGGGACAGAGACGATGGCTACGCCTGTATTTTCACGGTCGATACCGGCGATTGGAGCGTCAGCGCCTCGGGCTTTTTGGAATACGACACCAAGAACGGCGGGGCACCGGCTCTGGCAAGAATAGATGACGGTTACTCCCTTTGTGCTTATCGGGGCGACGGAGATGACGGCTGGGCCTGCGTACTTTATGAGTTGGGTGCTGGTGGCCTTGATAAAGCATCCACAGTGGAATTTGATACCGAAGACTGCTGGGATCCGGCATTGTGCAAGATAAAAACTGACGGAAATGATCACTATTATCTTTGTGCGTACGCGAATACGGGGACTGGTGTGCAGGCGCTTGTCCTGCAAGTTACGCTAATCCCGTACGTCATGATGAACCTTACCGCTGGGCCGGCTTTTCCGTTTGACGTTGGAGGCACGTCCCCTGCGTTATCCAAGATAGACGATACGCACTATCTCTGTGCCTACACAGGAGGATATGGAGATGGCTGGTCGATAGTCCTGACCGTAGACACCGTTGACTGGACAGTCTGCGGGGTGACACTTTTTGGGTTTGATCCTTACACATGTGTGGCTCCCGCTTTATCAAAGATAGACGATACGCACTATCTCTGTGCTTACGAGGGGGCGGACGGAGATGGCTGGGCCGTTGTTCTAAACGTAGATACCGGTAACTGGACGATCTCCCAGGGAACAAATTTTGAGTATGATACCGTGCAGGGCGGAGCGCCTGATTTATCAAAGATTAACAATACGGATTTTCTTTGTGCTTATTCGGGCCCGGGCGGGGCTGGTATGGCGGTTGTCTTGACCGTTAATACCGGTGACTGGACTATTAGCAAGGGCACGCCTTTCACGTTTGATCCAGCTCCTTTTCCGGCGCCCGCGCTCTGCCAAATCGACGCCGGACACTACCTGTGCGCAATTGGCGGAACCGACGCCCATGGCTTCACCGGCGTGTTGGAGGTTACCTCTGGTGTCCCACCACTAATGCCGTAGAAAGCGAGCGAAGATGTGAACCCTGGGTTGAAAGATAACGCTTCGGTGCTTCTAATAGCGATTTTTGTTATAGCGCTGGTCTCTGCGGTTACAATATCTGCCTGTAGTGATTGTTGCAAGTGCTTTTCTACTTTTCCGCTCATAAGCCACCAGGTCAAAAGGCCGTGATCAGTCTCATCGATGCACCGCCTTTTGGTACTGGATTGCTCTCATGGCGGCAGCCGTGATGATGTTGCCGGGCAGCTGTTTACCAGAAACAAAGCAAACCTTCGCAAGAGGAGTAAGAGTTGACCGCGGGTAGAACCCTGGCAAAATTCCGCGATTAAAACAGACTGTTCTTGTGGATTATATCGAAGTTTTGGTGTAAAAGCTTACTTCTGAAGGACTTATCTGAGAACTGCCAAAATCCCATGAAATATTCGGGCTAAATTTCTATGATTGGTTTTATACGGCTGTTTTTTTGCGCCTGATTTTGGTAAAATGGACACTTGGTTATGCGAAAGATAAAGAGTCAAAGTTTAGCTCAATTGCTGCTGCAGCTTCGATTTACGCCCGAAAACAAGCGTCGCACCCAGCTTGACGCCGCGGAGGAGCTTCATGCGGTTGTCGAGCCGGACAAGGAATATCCTTTCGAGTTTGTATGTTTTCGTATCACCGGTTTTCACCCTAAAGGCCCAGTGGCGGAGGAGCTGATAAAAGGTGATGAGCTGTTGGATGACCTGCGGATTTTCATCTCCAAGCTGAGCGGCCGGCTCGCACGTCCCGTCGCCGAGCAAGACCAAAAAATTTACACTATCGAAGAGCTTGCTGAAACATTAGGAGTTTCAACAAAAACCATCCACCGCTGGCGAGAACGAGGTCTGATTGCGAGAAAATTCATTTTTGATGACGGCAGGAGACGCTTCGGCTTTTTGCAGTCAACGGTCGATAAATTCCTCACAGCAAATCCGGACCTTGCCACCAGGGCAAAAAGATATTCGCGACTGACGGATACGCAAAAGCAGCAGATTGTAAAGCAGGCTGTAAAACTTACCGCCGATACGGACCTCTCTCGTCGCCAGATTATCAACAGGATAAGCGCTGAAACCGGCAAGTGCCACGAAACCATCAGATACACACTGCTAAATTACGAAAAGTCCAATCCTGATAAACCTATTTCTACACAGCCCACCGGTGTAATCGAGCCGGCCCAGGCCGCCGAGATTTACAGGCTGTTCAAACAAGGCTGTGATGTCAAAGAACTGATGAGGCGATTCAACAGGAATAGAAGTTCGATATATCGGATTATTAATCGGCGAAGGGCAAAGGCGCTCCTGGCCAGAAAGATTGAATTTATCCCCAGCGATGAATTTCTTGAAGAAGATGCCGAAGAGAAGATTTTGGCTCGTCTCGGCGACACGT
>Ga0114930_10003218_pt1 | contig 14403 bp, 10 predicted proteins | sample AnhtaG_FD_87300 | JGI IMG/M metagenome (GOLD analysis project Ga0114930, IMG submission 87300) | Deep subsurface microbial communities from Anholt, Denmark to uncover new lineages of life (NeLLi) - Anholt_01485 metaG | ecosystem: Environmental > Aquatic > Marine > Oceanic > Sediment | place... | reverse complement strand
GGTGTCGACTCCGCCGAGCAGGCCGCTGCCCTGCGGGACGAGCTGCTGGAGGTTCCCCAGGAAGAACTCGCCGCTCTGGGCGAAGGGCGGTACTATCGTTTCCAGCTCCTGGGCATGGCCGTCTACGATACGGCGGGCGAGGCCCTGGGGACGGTAGTAGACATCATCTCCACGGGCGCCAACGACGTCTACATCGTGCGGGGCACTCGGGGCGAACTGCTCCTGCCGGCCATCGAGGAGGTCATCAAGGAGGTGGACACGGAGGGCGGGCGCATGGTGGTGGAACTCATGGAGGGGTTGGAGCCCCGCTGATCTGGTTCCTTGACACTACACTCCTTGACACCATTTTTGAGGCCTCCGTATAATTCGGGTGTGGGGATATAGCTCAGTTGGGAGAGCGCGGCGTTCGCATCGCCGAGGTCGGGGGTTCGAGTCCCCCTATCTCCACCAAGTAAGAAGATCAGGCTGTCTCTATGGACCCCGGCAGCGGCTGTCCGGGGTCGTCGCTCCTAAGGGCGCAGGCCCCTGTAGCTCAGTGGACAGAGCAGCGGTTTCCTAAACCGCGGGTCGCGGGTTCGAGTCCCGCCAGGGGCCCCAGTTTCCAGATTCGATTTCGCCTCGCTGCCGCGCTTCTTCTCGTCGGCGCCCCGCTCTTGACAGCAATTCTGACAGCAACGCGGAGGAAATCAAACCCCTAGGACGGTGTCCAGGGCCTCAGCGGCCTGCCGCTGCATGGTGGGCGTGACGTGGCTGTAGAGGTCCAGGGTCACGCTGATTTGACTGTGCCCCAGCATCTCGGCAACAACCTTGGGATGTACGCTGCGGCCTAGTAGCAGCGTGGCAGCGGTGTGCCTCAAGTCGTGGAAGCGGATGCGGGGCAGTCCCGCCCGCTCAACCAGAGGCCGGAAGGAGCGGCTGAGCACGTTCCTCACCTCAAGGGGCCGGCCGACCTCGTTCGCGAAGACCAAGTCATTGTCATCCCAGGCGGCCCCAAGCCGGAGCCGTTCTGAAGCCTGGACCACCCGATGGCGACGCAGGGCGTGCACCGCCATGCTGGTGAGGGCGACCTGCCGCCGGGAATGGCTCGTCTTCGGCTCGGCGATGGCTAGGCCGTCCGGAGTGCGCTGCAGGGTTCCTCGCACTTGGAGAGTGCCGCCTTCCAGGTCCACATCCTGCCAGCGCAGGGCAAGGAGCTCTCCTTGTCGCATGCCGGTGGTGAGGGCCAGCACATAGAGTGCTTCCAGCCTGTCTCCAGCCGCCGCCTCCAAGAACGTGCGGGCCTGCCCTGGCGTTAGAGTGGTCATTTCATACCGCTTGCCCCTGGGGGGTGTCACCAAGTCGGCTATGTTGCGGCCTACCAGCCCCCAGCGGGCCGCCTGGCCTAGAGCCCGGTGGAGCACAGCGTGGAGATGTCGGACGCTCATGGGGGAGAGGCCTGCCCCCAGTCGGTTCGCATAGAGCCGCTGGAGGTGCTGGGGTGTGAGCCTGGCTAGAGACACGCGGCCAAGCTCAGGGACGGCATGCAGTCGGACGTACTGCTCATAGCGCACGAACGTCCGAGGCCGGAGTGATGGTCTGACGCTCTCCAGCCACCCGCCGAGGAACTGCGCTACCGTCTGCCGTTCAGCGAGAATGGGGAGGCCATCCTGCCTAGCCTTCAGTGCTGTCGCCAGCTTCCCAGCCACTTCCTGGCGCGTCTTGCCGTAGAAGAACTTGCGCCGGCCGTGGTCAGTACTGATTGCGGCGCACCAGCGCCCGTCTGAACGCTTGTAGATGGAACCCTCGTTGTTTGCCCGCTTGCCCGACACGCTCCTCTCCTCTCTGATAACCGCCGTCTAGCCCACGGAATGCGGTCTGCTGTCGTGGCGGCGGAGATGGTTACTCTCCTCCACGTTTTCTCTCGATGCGCTCCTCCTGTTCAAGGAACCGCAAGAACTTCCTGACCTGCTCCCGTGCTTTCTCAGATAGGTTTCGATAGCTCCGGAGAATGCCCAGGGCATCATTGAGCGGTTCGGCATGGACCTCGTCACTCAAGCCAATTGGCTCATAGAGGGTGATGCGCGTTGTCACCAGGTTGTCCACCGTCACGTCCAGAGCGTCGGCCACACGCGCCAGAGCCTCGGATTTCAGCTGCTTCACCAGGCCACTCTCAAGCCGGGAAATCGTGGCCTGGGTTAGCCCACACCTTTCGGCCAGCTCCTTCTGGTTCATCCCGGCTCTCTCCCTGAATTCCTTGATGTTCTGCCCGAGGCTCATCACCGTCTCCTTCTGTATCCGCAGTCATGATACATTGTTGCAAGCCAATAGTCAAGAGCCACCGCCAGCCCAACTCGGTGACATGCAGCGCTTGACATAAGGGGCGTCGGCGGTGTATATTTCCATGCGGCGGTGCCAACACGTACCGACTCTCACATCGATATGGAGGTTTCAATGAAGAGCGAACCCAGCCTTAAGAAACTGCTCACGGTTCCCGAGGTGGCCTTCCGCCTCGGCATCGGCAGGACCCTTGCGTACCGGCTGGTCATGCAGGGCCATATACCCTCCATAGCCCTAGGTCGAGCCCGCCGAGTCCCCGCCGCAGCCCTGGATGAGTTCATCGCGGAGCGGCTGCGGGAGCAGGCTGCGGAGCGGTGGGCCGACGAGCTCAGGCTCCGCAACGGAGGTGGTTGGGATGACTAGAGACGACGAACACTCTCAGGACGCCGGCAAGACCCAAGAGCTGCGGTCTCTAGCCGATCCCATGGTACGTGCCCTGATGCGAGTATCAGGCCTAACCGAGTTCCAGGCGAAAACCTGTGTGTACTGCGCCATAGCCACTCACGGCCTGGAGGAGCTGCCGCGGTTCCCAATACTGGTCCTCTTGGGCGAGCCTGACACTGGCAAGACCCAGGCGATGGAAGCGATCAGGCATTTAGTGAGGGAGCCTCGGCCGCTTTCCACCAAGCCAACATCAGCTACTCTGCGAGACGAGCTAGGCGACAACACGACGGCCTTGATCGAGGAAGCCGATGACGTCGACGAGGAGATCATTCGTAACCGCTACAGCAAGAACACAGCCTTCGCCGATCACAAGGTAGGAGGCGCCATGACTGGGTATAGGGCGAAGCACACGCGGTTCTTCGGTGCGACCATCTTGCACAGAAGGCACGGCTTCAAGGACTTGGCGACCACCAGTCGCAGCATCGTCATCCAGACCAGACGTAGGCCGGGCGAGTACGCGAAAGCCGAAGACCTTGAGAGTGAGCTAGCCGAGCTCGGGGCCAATGCTAGGGAGATATGGGAGAACTGCACCATCGAGCGCGGGGACAGTGGCAGGGCCGAAGACGTGTGGGCGGTGCCAGCCATTGCGGCCAAGAATCTAGGGGACACCGAATGGCTCGAAGCGTCCAGGCGCGAGATCCAGAGGGCCGCAAATGACCTGAAATGGGGGTCTGGCTTTGAACCTGATCAAGCTGTCCTCTTCGCCCTCATAGCGCTAGCAGACAGAGAATTCCAGAAGGCCCCGCAGAATGAAGAGGTGAGGATCCCACTGTCCAATATCCCAAGGTGGCTGGCGGATGAATACAGTTGGCGGACTAACAGCTGGGAGGTAGGTACCATCGTCCGCAGACTTCGCTTCGAGGTCGTGCAGTCCCACGGCCAACAGAAGGTGAAGGTCAACAAAGCCTTCCTGGTCAACAAGGCTCGCGAGCTGGGCATCGAGGACGAGGCTCTCAACAGCCTCGGCGATATCACATTCAGGGGCTTGAAATAGCGGGGCGATTTCGGGGTCGATTTTATTTATATATATATGATTTCGACCCCGATTTCGACCCAATTCGCGAAATCGCCGATTTTGAATACGAGCTAATGACAAAGCGCGGACAAAACGCGGACATCATCGTATGCGAAGCTGCTGAGCCGGCCAGGGGGCATTGCGCGCGGCCTCATCGCTCGCTCGGCCCTGGGCGTTGCGACGGCTTTCTCCCAAGGCGTTGAGGTGAGGAGCGCGGCTAGGGAATGGTCCAGTAGCCCGTCGGGGGGGGCAGCCCGAAGCTCCGCGCGATGTCAGTGAGTCTGCTCTTCCCAAGCTGGGCACACGGCCCCTCTCCGGCGCTGATCTGGTAGAGAAGTCCCTCCGCTCCCTGCTCGACTAGGGTGTAGCCACAACTCCATAGCTGCCACTCGTATTCGTGGTTTCCTATCCACTGGGCAGTCACTTGCTGGGCGCTGTGAGGGATGATGGCGGCCAGAGACTCCAAGCCCTCGTCTGGTTCGGACTTGATGCGGACATCGAACCCAATCTCACCTTCTTCCGTCGGGCAGTAGACCGACCACCACCGATATGAAGGCGGTTGACGCACGCCTGCAACCTCAATCCGCTGGGCTACAGCCGAACACCTCCCTGTCAGCTGATATGAGAGGACCGCTCTTGGGTATAGATACTTGGTCATCACCAGTTGGACAGCCGCGTCAGCGATAATGTCCTGGACTTGCGATTCCAAGGTGTCCAGTTCTGAGTGAAGCTCGTTACTTGAGTCCTGCCACTTCCAGGCGAAGAATGCCGCCGCGAGCACCGCGCCTACGGCGACCGCTCCCCACACGTTCGCGCTCATCAGTGCACCTCGCAAGAATGAGGACGCCTGCTTACGGGCAGGACGCTACACGGGAGCTCAGCTCGCGTCAACCTTTCGCGTGGGCCATAAATGGCCTACCGGAGATACAGCGCTACGGGTTCGGGTGGGTGGCTTCTTGACCTGTGGAGAGACGGATCGAGTATTGCCACCCCACAGCCTTCTACTTGTGCAGCAGGGATACTTGCCTAGCGAAACGCTTCTTGAGCCGGTTCCTCCGGCGAAACATGACATTGTCCATATGTGACGCTGCCCGCCCGGACGGTCGACAGCCTCCAGGCGGGCGCGTTAATGCTAAGGTTCCTAATCATTATACACGGGGGTCAAGGCCTCCGTTAACAGCGACAGCAGACGGATCTGCGGGGAAGTAGTAGAATGCAGGCGATTGAGGCACGTCGTCGATAACGAACGAGAAGAGGGAAAATGATGGCCATTGAGGACGTAATCGCGCAGCAGTCCGTAGCGATGGCCGACCAGATGCTGCACATCGCAGAGTGGGCGCACTCGGAGGAGGAAGTGCGCTATGAGTGCAACAAGCTTATCGACGAGTTCCTCAAGAGGGCGGGCATCAAGGTGCGGGGCCGTCACGAATACCACATCGGGTCAGGGCGGCTCGACTCGAAGTACCAGGGCGTCCTTCTCGAGTACAAGCATCCAAAGGGACCGGAGAAGATAGTCGAAGGGAGAGACGCTCCTGGGAACCGAGCTGTCGTGGCGCAGCTCAAGAAGCGTTTCGTTGACTTCGAGAAGGAAGAGCACTTCCGACCGGAGCGTCTCTTCGGAGTGGGGTGCGACGCGGACACCCTTCTGTTTGTCCGCTATCAAGGTGGCCAGTGGGTCATCGACGAAGCCCAACCCGTGACCCCTCACTCTGTTGAACGCCTCCTGCGGGCGCTGGTTTCCCTAGGCGCCCAGGGCAAGTCATTCACGCCAGAGTGCTTGTCGGATGACTTCGGCTCCGACAGCAAGACAGGCCAGAAAGGGGTTCGTGATCTCTACTGGGTCATTACAAACACCCAGAGCAAGAAGGCGCTGATGTTCTTCAATCAGTGGAAGATTCTCTTCGGTGAAGTCTGCGGCTACGACGTAGAGGGCAAGAGCGCGAAGATTCAGAAGCTCGGTGACCACTACGGCATTCCAGATGCTCGTCCGGCAGAGTTGCTCTTCGCAGTGCACTCGTACTACGCCATCTTCATGAAGTTCCTGGCGGCGGAGATAGCCGGGTCGTTCTCCCCGCTCGGGGTATCCGTGCTCAAGAAATGTGCCGCTGCCCCTACCTCGGCTGCACTGAGGAGGGAAATGGAGAGCCTGGAACAGGGTGGCATCTGGGCGCAGCTTGCCATCACCAACTTCCTAGAGGGAGATCTCTTTTCCTGGTATCTCGATGCCTGGGACGACAGAGTGTCCGGTGCAGTGCGCAGCATAGTGCTGCAACTCTGCGACTACGACCCGACGACGCTCAGCGTCGACCCCGCTGAGAGCCGTGACCTGCTAAAAAAGCTCTACCACGAACTCTTCCCGAGGTCGGTCCGTCACGACCTCGGAGAGTACTACACTCCTGACTGGCTGGCTGAGCACGTCCTGAATGAGGTTGGATACGACGGTGACCCGGACAAGCGGATTCTCGACCCTGGCTGCGGCTCGGGGACATTCCTGGTCATGGTGATAAACCGGATCAAGGCCTGGTTTGAGGAGCACCGACACGAGTGCGGGTACGGCGAGAGCGAACTTGTTCAGAAGATCCTGAAGAACGTCGTTGGATTCGATCTGAACCCTCTCGCTGTTATGGCCTCTCGTACAAACTACCTGATGGCGCTCCGAGACCTGGTGAAGCACGCCGGGTCTATCGAGATACCGGTCTACCTGTGTGACTCGATTATGACCCCTACCGAATTCGCAAGTCGGGACCTGCAGCCGTCGTATCTGACGGACACGGGTAGGATTGTCGGCGGCTCTGCAAAACCAATGGAGCTAAGGACGGCAGTTGGGAAATTCTATGTTCCAGGGGAGATCGCAGCTAGCCAAGAGGCCATCGGCAAGTACGCCGAGGTCATCGAGTTCTGTGTTCGCAACAAGTACAGCACAAAGGAATTCATCTCACGATGTGAGGAGGAAGGGGTTTCCGTAACAGAAGAGGCTCTACACGGCGATGTCTACCGGAGAATGCAGGAGCTGGACGCGCAAAACGAGAACGGCATTTGGGCGCGCATCATCAAGAATGCTTTCGCTCCCTTGTTTACTGCGAGAGTTGACTACGTTGTCGGAAATCCGCCTTGGGTGAACTGGCGGAGCTTGCCCGCTGGCTATCGAGACTCAATAGCGCCTCTGTGGCAGAGGTACAACCTCTTCACGCAGACCGGGCTACAAGCGAGGCTTGGCGGAGGGATGGACGACCTCAGCGTCCTGATGCTATACGTTGCCGCCGACAGATTCCTGAAACACGGGGGCTGCCTTGGCTTCGTAATCACTCAGACACTCTTCAAGTCGGCAGGGGGCGGGCAGGGATTCCGCCGACTGCGAATAGACCACGAGCGGTTTCTTCAGGTCAAGAGGGTCTGCGACTTCACTCGAACTCAGCCGTTCGAAGGAGCCACGAACAGAACCTCAGTGGTAGCTTTGAAAGTATCCGACCACCCAATGCAGTATCCGGCTTCTTACAGGGTCTTCCTACCTCTCGTGAGACGTAGCGACGTCCAGTCGATGGACATGGACGTCGCGTCCGCATTCTTGGCAAGAGACCTGGAGGCAGTCCCTGTGGACACTGACCCTGGTGCGAGCTGGATTACTGTACCTCGCGGTCTGCACTCAGTAGTTGAGAGAATCAGAGGACAATCGCCGTATCGCGCGCGGATCGGTGCGCATTCTGGGGGCGCCGCGGGAGTCTTCTGGGTTGAAGTGCTGGCAGGCTCCGGAGACCGCCTTATCGTTCGGAATCTTCACGATGCGGGGAGGAACAAGTTCCCTATGGTTGAGCGGGCAGTCGAAGCTGACTTCGTTCGGCCGCTAATCCGGGGTCGCGATGTTGATCGGTGGGCCGTCCATTCGAGGCACCACATTCTCATGCCCTATAGAGATGCGAATGGGGGGAAGGCCCTGGCCGAAGAAGAGTTGCGCACGCAGTATCCCATGACCTACGCCTACTTCCACGAATTCAGGAACCGCCTGACTGAGCGTCCCCACTACCGGCAGCACTTCGCGCCGACCGGCCAACCCTACTGGAGCATGTACAACGTTGGCGACTACACGTTCGCTGCCCATCGTATTGTGTGGCGGGAGCAAAGCGCGCAGTTCAAGTGCTGCGTGGTCCCTCAGTCTGAAGGTCGAACCCTGGTGGCGGACGCCAAGTTGATTGTGGTGGAGTGTCCATCAGACGATGCTGCCCATCTGCTGGCGGCATGCCTAAACTCAGCACCCGCCCGTTTCTTCATTCAATCCTACGCGATTGAGGTTCAAGTGAGCACTCACGTGCTCAAGCACGTCAGGGTGCCGGCATACGACGGGTCGCCGCGACACCGGCGTCTGGCGAACCTCTCTCGCAGGTGCCACGAGGCCGCAGGTCGTTGCGACAAAGCACTACTGGCTCGGCTGGAACTTGAGCTCGACAAGGAAGCCGCCGGTCTATGGGGAATAAGCGAGGAGGAGTTGGCAGCCCTCAGAAGTTTCCTTGATGGAGACTATGCAGAGAATGGCGTGACAGGCGATGAATTGGAGGATAGTTGACTCATGCCTGCCGTCCTTGTTGGAAAGGCCGTTGTCAGCAGCAGCCCATTGTTCATGAGTCTCGGCACCGGCCACGTGCTGGAGGTGCGCGGCGACCGCGCCAAGGTTGAGTTCAGGCCATCGGTCTTCTCTAAGCCCCCATATCTGACTGAGTCCAAGATAGTCGATGTCAGCGAACTGAGAGTCGTCAAGTCGCCCGTTGACCTGCTGCAAAACGGGGAGCTCGACGATCCCTGGAAGTTCGACTTGCGCCAACGGGCTGGTCACCTACTCGTCTGCAATCGTGATGGCCAGCTGTCCAATGCTCGCACGGACCTTCTGCCCCACCAGATAACTATTGCCCACCGCGTGGTGACGAGCCCTCGGCGTAGGTTCCTCATTGGGGATGAGGTGGGGCTGGGAAAGACCATCGAGGCGGGAATCATCTTCTACGCCTTGGCCCAGCGAGGCGAAGCCAACCGAATACTCATCATCACTCCGGCTGGACTGACCCTTCAGTGGCAGGAGGAGATGAAGGAGAAGTTCAACCTTGACTTCGTCGTCTACAAGGAAGACGTGTTGGGGCCGCTCACGTTCGACCACAACGACCGTGTGATCGCCTCTATTGATACGCTGAAGCTCGACCGCCCACTGAAGAAAGGGCAGTCGCCCGGCCACAAAACGATGGTCGTGGGGTCTCGCGACTGGGACATTATTGTGTTCGACGAGGCGCACAAGCTGGCAGCGAAGACGTGGTCGCCCCAGAAGACAGAGAGAACGCTCAACTTTCGGCTGGCCGAAGAGTTACAAAAGCGATGCGATGCGCTACTACTTCTGACGGGAACTCCGCACCAGGGCGATGACTCCAAGTTTCAGAATCTTGTGGGGCTTCTGCACGAGCGCGTCACGTTTGACGAGTGGGAGAAGGGTGGACCCGACTCAGTTCCGTTCACGGAACTTGTCCTTCGAAACCGCAAGTCGAGAGTCACCGACGCTGAGGGCAATCCCCTCTTCAAGGGGCTGAATGTCCACCCGGTGCCCATGGAACTAGCCGAGCAAGGCGAGAAGCAGTTCCATCGCAAGCTAGAGGCGTATCTGGTGCAGGGTTACGGCTACGCTGAGCAGGACCCGACGGACACCCGGCACAAAGCAATCGGCTTCGTAATGACGACGTTTCAGAAGCTAGCTGCCAGCAGCACCCGCGCCATTAAGGCGGCGTTGCAGAGGAGGCGCGACAGGCTCTTGAGAAGGGCGGGGGAGGCGGCCGCACAAGACCAGGCGGAGTACGATGCCCGATATCAAGGTGAGGCAGACGTGCGCGATGCCGCGAAAGTGGAAGACCGGTTTGTCCAGTCCGAGGTTGAGATGCTCGAAGAGCTAATCAATTTGGATGTGCCAGAGGACGCCAAGGCGGACGAGCTTCTCAGGGTGATCGAGGCTATGAGCAAAGACAACCCTGACCAGAAGGTTCTCATTTTCACCGAGTACCTAGAGACGCAGGCGTTCATCCGAGAGCTACTGGAGCGGCGGTACGGACAGGGCTGCACGGTACTCATTCATGGGCACGGGATGACGCTTCAGGACAAGAAGCGCAGCCAAGAGGCCTTCCGACAACGCGTGCGCTTTCTCGTCTCCACAGAGGCGGGCGGCGAAGGCATCAACCTTCAGTTCTGCCACATCGAGATCAACTACGACCTACCGTGGAATCCGTTCCGACTGGCCCAGCGTTACGGGCGCCTTTATCGCTACGGCCAGGACATGGTGGTCCAGGCGTACAACTTGCACAACAAAGGGACGATCGAGGAGAAGGTGCGGGACTATCTCACCGCCAAGACTGAGACGGCGGCGGACCGCCTGTCGAAGATAACCGGGGAGCCCGCCGACGAAATCCAAGAAGGGCTGCTGGGGCTCTTTGACGAGATCCTGGACTACGACAAGATCTACCGGGATGCCCTCGCGAAGGGCAGCCTCAAGCCGTCCCAGGAGGCGATAGACGAGGGCACCAAGAAGGCCGAGGAAGCCTATCGAATGGCGTACCACAGCCTGTTTAGCCAGGACATATCGCCCTTCAACCCAGAGCGCTTCCGTCACGAGATAGAAAGCCCTCTGTCTTTGGAGCACGTGCAGCAATTCGTGTCAGAATTCGTCAAACGTCATGGGAGGAACTTCAACCGCTCCTCGAACGGCACGTTTGAATTCCTTCTTCCTGCGGCGCTTCAGAACGTCGGCGGCCTCGAGAGGCGCTACGACAATGTCACCTTCGACCGTTCCGCCGCGATTCGCTACTCGTACCTGGACTTCATGGCGCTTGGCCATCCATTTGTGGACGCCGCAATCCGGTACTGCGGCGATGTTGGGTTTGGCGGCCTCGCAGCGCGGCGTGAAATCTCCCATTCGGGGCTACGTGGCACCACTGGCGCGCACTTCAACTTCGTCGTCAAGAAGACTATCCGCATAGAAGAGGGGGAGCAGATTAGCTTTGAGCTGGTCCCCGTCTTTGTTCAGCCGGACGGCGAACTGAACCGCGAGGCGGCAAATGCAGCGCTCATGGCCTTTTCTGCGGACACAGCGAGAGCAAAGGCGCAAGAATGGACCATGCCCTCATCCTTTGACGTGCATCAGCTCTACGAAGCCGCACGCGCGGAGGTTCTGCGCATGTATGAGGCTGAAGGGCTGTGGGATGAGGATGTGGAATGCCTCAACGGCGCCTTGACGGTCTTCTCGTGAATCCATGGCGAGGAGACAGCTTTGCGCTGGAGACCGAAGCGGCGGCAGGCCAATCGCACGGTCGAAGACCGATTACATTTTCTCCGGGTTCTGTTCCTCGAACAGCTTCGCGTATTGCCTAGGCCAAGTGGAAGGCGGCGAGTGGCACATGCCGTCCGCACGGGCGAAGGCACAAATCTCCGGCATGGAGTTCTTGCGGCAAATGTCCGGATTCGTATGGCGGCATCCGCGCGTGACCTCGGCCGTGTCACCCGATTGAAGCGGAGCATGAAACCGGTCTTTCTGGCGGAGGGGGTGCCACACGGGTGGTTTCATTGGGCGTCTCATCGCGATTGACTGCCTGGATACGGCCAAACAGCCTTGGCCGTACCGAACAACGCCCGGCCCCGCTCGTCAATGGCCGCTTCGTCCCACCCCTTGCCATCGTCAACGCGTTTCCTGAAGTAGGCGTTCAGCGCGAGCAAGCTGTAGCCCTCGATCTGTGAGACCTTCTCTTCAAACGGGTGGTTGCGTAGCGCGGAGTTGAGGTTGCCAGTGAGCAATGTTAGGTTCCCTATGGTGTGGAGCATCCTATCGCGCGTGTCAGACTCAGGGTTCGCTACCTGAAGTCGTTCCTCTCGCGTTGCGCCCCGCTGCCCGTTGGGTAGTGGCCAGTGCTTGATCCAGTCCCGCGGAAGCACGTGCTCAACAGTGAGGCCGGTCTTTACCGTCACTTCCTCGTGCTTGGCAGTCCTCAAGTGGAGTTCCATTAGCCGGAGGACGTACTCCAATCTGCCGTTTGACTTCAGTCGAGGATATATCGGGTCGTTGAGCCAGGATTGCAGTAGCCTTGCGTCGTCGGGCCAAAGCGAAGAGTCAGCATCCTCGCTCAGCATGATTTGCCGCAAGCTATCTTGGCAGATGGTGAAGCCGTCCCCGCTCAGCTTCGCAATCCAACTCACGAAGAGCCGGTTAAACCCTTGACTCGTCAGCCCGCAGAGCTGTCGCCGGACGATGTATGATTCCAGGTCTTCCAGAATGGATTGCAGCTCGGCGTCTGTCAGATTGCCGTCAGCGAGTAGCGCTAAGACTAATGGGAAGACGGTCTTTACATCGAAAATCTGGAGCGTCTGGGAAAAGCGTCCGATGGCGGTTTCCTCGGAAGGGCGGAGAAGATTGTCCAAATGTATCGAGTAGCGGTGGATCTCTTGTAGTTCGTCGCGTACGGAGGGGTAACGCGCGACCTCTTCCGACCATGCCTTGTACTCGTGATACAGCCGCCCGACATTCACCTCGTCGCGGGTCTTCAGTTGAAGTAGGTTGAAAAAGAAGAGGTCCACTCTCGGACGGGTCAACCGCCCTTGCCTCTCCTGCTTCTTCCAGAACTCAGAATCGAACTGCTTCCAGTAGCCCTCGTACAGACTCTCGACATTCTCCCTGGCTCGGCTCGCTCGCCAGAAGAGATAGTTGCGAAGCAAGTCCGACGGCAAGAGGGGTTCTCCTCGGGCGTTCAGTGTCTCGAAGATAACCTGAGGGTCGTCCTGCCCCTCCAGCTCGATTGAGACGATCTGTAGGTCATGTTGGAAGACCTCAAATAGGGCCTTCACCCGTTCGTAAGTGTCGGGCTGCTTGAGCAACCGTTCTGACACGGTCTCAGCCGCCATCAACTCGTCCAGCTTCTCCGAGAAGAACGCGTACGCCCGTATCAGGAGGGGTACGCCGTCTCGGCTGGCCTTCTTCAGCGCTGCGTACTGTGCGGCGATATGCTCGCCATCTCCAGTGTCAATAATCAACTGGAAATGCGGCTGATCGAACCAGGAAGGCCAGACTTTGTACGTCTCGACGACAGGGTTGCTCATGATACCGTCGTTGACGGTGTAATGCTTGAGCTCTGAAAGGTAGTCGTGTACCCCATGCTTCTTGGCAGTATCTCTCAGAGCAGCGAGTAAAATCTGACTGGTCATGAGCCGTTGCTGTCCGTCTATTATCGTCTGCGCTGGGACTTCATTCCCAAACGTACGGTGCAAATCTAGGACAATCGCTCCTAAGAAGTGCTCCGCTGGAGGTTTTGATTCTAACTCCAACTTCTCTTCCGGATCCGCATGCTCTCGCTTCTCGTTCCAGCGCAGTCGCTCAACGACTTTGCGGTCGATGTCTTCCCATAGAGGCCTCCACTGCCTCTCCAGAGACCAGGCATACTGCCTCTGAAACAGCGGCACGATGTACCGGCGCTTGTTCTCGAACAAGGCGAGGACGGTCTGCACGTAGCTCTTCATGTGCCCTCCCCTGAAGTCAGAATTGGATGGTTCATACCAGCCGCCAGCGCAGGGCAAAAGCGGTTGGTGGGCTTGCTTGTGAGTCGGGTCCCCCTGGGACTGGATTATAGTGCATCAGGTACGGCCTCGCCACCGCCGTGAAAAGCTCGCCAGAATAGCGGGCCGGCGGCCTCCCTCAGGCCGCTGTTATGGGCAACAGTAAATTGGGGGTGAATTGCGCACAGGGCGAGCGCAGCTCGTTCATCTCGACCCTTGCGCAAGAGGGGCGAACCCTCCAGCCTTTCCCGCAGCCTACTTCTGCGCCTTGTACTGGTCGATGCTTTCCTCTGCCCAGCGAACGATGTGCTTTGCGGCCACTTGCCACGCGGGCCGCTGCGGTCCTAACTTCAGCTCGTCCCTCGCCCCTTCAACCATGTTGAACAGGCCCTCCTCGCCCAGCTTGCTGAATACGAGGGGCACAAAGAGCCGGAAATCACTAGTTATCGGCGAGACAAAGCTCTCGGGACAGCCCTGCCGCCGCAGCGAGGTCTGGAATTCCTCCTGATCGAACACGTTTGGTCGCCGGGCCATGCGAATCCCTCCATGAGAATGAGTCTCGACCAGAATTGGGGTGGCGCAGATCCCCCAGTTGTCCACCTGATGCGACCTCGGACTCGCCGGAACGATTGCCCAAGGGCATGCGCTACCCTCTGGCCTGGTTCGGCCATCATCATACGCCTACCCATCGAATTCTCCAAGACGAAAGATTTCCGAGAGCCAGACTAAGAGAGCAGTCGAATCATAAAAAGGCCGCATGGGGGCGCTTCAGAGCCCAAAGGCCGCTCCCGCAAGCGCGGGATCAGGTGGCGGGTCCGGGCCTGCTAGCCATCGTCTTTGACAGCAACGCTGACAGCAACCCAGGCGGATGACAGCAACCGGGGGCGGACAAGATGGGCCGGTCTAGGCTGCTTTCTGATTCAGAGGCGGACGACTACGTACGCTGCTGGACTGGCTGAGGCGAATTCCTAAACCGCGGGTCGCGGGTTCGAGTCCCGCCAGGGGCCCTACATTCCAGATTCGAAATCGGCCCCTGAGCGGGCCGTTTCTGTTTGTCGGCCCGAGCATTTGCT
>Ga0114930_10003217_pt1 | contig 14407 bp, 9 predicted proteins | sample AnhtaG_FD_87300 | JGI IMG/M metagenome (GOLD analysis project Ga0114930, IMG submission 87300) | Deep subsurface microbial communities from Anholt, Denmark to uncover new lineages of life (NeLLi) - Anholt_01485 metaG | ecosystem: Environmental > Aquatic > Marine > Oceanic > Sediment | place... | reverse complement strand
CTGATTCCGGTCGTGATCCTGCTGTACTTGCTGAAACTGCGGCGGACGCAGGTGATCATATCGAGCACGCTGCTGTGGCGCAGAAGCCTGCAAGACCTCACGGCCAATGCGCCGTTCCAGCGGCTCCGCCGCAACCTGCTTCTGCTGCTCCAGATCATCGTGCTGCTGCTCCTGGTGGCGGCCTTGGCCAGGCCCTTCATCCGGGCCGACGCGGCCGGGGGCGACGACATCTGCCTGCTGTTTGATCGATCCGCCAGCATGCAGACGCTCGAGGACGGCCGCTCCCGCCTTGACCTCGCCAAGGAAAAGGCCATCCAGATCGTCGACGACATGGCGGGCAGCGACAGGATGATGATCGTCACGTTCGAGCGCGGCTCGGACGTCCTGTGCGAACTCACGGACGACCGCCGGCGCCTGCGCGCCGCCATCCGCGCGATCACGGCGAGCGACACGCCGACGCGCGTCCGCGACTCGGTGCTCGTGGCCAGCTCGCTGCAGGCCAGCACGCCCGACTTACGCATCGTTATCCTGAGCGACGGCAAGATCGCCGACCTCGAGGACGTCGGCGCGCGCGCCTTTGACGTCAGCTTCCTCCAGGTCGGCGAGACCTCGAACAACGCCGGTATCGTGGCGTTCAGCGTGCGCGATCCCCTCGAGGGCGTCGGCCAGCGACAATGCCTGGTGTTGGTCTCGAACGACCGCCCGGAGCCGCTCGAGACCACGCTCACGCTCTACCTCGAGGACGAGACCATCGCCGTCGAGGAGGTTGCCGTAGCCGCCAAGGACATCGCGGAGGTCGTGTTCGCGCTGCCGAACCTCGAGACGGGCGTCCTGCGCGCCGAACTCGACCATGAGGACGCGCTGGCCGTGGACAACACGGCCTGGCTGGTGCTGCGCCCGGCGACCGCGGTCAAGGTGCTGCTGGTCGCGAAGGGCGACTCGACGGCCGCCTACTTCCTCAAGCGCGTCCTGTCGCTCAACCCGCGGGTCGAGGCCGGCGTCATGGAGCCCGAGAACTACACCGACGGCGGCGACTACGACCTAGTCATTTTCGACGGGTTTGCGCCGGACGAACTGCCCGACGGCGCGTCCGTGTTCTTCAACGCCGTTCCGCCGGTGGAAGGGTTGGGCGAGGATGGCGTGATCGAGAACCCGCCCGTGATCGCCACGGATCCCGACCACCCGGTGATGCGGTTTCTGAATCCACAGAACGTCGATATCGCCAAGGCGCGCCGGCTCGTGTTGCCGGAGGGCGCCAGGCCCCTGGTCTCGACGCAAGGCGGGGAACTGGTGGCCGACGTGTCCCGCGGCGGGCGGCAGGTGCTCGTCGTGGCCTTCGACTTGGCCGACACGAACTGGCCGTTGCGCCTGTCATTCCCGCTGTTCATGCAGAACCTCGTGGCGTGGGTTCCGACGGCCTCGCTCGCCGAGCAGACCTACGTGGCGACCGGCGAGCCGATCACCATCGTGCCCACGCCCGACGCAACCGCCGCGACCGTCACCTTGCCTGGCGGCGCCACCGAGACCGTCGCCCTCGACCCGACCAGGCCCACGTACTTCGGCAACACGGCGAGGTCCGGCCTCTACACGGTCCAGCACGGCGAGCACGTCGAGCGGCACGCGGCCAACCTGCTCGACTTCAATGAATCCGCGGTCACGCCCGCGGCCGCGCTCAACATCGGACGCAGCGAGGTGGCGGCCGAACGTGACCGTATCCGACAGAACCGCGAGTTGTGGCGCTGGCTCGTGCTCGCGGCGCTGGGCGTCCTGGCCGCTGAATGGTGGGTCTATAGTCGGAGGGCATGGCTATGAGGACGGCGCCGATCCGCCGTGGACGAGTCCCGTGGTTGTTGCTGTGGGCTTGCGCCGCTGCGGCACCGCTGGCGGGGACTGCGCCGGCCCAGACCGACGCGGAAAAGGAACTCGAGGACCTTCGGGAGCAGTTGCGCGGCGAGGACGAGGAAGACGGCGAGATCCTGGTCAACATGTTCGTGAATTACGGCTTCGCCTACCGGCAAGGGACCTGGGTCCCGGTCGACGTTTTCATCCGTAACGACCAGGAGGACGTGAAAGGCTGGGTCGAATTGCGCACCTATGCCGACGACGATCTCGAGAGCCCCATCTACCGTCTCCCGGCCGAGAGCCCCAAGGGCAGCCGCAAGCGCTTCCAGTTATGCTGCTACCTCGAGCGCACGACGCGCCTCGAGGTCCGCCTCTACGACGGCAACCAGGAAGTCATCGACTTCCCGCCGTGGCTCGAGGTCATGCCCATCGAGGGCGACGACCTGATGGGGCTGGCCCTCGACGATGAAGCCACGGGCTTCGGGTTCCTAGCCGACGTGGTCAATCTCGACTCGAGGGGCGACCGCCGGTTTCACCGCGAGACGCTGCCCGTCGAGCAGCTCGCGCGCCTGGCCCGCTTCCCCCAGTGCTACGCGCCCTTCGACGTGATCATCCTGGGCGACACGTCCCCCAAGCGCATCGGCCAGCGGCATCGCGAGTTGCTGTACGACTTCGTGCGCGGCGGGGGCGCCCTCGTGGTCTGCACCGGCGAACACGCCGACCAGTACCACGGCACGTGGGTCGAGGACCTGCTCGGCGTCACCATCGGGGCCGAGGAGATCATCAACGAAGCGGATCTCGCCAAGGCGGCTTTCCCCCTCAGCGAGCGATTCGGCGCCAAGGGCTTCCGGGACTGTGTCGTCGCCAGCCTGACGCCCGCGGCCCCCGACGTGAAGCGGTGCGGCATCAAACGCACCATCGCCACGCGGCGCCCGCTGGGCAGCGGCTTTGCCTATGCCGTCGCGGTGGACGCGGACAGCCACGCCCTCCAGGCCTGCTACGGCTACAAGAAGCTGTGGAACGAGATCATCACCCACCGGGACAAATCCGTGCGCCTCAATACCAACGCCGCCGCCCAGTTCGCCGCCAACACGCTGCCGCGCATCAGCGGCATCGTCATCCACTCGAAGGCCTCTGTGATGGCGTACCTTGCCATCTACTTCGGCGTGGCCGTCATGGCCAACTGGCTGTTCTTCAGTTGGCTCAAACGCCGCGAGTGGGCCTGGGTCGCCCTGGTCGTGTTCGCCATCGGATTCACGGCCTACGCCGTGGCCTACGGAACGACCGGCCGCGCGGGCTCGAGCGAGCTGCACCGCATCGAACTCCTGCGGGTCCCCAAAGGCGGCGGCATGGGACGGCTCGAATCGGCCGTCGGCATTCTTACCGCGCGCAGCGCCACCTACGCCATAGACCTCGAACGCCAATTCGCCCTCGTGAGAGACCTGGACGCCCCCGAGCTGGTCGTCCGCGGCGGCAGGCCCGGCCGGGTCATCCGCGGCGGCGCCCGTCCCTTCCACTTCGTCCAGGCGTCCCCGGCCCAAGTCGACCGCTTCCGCGTCGGCGCCAGCGCCATGCGCCTCATCCAGGTCGAAACGGACCTGGCCGTGCCCGGAGGGGTCTCCGGCACGGTCGCGCTGCAGGACGACGGGACGCTCGAGGTGGACCTGGTGAACCGCACGGGCCACGCCCTCGACAACCCCTTCCTGTACATGAACGGGCAGATGCTACCGCTGGATAGGCGCGGCGACCATTACGTCGTGCAGACCGCGGGTCACGCGTTGGGGGACGTGACGGATGTGAGGACGCACTCCATCAACACCAATAGCTACAACATGGGCCGGCGCGGCGGTTCGGCCGCCTCGATCGAGCAGTTCCGCAACCGGACCCTCGCCGTGTTCCGGGGGGACTATGCCGCCTACTTGTTCTCGACCGAGTTCTATTCGCCCTACCAGGACCAACTCCGCCTCGACCCCAATCCGGGCCCCTTTCTCTGCGGCTGGGTCACCGAGCCCGGCCTGGCCGGCGTCACGCCCAGCCGGCCGGTCAACGAGACCATCGTCGAGACACTGCTCGTGGCCGACGTGGACCTCGAACAGACCTCCGACACGGCCCGCACCTGGCGCGCCCTCCAAGTCTGGCCCGATACGGAAGAGTGCTCTACGCAATGGACCGGGGCCGATCGCGGCGCCCGGCGCCGAGCCTTCGTATTCCTCGACACGGGCGAACTCAAGGTCTACATCGGATTCTCGCAGGACGACCTCGACCGGGATCCGCGCGAGTTGGTCATCGATCTGTACGCGTATGCCCAGCGCGGCGGCGACTTCGTGTTCCTGCCGCAGGGCGTCGCCGAGGATTGGCCCGACCGGCACCGCGAAGAAGCTCGCGACCCCCGCGGACAAATGCGACGCACCGTCTACCGGCTCAAGGCATGGAAGAAGCACCTGCGCGATTGGAACAACCTGGACGATGAGCGGCTGGCGGGGTACCGCGCCATGACTGCGGAGAACCGCCGGGGCGTCGACCGCCGGCTCGGTTCCGGCGTCCGCATGATCCAATATGGCGACCGGCCGGCCGGGACGTATGAGCCGCCCGCCAAGGTATTGGTCGGGACGATCAAACGCAAGGGCGTGACGGCGACGACGCCACGCGCCCGGCAATGGGCGCGTTCCGGACAGACGGTCCACGTCGTCGAGGCGGCGCTCGAGGCGCGGGTGCATTGCATGGTGGAACGCAGTTCGAGTGGAGGCACGACAGCATGGCACTGATCGAGACCAAGAACCTTACGAAGCGATACAACAACCTGCTCGCGGTCAAGGACCTCAGCCTGCGTATCGAGGAACGCGACATCTTCGGGTTCATTGGCCCGAACGGCGCCGGCAAGACCACCACCATACGCATCCTCGCCACCTTGCTCGAGCCCACCTCGGGCGCCGCCTACATCGACGGCGTCAACGTCGTCACCCATCCATACGAGGTCAAGAAGATCGTCGGCTTCATGCCCGACGCCTTCGGGGTCTACGACGGCATGCGGCTGCGCGAGTACCTCGATTTTTTCGGCGCCGCCTACAAGATCCCCCTGAGGAAGCGGCGGGCCATCATCGACGACGTACTCGAGCTCACCGACCTCACGACCAAAGCCGACGACTTCGTCAGCTCGTTCTCGCGCGGCATGAAGCAGCGCTGTTGCCTTGCCAAGACACTCATCCACGACCCCAAAGTGCTGCTGCTCGATGAGCCCGCCAGCGGACTCGACCCCCGCGCCCGCATCGAGTTCCGGGAGCTCGTGAAAACCCTGCGCGATATGGGCAAGACCATCCTCATCTCCTCGCACATCCTCACCGAGATGGGCGACATGTGCAACAAGATCGGCATCATCGAGCGCGGACAACTCGTGTCCGCGGGCGACTTCCGCGAGATCCTCAAGCAACTGCGCCAAACCCGCGAGATTCGCCTCCTGGTCGTGGACGGCGCGGACGCCGCCGCCCGGGTTCTCGAGGAAACCCCGGGCGTCGAGCACATCGACCGCTCCGGCAACGAGTTTCAATTCGAGGCCAACCTCGGCCACACCGAACTGGCCGGGCTCCACGAGAAGCTGTTCAAGGCCGGCGTGCGCGTCCTCTTCTTCCAGGAAGAAGAAGGCACACTCGAGGACGTCTTCCTCCAAGTCACCAAGGGAGGCATTTGATTTTGGATTTTGGATTTTGGATTTTGGATTGGGGTCCGGACGCGGCGGGCGGGCGCGCATGCCGCGCACGGGGGCGCGGATGAGGCTTGCCTTGCCCATAGGTCTGGCGCCGCCCATCGCCGCGTTGATCAAGCGCGAGTTCGTCTCGACGTTGCGCGGGCTGCGCTCGTTCGTCCTGATGGCGCTGTTCGTGCTCGTGTGCATCGTGGTCGTCGTCTGGCTGTGGCCGGACGAAGAACGCCTGTTCGTACAGGCCGCCGAGCTCTCGCGCGAGCTCATGATGCAGATCGCCTTCCTCCTGCTCGGGGCCTGCGCGTTGTTCGTGCCCGCCCTCGGCGCCACCTCGATCGTCGTGGAACGCGAGCAGCAAACCTTCGACTTCCTCCGGACCACCCTCATCCGTCCCTCGGGCATCATCGTGGCCAAACTACTCAACACCGTCGGCTTCTTCCTCGTCTTGTTCGTGGCCGTGACACCCGTCCTCAGCGCCGTCTTCTTCCTGTTCGGCCTCGACTGGTTCGAGTTCGTCCAGGCCCTCGGTATTCTCCTGGCCACGGCCTTCTCCTGCGCCATGGCCGGCATCCTGGCCTCGGCCTGGTTCCGCAAGCCCCTGATCGCCATCGGCGGCGCCTACATCGGCGTCCTCATCGCCATGCTCGGCAGCTTCATCCTCCGGATTCCAGTCATCATGCTGACCCTGTTCGGCCTATTCCGGCTGTCGCGCCTGCGCAACATCCCCCTGGCATGGTCGCCCGTCGGCGCCCTCCTTGCCCTGTTCGACCAGAGCCTGCTGCCCGAGCAGTTCGTCCTCGTCCTTATGTACCAGGCCATGTTCTGCGGCATCTGCTTCGCGCTCACGCTCAACGCGCTCGGGCGCGAACCCGCCCCGCCCATGCTCGAACGCATGAAGCCCATCGACGACCCCCGTATCCTCCACATGAGGCGCCACACCTGGCCCTACTACCTCATCGACCCGCTGGCCCGGAAGAAACCCATCGAGGACGGCCGCAACCCCATGCTCGTGCGCGAGCTGCGATGGGGCGTCGCCAACCGCGGCACCCTCCTACTGCGCACCTTCTTCGTCGGGTTCATCATCTGGTTTTTCACCTCCATCCCCGCCGCGCTCGACACGCATGTCGAGGCGGTGGTGTATTGGTTCGTGTTCCAGATGGTCGTCACCGCGGCCCTGGCCCCCGCCTTCCTGGCCAACACCCTCACCAAAGAGTACGAGGTCGGCAACATCGACATGCTCCGCATGACCCTCATCACGTCCCGCCAGGTCATCCTCGGCAAGGTCATCGCGGGCGGCATGGTCGTGCTCCCCTTTGTCCTGGCCGCGATCGCCGCGTCCCTCTCGCTCGTCATCATGCATCACTACGAATGGGAGTTGCTCCTGAGCGGCTACGCCTCGCTGGCCGTGTGCGCCGTGCTCAGCGTCGCCCTCGGGCTCTTCGCGTCCCTGCTCACCACGCGCTCGAGCACCGCACTCGTCCTGGCCTACTTGCTCGCCGTGGCCGTGTTCGCCGGCTCCTTCGTCGTGCGCTACCTCTTCGATCTCGAGATTGCCTTCCGCCCCCCGGACAACGCCCTGCACGCGCTGTGCCGCTGTCTCGATTCCCCCATCATCGCCTTCGCCGTAAACGCACGGACCGACGTCAACGGCTCGCTGTCCGTCTCGTGGCTCGGGAACGTTTTTCTCTACGGCGCGGGCTGCGTCGCCCTCATCGCCTACTCGATACGCCGCTTCGAGCGATTGCGCCGGCGCGATGCGTGAAAGGCCGTCACGTATTCGGAATTCTATGGAGTGCGGCGTTCTTGAAAGCGCTAACCCTAGAAACGGCAGTCTGGGCATTCGATAGCATCGTAAGCCATGGACAGTGTGGACCTTATGGACAGTGTGGACAACACCTTTTGGGTGAGTCTTCCTGGTGTCCATTTCGTCCATAACGTCCACCTCGTCCAGAGGTTAGAGTGGTGCCACGACCTCAAGTGCCGTTCTTAGGCTAACAAGCGGGAGAACCCGGCCCTTGGTTCCGTCGTTCCCATCGGTCGCCCTGGTCAGGCGGGAGTTGCTCGTCAACCTCCGGCGGACCCGCTCCTTCGTGTGCCTGGCCCTGTTCGTGGCCGCGTGCGCGCTGGTCCCGGCCCTGGGCTGGCCGTCCGGAGAGACGACGCTGCAAACGGCCGCGGTGCTCTCGAGCCTGGTGTTCAGCGTCCTGGTCACGGTGGCTGTGGGGGCCGCCATCGTGCTGTTGCCGGGGCTGGCCGCCGCAAGCCTCGCGGCCGAGCACGAGCAGAACACCTATGACCTCCTCCAACTGACCCTCATCCGCTCCACGGGCATCGTGCTGGCCAAGCTCGTCAACGTGCTCGGGTTCTACTTGCTTCTGTGCGTGGCCGCGCTGCCCGTGCTGGGGTTGGTCCTGTTTCTCGTCGGCATCGACTGGGTCCAAGTCGCCCGCGCCGTGGCGACCGTCTTCTTCAACGCCTTGGCCTGCGCGGCCATCGGCATCCTCTACGGCAGCCTGTTCCGCCGGACGGCCCACGCGGTTGTCTACGCCTACTTGGGCGTCATCCTGTTCTACGTGCTCGGCATCGTCGGCGTCCTGTCGGTGGGCCGCACCTTCAACGTGTTCGCCGCCCGCATCGCCCTCTATGGGCTGGGTTGGATCTACTTCGCCGTCGTCACGCTTGTCTGCCTCGTGCAGGCCGCCCGCTATCTGCCCCGCCACAAGCGGACCCCGCCGTCGCTGACCCCCGGAAAGCCCATCGACGACCCGGCCGTGCTCGAGGCCCGCCGCAAACAGTTCCCCTTCTACCTCATCGATCCCCTGCGGCGAAAACCCGGCATCGGCGACCGTTCTAACCCCATGCTCATCAAGGAGCTCCGGTGGGGGCTCATCACGCGCGCCAATGTGGCCATCCGCGTGTTCTACACGGCCCTGGTGATTGGCGCGGCCGTCAATATCACCGTCGCCTGGCCCGGCCTCTTCCTCAGCATGCGTCACTACGAGGAAGGCATAGGGACCCTCATATTGGCCCAATGCTGCCTGGCGGCCCTGGCCGTCCCGCTGCTCATGGCCAACGTCTTCATCAAAGAGCGCGAAAGCGGCAACATGGACATGCTGCGCATGACGCTGCTCACGCCCCGCCAGATCGTATTGGGCAAGCTGGCCGCCGGGCTCGCCGCGCTGGCCCCGCTCCTGCTCCCCCTGACCCTCGCCGGCGTCCCCCTCATGGTGATCACCACGGGCTTCGGACGGAGCCTTGGCGTTCTCCTGGCCGGCTACCCCACCCTATACGTGTCCACGTGGACGACCGCCTGCCTCGCCCTATACGTGTCCGTGTGGGCCAAGCGCACCACCGTGGCCCTGGTCGTCACCTACCTCATTGCCGCGGCGGTCTTGTCCGGCCTCCCCGGCCTGGCGATCCTGGCCATCATGGGCGATGCAGGCTTTGTCAGCACGCCCCCGCTCCGCGGCCCACTTGCGCTCTCCTCGCCGTGGTGGGCCTACCGCATCTTCACCGACCCGACGCCTTGGGACACGTACTGCCTGCAGCGTTGGCTCCTGAGTCTCGCTGTCCACACACTCCTCGGGTGGGTGCTGGTCGCACTCAGCGTGAGTCGCTTCCGCGTCAAGCACCTGCGTGACGCATAGCGCTCGGCGCCCCAAGCACGATGACCGATCCCCGCGTCGTAATCGTGCTACTCAGAAAACCGTCTGTTCCCGTCTGGGAGGGCGAGGCTCCGTCCGAGCCGGGACGTACGCCAACGCGCGGCTCGGACGGAGCCTCGCCCTCCCGGACACACCCACAGACCTATGCAACGGATTTGGAACTCACGACACTAGAATTCCGCGTCGAAGGCGAGCCCGGCCTCGCGGTAGCCGTCGCGCATTCCGCGGAACTTCTCGGCGATGCCGATCACGTCGGCGCCGGCCGCGAGGAACCGGGCGCCTTTGGCGATCATCTCGGGCGCCTTGTCCGGGCCGCACGGGAGCCCCCAGGCGCGGCGGTGCTTCCGGCACAGCGCCGCGAGCTTGTCGATGGCCTCCTGGACGCGGGGATGTTCAAACTGCCCCGGGACCCCATAGCTGTGGGACAGGTCGCCGGGGCCCAGGAAGAAGACGTCGATCCCGTCCGTGGCCACGATGTCCTCCATGCAGTCCACCGCCTCCTTGTCCTCGATCTGGACGATGACGAAGCGCTGCTGGTTGGCAAAGGCGAGGTACTCCTCGGGCGGGCGCAGGCAGAACGGCCCGTCCGAGTTGCCGCCGTCCCAGGGCCGCAGGCCCACGGGCTGGAAGCGCGTCGTGCGGACCACGTCGGCCGCCTCCTGGCCCGACATGCAGTGGGGCACCATGATGCCGGTCGCGTCCATCTCGAGCGGCCGGATGAAGTCGGAATAGCAGCCCTTCTGAACCCGCACCAGGCTGTCCATGCCCATCATCTTGGCCGTCCGGATCTGGTTGTGGACCGTTTCGATGGTGATGGGGCCGTGTTCCATGCACAGCCACACGCAGTGCACGCCGAAGTGCCCCATGATCTCGATGGCATTCGGGTCCGTCAGGTTCGACTTCGCGCACCACACCGGCTCATCGTTCCGCAGCTTCTTCAGCACCACGCTCTCGTACATCGACTGTCCTTTCACTCCCTGCCCCTCAACCAGAGGCGCCCATCCAACGTCACTTCGCCGTGTAGCCGCCGTCCACCGGCAGGTTCGTCCCCGTAACGTAGACTGACGCGTCGCTCGCGAGGAACACCACGGCGCCCATGAGGTCCGTATCGTTCGCCAGACGCCCGAGGAAGGTCCGGTCGCTGTAGCGCCGCACGAAAGGCCCGGGATGCTGGGCCGTGCTATAACCGCCGGGGGACAGGCAATTGCACCGCACCCCCTTGCCGCCGTAGTAGCTGGCGATGAAGCGGGTGAAGTTGATGATGCCGCCCTTGTGGAAGAAGTAATCCGGCGCCCACGCGCCCATGGTCGTGCCCACGTAGATCGTCGGGTCCGGGCCGATCATGCCCTGGATCGAGCCGATGTTGATGATGGACCCCGAGCCCTGCTCCGCCATGACGTCCCCAAAGGCCCGCGTGATCAACCACAAACCCGTGGCGTTGACCTGCATGCTGTGCGCGAACGTCGACGCGTCGCTCTGGTAGCCCTGTTTCATGGGGCGCGCCACCGAGTTGTTCACGAGCACGTCGAGCCGCCCGCTGCGCTCGATGATCGCGTCGCGCAACGCGAGGATCGACGCCTCGTCCCCCTGGTCGTACGCGAGCGCGGTCACGTCGAGTCCCTCGTCGCGCAACGCGGCGGCCTCGGCTTCGAGGGCCTCGAGGTTGCGCGACGCGACGTAGGTCTGCGCCCCGGCCTCGGCCACGCCACGCAGGATCTGGCGGCCGTAGAGCCCCGCGCCGCCCGTCACCAACCCTACCTTGCCCTGCAACGAGAACGAATCCAATACACCCATAGTCCTGTTCTCCGCACCGCCCAGCCCATTCCGAGATCGTGCCGGCAAGGATGGCACAAGCACAGCCCCCACGGCAATCCTGCCGTCATCCGCATCGAGCGCCCGTCGGAGTCGGTAGTCACGTCCGCGCCACCTTGGCGCCGGCGCTGTTTTCGCGATCGCATAGCGTGTTTGCGTGGGGAGATCCTGACACGCGCGACAACGCGCAATATGCGCGCCCTGGGGGCCGCAGTAGCGCCCTCGGGCACAAGCGTGCCGTCCCCGGGATTGACCGGAATCGAGCGGACTACGTATGCTGTGCCCAGAGCCCCGGCCATCTGACGCCGCAAGAGGGTCAAAGCAATGGATCGCTCGGTCGTCCTTATTCATGCGCCGGTTGATATGGACAGCACGATGAAGGTTCCTGCGCCGCTGGGGTTGCTGTACCTTGGCGCCGTGCTGAGAGGGCGCGGTATCCCTGTTTGCCTTTTTGACTTTCACTACGAAGGGACCTCGTGGGCGGCCATTGAGGCGACTGCTGGCGCCAGTGAGCGCTGTCTGGTCGGCTTTTCATGCAGCACGAACAACGTCTATCGGGTGCTCCACTTGAGCGTTGGTTGTTGGCCGGTTTCGCCCATGTGACGGTGGTGCTGGGCGGGCCGCACGTGACGCACCTATGGGAACCCTATCTCACGGCGCGACGTCTCGTCGTCCGAGGCGAAGGCGAACACCCGATGCTGCTCTTGGCGCAGCATGTGCTCGAAGGGGAGGGGAGTCTTCAGGACATTCCGGGGCTTGCCTATTGCGTTGGCGGCGAAGTGCGCGCCAATCCGATCTCGCTGGGACCCTTTGACGACGTTGACGCGATCCCCTTCCCGGACTACTCACTGCTGCCGTCCAAGGAGTTCTACCTTCCCGCGATAGCCACGACACGGGGGTGCAGCTACGGGTGCTTCTTCTGCAGCGAAGGGCATCGTCCGTACCGCGCGCGGAGTGCCGAGAACGTCGAGCGAGAGCTGTACGCACTCAAGGAGCAGTACGATGGCAGGGTGCGGTACCTGGCGTTCAATGATGATACCTTCACGGCGGCGCCGGGGCGCGTCAACGAGATGTGTGACGTGCTGGACCGGGTCTTTCCCGACAAGTCCCGTTTCGGCTTCTGTTGCGAGGCCCGGGCGGACGTTCTGGCCGACCATCCCGAACTGATCGTGCGGCTCAAAGAGGCCGGACTGGTCGCGATGCAGATCGGGATCGAGTCGGGCAACCAGGGCCTGCTGGACGCCATGAACAAGCGGGTTCGGGTGGATCAAATCGAGGCGGTTGTTGCGCACTGCAATGACGCCGAGGTCCCCTACATAGCCGGCAACTTCATCTGCGGACTGCCTGACCAAACAAGGGAGGACGTGGAGGACGAGATCGCGTTCGCCAAGCGTTTGGCCGACCTTGCCCCTGAACGCATTGAACTGACCATGAAGGCGCTGATGCCTTATCCAGGAACGGAATACCGGCGCAACGCGTCCAAGTGGGGTCTCTCGATCCTTGACGGGGATTTCGTCACCGGGCGGACCGCGCGGGCGTCGTTCGTGGAAACGGCGGACCTGTCCAAGGAACAGATCGAGGAATCATGTCAACGATTCATGGTGGAAGTGGGCGATTACATCATGAAGCAGGCGGCGCCTCGTCTTTCTCCCCGAAAAACCAAGGAGCTTCTGATCCTTGCCGCTGAGACGTCTCAACGCACGTTTGTCATCAACCGGCTGTGCTATTTCCTGCATGTGGCGCGCCTCTTGCTCCTCAGGCGACGGGAAGACCATCGATTCCTGCTCGAGATCGCTGAGCATCTGGCGCCGAAGTGCGCTCCCGTAGCCGTGGCCGAGAACGCCGTCGCCCCATCCAAGGAAGGGGTCACCGTGAACCGGGGCTCGCCACTGGAGTTCGATCTCACCATGGAACAGATGACGTACTACCAGTATTTCGTCGGCAAACTGTCCTTTGAGGAGATCGCACGACGCACGGCCAGCGAGAAAGGCGTTGCTGAGGAGCAGACGTTCAAAGAATGCATGGACGTGTATATGGAATGCGAGGATTGCCTGGCCGCGATCGTTCTCATCTGATGTGGGGTACGGCCGGGCATAGCGTTGAACGCTGTCCGCCGTTCGGCAAGGCCCTGCGCCAGGGCAAAATGAGCAGGAACAGGGACGGTGTGGCGACGCGCGGGGAGAGTCGAGCGTGCAACTCGGAAGGCAGGCCTGATCCCGGAGGCTTCAAAGTGGAAGCCTCCTTTCTCGAGACCCCGCCGGTGAAGAGCCGTCTTGCGCCAACGGCGCCTTACTCAAGCCACATGGCTTGAGCGTCGGGAACTCTGAATGAGATCCAAGGGCCGATGCTTACTTCCTTGGCATCCTCGTTAGGAAGCGATTCTACACTAACGATCCCCAAGGGGCCAACCTTAGCCTGGCTTGGCAGATTCTTCGGCAGGTTCTCGATCTTGATACGGCTAACGGATCTGCGTTCGTCTTTCCCCATGACTCAAACCCTCCTCACACCGACCGCCGTTTGCTCTGCAGGGATCCCGTTCCGCACGATACCCCACTGCTTGATATTCTAGCACGAACTCCCAGAACCGTCAAGCGTCAGAGGTCGAAAGCACCTTGACTTTGGCCGGCCCAGACCATACATTGAGTCATCTTGAGGCTACCAACTCAGTAGGAGAACATGAAGATGCACCAGAGAGGATTCACCCTGATCGAGCTGCTCGTCGTCATTGCCATCATTGGCATCCTGGCGGCCATCCTTCTGCCCGCGCTGGCGCGGGCGCGCGAGTCCGCCCGGAGAGCCAGTTGCCAGAACAATCTGAAGCAGTGGGGGCTGGTCTTCAAGATGTACACCAACGAATCCAAGGGCGAGCGCTTTCCCACGCTCCAGGTCGGCGGCTTTCCTTACCAAGCCCCCATGGGCCCGCGAGTCGTGGTCTTTGACCTCGGCCCCAACTCCTTCTCGCTCTATCCGGAATACCTGACCGACCCCATGATCACGTTCTGTCCCTCGGACCCGGAATACGGCCAGCACGTCGCCGACATCCACGACAGCGACGGTCAGATTTGCTTCGGGTACACCTCGCCTGAAAGGGAATGCGCCAGCGCCATCGACGCCAGCTACAGCTACCTCGGCTGGGCCATGGATAAATATGGCTACGTCCAGCCCAGTGCGTCCTTGGACCTCATCACGGCCATCATGGTTCTAATCGGCCAGGGCGATTACATCCCGGACAACATCGGCGAGGGTGGCCCGCCCCAACTCGTCGCCCTCATCGAGTCGCTGTTCACCGCCGAAATGTACACCGCCATTGATGGGAACGACGGCGACACCGTCAACCGCATCGTCGACTCGGACGCCACTGTGACGGCAGGCCTGGGCAACGGGGGCGGCG
>Ga0114930_10003216_pt1 | contig 14412 bp, 13 predicted proteins | sample AnhtaG_FD_87300 | JGI IMG/M metagenome (GOLD analysis project Ga0114930, IMG submission 87300) | Deep subsurface microbial communities from Anholt, Denmark to uncover new lineages of life (NeLLi) - Anholt_01485 metaG | ecosystem: Environmental > Aquatic > Marine > Oceanic > Sediment | place... | reverse complement strand
CTCGGGTCATCCAGCGTCGAGCTTATGGGTTGAGCGATCAAGAATACTTGCTCCTCAAGATCCTAACCTGCATGTTGCCGGCGTTGTAAGTCCCAAAAATTACCCACTCGATTGGGAGAAGACTCATAATTAATGACAAGCGATATGTAGATAATGGATCGATAGTTACTGCAGTTGGAATATCAGCTGGAATCGATATGTGCTTCTATATTATAGAGAAACTTTTAGGTAGCGAATATGCCGAAAAAACAGCTACTTATATGGAATATAAGCGCACCTAACCCAGCGCTGCATCGCACAGACTGTCGCCTGTGTTGAGCTTGGGCAGCACGATGCGAAACAGTGGGGTATATGAACATAAAAAGGAGAACAAATGCAGATTCAACAGATACGTAACGCAACCTTACGGATAACTTATGCTGGAAGGCTGTTTGTTACTGATCCTTTCCTATCACTAAAACATGCCATTGAATCGTTTGTCGGCCTATCTCCTAATCCTCTTACTGATTTACCATGCACACCCCGAGAGGTTGTGGACGATATTGAGATGGTCATACTGTCGCATTTACATATAGATCACTTTGACCCGGCAGCACAGGATATACTTCCTAAAAATATACCAATATTTTGTCAACCTGGAGATGAAAAACGACTTGCACAAAAAGGGTTTCAATCAGTTATGGCTATTGACCGATCTACAAATTGGCAAGGGATAAAGTTAACTCGTGCATCTGGTCAACATGGCACAGGTATTTGGGCTGAGAGGATGGGAAATGTGTCCGGATATGTTTTCCAAGCTGAAAAAGAACCAACTGTCTACTGGGCAGGCGATACAATCTGGTGTGATGCAGTCAAACAGATTGTGATGGACATTCATCCAGATATCATTATAACCCACTCATGTGGCGCAAGATTTCCTGATAGTGATCCGATAATAATGGATGCCGAGCAAACTATTGCCGTATGCAGAGCAGCACCAAAAGCTATTGTGGTTGCAACACACATGGAGGCTTTAGATCATGGAACAGTCTCGCGTGCCGAGCTTCGGGCATTAGCTGAAAAGAAAGGGATTCAATCTAATCAGCTTTTTATCCCCGCTGATGGTGAAGTACTTAACTTTTAAATAAACTTCCTAACCAGGGGATTCAGTCTGACATAAAAAGCCAGCAGACTTTCACTGTGAATCTTAAAGGTTTTTTCGGCTTTTTGTGCAGCTGATCCCCAGTGTTGGGCGTAATCAATAAAGTTTTCCTGATGGCAAAAGATATGAGTGAAATTCTAAAAAGAGGGACGTTGCTTCTGAAGCAACTTAAGAGTCAGGAAATCATCTTAATGTGGTCTGTCCCTAAATACTCTTATTCACTTGATGCCCTTTCACGTAACATGATAGCATGCTATTGTTACGTCTAATCCCGGGGCACGGTTATGATGCAAATGTGCATATCGGAGTATGTGTTTGTAAGTTGCTTTAGAACCAACGTCCCCTCTCATTTGTTGGAAGAAGGATAAGAAAATGGAGAGAAAGGAGCTAGTTGATCGAAGGATACATAAGCGATTCAAAGTGCAAGACGGTGCATTGGCTGTGTTAAGGGCTAATATTAGAAAAGTAGGTCAGATTATTGATATTAGCAGAGGTGGGCTTGCATTTCGTTATATGTCTAATGGGGAACGGTTAAACGGATCATTCGAATTAAACATATTATTGGCCGATAATGGTTTTCGTTTGGAGAAGGTACCGATAAAAACTATTTCGGATTTTGAAATAGCTAACGAAGCTTCTTTCAGCTCTATAATAATGAGACGACTTTGTGCGCAATTTGGGGAGCTCAAGCATAACCAGATATCTCAATTGGAATATTTCATTTTGAACTACACCACAGGTAAGGCTTGAAGTCTTAATATTATTATCTTATCATCATGAATCTATAAGTATCTGCCTTATTATTGACATACAATCACTTTTCCGCTATTCTACACTCCATATATAAAAATTCTGTCTTAAGTGATCAACGGGGTTTAGGGGTGATAGAATAACCTTTAGGGGTCTGGTTCGGCCATTGTCCGGGGCTTAAGTCACGCCTGATCACTTCTTAGAGTCTAGGAGGATAGGTAGCAATGAATAAGGCGGATTTGCTGGCCAAGGTTTCTATTTTTTCCTTTATGAAAAGAAGCGACTTGCTACGGATCGGCAAACTGACCCAGTATCATTTCTTCCATGAAGGAGACGTGATCATCAGAGAGGGCGAACACGATTGTCGGCTTTTCATCATCGTTAGTGGAGGGGTAGAGATCGTAAAAAGTCTGGGCAGCAAGAACGAAAGCCGTATGCGAACCTTCGGACCACACAGCTATTTCGGCGAGATGGCCCTGATCGATGGTCTGGTTCGATCGGCCAGCGTGGTTGCCAAAGAGGACACCAAGATCCTTTCCCTGGATCAATGGAGCCTGCGCCAGGAGATTGAGAAGTACCCCGCCATGGCCTTCGAGCTGCTCCAGATGTTGAGTCGGCGCATCCGAGCGATTGAAAAGAGCATGATAAGCACGCTAGGCGCTTTTTTGCCCATTTGCGTCAATTGCAAGAAAATACGCAAGGTCAACGGCTCATGGGTAGCAATAGAGGAATACATTGAGGAGCATTCCGATACTGAGTTAAGCCACAGTATTTGCCCTGAGTGTTCAAAAAAGATGTATCCAGAATTTTACAAGGAGGATTAGTTCTCAAGATATATCTATTACAATAAAGGATGACATGAATCACCAAAATGCCATTTAGGCGGCATAAACAAATGAAATCTTGAGGCCAGACTCAGATCTAAATTTATCTTGGAGAGCAGTGATTTGTGGTGTATGATTCGAAAGATACATTGTAAGTTCTTAGTATAGGAAATCCCATTTTGGACGCAGATTAACCCGCCTGACTTATGGTGGGTGAATCCGCCTCTGGCGGATAAACGCAGATTTTTTGGATTAAGAAATAAAAAATTCTTATCTGCGTGTATCTGCGAAAATCTGCGTCCTATTTAACTTGAAATGAGTAAGTTGATTTCGTGGCAAAGTTTCACTGATTTGAGGAAATGGTACTCAAAGGGAATGAAAATTGGGAAGATCTATTAACCTAAAACTTATATTATGGGGGAATAGAGATCTATGAAAAGATCTATAAAGTTAATTGTAGATCCAAATTGGGACGAGATTGAAGGGGTCAGAAATGAAAGCAATGAATTTTTGAGGAGCCATGCTCTTTCCGATGATACTGTATATGCTGTTACATTAGTAATCAGCGAGCTAATTGAAAATGGCATTAAATATGGCGTGTTCAAATCGCCAGAAAATAAGGTCATTGTTAATACCTATATTGGAGAGAACAATATCACAGTAGAAGTTACTAATCCAGTTGATGAAACAACTTACAACCATTTAAGGAGATTAGACAGGACTATTCAGTGGATTAGAGGACATCAGGATCCATTTGAAGCTTATATAGAAAGGCTAAGAGAGGTTTCAAAAAAGCCCCTCCATGATAAGGAAAGTGGTCTGGGACTTGTGAGAATTGCCTATGAAGGTAAGGCCATTCTTGATTTCTTTCTGGAGGAAGATAACATCTTGAATGTCTCAGCTGTTTCAAATCTTGAATGAGGTGGATCTTAGGAGGTGATGATGGAAAAGGCAGAAACCTTTACCAGCAGTTTACTGACAATAGAGGTAAAGGAAAATGAGACTTCCTTCAATATTAGGTGGACCGGGATAAGCATTGAGCGTGAACCAACTCGATTCATCACTCCGGTTCTGGTCGATGTTATTAAGAAAAGTAGTGATCGTAATAAGAGGATCATATTAGACTTTCGGGAATTGGCTTACATGAATTCATCAACAATTACTCCAGTTATTAAAATCCTTGAAAGGGCTAAAAGGGGTGAAACTCAAATTGAAGTTGTATATCAAAAATCTTTGAAATGGCAGGACCTAATCTTTTCTGCCTTAGAAATATTTCAAACAAATGATCGAAGAGTAGAAATTAAAGGATTATGAAAATAATGAACCAGGAAGCTCTGAAAATAAAGGCTCATCTGGTAAAAGGAAAAGAGAAAATACCGATTGATACAAAATATAGTTCTAAGTACTCTCTTTTGATTCGATCGTTAAATGTTAACCCTTTTATAGATGGTACAGAATTCAGCAGATTGGTCATTCAGATTAATGGAGAAGAGTTTGAATTAGGCCCCTGCCGACTTGTTTCAGAACCTAACATTGATGGTTACGATGGCCGGTTAAGCTTTGTTGATGATGTTTATGACCTTCAAAGATTATTCTCTGATGGCAGAATAGTAAAATTACAAAGTGCTTTTGTTAATCTGCCACTCCTTTTAGCCCATAAAGACAAGATAAAACAATCTTTTAAGGATTATACTTCCGATCTTACATATGATTTAAGCGTATATAAGAATCTGTTTGATGATCTTGATGCGGAATATAGTAAGGAGCCAAAAGATATTCAAGAATCAATTCAGAGAGCAATTATTAATACAGAAGGTAGAAAATTTATGCACTTTCTTGATGAGAAGCGGCATGAATTAGAGCATGTGGTTGCTGATTTTAGCAAAGAAGAACATGAGCGGCACGGCTTTTATTTCAGGAGGCAACTCTGGAATATTATTATGTGTTCCCCATTTATGAAACGAACCAATCTAAAGCCCAGAGGATACTCTGGAGACTCAGAAATGATGAGGATGATATATTTAAATGATTATGAAGGTGAATCTACTTTTTCCAACCTCATGCATAAACACCCATTGGAGCAATCTGCTGCTCAGGCTGTTCGAAACAGAAGAAAACTCATTGTGCAAACGCTTAGCAACATTCAAAGCGATTATCCTATTTTGCCACGGGAAAAACTCAAGGTTTTATCTGTTGCCTGTGGGTCTGCTTTTGAAATGAAGGATATATTATTATCTGCTGAGGATTGTAAAAAATATCATTTTACCTTGCTTGATCAGGATCGTTCTGCCTTATATGAAGCCGCTACTTTGGTAGATCAGATGGAAAAATATTTAGGTGCTAAAATAGAAGTAGATTATTTGAAGGCATCCGTACGTACCATGCTTGCCATTCGTCAATTGATAAAGAAATGGGGGCAGTTTGATTTTATATATTCCATGGGTCTTTTTGACTATCTCACCCCCCCTGTGGCAACTGCGGTACTTGGAAACCTCTATCAACTATTGAAACCGGGTGGAGATATATTAATCGGTAATTTCCATGTATCGAATCCCAGCAGAACCTATATGGAATATTGGAATGATTGGATTATATACTATAGAACAGAGGAAGAGTTTATGGATCTGTTAAGAGACACTTCATCTGCGGAAACATCCATTTCTTTTGAAGATACTGGATGCCAGATGTTTCTTCACGTAAAAAAAACAGGATAATGAGTTTCAAGATATTAGTTTTTTTATTAATGACAATGCCAGATATGCAAGGGAGAAAAGGTGAAAAGTAAAGCAAATACTAACAAAGAACCGTTCGACTTTGATGTTACTGATTTTGAAAAATACTCAAGCAGCATCATTCATGAGTGGTTGAAAATCCTGACCATTTTGGCTTTTATATTGGTCCCAATCTTTTTTATACTCGATTATTTTATAATGCCTCAAGAGCTCTTACAGCGATTTGGGATTTATAGACTTGCATGCACACTAGTATTAGTTATCCAACATGTCGTCATTCGCCAAACCAAACCGAGCAGATTATCCTATCTCCATGCTTATTTGATTTCTGTGATCGTTGGAGGAATGATCGCATTAATGACAGTTAACCTCGGGGGTTTTGATTCTACTTATTATGCAGGTCTGAATCTTGTGATAATAGGCGTCAATCTCTGGATGCCATGGAAGGCACTCCATTCCGCCATAAATAGTATTATAGTAATTGGGATGTATATCTACTTTAATCTCATCGCAGGTCAGGATTATGCTCCTTCAGTTTTAATCAACAATCTGTTTTTTTTATGCTCAACCGCGATAATTGCGGTTTGCATAAACCATGTAAAACATAAACTCGTTGAAAAGGAGTTCTATCTGCTAGTGGAACTGAAAAAGGCCAGGGATGCTCTCTGGAGTGAGATGGAACTTGCTAAACGTATACAAACAGCTCTTTTACCTCATAGAGAAAAAATGAAAGGTTTTGATATTGCCGCAACCATGGTTCCTGCTAAAGAAGTGGGTGGAGATTATTACGATATTGTGGAAACCCCAAAGAGAGATAAATGGGTTACCATCGGTGATGTATCAGGCCATGGGGTTGATTCAGGATTGATTATGATGATGGCCCAGACAAGTATCATGTCAACGGTAAATAATTGTCCGGATTGTAAGCCATCTGAAGTGCTCGATTCAGTGAACAAAGTTATTAGAGAAAATATTTCAAGATTGGGCTCTGACCATTACATGACGATGATGGCTATCCGTTTTAATGAATCTCAAATGACCATAGCTGGAAAACACCAGGATGTTCTGATTTATAGATACGCATTGAATAAAACTGAAGTGATTCCCACACAGGGAACTTGGCTGGGGATTTCTGATGACATAGGGAAGTACCTAAAGGATATAACTGTAAAAATGAATAATGGTGATATTGTTTTATTATTTACTGATGGGATTACTGAGGCCACAAATAAGAATGGCGAAATGTATGGACAGGTGCATCTCGAACAGGCACTCAATCAATACGCAGATTTACCTATTGCAAAACTACTTGATAAGATAATTGAAGAGGTAAATGCCTTTCAGGAAGAACAGTTAGACGATATGACTTTAGTGGTAATCAAAAAAGCCCTATAATAAAACGTCTCGGAATTTCTACAACTTACTGAAATAAGGGCATTTTTAATGCGCCTTAGGCGCATTAACCTCCTTGTCAAGGGGGAGTTTGTCAATTGATCACTTTTTCCAAGAGCTGTTTACCCATTATTCCATCACTCCAGTATTCCAACATTCCAATTGTGAGCGAAGCGAACTAAGTTCTAACATGTTCAGAACAATTTTTTATCTTTAGGGAGCATTATTAGATGACAACTCCTTCACCAGCAATGCTTGATTGCAAGACAAATTTGCTGACACTGTCTTTTCCGGGAGAGGTTGAAAAAGCTTTCCAGGAGGAATATTTTCAAAAATCTTTGAGACATGTCCGGATAGCATTGTTGCTTGCAATTTTTTTCTATGGAATTTTCGGAATTCTGGACGCATGGTTATTTTCAGAGGTAAAGCAAAAACTATGGTTCATCCGGTATGCTGTTCTTTGTCCCCTTATACTCGGAGTTTACCTATTTTCTTTTTCAAGTCATTTCAAAAGATACATGCAATTATCCATCGCCTCTGTGGTATTGGTAGCTGGGCTAGGTATAATTGCAATGATCTTGATAGCGCCATATCCTGGAAACTACTTGTACTACGCTGGTTTGATTCTTGTATTTATATATGGATATACATTTTTCAAACTCAGATTCATCTGGGCCACTCTTGTCGGGTTGATGATCGTGATTGCTTACGAAATTGCGGCAATTTGGTTGAGCCAAACCCCGATTCCAGTTCTGGTCAACAACAACTTTTTCTTCCTTTCTGGCAATATAATGGGAATGTTTGCCTGTTACTCTATCGAACATTATTCACGGAAGGACTTTATGCAGTCACGCCTGCTGGAAGCTGAGAGGGAAAAAGTCGATGCCATCAACCGCGAGCTAGAAAAAAGAGTCGAGGAACGTACTGCGCAACTGGTGACGGCGAATGAGGATTTGAGGCAAGAAATAGCTGAGCGCAAGCGTGTGGAGGAGGCGCTGCGGGAAAGTGAGAGGAGATACCGCACCCTCTTCGAGGACTCAAGAGATGCTGTCTATATTACCACCAGAGAAGGCAAGTTAGTTGAGACCAATCAATCTTTTTTGGATCTCTTCGATTTTACCAGAGAAGAGATGGTAGACTTGAACGTCCGAGAAAGATACGTTAATCCCGATGACCGGCCTAGGTTTCAGCATGACATAGAGAAAAAGGGATCTGTCAGAGACTATGAATTGAAGCTACGCAAGAAAGATGGAACAGAGATGGACTGCCTGGTCACTGCTACTGTGCGGAGGGCCGATGACGGAAATATTTTGGGATACCAAGGTATCATCCGCGACATCACCGAGAAGAAGAAGCTGGAAGCCCAACTCCGTCAAGCTCAGAAGATGGAAGCCATCGGCACCTTGGCAGGTGGCATTGCCCACGACTTCAATAATATCCTTTCTGCCGTAATAGGCTACACACAGATAGCCCTGGACGATGTACCAAAAGGAACTTTGTTACAAAGCAATTTGAAGGAGGTGCTTAAAGCAGGACGTCGCGCCAGAGACGTAGTGAAGCAGATTCTTGCCTTCAGCCGCCAAACTGAACAAGAACGAAAACCGCTGGAGATCAGTCTCATCGTCAAAGAGGCCCTCAAATTGCTGAGAGCTTCGCTGCCCGCCACCATAGAGATTCGTCAGAATATTGGAACCGATCTGGCCACTGTCTTGGCTGATGCCACACAGATTCATCAGATCTTGATGAATCTTTGTACCAATGCAGCCCATGCCATGGGTGAGAGGGGGGGCATACTAGAGGTGAACTTGGCCAATGTAGAGCTTGGTTCTGACTTTACATCCCGATATCCAGATATAGATCCTGGGCCATACCTTCGATTGACCGTGAGCGATACAGGCCATGGCATGCATCCTTCGATCATGGAACGTATATTTGACCCCTTTTTCACCACCAAAGAGCTAGGTGAAGGAACTGGTATGGGACTTGCGGTAGTTCATGGCATTGTTAAGGGTTATGGTGGCACGATCACGGTCTTTAGCGAACCAGGAGAGGGTTCCACCTTCCATATTTATCTTCCTCTCATTGATAGAGAGGTAGAGCCGGAAGCCAGGATTGGAGAACCTATTCCCACTGGAAACGAGCATATCCTTTTTATCGACGATGAGCAGGCCATAGTGGATGTGGGCAAACAGATTCTGGGGCGTCTGGGCTATGATGTGGTCACCATAACCAGCAGCACAGCGGCCCTGGAGCTGTTCCGAGCCCAATCTGATAAGTTCGACCTGGTCATCACTGACATGACCATGCCCAATATGACAGGAGAAGAACTTGCCAGAGAACTCATGAATATCCGGCCGGATATTCCAATTATTCTTTGCTCCGGATACAGTAAGAAGATCACGGAAGTAAAAACAAAGGATATTGGCATTCGGGCATTTGTAGTGAAGCCGATCCTCAAGCGAGAGATAGCCGAGACCATCCGAAGGGTACTGGACGAAAAAGGATGAGTAATTGAGGTATTATGGAAATGAGGAATTGCGTTGGTCATTTAGTCATAAAATTTACAAGGCAACCCATTGTAGAGGCTTTGAACCCTTGAGCAAGATGATGAAAAAGATCTTGATCGTGGACGATGAGGTGCCTATCCGAAACCTACTCAGGCAGATCCTTGAGGCAAAAGGTTATGCCTGTATCCTGGCTGCCAGCGCAGCTGAGGCCCGTGAGTGCTTGAAACAACAAAATTTTGAACTTGTCCTTTGTGATATCCTCATGCCCGGGGAGTTAGGGTTGGACTTCATCCGGGAAGTACTAACCAAGCATCGAGACACGGCGACCATCATGGTGACCGCTATAGATGATCCTTTGGTCGCAGAGGCCGCCTTGCAAATGGGTGTCTATGGTTATGTCACCAAGCCTATTGAGCGCAACGAGATAATAATCAATGTGTCCAACGCATTGCGCCGGCGAGAGCTTGAGATTGCTAATCGTGCTTACCGTGAGGACCTGGAGTTGATGGCCGCTGATCGCACCAGCTTTCTTATTCGATTGGAAACGATGTTTGAACAGTTACATTCGCCTCAGGTTGCCAAAGAATTGATTAAAAAGATAGATGACTGGGACCAACCGAACAGAATAAGAGAAAAAGTGGAAATGACCATTTTGTTTGCAGACATACGGGGATTTAGCACTATGGTTTCTGCCCTTAAACTAGAGGATATTATGGCTTTTCTGGATGAATTCTATGGTGCTATGACCAAAACAGTGTTTAATAATGAGGGCAGCATTGACAAATTTATTGGTGATGAGGTAATGGCCTTCTTCGGGGCCCCCATCGCCTTGAAAAATTGTAGTGAAAATGGTGTTAAGACGGCTATAGAAATGGCAGCCTCTTTTCAGCAATTAAGGGAGAAATTTTCGAACGATTCTCCTCATTTTGAAAACTTGGGAATCGGGATTGGTGTTAATACAGGAGAAGTATTCATCGGAAATGTTGGCTCAAAGACACGTTACGATTTTACTGTTATTGGCATTGCAGTAAATCTTGCCAGAAGGTTGTGTTCCTATGCCGGACCTGATCAGATCCTTACTACCGAAGAGACTATTAGTAAAATACCTGGAATGGTCTCATCTGAATTTGTTGAAAATATCTCCCTCAAGGGTATTCCAAAACCTGTTAATTTACATAAAATCACTCCATATTAGTCATTTATTTAGAGAGAAAAGGGGACAAAAGGGGGTTCCGAAGCAACTTAAGGGTCAGGAAATCATCTTAATGTGGTCTGTCCCTAAATACTCTTATTCATTTGATGCCCTTTCACGTAACATGATAGTATGCTACCATTACGTCTAATCCCGGGGCACGGCTATGATGCAAATGTGCATATCGGAGTATGTGTTTGTAAGTTGTTTTAGAACCAAGGTCCCCTTTCATAGACGTCCCCTTTCACCTTTCATAAATGTCATATCTTGAGATTCCTACTCCATTGACATGCAATCACCTTCATCCTATACTACCCCCTGCCTAAACCGCCTTGCGGGTTCGTTAGTGTGGAAAAGTTGACGGGAATCCGCCGGCTATGACTCTGCTGCCTGAAGTTGACAAGGAGGCTGATAGTGGAGCAAGATGTGAGCAAGTTAGTTGGTATCTGTGGGCTCTATTGCGGGACATGCCCGAACTATCTCGCTTATCGAGAAAATGATATCGAGCAATTAGAGAGAATCTCCCAGGCAAGGGGCATTGCCATTGAGGAGATTCGCTGCGATGGGTGTCTCTCGGATAATGTATTTCCCCTTTGTGTAAACTGCAGGCACGGTTTTCGTCAATGTGCCGCGGACAAGATGGTGACCTGGTGTTTTCAATGCCATGACTTTCCCTGCGGGCGGCTGAGGGACTTTAGGGATGTTCACATCGTCAACGACATCTCACACCATGCTCATGTGATCGAGGATTTGGAGTACATGAGAGAGCACGGTGTCGAGCGATGGGTGGAGGAGCAGGAAAGGGCAGGGCGTTGCCCACAATGTGGGACAAGGCTCTACTGGTTTGTCCGTGAGTGCCCCAACTGTCATACGCGGGTTCGGTGAAAGAAACAAGTTAAATAGGACGCAGATTTTCGCAGATACACGCAGATAAGAATTTGTTATTTCTTAATCCAAAAAATCTGCGTTAATCTGCGTCCAAAATGGGATTTCCTATACTATAAATTTAAAAAACATTGACAATTATTTTTTTGGCTATAAAATTAGATTAACAAAACTTAGTTTAACCTGTAAAACAAAGGTAGATATGCTGAACAACAGAGATATTAATGATACATCCAAGAAAAACCTCACACCCACTATGGAAGATTATCTGGAGGCTGTCTATAATCTTTCCCAGGAAAAGAGGGTTGTCAGGGTAAAGGATATTGCTAAAAAGCTTGGGGTTAAGATGCCTACTGTTACCAGCATGCTTAAAACCCTCAGCGAGAAAGGCATGATCGACCATGAAAAATATGAATATCTTGAGCTCACCGGAAAAGGCTCTGATATTGGAAGCCAAATAGACCAACGGCATCAAACCCTCAAGACATTTCTAATCGATATCTTACAGATAGACCATGATCAGGCAGATAAGGATGCCTGCAAGATGGAGCATGCGGTCAGCCCTGCTACCCTTGAGAGGATTGTGGTCTTTATGGAATTTGTCGAGCATTGTCCCAGGGGTGGGAATGACTGGTTAGCACTTTTCAATGAATACAGGAAATATGGAACGCCAAGAGAAAAGTGTCTGGAGAGAATGAAGAAGTTTGCTCATGAATATGACGCCAAGATAAAAGATATGGAAAGAGAAAGGTGATGCGGATCACTTAGTTGAAACTAGGAAAGGAATAAGATTTATGCCCAACAGAAACCTGATAAGTTTGACCCGGATGCGGCCCGGGCACAGTGGTACTGTGGTTCAAATTCAAGGCGGACATGGTCTGGTCGACCGTCTTAATGCTCTCGGCATCATGCCGGGTAAGAGAATAACAAAGATTAGTTCTATGATTGCACGAGGACCGGTAACCATCGAGGTAGATAGGGCTCAGGTGGCTATTGGCTTCGGTATGGCTAACAGGATAATAGTTCAGTTAGATTAGATACGATGAGAAAGATACTGCTGGTGGGAAACCCGAATGTGGGTAAGAGTGTCATCTTCTCGCGCCTGACTGGTGTGCATACAACCGTTTCTAATTATCCCGGCACCACAATAAGTTACATCAGGGGGTTTCTGAAGCTGGGAGAAGAAAAGGTTGAGGTTATTGATGTGCCCGGCACCTATACCCTGGAACCAACCAGTGAAGCCGAGAAAATCGCCCTACAGATGCTGGAAACCGGAGATATAGTTATCAATGTGGTGAATGCGACCAATCTGGAGAGGAGTCTTTACCTGACCTTGCAGCTCTTAGAAAGAGACATTCCAGTAGTTGTCGCCTTAAATCTGTGGGATGACACCAGGCATCGTGGAATACATATTGATTTGGACAAACTAAAGGAATTCTTAGGGGTGCCGGCCATTCCTACGGTAGCAGTAACCGGTGAGGGGATAAAGGAGCTGGTGGAGAATATTCCCAGGGCTGCATCACCTGGCACTCCCGTTCGCAGTCGTGATGAGCGATGGGCTGCTATTGGGAGCATCATAGACCAGGTTCAGCGTGTTGACCATCGCCATCACACCTGGATTGAGCGTCTCCAGGATGCCAGTGTAAGGCCGCTAACCGGGGGCGTTATAGCTGTAGCTGTGCTGGTCATTGCCTTTCTCGTAATCCGTTTCATTGGCGAAAGCCTAATTGGCTATGTGCTTGACCCTCTCTTTAATGCCCTCTGGACCCCGGTAATATTGGGGTTAAGCAACCTCATGGGGGGTAGTGGTTTCCTCCACGATGTTATAGTCGGGAAAATAACCGGTGGAGAAGTGAACTTTGTCGAGTCCTTTGGGCTGCTCTCCAGTGGACTCTATGTCCCTTTTGCCATGGTCCTGCCTTACATAATCTCCTTCTACCTCGTGCTTGGTCTGCTTGAGGATATAGGATACCTACCGCGACTGGCAGTTTTGATGGATACTATCATGCACTGGCTTGGCTTACACGGATACGCGATCATTCCTACCCTGCTTGGGCTTGGTTGCAATGTTCCAGCTGTTTTGGCCACCCGTATCCTGGAAAGCAAAAGAGAAAGGTTTATTGCCTCAACACTGGTATCTATTGCGGTGCCCTGTGCCGCTTTACAGGCCATGATTTTCGGCTTGGTTGGTCAGCGGGGAGGACGGTATGTAGTTATTGTCTACGGGACGCTATTCGTGGCCTGGGTTATTTTGGGGGTTATACTCAACCATATGGTAAAAGGATTTAGCCCCGAGCTATTGATTGAGATACCACCCTATCGTCTGCCACCATGGCGAATCCTGTTGCAAAAGATGTGGATGAGAATCTATGGCTTCTTGGCAGAGGCTGTCCCCATAATTCTAGGTGCTATCGTGGTAATCAACGTGCTTTATTCCCTCGGTGTATTTGATGCCATCGCTGATTTTACGGCACCGGTAGTCACCGGGCTTCTCGGACTACCCAAGGAAGCAGTAACATCTCTGGTCATCGGCTTTCTGCGCAAGGATGTGGCTCTGGGTATGCTGGCTCCACTCGCTTTAAGCGCCACACAACTGGTAGTAGCCAGTGTAGTTCTGGCTATGCTCTTTCCATGTATTGCCACCTTTATTGTTCTCTTCAGGGAGCTCGGGGTGGTAAATATGTTTAAATCAGCCGGGGTAATGATTTCGGCTGCCCTGATAACTGGAGCTATACTAAACCTAATCTTATAGTCAGAAAACCGATAGCCACATTAAGCCCAACAGTCATATCTTGCTATCAAGAATCGGCAGAGGACCCCGGGTGTGAACCCGGGGGTGAAAAATGGGATTTGCTATACTATTAAATTAGACAATCTCGTAAAAAGTCCCAAAACCGTCATGCCGGACTTGATCCGGCATCCAGAAGTAATTGAATTTACTGGATTCCGGCTTTCGCCGGAATGACGTTTTCAAGAGATTCTCGACTTT
>Ga0114930_10003215_pt1 | contig 14414 bp, 12 predicted proteins | sample AnhtaG_FD_87300 | JGI IMG/M metagenome (GOLD analysis project Ga0114930, IMG submission 87300) | Deep subsurface microbial communities from Anholt, Denmark to uncover new lineages of life (NeLLi) - Anholt_01485 metaG | ecosystem: Environmental > Aquatic > Marine > Oceanic > Sediment | place... | reverse complement strand
CGCCATCCAAAATGTGCTACCTTCACAAGAAGCAGAGATAATACGGCACCACTCTCTGAAGGTCATGGGACAGCTGGTTCAGCTGTCCCTTTTCTTTTGGCACCAAGGCCGTTCGGCAACACCACAATTGGAAAGACATCCCAAGATAGTCTCCCTTCTGTCTAACCGAATGCTTTTGTCAGTCCAGGAGATTAGAACCGACCGGGGGGCAAAGACCTTGGGGTGTAAAACAGGAGCGTAATCTCGAGTAGAGGTTTGTGGTTTTAGATTCGAATTCATAGTACTCCAACGCCTATTTTTGCAACCTATTGCCGACCAGTCAATTGCGCTATAACCTGTTAAACCGGACAGACTTAGGTATTTTTATCTACCTTTGTCTGGTTTTGTCTATTTGTATGTGTTTTTGCCAAGAGTGGGCACGGATTAGGCACAAAGTCACAGGTTGAACGGGGACAACCCCGTCTACGTTCACTATGATCTCTGGTCGATTACGCGGACGGACACGGTGACGATGACAGTGTCGATCCGCACTGACTCCGGGGAAAGCAATCAGGCGGGGCAGAGACGTATGCTTCCGTTGCTCCGATAAACGCACTGAAATCAACGTCAAGACCCCCCCATTCCTTTTTGGAGTCCCGCGATAATGCCAAAATAGAGCCTCTCGCTTAGAGAGACCGCGCAGGGTGTCTGAAAGGCCTGAAAGCAGACTATGTCATCAGAATGCTACGTCCTCTACGACTGGCCGCTAACACCTCCACTGCCGCCAAGTACCTCCTCACAGTTGCCTGGGATATCGCTGCCGGCGCCTTAAGCCATTCAACCGATATCTCGGCAAGCAAACGGGGAATAGTTGATTATGGCCACCATCGGGCTAACGTATCGAGATAGGTCAGGCTAACATCCTTCATGGTGCCCTAGCCGACGGTGCGGTTGCGTTTGCTCATGTGCGCGCAGATTCGATGGCGCGTTCTTTGTTGAACTTGGCCGTTTTGGCCTCGGCCTCGGCAATCTTGGCCTGTTGTTCCGCACGCTTGCGCTGGAAATAGAGTGCAACCCAGGACTTCTCGGGTGTAACCCATATTGCCAGCACGACCACAATCGCCCAGAGTGCCAGCAAGCTGGCACGAGTGATCTGTTCGCCGGTCCACTGATGATCAGTGTGCCCTTTGTACATTTCAGCGCCGGTGGCACTCTCAATGGGCGTGTACTTGTACTTGGGCGGCACAGTGTCAACGAAGAAATTAAGAAACAGCAACACTGTGAAGATGGTAGCAAGCCATTTTAGGGTCAGTTTCATAGCGTCTCCTTGCGTTCAGCGATCTGTGAATACGGGTCTTACCGCATTCGTTTTCTCTCGACAGATGGTTTCTGTTGATACAACTCGGCGCCCGGCAACTCCGGTGTCACCGAGTTTCCGGCCGTGATCAACAGGACCACACAGGTGGCGTTCAGGTCACCGCAGGCTCGTTGGCAGCCGGGCCATAATTGAATCTTCGTACGTTGATGGTCCCAGTCATCCTATGTCCCAGGCAGCAGCATCTTCCGGGTCACAGCAGAACCGAGCTACCCAGGGCATCCGGACCACACACCGGGTCACCAACGTCTTCGGGTCTGAGTGCCCTTTTTCGTCCTAGCGTTCCGTCTGGCAAAGTAGAGTATGCCCAGGACAACGGCTAGGATGATGAGGATTAAGGTACTCGTTTCCATTTTGGCTTCTCCTTGTTCTTATGGTTAGCGCGCGACATCTCCAAGTACTTTTGTGAGGGTGATAATGGCGGGGCCGACCAGTACTACGAGCAGTTCCGGAAAGATTAAAAATACCAACGGAAAAACCAGCTTCACGGACGCTTTGTTAGCCTGTTCTTCAGCCCTCTGCCGGCGTTTGAATCTCATAGAATCTGCCAGGACCTTCAGCGATTTCGAGACACTGGTGCCCAGTTTGTCCGTCTGGATCAACGTCACCGCTAAGGACCTTAGCTCCTCCACCCCGGTTCTATCGGCCAGGTTTCTAAATGCTTCTCCCTTTGTTTTCCCTATCAGAATCTCGCGCGTGAGGATGTGAAGTTCGTTGCTGAGAGGTACGCAGCTGATCTTGGTCTCATTGGCAAGCTTCTGGATAGAAGCCGTCAGACTTAGTCCGGCTTCAACGCAAACCACCATCAGATCCAGCATGTTCGGTACGGCGCGTCTGATTTCCTCCGCTCGGCGGCGGATCTTACCGCCCACCCGGAGTTTGGGAACGTAACTGCCCACCAGCAACCCGGCCGCCGTAATTAGTAGAAGCTGATGCAGTTCAATTCGGAAGTGCAGACCCAATACTGCTGCCAGGGCGCCCATTAGTATGGCGCCGCCTACCCTGATCCCATAATAGTCGTAGACGGCCTGCGGGTTGTAATACCCGGCCTGGGCCAGCCACCGCCTGGTATCTGACGATTCTGCCGTATCAGACCTAAAGAACCACAGGGTTTTCTTAATAAGTGAGATCCTTCTCTTTGTATACAGGTTGCCGTCTTCATTTCCCGCCGCCAGCCCATGCAGCCGCTGCTTCACCGGGTCATTCCGTGAAATGATGAAGTATACAATCACAAAGGAAATCAGAAAAACAGAGACAAAAGCCAGACCCGCTATTAAGTAGATATACATGTTATCTCCTAAACCTTAATGTCGACTATTCGCCTTATGATCCATATTCCGAGTATCTGCAAGGCGACAGCGGCACCCAGTAGGTAATTTCCCGTTTTTTCTCTGATGAGGGTCATAAAGTAGTCGGGATTGAGCACGAGCACTGCCACGATCACTACTATGGGGAGAAAGACCAGTATATAACCTGACAACCTACTGTGCGAGGTCTTGGTTCTGACCTCTCTCATGAACCTAAGCCTCTCACGGATAGTGTGCCCGGTCTGTCCCAGCACCTCAGCCAGGTTTCCGCCGGTCTGTTTATGAATCATGAGAGCTGTAATGAAGAGATCGAGATCATAACTTGGCACGCGCTGCCGCAGATTGGCCAGAGCTTCAGGGAATCCGACTCCCAGGTTTTGCTCTTCAAAGGTAATCGCGAATTCAATGGCGATTGGATCGGGCATCTCCTGAGCCACCAGTCTCATAGCAGCCTCAAACGAGAAGCCGGCTTTCAGGGCGTCAGTAACCATGTCGATAGCATCAGGCAGGAGGGTCTCGAATTGCTCGATCCTCTTCGTCCTTTTGTGCAAAAGATAGAGGTAAGGCAAACACACTCCGACCACCCCGGCCAGGAATGCAGCCGGAGTGTTGTGAGATACATAGTAGACTGACAGCGACAAGAAGCCTCCCAGTGACAGCATGGCCAGCACAACCGTGCCCGCGTTCATGGCTACCCCGGTTTGATCTATGAGCCGTTGAAGGTTCCTTGAGATTTTGAGCTTTGAGAGGATCCGGTCCAACATTGGAATCTTGCTGAGTTTGTTGTCGCGCAAGATGGAATAAATGAAATCAGCATCCTCAGCAGAATCCGAGGACAGGCCCTCCAGCCTTTTCTTGACGTCCCGGTTCTCTTTCCCCAACCGATTCCTGAGAATGAGATACACCGCAATTGTGCTGAAGAAGACCGCGGCGAAGATCAAGATGGCAATCTGATAGAGCATGGAATTACCTCCTAGCCCTCCTTGAACATCTGGGGCGGCAGATGAATGCCGGAAATCTCAATCCGGCTGAGGGATTGGGGACGAATCCCCGTCGGCCTGAAGTTGCCGAGAGTCTCACCGAATTCACCCACACCGGCTTTCTCAAAGACGAACACTTCCTGCATGGTAATGGTGTTTTGCTCCATTCCCACCAGCTCCGAAATGCTCGCTACTTTCCGGGTGCCGTCGCTGTAACGGTTGATCTGCACGACGATATCGATGGAGGCGCTTACCATTTCGCGGATGGCGCGCTCGGGAATGTCCACCCCGGACAGGAGCATCAAAGTCTCCAATCTCAGCAACACATCCCTGGGGCTATTGGCGTGCACCGTAGTAATGGAGCCATCGTGACCGGTGTTCATCGCCTGCAGCATGTCATATATCTCGGGGCCTCGTACCTCACCAATAATGATCCGGTTGGGCCTCATTCTTAAGGCGTTACGGACCAAATCCCTCTGGGTGACCATGCCTCGGCTTTCGATATTGGCAGGCCTGGTCTCCAATCGCACGACATGCGGCTGTTGGAGCTTCAACTCGGCCGAATCCTCAATTGTCACTATTCGCTCCGCGGACGAGATGTAGCCGGAGAGAATGTTCAGAAGGGTGGTTTTGCCGGCTCCTGTGCCTCCCGAGATCAATATATTCAGCCGCGTGGCGACGGCGGCCTTCAAAAACTGCACCATGGCTGAGTTCAGGCAATTGCCCCTAATAAGATCGTCCATGCTCAGGACGTCGGCTCTGAACTTTCGGATCGAAAGTATGGGTCCGTCCAGCGCCAGAGGAGGAATGATGGCATTGACTCGCGAGCCGTCAAGCAACCTAGCATCAACCATGGGAGAGGCTTCATCAACCCTTCTGCCCACCTTGGTCAGGATGCGATCGATGATCAGCATCAGATGGCTGTCGTCCTTGAATCTGGTCTCAGTCAATTCCAGTTTACCATTCTTTTCGACATACACCTGCTTGTGAGTGTTCACCAGCACATCGGACACTTCCAGGTCATGCATATACGGCTCTATTGGACCCAGGCCCAGGGTTTCGTTTTGTATTTCCGTGATAAGGCGCTCCAGACTCTCCTGACTGAGAACCACTTGCTCTTCCCTGACCAGCACTTCCGTCACTTCCCGGATCTGGTCGTGAAGAATGCCGTGGTGGAGATTCGCCACCGCTGCCAGATCCAGCCTGTCGATCAGTTTCTTGTGCAGACGGTTCTTCAGCTCCAGAAAGCTATCCCGACTATCGTGATACGTGTTATGGTCGACGTGTTGCATCACCTTTCTACCTCTTTTCTGGTTGTCATCAAGTTTCTGTGACCATGTATTCGATTGTCATGCCTCAATGCTAAGCTGCCCTCACTCTGAGTCGCTTTTGCCATCATCCGGACCAGCCAGGGCTTGCGCGAACTGCAGGATGCTCTTGCCCACGTTTGACAGCTGCTTTGCCCCAACAAGCGGTTTACCCGTGTTGATAGCCTCCACAACGGCTTTGTAGTTGTTGGGGATACTCCAATAAACGGGATAGTCGAGAGCCTCCTCAAGCTCAGATAGCTTAATACGATCTTTTCTGGACACCCTGTTGACGACAACTTTTAGTTTCTCGGGGTTGTAACCCAGGTCTTTGAGCACCATTAGAGATTTCTTCGTCGCCCTGATCGAGGAGACGTTTGGTACTACTACAACAGCGATCGTGTCGGCAACTTCAAAGATCGCCAGGGTTTTAGCATCGAACGTGTGCGGAGTATCCACGATTACGCACGGATACATCGACCTCAGGTGATGCAGGATCTGCCTTACCTGCGAGGCACCTATTCTGTGGGACGCGTGTGGATCGCCGGGCTCTGCCAAGATGAATACGCCGGACTCGTGATGAGTCATGCAACTCTGCAGCCTGGTGCTGTCAATGTCGCCATTCTGGCTGCACGCGTCGACTATGCCATATTGCGGTTTGATATCCAAGAAGCTGGCAACATCGCCAACCTGTAGATCTAAGTCCACGATGGCGGGTTCGCTGCCAGAGACCTCCGACAGGGCGACGGCGAGATTCACGGCTAAAGTAGTCACACCGAGCCCGCCCTTATTGCTGAACAGCGATATGGTTGTGCCCGAGGCGTCCCCTTTAGCTCGTGTCTGTTCCTTGACTGAGCGGACTTTCTGAATCGCTCTGGTGAAGTCCTGGGCACTGATCGGCACGCTCAGGAACTCCTGAGCTCCAGCTCTCATTGCCGCCACGATGATTTCGGAGGCGTCGCTTGGTGAGCAGACGAACACCACCATCCTGGGGACCTCCATCTTGATGGTCTCGGCCAACTTGAGGGTTTGCTGGAAATCGCCCCGGAGATCGAGACCGGCAATGAGGATATCAGGCGCGGCGGACTGAACGATTCGTCGCCAGTTGTCCTTGTTCAGCGTCTGAGGTACAAGCTTTACATCGTCCATCGTTGCTATATGATTATGGAGCATCTGATGCAGAGATTCATCGGCTTCCAGCGTGACAACCGCAAGTGCTTCAGGCATTGTGTCCTCGGACCTCCCTTCCTACTCCACCAAGACCGGTGTGAACAGAAAACCTTCCGGACAATCAGGGCAGGGATCCCCACCCGTGGCCCGTCTCATGAACCGACCTGTTACGTCGCTGGTGAAGTGTTCCTCCAGGAAGACGGCCACAATATTCACAACTGTGAGATAGTCCCGCCCATTGACGTCTGTTTGCACACCGACCGAGGGATCAAACACGCACATCATGATTACACGCGGGCTGGTCGGAAAAGCTGAGTTGATGACTGTACCTGTAGCCTCATCCCATTGCGCGTTTGGGTCCTGGTCGATCAGTACCTGTATACCCTGTGCGGTAGGGCCTACCATGTTCCCCGGCTCAATCTGAAGCTGGTCCCCAATCGAGACCAGGTAAGGCTCGCAGTAGCCAATCCATTCACGGTATGCGTCAGCCCCTGTCACAACCGGATCTCCCGTATTTATTGGCGCGAAATCAATAGCATAATACCAACCCATCCTCGGCGAGTGGTTGCCGTTGCGTAACTTCAGAATAATCTGGGTGCCGATATCATCGGGCACCTTATAGCCGGTGATATAGGTATCGTAGAATTCTCCCGCATCGTAGATACTGTCGTTATTGGCGTCGTCCCACTTGTCCGGGAAGCACCAGGGTTTGAGGCAGTTCGTTCCGCTGACCGGATACACCGCTGCCGTGGCCCTCGCGGTTATCTCACCCTGCTTTCCGATAGTCTGATCCAAAACATTCATAAAGTACAGTGTCACCGGATCATTGGTGGCCACGGTGCGATGAGTCGTGACGGTGATCTTGTTATCCTCAGGGAATACTATGTCCCCGGCATCGATAAGTACCGGGCGTTGCTGGTCCTGCACGGCCATGTTAAGGCCGGCAATCAGTTCCGCTTCGGATGTAGCTAGACCTTGGTCTCCGCCGTAAAGGCCGAGGGCTAGCGCTCCCGCCAGCGCAGCAGCGTCAGCTGCGTTCTGGAGTTGATTTTTGGCAAGCATGAGCAGTGACAGATCGATTGCCAGCATGGCAAACGCAAAGATGGCGACGATGCTGATAGCGACCATAATCATGATCGCTCCCCTTTCATTCCGTATGCACTTGCCAAGAAAACTCATGTGTAAAGCCTTTACTGAGATTCTTCCTCGCTACTGGAGGCGGCGGCGGTCCCGGAGGTCTCCGACTGAACGGGGGTGACGGCGTCACCCAGACTGCCCTGTGCCGGAGAAACGGTTTCCGGGACTTCTCCCGGGAGAGGGGGAATCGTCTCATCGGCAATGGCCGTGATGATTCTCGGAGATACCACTATCAGAAGCTCCGTTTCGGTGGTGGTCGTTTCCTTCCGACTGAAGAAGAACTTCAGGATGGGGATACTACCCAGGATCGGAACGCGACTCACGGTCTTAAAAGTCTCTTCAGACAACAGGCCGCCCAACACCACCGACTGCTCCGAATTCATTTCTATGACGGCGTCGGCCTTGCGGGTGCGCAGGGCGGGAATATCGTAGCCGCCAAAAGCAACTGAATTTGCCCAATCGAGGCTGGAAACTTCCGGTGTTATCCGCAAATTAATCAGGTTCGTATCCACTACGGTGGGAATGAATTTGAGTTTCACGCCGTACTCTTTCCATTGGATAGTGATGCTGGGCATTCCGCTGGTCGTGATCGACTGGGCAATCGGCACCGGGATCTCTCCGCCTACCAGAAAGCTGGCCGTCTCGCCACTCAAGCAAAGGAGACGAGGGTTTGCCAGCAGCCGCAGGTCACCCTTTTTCTGCAGAGCCCTGATGGCCGTATAGACGTCGTCCTTGCGACCAATCCATTTCAGGATACCGGTGGTGCCGTCCGAGGCAAGGATTTTTTCGCTCTCCGGATCGGGCACAGTGACGCCGCCGGCATAGGAGCCCAGTGTCTGAGTGCCTTCTTTGATTTGGCCACCCTCTTTGTCGATTATCAGGAAATCGATTCCATATTCCGATAGGGCGGATTTGTTGACCTCCGCGACCTGTACTTCCAGCACGACCTGCTGACCAGTAACGTCGCGTTCCACCTTGATATCGTACCCGGTGTGCGTCTCGGATTCACCCCAGACTAGTAGCGACGTAATCCCCACCTCCTTGCCAATGATGACTATTTCAACGGGAGTGATAGAGACTACATCGGCTATGTCTTTGTTCGCCAATGAGACGGTCTTTATCTTCTCGTGATACTTGAGTACTATGGATTTACCTTTGACCACCCTCAGAAGCTGTTCTTGAGCGTGCAAGCTGGAGACACCAAACGCAAGGAAGTTTAGTATTGCTAATGCGGTGGCGAGTCTTGCGGTACGTATTGTCTTGATATTGTTCAATTTCCCTCTCCTTTCTACCTCGGGTCGCTGCGAACAACGTCTCCTATAGCTTGGTGCTCCCAGCTTTTTTCTCCTCAGTCATGACCGGGGTTTCCGTCTTCTTGTCGGTGCCCCTGATGATCACCAGTGAGTCATCCTTTATTTCAACCGGTTTCGTTACCTTCTTCTTTGGTTTAGGTTTACTGCTTTTCTTGACCTTTGGCTTCTCGGTCTTCTTGGTGCTCCAGAAATTGGATTTGCTGATGGGGGCAACCGCCAGGACTTCATCGTCGGTCGGATTCCTCAGAGCCAGGTGCATTTTCCCCTCCTGAGAAGCAAGCGCCAACGCCTGCGCCCCGTCAGGGTCAACCAGCAAAGTTACCGCCTGAACGGTGATAACCTTGTCACCCTTTCGTTCCATCTTCTCGCCGGCGGCCAGGACTTCGACCTTCTGAAGAATGGTCTTAGCCACGACGTCCTGCTTGGTGCCGTAGCGGTCAACGGTGGAGATGACGTCAACTCTGTCGCCGGGAAGGATGAAGCCTGAGACTCCGGATACTTTGTCAACCTGAATGGAAGCCGCTCTCATGTCCTTGTCGATCAACAGAGAAAGACCGCCGCCGATGGACGACAGCTTCGAATTGAGAATCGGCTCCTTCGCCATTAAGAACACTTTGGTGGACTTGCCCACCAGACTGTCAGGGTTGCTGTATGATCCTTTTGGGATACTTCCTTTGGGGAAGAGGACGACTATCATGTCACCCAACTCTAAAGTCTCGCCAAAGGTCAGATCCTTGGCAGCCACAACCAGAGGCTCCAGCTCGGGACCTTTGTCGGTGGGCTGATTCTTTAGGTAGTTGTAGGCCAATGTGCTGGCTATACCACCGCACACCAGTGCCAGGAATATCATGAAAATGACGCCGGCTGTCTTCATAGGTCCGCTTCCTTCTTTAATTTATCAGGGTCTACCCGGCCTCCACTGCCACATGCCGTTCGGCGATATGACTCTTCAGGGTACCGTCTAGCCCGGCCATCAACGTAAATCTATAGTTCGTATTTCATTACTGTCGTGCCCGATAACTCAAAGGTCCCAACGAATGCTTCCAGTACACTGGCACTCAGAACTTCGAAATCGCTGGTGACTCTGACGCGCACGCTGTTATTGGCCGCGAAATACTGTACCGTTATAGCTTTTGGTGCTATGTTGGCCGCGTCAAGCACTTCTATTACTCGCGCCTCAACCTGCAGCGTGTCGCTCAAAGAAGATACTACCGCCAACCTGGCGCCCTCACGCGAGGCCGTGTTCAGAACGTTGGCAGTCATAATGGCTCGACCGAACTCAGTTATGCCGAACAAGATCAGAAGGAGGATGGGCAGCAGCAGTGCCATTTCGACGACCGCGTTTCCTCTTTCGTTAAACCTACGCATCTTTTCTACCCGTCATAATTTGAAGTCCCTACACAATTCCTCCGAGGATCAGGAGACAGATTGTCCCTCCACCTATGGCTAAGCCGTATGGAATGACAAGGCTCCCTTCCACAGGAACCGGCCCCGCAGAGCGCGGCCGAATCCGGACGATACTTTTCAGCAGCAGAGCCACCTTCTGTATCGTCATTCTTAAACTGTTGTTTAACAGAGCAACCACGAAAGATATCAGGCCGCCAACAATAGCAGCATACAGTGCAATGTTCAAAACTGAGTAAATTCCCAACAATGCCCCCAGAGCCCCCATTAGTTTCACGTCTCCGCCGCCGATTTTGCCGAAGCGGTACGGCAGCAGAAAGAGGCCTATCCCGGCCAAACAGCCCAATAATGACCACAATAGACCATACCAGCCATTGCCCAGCAGGTTCAGAAGCAACCCGAGGACAATGGCCGGTAAGGTCAGACGATTCGCTATTTTTCGCCAGCGAAAGTCGCTATACATCGCGAGCGAGATCAACAGTATCACAGCAACAACCGTTGCTTTGTTGGCTATTGTAGAAAAATCCGTCACTTGGTGACCCCGCTCGCGAAAACCCGGCTTTAGGTAAGAGCAGTCTGAATGGCCGTGTAGATAGTCACTACCAGCGGCCCGATGGCCGTCAGCGCTGCAATCGCGACGATCGAAATAAAGGACGCCAACAGGGCATACTCGACCATGTCCTGTCCTTTTTCATCGCGGAAGAGTCTTGACAACATGGAAACCTCCAGTGTCATAGGGTTATTACCTTACATGGTGCCAGCCTAGTGCGGTCCCATGCGTTACTTTCGGTATCACCGATAGCCTTGGCGTCAGTTGAGCATATTCAGTGCCACGTGGTCCGGGAATTTGCCTCCAGCGGAATACACTGGTAACAGGCCGATTTAGCCGGCAGTAGTGGCGGTTGATACCGGGATCAGAGGCGACAAGCGTGCATATTGTTGCAGTTTTGCTGGCACCACTGAATCAGAATTCCGGATTGGGTTTTGGACTGTCTGGCCCGGGTTGGAACTCCGGACTCTGACGGGCCTCGACCTGAGCCCAGGAGATCGACCCGGTTATTGAGTCATTATTATATTTATCTAGAGAAATGAGCATTTTATGAACAGGAATCGTACGTCACATCGACATGGGGCATGGACGAACTTGACGGGGCGGAGGTAATAACGTATTGTAAAGTAAATGGAGCGATTTTCCCCTCTCTAGTAAGTAGGGTTCTATCGCCAAGACCTTCAGCCAAGGTCCCGCACACCGGAAGTGCAGAAATGAATTCACAAATGGACGCCGCTTGACCACCGCATTGGAGGCTGCTGATAAGGTGAAGCTCGCGACAGGTTGACGCAATACGTGAGAGGATTTTTTTTCTGAAGGACTTCAGAATTTACTTGACATTAAGTCGCTAATATGATATAATATAACTAACTTGCGGCAAAGCTGCACATACTGCCTATTACTACGCGGTTACTTCTTGGTTGGGTGGCAGAAGCGAATCGACATTACTATGTTATAAAAAAATGAAAGTTGCCTGTCAGTGAGTTAATTCCTGCACAGGTGGAAATTGTTACATGCGGATGGAGGATTTTAGGTAATCATGCGAAGACTATTTGCTCAGTTAGCTGCAACAGCGGTCTTGATCAAGTAGAACATTATTAACCCTGTAGGAGGAGGATAATAAGTGGAATAAAGCCCAAGAAGCAAAGTCACGTAAAACCCACTTGACCCAGAAACAGAAGTTTGTTGAATGGACAAAAGTGTAACCAAGACAGCAACTTACGATGACGAGAGCAAAAGAGGAGAACAGAATGCAAGCGAAAAGACGCCTGGACCGCAAAGGTCGCGAGATACGGAGGCCTGCCTGTATCGTCGTTCGCGAAATTCAGCCCTCGAGGTTAACAGCTGAAGAATCGTAGCTCTGGCGTCCAGCCCTGGCGGAGCTGGGTTGGCAGCCGGTAGCGATTTGGCACTGTCTGACAGAAGCTGACATTGCCACCGGGCAATCAATCGGTGGGCTACTGGTACAGAATTCCTCGATGTGCGAGGAAAAAATCCCCAGATACCGAAGTTTTCGCTTGACAAAAGGACTGAACTTGGCTATATTTGACAACAGCCGCAAGAAAGACGGCGTCGTTAAGAGGTGTTGGTTATTAAGTTCATCACAGGAGGATTACACCGATCGAGCTTTTGCATTCAATCTATCCGCAATTTGTGCTTTTCTGTTCAGATTCTGTTGACGGGATGAACACGAAAAACGTCCCTCAGCGTTAAGACGCGAAGTTGTTGCAGGTAAGATGAAGCCCGCTATGGGGGCAATAATGCCAAACCGGACGTAGGTTATACTACCTCGAGCTGTATGATATTGGTGGCGATATGGTAGTTTTTACCGCAAAGACCGCCTGGCCGGTGTACGTAGATTGAGAAGACCCGTTAAGTCTTATTAACCCGTTACTGATGGAAGGAGAATGCTAATTTCCAGGAGATTGATCGAGATTGAGTCATGTTGTAGAGAAAGGAGGATTATGGGACATTATTGATTCGTAACATTCTAATTAACTCAAACCATCTTAAGCAACTTAAGCTGACGATGACAACAAAGGAAAACAGAGTGCAAGCTAAACTTTGCAAGATTTCGCCCAAGCGGTTGCCGCTGGTTGTGGTCCTGATCTTATCAGTCGGCCTCGCCGCCAGTGTCTTAGCGCAAGGCCCGGTGCCTGGGCTCGGATCCGATTTTGCCATTGAGGGGAACCTGCTTTCCAATTCCCCATCAACTCCTCCGTACAACACGGCGGACGATTGGGTGCAAGGCCCCGCCGGCCCAGGTCTCTATCTTATCGACGACCTTGGGGATCCCCTGGATCCTACCACCACCTGGCACGCCATTGACCTGACCGGCAACGCCGATGCGGATGTCTTTGCGGGAAGCGACAAGGTTTCCCATGATCCACGCACGTACAACTGGAAAGCTGGCTCAGTACCGCAGAAGGATGATATGCAGAACGGTCTCTTTCACTGGCGCATGCAAAATGATGATCTCTGGTTCGTTATGAGTGGTGACAGACGTTCCACGAACGGCGCCAGCTACCTCGATTTTGAATTGTTGCAGAATACACTGCGTATGGAGCCTGACTTCAGTTTTTCATCCGAAGGGCCGCACGGCGGCCGTACCGTAGGCGACCTTCTCATCACGATCGAGTTCACCAGGGGCGGTACCCAGGCGACCTTCTTTTTGCAGCGATGGGAGGCCGATCCAAGCACAAAGTTGGGGTATGTTTACAATGAGCTCATACCACCCGCGGATCAGGCATTCGTCGCGGCAAATGTTGACTCGATGGTGTACGTCCCCTATGGTGCCTTCGGTTCAACCCTGTACGAAATCAACGCGTTCGGAGAGACAGCAATCAACGTCTCAGCCTTAATCCCGGGTGCCGACCCGTGCTGGGGCATCAAGACGGTATTTATCCGGACGAAATCGTCTCACTCCCCAACGGCGCAATTGAAGGATATGATCGAGCCGATTCAATTGCACATTTGCTTAGATGAAACTCCGCCGGTGCTTACCGGATGTCCGGCCGACATAGAAATCGAGTGTGATCAGCCGGTTCCTCCGCCAGCCAACGTCACGGCGTGGGACAATTGCGATGGCGATATGATCCCGGACTTCAACGAGGAGACGATCCCGGGTGAGTGCCCGCAGGAATACACCATAATCCGTACGTGGACGGCGACAGATGACTGCGACAACACTGCCGAGTGCTCGCAGACCATTACGGTGGTTGACAACACGCCGCCGGATATCACCTGTCCAGCGGATATTTCAGTGCAGTGCGTCGGCGATGTGCCGGCTCCTGACATTAGCCTAGTGATTGCCGAGGACAACTGCGATTTAGATGTCACGATCACATGGGAGGGCGACACCCCATTGCTCGACTCGTGTGGCGGGACGATCACCCGCACCTACCGGGCGACCGACGACTGCGACAACTATGCCGAGTGTACGCAGATTATAACCGTCGACGACGACCAGAACCCGGTAATCACCCTGTGTGCCGCAAATACTTCGGTGCAGTGCGTCGGCGATGTACCGGCTCCTGACACTACCCTCATAGAAGCCGAGGACAACTGCGATCTGGCGCCGGTTATCACGTGGCGGAGCGACACCCCGTTGCTCGACTCGTGTGGCGGGACGATCACCCGGACCTACCGGGCGACCGACTATTGCGGCAACTTTGATGAATGTCAGCAGATCATAACTGTCGACGACGACGTGAATCCGGTAATCACCCTGTGTGCCGCGAATACTTCGGTGCAGTGTGTCGGCGATGTGCCGGCTCCTGACATTACCCTCATAGAAGCCGAGGACAACTGCGATTTGGCACCGGTTATCACACATCAGGGCGACACCCCCTTGCTCGACTCGTGTGGCGGGACGATCACCCGGACCTACCGG
>Ga0114930_10003214_pt1 | contig 14416 bp, 16 predicted proteins | sample AnhtaG_FD_87300 | JGI IMG/M metagenome (GOLD analysis project Ga0114930, IMG submission 87300) | Deep subsurface microbial communities from Anholt, Denmark to uncover new lineages of life (NeLLi) - Anholt_01485 metaG | ecosystem: Environmental > Aquatic > Marine > Oceanic > Sediment | place... | reverse complement strand
TGTTTCTCTTTTTAGCTGTAGCTACCCCTACAATAACTACCGGGGCAGCAAATTGGCTGGAAAATCGTTCCCCCATTTTTTCTCCTTATATTAGGGTGGGAGGATCGAAAGGCTATCCTTACTCCCTTTGCTTCACGATTTCAATGATTTTAAGCTTCATCTCCCCAATGGCATCAATTATTTGCTGAACTTCCTCATCGGTCAGCTTTTCCTTTTTATCAAGCTTTTCTAACGGTTCGACGAACTTCAAGACCTCCTGGCTGAACAACCTCTCTTCCTCTTTGGTAAGCTTGGTTTCCTCGGCTGTGTTTACCAGATCCCTGAGGGCGTATTGCAGCCTGGCAGCTGCTTCCCTGGTGATATTTCCCTCTTTTACTAATTTGTTCATGCTATATTTAAGCGCATAGTTAACAGCAGTAAAGCGAATGGGTTTGATCTTGAGAAGATAAAATCCCCCTATTATTATCAGGACGATGACAGGGATGATGACAAAGACTATTAATTTAGCATTTGAAGTCCGCATTAAAAATACCTATCTATTTAATCACATTATAAAAAGAATGATGCCAATCTCCCCAAATAATTAGCCGATTTTCTTCATCCCTACTCTTTGTCTAACAGCTCCACCAGCTTTATGATAATGTTCATCACCTTTTCCATATTTTCTACCTTGATATTGGTGAGATTATCCTCTTCACTATGAGTATATCCTTCAGAGGTAGCGAAGTTGGTGGCGGGAACGCCCGCTCGAGCAAAGACCAGATGGTCGGAGCCCTGATAACGAGCCGGCATTACGGTGTAGCCAGATAACTCCACCGCCTTGTTTATCGTTCCTTTGAAACTTTCATCGACATTAGAGGCGAGAATAAGCTGGGGTAATATCCATAATATATCAGTATGGAGTATCCGATTATGGAGAGCCTTGTCCACGATATGAAAAGGAATGGAAAGGCTTCCCTTAATAGGCGAGATGTTTTCCACTCCGCCTTCCATCTCAACAAAAATCTCCCCTCCTCCACCCACGCAGTCTATATTGATGACTGCCTGACATAAGTTCTTGAGGTGGGCAGAGTGGCGGCTGACATAGATTCGGCTCCCGATGAAGCCCGACTCCTCTGCACCCCAGGCACAAAACACCACACTCTTGTTTGGCTTATTCTTCTCGGAAGAGAAGTGCTTGGCTATCTCCAGCATTACCGCAACTCCCGATGCGTTATCATTGCTCCCCGGATAAATATCCGAATCGTAGTGAGCAGAGATAATTATCTCTTCCAGGCTCGCTGATTTACCTGGTAACAATCCTATAATATTACAGGAGTTATACTCCTTCTGCTCCGATTCCAGCTCAATAACACCTCCAGTAAAGTTTTGTCCCACCAGGTCTTTGGCGGCTTCCTGGTCCGAAGCGGCAACCACTGCTACTGCTTTAGGCATATTCTTATTTATCAGTAATAATGCTCTGTTAAGCATGCCAAGGTTAAACTCCTTATCCCCCAGGGGATTGATAACCACTATATTACCGCTTACTTGAAGCTTGGAAATTTCCTCCGCAGAGCTTGCAGTGGCACTGGATACGCATAAGATTGAACCCTCTATCTGGTTGCCGTTCATAAAGGGATCCCAGGATATTACATCTAAGCCTATCTTTCTCTCTTCGGCCAGGCGCAGCGAGACACTCAGAGGGTTGTAGATGGAAAAATGAAAATTCTCCTTTTTAACCTGTAATTCATAGTCCGACATTTGCTCGCTGATGTATTGAGCAGCTTGTATATTGCCTTCACTACCGGCTAAACGATTACCCAGCTCAGAGAGATACTCCACATGGCGGAGAAGAGCCTTTCTCGCCTTCTGAGCAAGTAAAAGCTCACTCTTGATAAATAAGAGCCCAATGGAGATTATAATAAAGATAATAAAAATAAGCCTTTTGTTTCTCGGATAACTGAAGAACACGGCTATCACCCCCTATTAAAATGTTTACAAATCTAACTCCTTACCCTGATATTTTATTTCTCTTCTTATTGATATTATATAGTAAAAAATAATAATCTACCATAGCTTTTAAATTATTAATGGAAAAATTTGCCGAAGTCATTTATAATATCAGCAGTTTTATTTGTTAAGCAAAGAGACCAATTGCGGAGGATGCCATGGACAAACCGAATTGTGATATAAGAGGATTAGCACTCTTTTTGTTGGTCACCATATTATCCTATGCTGGCTGTTGCTGTATATCACCGAGCAATGAGCCAGTACTGCTGGGCAAATTATCCGCGGAGCAACTTCTGGAAAGGCTGGAGGGGTATAAAGCCCGCGTTATCCTCTACGAGCCTGACCCCGAAGCAATACGACATCTGCAATCTTACAACAAACCTTTGACCATTAAGGTTTTCTTTGGAAGTTGGTGTCCCGATTGTCGGGAACACCTTCCTCCTTTCATCAAGGTCATTCAGGAGGCAGCTAATCCCAATATCAGCACCATCTTCATCGGTGTAAGCAGGGACAAGAAGGAACCAGCTCGCCTTCTGCAAGGGAAAGGGGTAAAGTTTGTTCCCACTTTTATCATTTATCGTAATGGAGATGAGATAGGGAGAATAATAGAGCACCCTCGCATCTCCATAGAGCACGATTTAATAGCTATTTTAAAGGAGAGGAAACCCCTGCCCTTAAAAGCTCCTTAATTACTCTTTTTTATGATGGGGGCTCTAACCCTCCCGGCGAGTCCGTTGCACAACTTCCAGAAGTTCCCGACACGCTGCAATGATATCTGGTGCCATAGTCACCGCAGAAACCACAGCTACCCCATCAGCCCCCGCCCGGATCACCTCAGCAGCGTTGTGAGAGTTGATTCCGCCAATCCCCACCAGGGGGAGGTCAACTGCCTCTCTTATCCTCCTCACCCCCTCCACGCCCAGCGTCTCTCCCACATCCTTCTTGGTTTCGGTGGGAAAGACTCCGCTAACCGCCAGGTAATCGGCTCCCTCACGGACGGCTCTCTTGGCCTCCTCCACCGAGCGAACCGATATACCGATAATTTTACCTCTTCCCAGCAGCCTGCGGGCTACCGACAGGGGCAGGTCTTCCTGCCCGAGATGAACTCCATCGGCATCCAGTGCCTGGGCGATATCCACCCGGTCGTTGACCAAAAAAACTCTGCCATAAGAACGAACCAGAGGTTTTATCTTCAACCCCTCAAGGTAGAACTCCCTGTCGGAGATATCCTTCTCTCTCAGTTGAATTACGCTGGCGCCTGCTTCCAGGGCTTTAGCGACTACCTCTATATTTGCCCTTCCTAAAGATAGCTTTCGGTCGGTTATGACATAGAGGCTAAGGTCTAACATAATCTTATTGATGCTCCCTGATCCTTATGCCCTTTCTGACCTCCTCTTCGGTAAGGTCGTAAAGGGCATCAAAGAGGGCAACCTGAAAGCTCCCTGGTGAGCCGCTGGTCTGTGCACCCTTCTCCCCTGCTAAACCGAAGTACCCCAGGGCAGTAGCCGCGGCGGATAACGGGTCGGGGTCGACGGTGGTGAAAGCTGCCACCACAGTGGTGGCAATGCAGCCTGTGCCGGTAACCTGCTTCATAAGAGGGTGCCCATTGGAGACCCAGACCGAGCGGTTCCCATTGGTAACAAAGTCCTCCTTACCGGTTACCGCTAAAGTCGTCCCCAATTTTGCCGCTAATAAAGTAGCTGCCTCCACCGCCTCTATTGTCTCCTGGAAGGACTCCACCCCCTTAATATGCCCTCTCTCCCCTCCCAGGGAGAGGATTTCAGCCGGGTTGCCGCGAATAACTTGTATCTTGACTTTCTCTAATATCCTCAGTGCCTCGGAAGTGCGCAGGGAGGTGGCTCCCGCACCCACGGGGTCGAATATCACCGGGATAGATAGCTGATTTGCCCTCTGCCCCGCTTTTATCATCGACTGGACTAAGTCCCGGGTGAGAGTCCCGATATTGAGCACCAGAGCCCCGGCAAAGCTCACCATCTCCTCCACCTCATCGGGGCTATGAGCCATTACCGGCGAGGCCCCAATGGCCAGGGTGGCATTGGCAGTGGTGTTCATCACCACCATATTGGTGATGTGGTGGATTAAGGGTCTCTTCTTCCGCAGGGCTTCAATATTCTGCCAGGTTTTCTGACCAAAGTCCTCCATTCACTTTTACCTTTTAAGCCTGAAAAGTGGTACAGGTGAATAGAGTTATATTGGCTAACAAGTGCACTAAAAAAGTAGCGGTTAAGCTCTGGCTCTTAATATAAATCCAACCGAAAAGAAGCCCAGCAATGAAGGTCAAGCTTATAAATCCCCTTACTTCAGAGGGTGATAGACCGGGATATCCTAAGTGTCCAAGGGCGAAAATCAGACTGGTAGCTATCAGGGTGATGACCCACCTCCACCTCGCAGGACTCACCACTTTCCCCAGCAGACGGTAGATGATTACTATAAGCAGAGCTCTACCAAACTCCTGGATGATGGCACTTGCCGGATAACGATTAAGAGCGGCGGTCAACTCCACCAAGGTAGGGAATTTCAGGGACCCCAGCCCCCACAGATACATCAATGGTAGGCTCAACCCTAATAGCACACCCAGAGTAATACCAGCTAAAGAGAGCTCCTGGTATCCAAAGTGAAAATTATACCCTATCTCCCTGCGGAGACCGATGATAAGGAGGAAAAAAACCAGCGCCATGACAACATACCATCCCGGTCCGCGATCAAGGTTGAGTTCCGAAGGGGGCCGCTCCCTCACGAAATCGACCATGGCATCCAATCCCACCTGGGAGAAATAATCCCTGTCAATGCGGGAAGGAATAATAAGGGAGAAGGAGTCAATACGCTTCACATCACGAAACAGCTGTACCAGCGCCGAGGGGGTTTGCTGCTCCCCCTGGCAGAATTCCCAGCATTTGACCTGCTCCTGGTAAAGACGGATGGCAGACAGTATTGTGCTGCGGCTGGAAGAGCTCAGGTCCCATGAGCCGATCACATTGATATCTTCGGCGACCAATCGATTGACGGTATCGTATACCCTATCCCCCTCCATAGGTACCCTCACCCAGGGGCTATTGGTCAGACCCGCAATCCTCCCCTCGACCTCTTCTGGCTTGGATACCGTAGGAAGGGGATTTGTTCCCCACAGCAAACTGTTCTCACCCGGCGGGGATGGGTCCAGATACCTGATTCTTACCCATTGCAGACTGGGGGCTGCCTTCTGCTCAGTCCGACGCAAACCTACCTTGTACTGGAGATATTTATCAGGGGGGCTGTCGATTGAACTACAGCGCCAGGAGCCAGAAGGGGACGACCACGGGGACCAGGAGGGATCCTCGGTATTGGGGGTGTGACCAGTTCTGGTTTGCACATATATACCCTCTTCTCCCGACCAGCTGATGTCCCAGAAGGCTCTAATTGTGCCCACCCCTATGGGATGGGAGATAAACTCCCCCTTTTCTGCTCCGGGGATAATCCGCAGGGAGTGTGAGGGTAGATGGTATTCCAGTCCGTTAATGACCCCGAGGGTCTGATAATATGGCATCGAATAAGTGAGGGTGACCCCTTTGTGGAACTTTATCCAATCTATCCTCACACTGTTGCCCGGCTTCCCTTCAGGGGGGTCGAAGCGAAGTGTTTTGATAAAGCCAACGGTCCCCCCCCATTGGGTCTTATGCCTATTGGCTTCGCGCAAAGGGTAGAAATCGGTCTTCCACAGGTCAATGCTATACTCTTTCCATCCCGATGCTACCTTCAGAGGTGCAGAAAAGGCACCCTCTTTGCCGGAATTTGGGGTATCACACCAGAAGAATATCTGCATCTCACCAGGTTGCTCGGAATACATTCTGAGTGATAAGAGATAGAATCGCTTCGGATCGAGCTTCTCCCTTTTCAGGTTCAGATAGAAATAGGGGTCTTTCCCGGCGATAAAAGAAAGAACTCCATTCTCAAAGTTTACATTCCCAAGGTCGCTGGTATCGGGAAGTATATCTCCCTGGTGGTTCATCTCCCAGGAGAAAAGGGTGGTGTACCGGGCGTAATGCTCGCGCTGGAGGAGCTGTTGCTCGAACCTCCTTCTGCCATAATACTCCCTTGCTTCCCAGGTTATAATCAAGGCTATTCCGCAGACTACTAGTATTTTGAGGAAGGTTTTTATTGAATATAATGCTCTTCTTTTCATGTAAGCTCTTGAAGGGAAAATGCCTTTCCGAGAAAATGACTGCTTAGAATGACCTTTGACGAAGAACCTTAGAGGGGTTCACCTATCCCTGTAAACAACAAAATCAGCCAGCCCCTCCATTGCCTGCCGAGCCGGGGATTTGTCAAAAGGGGTCAGGCTATGCTTAGCTATTGTGGCATAATGGAGCGCCTTTTGCTGGATAGCTGCTTCAATCCCATAGTCCCGCATCAGTTGGACAATATCCTTCCAGAAAAGGGGGTAAGGCTCCTTCCCTTGTAAGTCCCTCTTCATAATCTTTAGTAAGCTTTTATCCGCTTTTTGGAGCAGATATATAAGGGGTAGGGTAACCTTTCCCTCCTTAAGATCGGTCCCTACCGGCTTGCCCAATTCCTCTTCGGTGGCAAAATAATCGAGCAGGTCGTCTATGAGCTGGAAAGCGAGGCCCAGATTCAGCCCATAAGCCCTCAGAGCCTGCTCCTGTTGGGAGGAAACATCGGCTAATATCCCCCCAATCTGGCTGCAGCCTGAAAACAGATAGGCGGTTTTACCTTTGATAATCTCGGTGTATTCCTCCTCGCTGAGGGTTATATCAGCCCTTTTGGTGGTCTGGATAAGCTCTGCTTCTATCATATTTTTGGTGATCGAAGAGATAAGCCTTAGAATATTCAGATTATCCTGTCGGAGGGCTATGTCTATAGAATTAATGTATATGTAATCGCCCAGCAGAACTGTAAGGTCATTCCCCCAGCGAAAGTTGATTGAGGGCATACCCCTGCGTATAGCAGCCCCATCAACAATGTCGTCATGAATCAGGGAAGCGGTGTGGATAAACTCCATAATCATCCCATACAGAATGTCCTTGTCTCCCCGGTAGTCACCAAGATGGGCACTCAGCAGAACCAAAGCAGGGCGTATCCTTTTCCCTTTACTCTGGTATATATGCTCACCAATCCTGGATATTATATCTATGTGGGAATCGAGTCTATTCTCAATCTCGCTCTCCAGCTGGAGAAGCTTGCCATTAATTAGATGAAATATAGCCTTTGGCTCCAACTGATTACTCACAATCTTTTCTCTTGTAAAACCCTAAGGATAACTTGATCATATTGCTCGTTTCTTCACTATTTCCTTGGGAGGATTCATCGGAGTGAAAGAGAATAGCTTATCCAACCTCCTTTGATGGAAGCGGTAACAGAAACCCTTTGAGTAATACCACCATAGTTCCCCATTCTCCCCCTTTTTTAAGGTGAAGTTCTCCACCTTATCGGGCATACCCCTTAAACGGAGAATTCTCCCCTGGTCGCTATTGGCTCCCAGCTCTTCTATCCGGGCTTTGATCTCAGGCCACTGAGGATTGTATCTTAAAGTTCTATTGACAGTTATCTCAGCAATCCCTTCTTTAAAAACAGCACTTGAGATGTCTTCATTGGGGGGTATAGTGTATAATATGGAATCAAATTGATTCTCGCTATAAAAGCTTAGCAGATAACGATTATAATAAGGGTCTATTAGAGCTACGATCTCATAAAGCCCCTTGCTATCAGTCCTGGTCTCTATTACTTTCTTCTCTAATATGGAGGGGGTGGAAGCTTGGAGTTTCTCCTCCACCCTCTGGGAGATTAGCCTTACGGGGGTACTGGGGACAGGATAACCGCTCTCGTTGACCACCGCCCCCCTTATCACCAACTCTCTGGTTTTTAATCCGACTCCTTGCTGAAAACCAGCCGCCCCCAGCAAGACTGATAAAACGATAACGAGGGCTCCGAAAGCCGCCCACTGGAGGGGCTTGCTCCTGCAACAGGAAATATCCATCTGGTAAGTTCTCTTGTTCAATATTTTCCTCAGTTAGGGCGATAATTGGTAAATTGCCGTATTAATGCCCAGGTCCCTATCCCTTAAAGCCTGGATAACCTCTTGAAGGTTAACCCATGAAACAATATCAAAGGAGTTCATCAGAATACTCTACCATCCTAAAGCAGCCGATAAATCCTCGCTTATTTTTTCAAAATATAATATCACCTAAAAGGCTTAAATTCAAACCTTTTTTAAACTTAGGAAGGATTGGTATTGGAAGGTGGGGTTATCTACCTTATAGGAGAAACCTCCACACCCTTAGGAACCTTGAATTGGAAAAAGCTTTTGGGGAGCTTCAAGTTTTCTTTGATATTGCTGAAGCTGTATTCGCTAATATTACCAATAAGGTCAAGTAGAACCATTTTTCTCACCTGGTAGCTTTGGATGTCAACTTCCAGGATCAGCTTCTGATAGCTCTCCCTTCCTCTTCGAGGGGTAAGCACCAACTGGTAACTACCCTCTGGAGCAGTGGAGCCAGGAGGTAAAGGCTCTACAACAAAGTCCCTTTTTAAATTCCCCTTGCCAGCTAAAAACAACACCGGCGTCTGTTCCCCTTCCATCTCCGTTAACTTCATTGTCTGTACCATCTTCTCCTCTGGCAGATACCAGTAAACAGTTATCCCATCCGATATAAAAAGCTTCTCCTCTGGATACTGATATTCCCACCTCATCATCCCGTCTCGCTTCATATACAGAACACCCCCCTCCTCCCGAATCTGGTTGAGAGCTTTGTTAATGAGGGTCTGGGTGAAGGTGGCGGAGAAGCTCTCCAGGGTGTTGTATTTCTCCTGAAGTCGAGAAGTTACCTCCTCAACCTCTTCAGCCAAAGATAGTGAGAGGAAGCAGCAGAAGGCAAAGGTAATAATGATGGCATAGTATTTCATTGGAGATCACTCTTTGCAGAATCAACTATTGGTGGAAAGGGAGTTCCTGGTCATAGCAACAGCCAACTTAATAGCCGCAATCATATTGCTGGGGTCGGCTATCCCCTTTCCTGCAATGTCAAAAGCGGTTCCATGTCCCACCGAGGTTCGGATTATGGGGAGACCTAAGGTAATATTTACCGCTTTTTGGAAATCATACAGCTTTACGGGGACCAAGCCCTGGTCGTGGTAAAGGGCTATGATAATATCAAAAAGTTCTCCATTTTTATTAGAGGAGAAGAGGGCGTCAGCAGGGTAGGGACCCTTGATGTCTATCCCTTCTCTCTGGCACTCCTCAACGGCGGGAATGATCTCCTCTACCTCCTCCCTGCCGAACATACCATTTTCACCAGCATGGGGATTAAGACCTGCAATGGCTATCCTGGGCTGGGAGAAACCGAAGCGCTTCATCTCCTGATTAGTTAGCCTAACCAAGGGAATAATCTTCTCTTTTTTTACCTGGCAGACCGCCTCTGATAGGCTCAAATGGGTGGTAAGAAAAGCAACCTTGAGGCTCTCGGCCACAAACATCATGGCATAAGAGTTGCTCCGGGTCAGTGTTGCCAGATACTCCGTATGCCCTGAGTAATCGTACCCTCCCAACTTAAAGGCAATCTTATTGATGGGTCCCGTTACCAGGGCATCTATTTCCCCCTTTAGTGCCCGGGATACAGCCACCTCCAGATATTGTCCTGCTGCTCGCCCATACTCCTTCTTGACCGAGCCCATCTCTATCTGAGGGGGTAGGTTATCCAGATCCATTAACAGGGGAGCTGTCAGCTTGCGGTCGACTCTCTCTTTCTGTTCAATGATACGGAAGGGAAAAGGAAGACGATATTCATCAGATAGGCGCCTCAGCAACCTGGCATCACCCACGACAATAGGATGGCAGACCTCCCTCACTGACGGATGAGCCACACACTTCAAGGTCACCTCACCGCCTATCCCCGCTGGATCTCCTATGGTGATACCTATCAAGGGTTTATCGGGCAAATTAAAACTCTCCCTCTTTTTGGCATTTTAATCTACAGAAGATGTGATAGCAAATGAATTTTTTGCCCCTCTGCTAAAAAACTGGCTGGGTTACGATCAATACCCCATTAATTCCTAAAGGAGAGTAAGAGCCTCTACGACTCTGATTCAACCTCCTCTTTAGCATCCTCTTCTTTATACATATATTTGATGCTATGTTTCGGAATTAGCAGATTCGGGGCATTCTGCCGGTTTATCTTGATACAGTTCCTGTCATACCACTCTATTATCCCGTAAATCTCTTCACCGTCGTTCAGCACCAGCACCATGGGGGTTTTGTTATTCATCTGCTTCATATAATAGAAGCTCTCTGCATTTGTCTGGTCAATTGGAGCATGCTTCCTGCGCGCATCTTGATGAGACATCCGGCCCTTAAATTCAGATAAATTTGGTCTAATAAGCTTCCGATTAGCCATGGGATGCTTCCCTCCCTTTCAAGCTCCCTCCTCCATTTTCGCAAGGGAGAATCTTCCTTATATTCTCTTTCTAATAAGCAAAGAATCAAACACTTCCGTCTTTGGGGCATCTCTACCCCTTTAGCTCGGAAATGGCTTTTTCGCGAAGGATAAAGCCTACTCCTCCCTTCTTTAGGGAGGTTATTTCTCCTGAGGGGTTAGCGAGTCTGAAGGCTCGCAAAAATCTCAGAGCACGGCAATTTATTGCACAATTTTAATACGTTATTAGTATAATATAAAATTTAGCTTAATGCAAGAAAAAAGTTTTATCTTAGGCCTTTCGGATATGGAGAAGCCTTTATTTCCCTCCCCTTACTCTTCCCTATGCTCATAACTTAAACAACACATCAGTTTCCCACATACTCCGGAAATCTTGGAGGGGTTCAATATCATGTTTTGCTTTTTTGCCATCCTTATGGAAATAGGGCAAAATTCTTTAAGGAAAGAGGCACAGCAAAAGGGACGCCCGCAGGGACCAAACCCCTGGAGAACCTTAGCTTCGTCCCTTACTCCAATCTGCTTCAACTCAATCCTCACCCGAAACCTCTGAGCTAAGTCCTTCACCAGATCCCGGAAGTCGACCCTCCCCTCTGCCCTGAAATAGAAGACAACCTTCTCTCCATTGTTGATATACTTGACTTTGACCAATTTCATAGGGAGGTCTCTCTGCAGGATTCTTTTCTGGCAAAAATCAAAAGCCTTTCTCTCCCTTTCCTGGAGCTTATTAAAATTCTCTTTGTCGGTATCGGTTGCCAATCGGACTATAGAGGGTAGAGCCTCCACGATGCACGCTTTCGCTACCGACATGGTCCCCATCACCACAGTGCCCAGCTTCTCCCCATCTTCCTCCTCTACAATACAGCAGTCCTCTTTTCTTACCTCGATGGTATCCGATCGAAAAAAGTATACTATACCCTCCTTATCAAACCGCACACCTGCAATTTTTACCATATATTTTAACCTATTTTTATAAAAATGAGCTTATTTGCTGGCAACCCCCCTTCTCCGGGTAATCTGGTTTATATGGAGAAAGAGAGCTTCTGCCAGCAGCTTAGGATTTGCATTTCTTCTCAGAGCTACCAGAGCCTGGTAGACTTCTTCAACTATCTGGAGAGCCTCCTCCTTATCGACTTTTTTTGCCAATCGTGCCAATTCTTCTTCCCCACCCTTGTTGACGAGAAGGTTCCTATCCCCTCCGGAGGAGAGGACCATCAGGTCACGAAAGACTCCCCCCAGGTTGAGAAGTTTCGCCTCCATCTCCTCCAGCTCCCTCTTCTCGCCCTTCTCTCTCACAAAGCGGGATGCTTCCTCTAAAACCACCTTCAGGTTATCCCCCTCAAGCAGCAGCTCTACCAGAGAGACCATCTTCTTTTGTTGAAGAGCAATGAGATGCGGGTCCATAGCGCTGGCTATCCCCACACTCCCCTCTGACAGCTCAGAGATATGAGAAGCCTTTTTCTCGGAGTAGTCGTACGTCTTAACCAGAAAATCCCTGAGCTCCTCCCTCCTTATAGAGGAGAATCTCAAAGCCTGACACCGGGAGCGGATGGTGGGGAGAAGCGAAAGGTAGGACGTTGTGAGCAAGATAAGAATAGCGGCTGACGGAGGCTCCTCCAGGGTCTTCAACAGAGAATTGGCTGCCTCGGTGGTCATCCTCTCCGCCTCATCTATGATATAAACCCGCTTCCTTCCCTCCATGGGCTTGAGATAGATAGTTCGCCTAATCTCCCCCCTCATTTGCTCTATTGAGATGCTTACTTTCCCCCCGGGAAGCAAAAGGCGGACATCGGGATGAAGACCCTTATCTATCTTGTAGCAACTGTTACATTTGTCGCAGCAATCGTCTTTCAGGTTCAAGCAATTAAGGGACTTAGCCAGAATTAATGCCAGAGTCCTCTTGCCCACCCCTTCGGGTCCGTAGAAGATATAGGCATGAGGGAGGGAGTTGTTCTTCAAAGCTTGCTGTATCCCATCCCTGATATGCTGGTTGCCGATAAAAGTAGCAAAGGACATCGTTAATTAAACCCTGTCAGCTCTTCAAAAGGACAGACACAATCTCAATTACCCTCCTGTTAACCTCCTCGATGCTCCCCTCCGCCGAAATGGTCTTTATTCGCTCCGGATATCGTCTTTCCAGCTCCTGGTACCCTTCCCTAACCCGTTGATGAAAGGCTACTCCCTCCTCTTCGAATCTCCCTTCCCGGAGGTTTCCCCCTTCTCCTCTTTTCCTTGCCCGCTTTAGTCCTTCCTGCACATCGAGGTCCAGCAAGATGGTCAAATCGGGCTCCAACTCCAATGAGACCAAACGGTTAAGTTCGGCTATCAATCCCAGGGCCAACCCCCGTCCATATCCCTGATAGGCAATGGTCGCATCGGAATATCTGTCGCATATTACCCATCGACCGCTGTCCAGGGCGGGAATTATCCTCTCCCTAATATGCTGCGCTCGGCTGGCGGCATAGAGCAAAATCTCTGTCTCTGGGGTCATCCCCCTGTTGTCCGAATCTAACAAAATCTGCCGGATCTGCTCCCCTATGTCCGTCCCCCCCGGCTCCCTGGTCACCACTACCGGTATCCTCAGGGAAGAAAGATACTCCCCTAACAAACGAGCTTGTGTCGTCTTACCAGAGCCCTCCACCCCTTCAAAGGTTATGAACTTTCCCTTATGTCGTGGCAACAGGAAAATCCCCACTTTCAGTAAATGATGATACCAGCGTAGCCCACCACCTGGTCGTAATCACCGCTCACTCTGCCTGAGGTGTCGTATTTAACCAGCTCGGCTTTGCTCGCCCCCAGCTCCTTGGCAGCAACCAGGGTTGCCACCATAGGACCAACCCCACACATCGATATATTATTAAACCTCACTGTCTCCAGAAGACCCTGGGGGTCTAAGGTGAGTATTTTATCTATCGCCATGCGGTCTTTGGTCTCTGCCTGTTCCTGGGATTCGTAATGGGTCATATCACTGCTGGCTACCAGCATCACCTCTTCTCCGAATCCCTTGACCCCTGCCGCTACCGCTTCGCCAATCTCCTTCAGCTCCCCCCATTGCTGGGTCATGAGGCTGATGGGTATCAGGGTGAGCTCGGAGACGAAATACTGGATAAAGGGGAGCTGCACCTCCAGAGAGTGCTCGTGGAGATGAGCCCTATGGTCATCTTTTAACAGCGTTGAGCTGCTCAGAATATCCTTGGCTAACCCTTCATTAACCGACACATCCCCCATCGGCATCCGCCAGACTCCTTCGGTCATTATGGCAGCCGGGCTTCCGATACCGGTGTGGTTCGGGCAGAGTATAACGAATGTGCCGGGCAGCTTCACAGCGGAATAGGCAACTCCGGCAACTTCCCCCGAATAGATATAACCGGCATGAGGTGCCATTATCGCTATTGCTGGCTTCTTCTCCACCTCTTCTGCCACATATCGGGCAATCTCTGCCCGCAGGAGGTGAGGGTCTGCCGGATAGAACCTATCCCCGACCGCCGGTCTCCTTATCATGCTCGCCTCCTTTCTCAATTGCCGACCTTTAATCTTTTTCTTGAAAATACCAAAAAATTTTCCCATTCATTACTCCACCACCACCAGCACCTCTCCAGCGTTTACCGCTTTTCCCTCAGCAACACGAATTTCGAGCACCTTTCCTTCCTTGGGAGAGCGGAGTTCGTTCTCCATCTTCATTGCTTCCACCACGATAACCCCCTCCCCCTCTCTTACCTGCTCGTCAACCTCTTTCAATATCTTTACCACTCGCCCGGGCATAGGGGAGCAGACATCCACCTTCCCTAGCACTTCCAGTGGGGCTCCCTTCACTCCCAGCCTCCCTTCCCTCTGGCTGTAAACCTCCACCTGAAAACACCCCTCTCGCAGAACCACCGAATGTGAGTATCTGTTTGACCTTATCTCCACATCATAGGAATGGTTGTTTATCAGAAGTGAGTAAAGGGCTTCGCCTATTTTCCTGACATCGGCTACATACTCCTTGT
>Ga0114930_10003213_pt1 | contig 14417 bp, 29 predicted proteins | sample AnhtaG_FD_87300 | JGI IMG/M metagenome (GOLD analysis project Ga0114930, IMG submission 87300) | Deep subsurface microbial communities from Anholt, Denmark to uncover new lineages of life (NeLLi) - Anholt_01485 metaG | ecosystem: Environmental > Aquatic > Marine > Oceanic > Sediment | place... | reverse complement strand
GCTACGGTGTAGATAAGGGTTGCTCCGGTGCACGGCGATCCTTTGTTTCATGCACCGTAGCCCTCAGACATTCCAGCGCGTTAGTATTCTGTCAAGCAAGTATTATATACTCACACCCCCCTTTTAGATATGGAAGGAACCCAAATGACGACCCAAACAAAGAAGAAGATGAGCGAGGAATGGGAAGCTCTAGCCAGAGCCCATAGCGAAGTGCGTGTTTTCATCGAATTTGCCCACGCGAACCCTGGTAGATTCCAGACTTTCCTGATGCACTCCCTCTCTGAAGCGTTGGAGGCCAAGGCATGACGACGGAGAAGGTCAAGCCGAAGTGCCCGAAGTGCGGAAGAGAGCTGTGTATCGAGTTTGGGGGCTATTGGTGTTCTGAATGCCGGGAAGGATTCCTGGAGGCCGACGAATGACCCTGTGCCCGAAGTGTAAGAAGTATGAGCTATCGGAGGATGGCATCTGTGATTTGTGTTCGTTGGTAGGCGAGATATTCGAGCACTGTGGGCCTGTCGCGGTTCGTGATGTTCGAACGCAACTCGAGCGCGTCAAGGAGGACCGAAAGAAGGAGGCCGACGAATGAAGCTCGACCCATGGTTCTACGGCTGGCTCGTAGGGTTCGGGACGGGGGTATGCCTCACAGCCATAATCGTGATGGTGACGACATGAGTTCATCCCACTACCCTTCACACATGATCGGCGGCCCGTGTATCTACACATACGAAGAGGATAAGACATGCGGGGTCCCGTGTCACCTATGCGACGATTGCCACGGTGACACCTTCATATTCCCATGCGACCAGTTCAAGAACGCTGTAGGCATCGACCTGCCTGATTGCCTCCACTGTGTGAACCACGAGAACGATCTAGTGGCCAGCGTACACGGTTCGAGGCTGAGGGCGTGCATGGTCGAGCCGTGCCAGTTCGAGAGGAAGGTGTAGTATGACGAAAAACTGCCAGAGATGCGGAAGCTTCGCATCCGAAGGAAATTTGCTCTGCGATTCATGCAGAGAGGTTGACCGCCTGGAGCTTGAAGTGATAAAAGGTAAGGACAAACTCCGCGAGTTTGTTGGGCCAGATGGCCGTAGCTGGAGGCTAACGATCAGGGAACAATCCCAGACGGTAGGGACATATGCTCGAGCAAGGGACAAGGCTAAGGCGCTACTGGAATTGGGGTTCTGGTTCATGGATCTCGAAGAGGTAAAATGACCGCAGGCCCGAAGCTGATACCTCGAGGGGAGGGTTGGATGCTGGTATGCCCAAGCGACATGCTGATGATCATAGTAAAGGACGACTGCGACCAACTGATCACAGACCAGGCGTTCATCGTGATACGAAAGAAGATGGAACGGTGACAGAGATAACTGGCAGGAGGCAGATAACCGCCCCCCACCCGTGTTGCCCATTGTGCGGGTATAGGAAACTAGGGCGGCACCCGTACCACATCATGTTTGAGGGCCAGGACAAACCGTTGGTCATCTGTCACGGCTGTTATGCGGTCATACAGGTGATCGAGTATCTCAAGATCCGTGGAGCGTATAAGGTGGAGCCATGACCCAGCTACGGAACGCATACAGCGCGATCATCCTGGACCTGGACACCGAGAGCCAGCGGGTAGACATACCACAAAAGGCCATAGAGGACATGTTGTTTCTCGAGATAGGAGCCTCGAAGTCGGAGACCCTACGCCGGAACATCAACCTCATGGTACAGTTCGGGTACTTGACCGTAGCTAGCCGAGGCTACGGATCCATGACCTACGACTTGGTGGCCTCAAAGGTCAAGTCCGTCCGGGCCAATCAGGAGAAGTGAGTGGATGGAATCTAAAGAGTTGGCTCGGCGCATGGATTGCGTGATTGGTGACATGGGGCGTTTGATAGACGAGCTTAAGGGCGCGCCTAGCCGCCTGGGTTCGTTCATAGACCCCGTATGCTGGAACTGTGGCAAGGCGTACAAGTTCTATCTGCCAGAGTCCGACACGCCATCCTACGGGGTCTGCGAGATTTGGCGTTCAACCCGAAGATGCGACTTCGAGCCGAGGGAGCGATGATATGACGGATAGCGAGGAACGGGTATGTATCTACTGTCAAGATGTGATGCAAAAGGCAATGAGACACGGGCATGAGATTCTTGAATGCGAATGCGGGTACTGGTATCGGGTCGATGAACCGAGGGGGGACTGACATGACTGAGGTCCCGGTACACGAGAGGAAATACCCGAAGCTAACGGTCCAGTTGAAGTTCGTTGACCTGCATACGACCAGGCCGAAGCTGCGTAGAGTAAAGAGGCCGGGGCCATGAGAACCGAAGCGGAGATACGGGCAAAGGTTCTCCAGCTACGGTTCGCTAAGAAGGAACCAATATATACTAAGTATTGGAAAGAGAAGGCAGCTCATTGGATTGAGGCGTTCGACTGGGTACTGAACGAGGGACCATGAAAATAGAAATACCGTTTAGCTCAGGGATGAGCCGAGCCGTGCTTGCGAATCGAAAGTTCTGTACCAGCCGTAATAAGAAGTACGGCCAGCCCAGTGATACTTTCAGGGTCAAATATGGATGCACCCATGGCGATTTCGAACTCGTTGCCATAGTAAAGCGCCCTCTATGGTTCGTGGCATCTTGCTATCACCGCGCCGAAGGATTCGAGGATCTATGTGGTTTTGTCAAGATATGGAGGCACTTGCATCCTAAGAATGGATGGGAGCCGGATAAAATGGTCTGGGTCCATTGGTTCGTCCGGGTGTACCCATGACCCCTGACAAGCTCCGCAAGGCGCTTAGTATCGCCATCTTCATGTATTCGTTCGGGATGGCGTTCGCCCTTCTCATATTCGGCAAGTTCTCCCTGGTGGTCTCCCTGATAGGTCTAGGGTACTTCTGTATCATAGCTGCGTGGCTCTGGGTTATGATAGGAGACTTCGAGCGATGAAACCGATAACCTGGATGGACCCATTCTTTCCTAAGCTGTTCAACGACAAGACCTTTATCCCGCTAGATGTCAAGACCGTGCTAGATGTCGGATGCGGTAAAGGTACGGCTGGGGCGCTGCTTAGGAATTATCGCAGCCCCAGGTATCTTGTCGGTCTAGATGCGTTCCATCCATATCTAGCGCATTGTGATAGGTGTGGCTACTACGATAAGCTACACCTGCATGACCTAACCGAAGGTCAGCCATTACCCTTCGAGAATGATATATTCGACTTGGTGCTATGCCTGGAGGTAGTCGAGCATCTAGACAAAGCTAATGCGCTGTATCTGCTTAACGAACTAAAGCGGGTTGGCAGACACATAGTAGTCACGACCCCCCCACGGTTTCAGCACCAGGACGACCTGGACGATAACCCCTGGCAGCGCCATAGATGCGTGATAACCAAGCGGGACCTCCAGGCTAGGGGGTTCAAGGTCCGAGGGACCGGACCTATCAGATGCCTGGGCAAATCCATACCTATCGAGTCATGGAGGCTAGGCAGCCTGTTACCTAGTCGTATGCAAACGCTAATCGGGGTATTCAAATGAGATTCGGTAAATACATGGACCACTACTATCGTTCAGGCTTGCAAAATACTACCTGGCGAGGACAAAGAGCCAATAAGTTTGTCATGGATGCGTGGGTCTATCAACAGATCATACATGAGACCCAGCCAACAATCATAATCGAGATAGGAAACGGATTTGGGGGGAGCGCTTTATTTCTTGCAGATATGCAATCATTATCAGGCAATGGAACCGTGATAGGTGTAGATATAGACCATTCTAGCATCGACTTTCAAGACTCCCGCATCCAATGGGTTACGGGCGACGCCACCAAACCCAGCACTTGGCTGAAGGTTAAAGAGTCAATAAAGCCTGATGACCGTGTGATGATAATCGAGGATTCGTCACATACCCTGAAAAACACCTTAGCGATTCTAAGAATGTATTGGAGGTTGGTTACGCCAGGATGCTATTTCATCGTTGAAGATGGCGTTTGCAGACGACGATTGATAGACGGTCCCAAGCCTGGACCGTATGAGGCCATCCACGCATTTCTAAAAGAGAACAAAGAGTTCGCAATAGATAAGGGCCGTGAAAAGTTCGTACTGACATTCAATCCCGATGGGTATCTCAAGCGGAGGGAATGATGAAAGTCCTAGAGCTATTCAGCGGTACGGCATCGTTCTCAAAGGTAGCGAGGGAGCGAGGCCACGAATGCGTCACGCTAGACAATGAAGCTAAGTTCTCCCCAGACCTCTGCATGGATATACTGGATTTCGAACCGCCGGTCCTAGATGGATTCAAACCAGATATCATCTGGGCTAGCCCACCGTGCCAATGCTTCTCACAAATGGTCGTATCTAAGAATTGGGTGAATAAGCGGTTCCACGCTCCAAAACCCAAACGCCCTCAGACGATCATAGCTATGGACATAGCGAAGAAAACCATTGAGATAATCAAGGAACTCCAGCCAAGATACTTTTTCATCGAAAACCCCAGGGGGATGCTACGGAAAATGCCGTTTATGAAGGGGTGGCACAAATCCACGGTGACTTATTGCCAATACGGTCTGGAGTATCAAAAGGCTACCGACATATGGAATAATTGCTATCATTGGAAACCCCGGCCCATCTGCAGCGCACGATCACCATGTCCCGTTCGTGCCTCTCCCGGCTCACGATATGGTGGTCCCGGAATCCGGGCTGACAGGAAAATAGTTAATTCAATGCACCCGTTCGTGATGGGCGAGGCAAAAGGTCAGATGAGCGCTGATAAATACACTCGCCGGCCATCTAACCATCCTCAAGATATGCGCTCAGAAGTTGGATGGGCGAAGACGACGAGGAGAGGCATCGTCCCGCGTCAGCTCTGCGAGGAGATCATCATCGCGTGTGAGGGGTGAATGATGGAATGTCCGGCATGCTGGATATGAGTTTCGGCCGTTCGTATATAAGCTGAGAGGGGATGTACGGTAAACCTTATAGCCTGAGAAAACAATTAGGTGGGCAAGATACAGAATGTGGTGCTGATGCCAGGTAAGAAGACAGTCAGGTGGAACGACGAGACTATGGAGATCATCCTCCAGGCTCGAGACTCACTTGTCAAAGAGGGTTGGCTGCGTCCAACCATCCGGGAGACTCTTTACAGGCTCACACTTCTACCGGATTGGGAGAAGCGTCACTATGATACTCTCTGCGTCAAACTCGGGGAGTGGCGCGATTGCGGCAAGATAGCTTTCGGCCTCTGGGCTGACGATTCCGGCGGCTCAGATTTCACCCCCATGACCTCTAGCGATATCGTAGAGGCGTTGGACCAACTTAAGAACATGATACCAGCCCAACTATCACCTGATGGATATCTCCATGCCATCTTTGTCGAGCATGGAGGCCTAGTCACCGATATTGCGGCCATGACAGATTATCGGGTCCCTGTCGTATCATCCCAGGGTCAGATTCGCCGGGAGCACCTTCATACCGCTGTTTCCAAATGGGCAGAGGTAGCCGATGAGCTGGAGGGGGAAGGTATCATAGTACACGGTCTTGTAGATTACGACAAGGGTGGGAATGATATCTACGAAGCCCACCGAAGATGGCTTAAGTCCGTCATGGATATGGATATGGTGAAGTATGGTGTGACCGAGGCCCAGGTCAAAGCTGCTAAGTTGGGGATCTTCGAGAAACATCAGATAGATGGCTGGGCATCTAGGTACGGGCACGAACGATTCAAGCGAGACCTAAGAAGATTGGTGGGGTTGAAGTGACGGCGACGGTTTTGAGCCGAAAAGTCCTGGGGTTTCGTCTCACTTTCGAACTTTCAGATAGAGGGGTGTATTGGACTTGAGCATCAAAGCCATATACCTGACGGGCTCGGGGTTCGCAGAGGTCGAGGATATCAAGCTCAACAAACGCCTGATCGAGTTCAAGGACGGCTATCACCCGAACGACCCTGGAGCTATCTTGACACACCGGGAACACAAGTATCCCTCGTTGGTGTTCATCTGGCAAGGCCGCTCGAACATGGAAGGCGCTTCGCCATCCGTAACCCAGCTTGCAGATTTCTGTAAGCGAACCGAAGCTGCCAAGCATCATAACCGTAAGGTAGGCGTGTCTAAGAGATGGGTTCGCCGGTTGATATCGGGGCTCTTCGTTTTCTTCAAGCTCCTGATCATCTTCTACATAGTCTCGTTCGTCATACTCATACTGGTGGTGTTCGCGTGAAGCCCGAGACCGATGCCTTCAATGAGTACATGGTAATCGTTCGTCAAGTAGGGGGCCACTTCGAGCTTAGACGATTCAAATCCGCGCTCCCGATCAAGGGGTTCAAAATCAGAGGCCATAAGTATATCATCCGAAGGCAAAAGGCGTTCATCCTCAAAGGCTGGCACCCCTGGACCAATGTTCGTTTCTTTCAGGCCATCATAGACCAGTATGCCCATCATTTCAGAACGGTAGGGCTGCTACTCTACGAAGAGCCATCATATGAAACCAACGACTGGACCGAACCTCTGGACCGGATAGACGCAGGTGTAACAGATCCGTCGCCTACCGACATTCTCACGCCCGACATGCACCGGATAATCGCAGAGAGCAAACTTTTCGCTGACGCAATGAGAAGGATTCATTTCGGGTCTGCGATGTCCTGGAAATTCCTAGCTCTCATGCTGGTGGTTATTCTGGTGATGATGTTCATACTAAACGCGGGGGGATATCTTGGTTGAGACTGGCCCAACGAACGCAAGAGGACATACTACTCATCGTGTCAATGATATTCATAGCGTACGGATTCTGGGACCGCACCCGATTGATACTCATATTAGGCGGGGTGCTATGTATCTTCGTAATACTGATGATGAGTGGGGACAATGACAGACCCAAAGAGGACGGAACCGAAAAGACTCCCTGATGACCCCAAGAAACGTCTCGCAGAGTTCGAGACCGAGGGCGAATCCCATCCTAGACAAAAGACTAGGCTACACTCGAAAGAGCAGGCTAGGTTCTATATCGGGTACGATTTCTTATCGAGGGTCCTCCCCAAGGAATTCAGCTTCTTTAGCGAGATCGCCGATGTCCACATGGAGGTCATGATGAGCTACAAAGGGGAACGCTCAAACGATGTTCGGGATATGTTCAAAGGCATGGGTGATGATGACATGCTCAAGGTTGGCCACCAGGCTGTTGATCGGCATCTGAGAGGTAAGTCGGATGGAAACCGTAATCCTTAATGCTGATAGTGGCAAAGAGTACGAGGTCGGGATAGTCCAAGAAGAATATCAGATGGGCTACGCCTCTCACAAGGTTCTGACCGTACCGATTTACGATGAACGGTACAAATATGTCCTAGCCGACGACATGATGAACCGCCCAAGAAACGGGTTCGACACCATCATAATGTGTACTGGCGAACGCAGGACCGGCAAGACCACCCTATGCGCTCAGTTGGCTAGGGTGATAGATGAGGCGTTCCCCGTAAAGCACATGACCTTCAGGCTCGAGGACTTCAACCAAGCACTCAAGGATAACCCCTACGCGGATCCGAAGAAAGGCATCTATCCGCAGGTAGTTTTGGATGAGGCGGGGTTCGACCTCTTCTCTCAGAACTGGATGGAACGAATGCAGCGAAACATGGTTAAGAAGTTCGAGGTCATAGGCATAAAGAAACAGATCATCTACTTGGTGCTACCCCACCGGGACATGCTGAATAAGAAACTCCGGGAGGGGATGGCTCAGTTCTGGCTCAACACTGAGACTCGGCAGGGCAAGCGTGGGCTCGTGGAACTCAGGCGTGGGATGCCTAACAAATGGCAACTAGACCGATATTGGGCCCCCTATGCTGCGTTCATCTTTGACGATATGGACACCGACCCCTGGTGGGATGAGTATGTCGTCAAGAAACGGACCTTCGTTGATGAGGTGGCCGATGAGACAGAATCGGTGGGGCCAGAAAAGAAGAACTGGCGTAAGGAATGGATCGTATGGCTCTACAAAACGACTGATAGAAGCTACCGCGATGTCGCAGAAACAACCGGGACCTCTCTGAGTGTGACCGCTAGCTATCTAAAAGGTGTCACGAAGGGGTGACACTACCTAACACGCATCTTATTCGTTATATTCGTTAACTTTCGGCACCCCCAATCTTACACATATAATGGAAACTATAGCGGACACCTGTACACCAGTACAGATTCGGGGCAAATAGTGGGCTCATTTGCCTATTATCTGACTGACGGTAAGGAAATCAGACTCTACAGACCCCTTCACAGCAGGGATAAATACCGTGCTGGCTATCAAGGGCTCGGAGGTGAAACAATCGCAGAGAACATGGCTTCGAGGGCTGTGGGTCTGGTACTGATGATTCTGATCATCGTTGTCATCGCGGCAGCGTTGTTTGGGACTGTCAACGACTCCGTCACCGATATGACCAACACCACTCACGATGACTATGTCGGCGCTACGAGTGCTGGCCTAGTGTCCCTGATACCAATCCTATATTGGATTCTGGTTATCGTCGTGATAGTCGGAGCCGTCATGGGTGTACTCAAGTACGCGGGTTAGGTTGAAAGACCTACTCGGGTTCTCAAACCCTTTAGCTCCCTCTTTATTCCCAAGGGAAATAAAAAGTATAGGATGGCATATACATACCATGCGATTTGCTAAGGTGATCGTCGCATCATTAGTCATACCCATGATGATTCTCTCAGCCTGGGCGATTACGGCCCCTAGCGGGGGCGTAGAGCCCCTTAGCGGCTCGATAATGGCCGAGCCTCCCGATTATGTGTCCGGCTACGGCTTCGACGCTGTAACGCAGACTATGGAGGACACCAATGGGTTCCGATATTCGTATCAGGACGACGGAATCATACAGTTGGACCTTCCATGGGGCTATACGACCCACTTCTCATTCGGCCTGACGGCTGACTATCTAGGCAGCCCCGAGAAGCGTACAGCCCTGGACTACACCTGGGCCTGGGACACGACGATAGGCGTGGCGCTGAATGAAACGGGGAACCTGACAGGATACACCTACACATTCGTAGCTACCAACCAGGATGGGGTCCTGGGTTGGGATATCCGGCTGGACTTCTCCCCGACCAGCCGTATGAAGGTGACGCACACTCTCGAGAACGGGTACGCTCAGAGCCTTACAGATGTTAATTTCTGGTATCTCTGGGATCTGAGAGGCACGGCAACGCCTTATCTTATCGAGACTAGCGCCGGGACGGTTGAGGGCCCACTGTACCAGGCCATCCCTGACGATATCCATTGGGTCAGGCTGGCCAACCAGTTCCAGTTCGATTGGCGTGACGCGCTCGTGGACTATGAGAACGGTCACGCTTACATAGGCGACGGTTCTGTGGTCGGGCTGGGCGGGGTGCCAATCCTGGGCATCAGTCTCGAGCTAGGAGATATGACCCCAGGCGCTACGGTCACAATTGACCCATTCTTTTCAGGCCTTGAAAAGACTTGGGACGCCGCTGGTGATGCATCAGCCTCTAGTCCTGCTAGTTGGTCACCAGTTGGTGCTCTAGCCGCCGGAGATAATGTCACCTTTGATGCCACGAGTGTGACAAATTGTGATTGGAATGTCGGGATTGTTCTAGGTAATTTCTCTATGTTGACGGGATACTCTGGGGTGGTTACACAAAGCGTTGATTTTGGGTGTGTGGATTTCACTTTAGTTCAGGGTACATTCACTGGTAGTACTAGCTACACAAAAACCGTTTATGGCAACTGGTCATACCCTAGTGGTTTGATAAGTTTCAATGTGCTCAATCTAGAAATGGCTGGTGATGGCTACACTGTAACCTCAAATGGCGGGGGGGTCTTGCTTTACACACTAACAATCAGTAATAACACAACAATGACCAGCGCGGTCTTATCGAACAACAATGATATCACCATAGAAACCGGGATTACACTTACGATAACCAACGCCAACGATAGAATAATAATGGACACTTTCGGTGGTGGGGTATGGACCAATAACGGAATCATAGATGGTGCGGGGTATGTTCAGTTTATATATTATAACATAGACACAACAATCGAATTAGGTGTATTGAACAATGTCAGAGTACAGAACAGAGCAGATGGAACCGGAGATAGGGTGTTCGCATTAAATGCTAATGCTGTCATTAACGGTTATTTAACCGTCGATTCTGCCCACGCCAGCTATACTATGGAATTCGATAGTTCGGATTATACTCTATCAGTAACTGGCATTTCTACACTAGGAAATAGAGGGATAATGACTCAAGGAACCGGAGCTTGGTCATTCGGTTCTTATGACCAATCAGGTGTTGATTCAGTATTTAATCAAGATGCTACCGTAACAATAAGTGGTGATTTCACTGTATCAGACGGCATATTTAACGCATTTGGCGATATGATTGTGCCTGGCGATTGGGATACAGCTACCGGAGATTATGCCAATGATGATAATGTAGTTTATTTAACCGGAGCTAGTAAAACTCTGGCTATGAACGCCGCAGATAGCTTTTTCAATGTCACGATAGCAGCAGGAGCCAACTACACGATGGACGATGATACGATGGTGGACCGGAGAGCTACGATAACCGGCATACTGTACGGCGCTGGCGACTTCAAAGAACCACTGCCGGAATTCACTTCGGAGGGCTGGCCTCATGCATGTCCGCTGACACTATACGAATACACCCCGACGCAGACCTATTGGGACACGCTAGACCTGGTTGACCCGCCGTATTGGCTGCATCTGATCGACGGGGTGGTAACCGGCGTACCGAACGACAACGACACCGGCCTCTACGAAATCACTCTGACGCTGACATGGAACGATATGGTGACCTATCAGAATTATACGCTCATCGTATGTCCCGAACTCTTATCCGGCGCCGATAAAACCATGCTCGGAGTGGTTCTGTCGATCGTCCTGGGGTTCGGGCTGCTAGTGATAGGGATGACCTATAAGATACCCCCCTTAATCGTGTTCTCAGGCCTTATCTGGCTCATCAGCGCGGTCACGGTGTACAAAGACATAAGTGTCGAATGGGCCATTATAGGGATAGGATTAGGCGTGATAGTGTTAGCAAGCGGAGGGCTGCAACTTGTCGATGAGGGGTAGAGTTAGTATCACGGCACTAATGGCCATGTTCGTGTTCGTCGGAGTGGCCGCGAACGCTTCCGCTAGCGGCATCGACTCACTCCCGGAGACAGTAGCTAGCGCACTCGAGATAAGCGAAAGCGCGGCCAAGATGTTGATCGGGAGCATGATACTCATGTCAGCCGCTTTGTGTTTGGCTATTGCCGGAGCCAATGTCATAGTTGACGGGGCCGTGCTGATAGCTATCCTCGGGGTGCTTGTCCTCATTGGCTGGTTCTACCAATGGACGCTAGTAGTTATCGTGATATTCATCATAGCCATGTTCGCTAGAGACCCGATGTCCGAATGGTTTAACAACCGTGGTGGTGGTTAGGCCATGTTGCCGAAGAGAATCGGCCATGACCGTACAGCTACCGAGCGCATCATGGGGCCGGTCGTCTTGCTGGCATCCTTCATTCTAATAACCATTATGGTAATGGCTACCATGACCTCGTTCTTTCAAACCGCTAGTGGTGAGTGGGAAGAGGTCCGGGGCACGCTCTTGATCGGAGCTACGGAATACACGCTAAGGAATCCGAACGACGGCTGGAACATCACTAACGCCAATGTCACGGACCGATGGGATCACGAAGCAAGCGAGAACGCGTATTTCTACGAAGATGCGCCTGGAGAAGATGACCAAATCGTTGTTGGCTTCATCCGTGATAACGCGTACTTCGGAGCCACCTATGGCGGGAGAGCGTTCGATGAGGCGCTATATTTGGATTACATCATGATCTATACCGAGTTCGGCTGGTGGGATAATGACGACTGGCCCATCTCATATGAGACCATCTTAGCCAACCAGATAAAGAACTCCAATGTCTCGATAACTGAGTTCGGCATCCGGCACAACACCACATACGCTCTGATCATAACGACGGCGGGACCTGCAGACCTATTCGGGTCTAGCCTCTGGAACAACTTTTTCAATGTCAAACTGGGATTGCCAGACTATGACGAGAACATAGGCTATACCAGCATGTGGACCATACTGGGCCAGATAATGACCGCCTCGCTTCCGAATGTCGGATACGAAATAAACCTCATCATAGGGGCCACGGTTTATTCGGGCATAGGCATAATCGTTTTCACAGTTGTAACCCGAGCGTTGCCGTCATGGATAAGTGGGGGCTGACATGCGAACGATTGCGTTCTTGGTAAGTGTATCGTTGGCGTTCTTAGCGCTGGCTCCATTTGCGTCGTATGATGTTAGTGCCGCTGCTGTCTCGCAGTTTCTTAGGGCCGATGCAGTCCTCAGTACAGATGTTACTTTCCTGAGTGATGAAACGAACGACCCTAACGCATTGAACACGATCAACCCCGATGCTACGATAGCGGGACACGAGTATGAATTTGATGATAATTATTGGGATTCAACTCCTGGCTGTATGCTTTGGGGGGACGCTAACAGCGCCACGGACGGCAGCTTCGGTACTGGCGAGATACGGTATTCCACAACCGACCTGACCGGGGAATTGGCAGATTATTACTATCTCGTTGTAACCTTCTGGGAGTCAGTTCTTAAGGGGGACCCGCCAGAAGGTTCGACTTACCCAACCTCAACGACGGAAGCACTATCATTCAGAGTAGGGTTCGGATACACCGATGCTGATAGCGGAACCAACGAATTTATCAATGAGACCTATGTTAACAAATCAGCATCTACCGCTCACCATTCGATAGGTCGGCTGGAGGTGTGGAATTCGAGGATATATACAATGAGGCTGAGGATGGCAGGCCGTTCACAGCATCCGAAGTAAATAATCTCTATGTCGTGGTCCAGATGCGGTTCGACCCTGGCGCATGGGGGGTGCTCAATAATGTGGACCCACCACTTCCCATCAATCTAGGGATATGTTTCGTGATTCTAATAGCGGTCCCGACCGAATACACACCCGATGTAGAGCCTAGCGGAAGGTTCATACTACGACCCGATACGGACAAATATGTGAACGGTTTTGAGAACCAGACGGTTAGCGACAACGAAGGAATATATGGAGCACTTAACGAAACGAACCAACATGGGGATGCCGAGCAATCGTACATAAACGCTTCATGGGATAAATCCGCATTCGTAGGTTTGGGGTTCACCGACCCGCCTTCATGGGCTGCCGATACCGATTACAAAGTAACCCTATGGTCCATCATACGCCAGACGGAAACCGGGATCGGAACATACTACACCTTAACCATGTCTATATCGTCTGAAGGACTGGACCAAAAGGCGTACTATCCCAGCACCAGCTACACCAATAACACGCATGATAGCGATTTCATACCTGGCAGCTCCGACTACTGGAGACTGACGGATCTGGAGGATATACTGGCGAACCTATGGCTCGGCTGGGTCGGCGCTACGCCCAGCGGAGAGCTTCGAGTTACGCAGGTCGCGTTCCTATGTACGCCGATCGTACCGTCCGATTATGTGCCTGACACCGGCGGGTTCACCGATGAGACATTCCAAGAGTGGATAACCGCAGGCGGGTTCTTTATGATATTCGGGTTCATGGGCGCGGTCGGTCTCATTGCGGGTGCTCCGCTAGCGATCATATTCTACAAGAGCGGGAGGTCGGACGGGGCCGGGGCCTTAGCGATGGCCGTCGGTATCATATTCGTGTCGTTATGCTTCCTGCTAGCAGGCCTGAGTGCGTACGCTTGATGCTCGAGAGAGGGGGTGTAACCCCAGAAGATGTCTAGCTGTTTGCCCCTTCGAGCATCCCCTTAGAACCCCATGCGCCAGCTTGCAGACTATGACAGAAGGCGCGACCCCCTGGGGCCCCAGACACAAGGCACTGGTTCCCCAGGGTGTCCTTTCAGAGAGATACCCCCCCTCTGTTGAATACGCCTTACCATCTATTGGCGACTACCTTCGCGTTCCGAGATCGTAGGTGGGTTTCGGTAACTACCTCTTGTAACCTCTCTCCCATACTGGCTTCGAGTCCCGAGGACTCTTTCAGACGGGTTCCAAAATGCTGGTATGGCTCAAGGTCCAGTCGTCGGGCGGAATCTCCTATCTCCACATAGCCAGGGCTTCTGTCAACCCCTACCCTGGCACTCAACGAACCCCGGAACGCTCCGGTGTTTCTTGTCTGTTTTGACGAAGAAAAGGTATCTTGGATAAGGGCTAGGGCGAAAACTTTATCTCTTTTGTCGCTCATACAAGGATCACTCCTTTGGGTTTCCTTCCAGGGGAAATGGGCTACGGTGTAGATAAGGGTTGCTCCGGTGCACGGCGATCCTTTGTTTCATGCACCGTAGCCCTCAGACATTCCAGCGCGTTAGTATTCTGTCAAGCAAGTATTATATACTCACACCCCCCTT
>Ga0114930_10003212_pt1 | contig 14418 bp, 13 predicted proteins | sample AnhtaG_FD_87300 | JGI IMG/M metagenome (GOLD analysis project Ga0114930, IMG submission 87300) | Deep subsurface microbial communities from Anholt, Denmark to uncover new lineages of life (NeLLi) - Anholt_01485 metaG | ecosystem: Environmental > Aquatic > Marine > Oceanic > Sediment | place... | reverse complement strand
ATACCAAACATGACGCAAGGGCCAAACTGAGCGTCTCTAATTAGGCCACAGACAAGCTCCCGGTCACCCTTTACCATCTCCTGAACCAGTAAGGCTTCACTTCCTTTTATCTTCAGCAGGCGGTGGCTTTCTTGCTTAACTTCTTCTTCGCTGGTTAGGTTTAAGGCAATGCCTCCGACTTCCGTTTTGTGAAATAAGTTCTTCCCCGACGCCTTTAAAACGATGGGAAATCCAATCTTCACAGCCTCAGCCATTGCTGAATCTGCGTCATAGGCAACGGCTTCACGAGTTACCGGAATGCCGAACCCAGCGAGAAACCGTTTAGAGTCGTGCTCGCTCACAGCCACTTGGCCCCTTGCCAAAGCTTCCTTAATAATTTCCATTATGGCGAACCAAGCTAAATTTGGTGATAGGTTTTCGATGCTTCAGCTACAACTTTATTGTAGATCACATCAAACTCATCATCTGTAATCATTCTTCGATTCTTAATTGCTTCGGCTTTAACCTGATTTACAATTTCACGAATTGCTTCTTCAGATGCCTCTCGATTGGTGTGCTCTAAGTGCCACAATACATTATAGCTTCCAGCCTTCTTGCCGAGGACAATTGTGAATTTTCCTCCCACAAGCTCAGGGAGATAGGGCACAGTCCCTAGAGGAAGGCCTTCCTTATGCATTCGGTAGGAGAACATAGCAGCGACACCAGCCTCATAGGTGAATGAGTTTTTTCCGATTACCGGCTTGTGTCCAGGCATCTTGATACCCGAAACCTCTTGGAATACGGCTGCCACTTGAGTCAGCTCTTTGAGGTTAATTCCGGTATCGATCCCGTAGAGAAACTCAAGTGCGATCGCGATCTCCTCCGTCGCGGTGCCCCCTGACCGCTCACCAAGGCCTAACATGTTCGTATGAACAACCTCTGCCCCGGCCTCCACAGCAGCGAGACAATTGGCTGTGCCTAGCCCGAAGTCATTATGCACATGGATCTCGATCGGGACACCAGCCCACTCTATCATCTTTTTCACAAATGCCGCTGTTCCACGGGGATTAAGCCTTCCAAAGGTGTCTACTGCAATCAAAGAATCAATGTCGGTTTGCGAAACGACTTCTTGCACAAGGGACTTCAGAAACTCAGGATCAGCACCGCTAGAATCGATCAAGAAGAAGGTCGTATGCAACCCTTTTTTCTTAGCGTAGTTGCAGGTATCTACGGCCTTTCTAACAACATCACCTTTTTCCCAGTTATATCCCTTCTGTATCAAGATCTCGTTGGACGGAAGTTCCACAATAACACCCCAAGCCCCCGTGTCTACTGCCAAGTCAATGTCACTTCTCATTCCGCGACAAAACACTACTACATTCGCCTTCACCCGCTTGACAATCTCCTTCACGGCTTCGAAGTCATCCTGAGAAACAGCGGGCATCCCTGCCTCCAGCCTGCTAATCCCTAGCTGATCCAGAGCCTCAGCTAATCTGATCTTGTCTTCCTTCGTGAAAACTAGCCCAGGATACTGCTCGCCATCCCTCAATGTCACATCGTAGACGACCACTCGTTCAGGAAGAGAGATTACTTTATTTGCTTCATATGTCCACGGACTAATGAACGCTCGCTCCGTAATCCAAGGTTGCTTTTGAAATTGCATCTGTGACCCCCCTTTATATGCTATTCCTCAATTACTATCACTCTAGAAGGTGCACCGTCACAACCTTTTATTTTTATTGGTGCAACTATTAATTTCACCCGCTCTTTCGTGATTTTCTCCGTATTGGTGATATACTCAACAAGAGTAATCCTATTACCTATTATCTTTTTATGGTTGGGAAGAGCCCACTGGTCACCCCATTTTTCGCTTGGGAAATCGATTGCGACTAATGATATGCCCTTTTCAATCATCCACTGAACAGCATTCTCTGTAAGATAGGGGCAATCCGTATAATAGTTATCTTTCCCCCACATCTTTGATGTCCAGCCTGTCCCTATAATAAGCCTATCTCCTTTCTTTAACTTACCTCCTGCCGCTTTCTCTAAATCTTCACGAATTATCGCTTCTTTTGCCTTCCTGTCTAACTTAATGTAAAATGCATCTCCTATCAACACTTCTAATGGAATTTCGTCCACTTTCTGTTTACCTGGAAAGACATGGTGTTCAGCATTGGTGTGGGTGCCGCAGTGTACCAACATTTTCATAATGGTTGAGTTCCTACCTGCTACCTGGTGTCCTTCTTCATCTATGTGGTCCTCCATACTAATTGTTTTAAATTCCGGTTTTGGATACCCCGGCATTGGATAGACAGGCATTCCTTCATAAACCTCCAAGCTTAAATCTATGTATTTAGCCATTTTGTATCTCCCTCCTTTATCTACTCCCCTTTCCCACCGAACTATATATTAACTTCTTCCTTCCTAATATGATTTCTTTCCAGAATAATATACTTCCCTTAAGGCATTCATTACCTCACCTGAGAGAGTCCTCTGGCTCTTCCAAAGCCCCGCCTCTTTGAGGTCTACCAGGAGCTCGGCTAGCTTAACCCCAGCAATCGTACAATCGATTACCGGAACACCATCTACCTCGGTTACACCCTCAGAGGTAACAGCAGATGCACACATGGTGCAGCCTACAGCAAGAGCCTTTGCCCCATCATTTATGAGCTGACGCCCGACCTTGATAAAGTCATCAACTATACGTGAGGGCTCAGTTGCATCGTATTTCTGGATCTCCTCCGGGGAGAGGTTAAATGTTCGAATAATGGTCTCGACCTTCATTGCCCCCGACTGCTGGGTTGAAAAGACGGGGCCTTTTGACATCCCAGCCATGGGTAGATAAACAAGACCAACCACCCCGTACGCCTGCCCTATTATGAAGGAAGCCTCACCTACTCCTGCTATTGGAATGTCCACTATTGCCCTAAGTACATTAAGCCCTGGATCTCCATAACAACCAATCACGCCAGCATCATATCCTTCCTCTTGAGCTTGCCTCAGGCCTTCAACCATCTCAACATTCCTTAAGAACTGGTAATAGGGGTAGCCCTGCATTACGTGCTTTAACTCCTTGGTTCCCACCTCAGGACATCTGATGTCCACCTCTGTGCCTTCTCGACAGACCCGCTTAAAATTCTTCCTGAGTCTGTTAAAGAAGGGCTCGTTCTCAGGGTCCTCAACCGGCCGCGTATTCTCATACCAAATCTTCATTTGTATATACCTCCTCTTGTTTTGAGTGTCTCAAGCATCAGAACTATAACCTTCCAAAACAACAAATTTCGACCTCTACTCTAACATCAAGTTTCCCCCAGCAGTTTTTCATCATATCTAACTTTAGTTAATACTTCAGATCCAGTATTGGTAACTAACACCATATCACTGAGCCTTACTCCACCAACTTCCGGGTCATCTCGGCAGAATATTCCTGGTTCAAGCACTATGGTCATACCTGGTTTGAGTTCTGGCTCTTCTTCCCCTTCAGCTTTTGTCATCTCAGGCTCTCCAATAACAGGCGGCTCAAGTCTTTTAGTTCCAGTTCCCCATCCGGTCACGTTTGCGTGCATATATTTGCCATATCCGGTTTCCCTTATGACATTGCGTGCTACCTTATCGACTTCCGAAACCTTTATTCCCGGCTTCATGGTATCTATCGCTTCCTTCTCAGCTTTGTATACAGTTTTATAGATTTTCTTTTGCTCTTCTGACGGCTTCCCCACACATATAGTTCGCCCTACGATTCCATGATAGCCATTATACAAGCTCCCCAAATCGATTATTACTAACTCCCCATCCCTTACTCTCTTTTTAGTGGGAAGTTTGCTTAACCTAGCGGCAGCCGGGCCAGAATGGACTATGGGATAGAATGCGATTCCTTCAGCTCCTGCACTCACCATAGTAGCTATAGCCGCGGCTGCAATCTCATATTCCGTCACCCCGGCAGTTGTTTTTCTTATTGCAGCATCAATGCCCAGCTCAGCCACCTCCACAGCCTCCCTTATGGCCTTTATCTCTTCCTCACTTTTTATCATTCGAGCAACTGTCAATATTTTCTCCGCATCGACAAACGAGGCATTGGGTAGGGCTTCTTCTAGGGCTTTACCGAGGGCAAATGGCAGTATATCAATTCCAATCTTTCCATCTACGACTCTGCGTGTTTCAAGAACTTCCTTTATCGTTCCTACCCAATTTGGGGGTTCTACAGGTAGAGGTCTAATATCTTCAACCCAATGCATAATATCCTTATAGGGTTCGCACGCTCCCCCTCCAGGCAATGCCACCGGCAACCCTTCTGGGAATATAACCGCTGCATACCTTGTAGCCCAGGTAACCCCATAGGGCACCACAAGGTCACACGCGTATCTAAGGTTTTCTGGCCAAGTTAAAAGCAGAGCATCAACGCCTTCACTCTTCATCTCATGCTGAAGTCCCTCCAGCCTTTGCCGTCGTATCTTGCCATGATCTACCCTGCTATTCCAGTCATTCCATTCAGTAGTCAAATTGAACATAGATAGCTCCTTAACGTGATTTCTTCCCATAGTAATACACATTACGTAAACCACTAATTACCTCATCTGATATGGTCTTCCTGCTCTTCCAAAGCCCGGCCTCTTTGAGACCTACAAGGAGTTCGGCTAGCTTCGCTGCAGTAATGGTGCAATCAATTACCGGGACACGGTCTACCTCGGTTACACCCTCGGAGGTAATGGTGGCTGCGAGCATGGTAACTGCGGAAACAAGAGCCTTTGCCCCGTCATTTATGAGTTGACGCCCGACCTTGATGAAGTCCTCCACTATACGTGAGGGCTCATTTGCATCATATTCCTGGATCTCCTCCGGGGAGAGGTTAAATACTCGGGTAACAGTGTCAACCTTCATTGCCCCCCGCTGCTGGGTTGAAAAGATGGGACGACCTTTTACCATCCCCGCCATGGGTAGATAAACAAGACCAACCACCCCGTATGCCTGCCCTATTATAAGGGAAGCTTCACCTACCCCTACTATTGGGATGTCCACTATTGCCCTAAGTACATTAAGCCCTGGATCCTCATAACAACCAATTATCCCAGCATCATATCCCTCTTCTTGAGCTTGCCTCAGCCCTTCAACCATCTCGATATCCCTTAAGAACTGGTAATAGGGGTAGCCCTGCATTACGTGCCTGAACTCCTTAGTGCCCACCTCCGGACATTTGATATCCACCTCTGTGCCTTCTCGACAGACCCGCTTAAAATTCTTCCTGAGCCTGTTAAAGAAAGGCTTTGTCTCAGGGTCCTCAACCGGCCGCGTATTCTCATACCAAATCTTCATTTGTATTGCCTCCTCTTATAATTTTTTGCATTCGGCGCTAGACATAAATCTTCATTTGTATTATCCCATAATCCATCAGCTCCTCATCCCTCCATCAACGTATAGTGCATGCCCTGTAACGAGGTCCGACGCAGCTGAGGCTAGGAATATTACAGCCCCAACTAAATCCTCTGGCGTTAGAATTTTTCGCATGGGGGTTAAAAGTTTGAGTTTCTCCCTGCCTTCTCTCTCAATAAGGTCTTTTGACATTGAAGTTTCAACAAGGCCCGGGCATATTGCGTTAACATTTATACCAAATTCTGCCCATTCCACGGCCAGTTGCCTTGTAAAGGTAAGCAACCCTCCCTTACTGCTCCCATAACCTATTTTCCCGGGGAAACCTCTCACAGCGTCTATCGATGCAATATTAATTATTTTCCCCTTTTTGTTCCTTTTCATAATAGGAAAGACTTCCTTTGCACATAGGAAAGGCCCAATTAGGTTAACATCCAAAATCTTTCTCCAATCTTCCTTTGACCATTCTTCCACTTTCCCCCTTATCATAATTCCAGCATTATTTACTAGGATGTCAATATTACCAAATTTATCCACCGTTTTTTCAACCAGTTTTTTAACATCGCTTGGTTCACTCACATCTGTTTGAATGGGAAGGCACCCAACACCTTTTGATTCAATTTCTTTAGCCACTTCCTGTAGCTTTTCAAGCAACAGAATATCAGCGAGGACTATATTTGCTCCAACACTGGCCAACCCCATTGCTATTTCCTTGCCATTTCCTCTCGCGGAGCCTGTAATTATAGCCGTTTGCCCGTCGAGGTTGAAAAGTTTGGAATAATCCATTAGTATTCCCCCCTTACTATTTCTAGCATTTTAATGAACTTTTTATCCCTTTCCCTGATACGCTCATTAAATTTCTTCTCGTCCCATTGGTAGAAACCTTTGGCAGTTGGGGGACCTACCTCACCTTTCTCTATCATTTCCTTTATCCTAGAAAACTTTTCGAACATTCTGGGGAATTTCTCAAGGTAACCACCTAGATCGGTCTGTTCCAGAGGCCCAATTATAGGTAGCCTAAAACCTATAGTTGTTTTTACTGCAAGATCCAAGTCTTTTGGGTTAAAACCTTCTTCAAATAGGGAATACACTACCTCTAGTAACCCCCTCCAGATAATAGTCGTAAGTACTATATCCTTTTTTGGTACTACGAGCACAACTTTCCCCAAATCTTTGTGCAAGCTCACAGTTGCCTCAACTGTGCTTTCTGAGGTTAAACTGCCTTTAACAATCTCAAGGATTGGTACGATAGGCGGAGGATTCCACCAATGGGTTCCAATAACCTTTTCAGGTCTACTTGTTGCTTTTGAGATTTCCGTGATACTTAGTCCAGATGTATTTGATGCTAAAATGGTAGAGTCTGGGCAATACTTATCTAACTTATGGAATATTTCTTTCTTTAGCTCCAAATTTTCAGGTACCGCTTCTACTACAAAGCTGGCGTCATTCACCCCTTCCTCTAAATCAGTTGTAAGCTCGATTCGCGATAATGTTTCCTCTATATCTTCATCCGTCATAGTGCCAAACTCTTGCATGCTAAGTTTTATCTTCTGAATAGCTTTTTCCAGAGTTCCTTTTTCAACATCAATCATGACCACTTTTCTTCGATTCTGAGCAAAGCATTGAGCAATACCATGCCCCATCAAGCCTGCGCCAACAATAGAAATGTTCCTTATTTGTTGCATATGAAGTACCTCCAATATGAATCTTTCTTATCATATCCACCTTTCTTAAGCTATTCTTTAAGATGCTTTTCGCTAAAGGGCTCTATAACCGCAACTTCTGAAGGGTCGAAAGGGGGAGAAACAACAAAAAGATAATGTAGCTCTTCCTCACCAGTATTTACCGTTTGGTGTTCAACGTAGGAAGGAATATACATAAAACACCCCGGCTGAAATTGATGCTTTTCTCCTTCCACTCGTAAAAAGCCTTCACTTTTTAATATATAAAAAGCTTCCTCCCCAGGGTGTTTGTGAATAGCGGTACCTGATTTTGGAGGAAATATGTTGTAGCCGAATCTTATGTTCTTAGCCCCAGACGTTCTAGGGCTAATAGGATTCCTCATAATAAACCCCCTCCCAAAACCCTCTATTTTCTCGCTCTTTATCTCCTCCAGCCTAAATACGACTTTTCTTTTCACTTTCCCTCCGCTCTAGCTTAACTTACTATTAATGATTTGGTCCCAAACGATTCCAGCGCGTTCTTGATTTTACGCATGTACTTCTTTGTTGGTTGTTGTAAATCTACCATTGGATACTCCCTCCCTAACATTGAATATTTAGATGCCCCTATTCGATGATACGGGAGAAGGTGCACTCCTGATAGATGAGGCAAGTTATTAGCAAAGTCTGCCAGCTGCCTTAAGTTTTTAGCAGTGTCATTTACTCCAGGGATTACGGCAATCCTTAGTATAAGTGGAGTACTTTTTTCGCTAACTCTTCTGGCATTTTCCAGAATAAGGTGATTGCTTACTCCTGTACACCTTTTATGCTCTTGAGCGTCAACGTGTTTAATATCGTATAACACCAAGTCTATATAGTTTAAGATGTCGCATAATATCTTCCAATTAACGTAGCCTGAAGTATCTAACGCTGTGGAGATATGTTTCCGTTTACATTCTTTAGCTATTTGCTTGGCAAATTCAGCTTGATATAATGGTTCACCTCCGGATAAGGTAACTCCCCCACCAGATTCCTCATAAAAGGGCCTGTCCCTCTCCACCTCATCTACAACTTGCTCAACATCCATTTTTCTCCCAACAAGAGTCAATGCCTCACGGTAACATATCTCAGCACACTTTCCGCACCCTGTGCATTTCTCTCTATTTATGGTAATATATTCTTCCTTCAGTAAAGCTCCCTCGTTACATGCACTGAGACACTCGTAACATTGAGAAGCACACCTTGCTCTGTCGTATTCAAGTTCAATGAATGGATTCTGCGTTTCAGGGTTACTACACCACAAACACCTGAGAGGACACCCTTTTAAGAATATGGTTGTTCTTATCCCTGGCCCATCCTGAATGCTACACCTTTGTATTTTAACGATTATACCCTCTGTTCCTACTTCCACCTTCAAGTAAATCTCCGCAATTTAGGTTAGGCTAACTCTGACCTAGCTATAATGTCGTCCTGTAACTCTTTTGGCAATTGCCTGAATTGTGCAACATAAGCCGCTACCCTAACTAGTACGTCAGGATATTTATCTGGGTGCGCTTGTGCATCCCGTAGCTTCCCTGTATCTATTATGTTAAACTGCACGTGGTATCCTCCTAACCGCATATATGTTTCTAACAAGTGAATAAATTTTTCTCTTGTTAAAGGATTTTTGAGTGTCGCTGCGCTAAACTTCATATTCAATAAGGTTCCATCGGAAGCTCCTGTGTGATCTATTTTTGTCACAGAGTTTATCACTGCAGTGGCGCCTTTAAAACACATGCCTTGCGATGGTGACATCCCGTCTGCCAGAGGCTGCTGGGCATTACGCCCATCCGGTAAAGCTCCCACATATTTTCCTAAACCTAAATGTGCAGAAACTGAATATATGGAAGGACAATAGGAACCTCGACTGCATCTGCATTTTCTAAGTTCTCTACAGTAGAACGCGGCTACATCGGCTACTATCTTGTCTACATAATCCTCATCGTTACCAAATTTAGGAGCATCATGAATTAGTCTCTGCCTTAAGCGCTCCCACTTTCCTTCAAAATTATGATCTAAACCTTCAAGCAGTTCAGCCATGTGTATTACCTTATCCTCAAACACGAGTTTCTTTAATGCCGCAAGAGAATCTGCCGTGTTAGCCAAACCGACGGCAGTAACTCCTAGTATGTTATACCTCGCGCCTCCTTTCCATGGAGGAACGCCTTTCTCTAAACAGCCGTCAATAAGTACACTAGCAAATGGTTGGGGGTTCAAATCGGTGTGTACTTTTTCTAGAACATTAGCCATTATAGCTGCCATCCTGATGGCATGCTCCAGTTGTCGTTTGAATGCGTCCATCATTTCATCAAATGTCTCAAACTTCCCTGGAGCGCCACTTCCTACGCCTATTTTCTTTCCTGATAACGGGTCTGTGCCATTGTTTAAGGCTAACTCCAGAGCCTTGCTGAGGCTGAGAAATGCCATATTATTATTACCCCAGGTTTTTCCCTGTGGAGCAGTGGTGACACACCCTATGGTAACGAGATCCTTAAGATCCTCCTCCATCACCCCTCTTTCCAACGCCTGCTTCACTGCTATGTCATAATTAAAGAACTTGGGTTTCATGCTCACGGGAAGTGTCTCACACGCCTTATCAAGAACGGTTTTACTTATTTTGTCATGATACATTACTGCAATGTCGGGTTGCGGTAGCCTTACTTCTTTCTCCACCTCTAACATTATCTCTGTAAGTTGATTACTTGCATCTTGACCATTTTCATCTAGACCAGCTATCGTGGGTTGTTCTGATATAGGATGACCGGCCCAAATATAGGCCGTTCTACCAGGTAAGAAAAGCATAATCTGGTTATAATTTATCCACAGGTTTTCCAACCACCTATTAATATCACTCTCGCTAACGTCTTTAGCATACGGGTAGAGTAGCTGATCAAGCCGGCCTGCAACAATACCAGCTCCCCCTGTCACTTCAAAATGTAATAACACATGTATAAACCAGAATGCTTGCAGGGCTTCAAAGAAATTTCTAGCCGGATATTCTGGTACCCTTTCACAGTTTTGAGCTATCAATAACAGTTCTCTCTTCCTCTCCCCTCGCGTTTCCGACTCGCCTTGTCTGCTTGCTAATTCTGCATACCGTTTAGCATAATCAATCGCTGCATCACAGCATATCAATGAAGCTTTATAGAAGAGCCACTTATCATAATCCTGGGGGTCAGCCAGATCTAAACCTGATATTTTCCCTTCTATTTCTTTCATAACACTGGAAAATCCTCTCGATAGCACCTTTTTATAATCCGCTGAAAAGTTGCCACTACCCTGCGCGAAATAACCTGAGTCTATTAAGCCTGCTTCGTATGCCTCCCTGACTTTGTCGGGAAGCATAGTAAGTGCCACATCTTCTATGGATTTTCCCCGCCACCAAGGAAGGACTTCCCTGAGAGTTTGTTTGTCCTCCACGGATACCTGGTATTTGTCTCCTTCCCTTGTGGAAAATTCATCAAGCCTTTCCAGAATTGTTCTCCAACAAGCTTCAGGGTGGGGAGAAACAGTGAAAGGCTCTGCCGAAGGGCTACCAACGATGAGTTGCCAGTCTTCGATAGTTATAGGCATTTTGTTTGCCAACTCATGAAATGCCTTAGCCCTCCTTATGATCATAGGCTCCGCTTCACTTTCTTTATGGGCTTGGGTTACAATAAGTGCTCTCTCAACGCGAAGTTTCGGCATTCTTACACTATCCAGAATCCTTTTTCTTAAACCCTCATCCATTTTAAGAACCTGCCGTGAAATTTTTCATAGTTTTCAAAAATGCATTAGGCATAACCCAGCAGTTTAGGGATGAAAAGAACCATTCCGGGCCAATAAGCGCAACAGAACAGTATGCCCATTTCTGCTAAAACAAAGGGGAAAATAGCCCTCGAGATTCTTTCTACGGAGATTTTCGCTACCCCTGAAGCAACAAAAAGGCATAGTCCGACCGGTGGTGTAACCAATCCGATGCACAGAGCCATTCCCATTATGAATCCAAAATGGAGCGGATTAAGCCCAAGCGGGAAAGCTCCTGCCATTAGCATAGGGGTTAAAATCACGATAATGGCTGCACTCTCCATAAGGCATCCTGCCACAAGCAGGATCAGGATGCTCATCAACATGAACAAAGGAGGGGTTCCGGCCACCGCCAGAACTGCTGCGGTCAACTTTTGGGGAATCAGATAGAATGAGAGTGTAAACGCCAAGCAACTAGCTGTTCCAATTATGAGCAGTATTAATGCTGTTACCCTAATACTTTTACCTACCGCTGACAATAAACCGCGGAAGGTAAGTCTTCTGGTTATCAGGCCAACCAGAAACGCATACGCAACCGCTACCGCAGCGGCTTCTGTAGGGGTAAACACGCCGCCGAAGATTCCTCCAAGGATGATTATCGGCATCATAAGTGCAGTCATTGCATTTGATGTTGTAGTTGCAACGACACGGGGAGTAATAGGGACTGCATGGCTTGCATGTTTTTCTTTCCAGGCATAGTAATAAGCAAGCGCCATTAAGGCAAGACCGAGAAGGATGCCGGGAATAAATCCAGCGGCAAATAGGCCACCAACAGAAAGGTCATTAGTTACCGCAATAATAATCATCATGATGCTGGGAGGGATGATGGGACCTATGATTGAGGAGCTAGCTGTAACGGCACAACTATAAGCTGTAGAGTAACCATCTTTTTCCATTGCCGGGATCAATACCGAGCCCAAGGCTGCAGTATCCGACGTCGCCGAACCAGTAAGGGCAGCAAAGAACACACTGGCAACAATGTTTACCATTGCCAATCCTCCTCTGATGCGGCCAACAAGCAAGTTACAAAATTTTAGTAGGTTGTCGATCATTCCAATTTCGTTCATAAGCTCAGCGGCAAGGATAAAAAAGGGAATAGCTAAGAAAACAAAATTTTCCATACCGGAAAACATTGTAGAAATTACGGCGGAAAGAGAAAGCCCCTCAATTAAAAAGAAACAAGCTCCAAGGAGACCCAACACAAAAACTATAGGAACCCCCAAAAGCAAAAGCACAAAAAATGCCACAAGAAAAATTAACGCCTCCATAACTTCATCTCATCTTTTTTCTAAAAATTCCTTGACTAATCTCCTCGCAACCATGACCATTGCCGGGAAACCAAAGCAGGGATAAGCCAAGTAAACCCAAAACTTTGACACGTGAGGTATTGTAGCTGTCGAGACTTCTAGTGCCTTCAAAGTAAAGGGTATGCCGGCAACCAAGAATATGATCAGAAAAAGGAGAACCAGAATATCAGCAGTGATTCTAAAGCATTTTTGGGCGGAAGGTGGAAGGGCGTTACGTAAAAGCTCTATTTTTATATGCTCCTCCATGATTATGACCCCGCCCAAGCAACTTACCCAAATCATCAAAAACCTAGCAAGTTCGTGACCCCAAGTCAGAGAAGTATTAAAGACATAGCGAAGGAAAACACCTACTATTACAACAAATACCATTACGAGGAACTGAACTTTGGCTATCGCTTCTATTGTTGTCAGGGTTTTTCCGCCGACTTGTGTAATGCTACTAAGCAAGGTTTCTCTTCTTCTCTTTGTCATGAAAGTTAGTTTTCACAGAGCGATGAAATTCATGTGTTGTATATTGTAAATCACCCCCCTTCGCCTCAAGTTACTTTAAGGCGAAGGGGAGCTTTTTACATTCTGTCTCACTCCTCATAAAGATACGTTACTTCGTCCCATGCTTGATCGGGAAGAACAGGTATCGACTTGTAAACTTCGTACAACTCGGCTCCAATGAACTCGGGAATGAACCTATCATGCAAGGGTGTTACTACCTTTATGAACGCATCTTTATCAACGGCATTAATCTTGACACCCCGCTCGGCTTCGGCATACTTCAGAGCTCTTGGTATATCATAGACATTGAAACCCCTTAGCCATCCCACCTCTTCACGTGCTGCCTGTTGGATGGCATCCTGAGCTTCTTTGTCAAGGGCATTCCAAGTCTTAAGGGACACCGCTAGCAAGCAGGGGCAACCCATGTGCCCTGTAAGCGAATAATAGGGAGCCGGTTCGTCAAACTTCATTCCAAGGTATGCTGTTATGTGATTTTCTGCCGCATCCACAACCCCTGTCTGGAGTGCAGTATATACTTCTCCATATGGCAGAGGGGTAGGTACTGCTCCCAATGCCTTGAAAGTCTCTATTTGCATTTTGTCTTCCATTACCCGAATCTTCACCCCTTCCAAATCTTTGGGTGTGTATATTGGGTGAGCCGCAAGAAATACATTCCTCGGGGCGCAATTGTACCAGTTGAGAATCTTTATACCCTGCTCTTCAGACTTTGCCTCTAAGAATTTGCCTATTGGAGATGCCGTGACGCGATACCAATGGTCAAGACTCTTTATAACATATCCTAACGATAAAACGCCTAGCTCAGGAACCATAGTGCTATACGATGCAGTAGCAAGATGAGACATATCTAGGACGCCATCTCTTAGTTGCTCGGCAAAAACCCGTTCGTTTGCTCCGAGCGCGCCGCTATGGTAATACTCTACGGCTATCCTTCCACCGGTTAGTTCCTTTACCCTCTCACAAAAGAACACTTTAGATTTGGCACTATTAACCGTTAACGGATTTGCATTTGCCAACCTGAGAGTAATCTCCGGCGTCTTATACGCCCAATATGGCTTTTCCACCTCCGGCGTAGGCGGAGGTGGTGCCGGTGCTGGCGCTGGGGCAGGAGCAGGTGCTGGGGCAGGAGCAGGCGTGGGAGCAGGTGCTGGGGCTGGGGGTGCCGGTTTAGCACAGCCGATAGCAACCAAGCTGATGGCTAACAACAATGCCAACATGCTTAACAAGATTTTCCTTTTCATGAATAAAAACTCCTTCATTTAGATTTTTGGTCTGCTAAAGATTACCTACTACCTCATTTCCCACCTCCGTTGCTTCAATCTTATAAAGCTTTCGTTTAGTTGTATTTATTTTGTCTCTGTTAATTGGCAGGTGGGATGCCACTTGCCCGATTATGCCCAGGGCTCCAACGGGAGGGGCACCGGCTCCAGCTCGGCTCTTACCCTGGTCTCCCCTGGCAGAGCCCGCCTACACTCAGTAAAAGCGAAGGGCTCAAAGGTACACCCACACTTTGGTTCTCTGAGCCCTTTTGCTTGACTTATCTTCAGGGGTAGTTTAGAATAAGAATAGCTATAAAACACCATTACCTATCTCACCCCAGAAAGACCTGTTGCCGCAGGTCTTTTCTATTTAGCCTTTTCTTCTCTCTCCTCCCTTGCCGCCTTCTCCTCTATTGCCTCCTCAATCCACTCCCCTAACCTCTTATCAGTACTAGCAGCCCTTACCCGGGCTTTCTTTGCGATACTCGGCCTTAGTTTTATGCCTGTTGGCTTTCT
>Ga0114930_10003203_pt1 | contig 14435 bp, 13 predicted proteins | sample AnhtaG_FD_87300 | JGI IMG/M metagenome (GOLD analysis project Ga0114930, IMG submission 87300) | Deep subsurface microbial communities from Anholt, Denmark to uncover new lineages of life (NeLLi) - Anholt_01485 metaG | ecosystem: Environmental > Aquatic > Marine > Oceanic > Sediment | place... | reverse complement strand
GTTACCCGGTCGGAGACGGCTCAGGGATCGGTGTTTCGCGCACGATATCTACGACCAGCTCCCTCGCGTCTATCGCACCGATGCGTGCCTGTGGATCGAGGATGAGCCGGTGAGCCAACACGTACGGCGCCAGGACTTTGACGTCGTCCGGCGCAACGTAGTCCCGCCCCTGCAGCAGCGCCAATGCCTGTGCACTTTTCATAAGGGCAAGGGAGCCTCGGGGGCTGGCTCCGAGGTGGATGTGCTGTCTGTCTCGCGTCCGGCGCACGATGTCTAACATATAGTCGTAAATGGCCTCTGAGACTGTGATGTGCTTCGCGGCCTCCTGCATCAGGGTGACGTCGGCAGCGTCTGCTACCGACCCTATCGACTCAATAGGGTGCGCGAGAGTCTGGGCCTTCACGATCTGCTTTTCGTCCTCGCGCTCCGGGTAGCCGATGTTAAGGCGCATGAGAAACCGGTCGAGCTGCGACTCGGGCAGCGGATAGATGCCCTCATACTCTATGGGATTCTCGGTGGCAATGACCAGGAATGGCGACGGCAGCTCGTGCGTGATACCGTCCACCGTCACCTGACCCTCCTCCATGCACTCCAGCAGGCTTGACTGCGTGCGCGGTGAGGCGCGATTGATCTCATCGGCCAGCACGATGTTGGCGAATATCGGCCCGGGTCGGAAACTGAACTCGCCCGTTTTCTGGCTGTAAATGGACACGCCGGTCACGTCCGAGGGCAGAAGGTCCGGCGTGAACTGAATGCGCTTGAAGGAGCAGCCGATCGACTTGTTGAGGGCCTTGCCCATCATGGTCTTGCCGACCCCCGGAACGTCCTCGAATAGAACGTGGCCACCCACTATCAGCGCAACGAGTGCGCGCTCGATGACGTCCGGCTTCCCGACGATCACCCTCTCGACGTTGCGGGCGATACGCTGTCCTATGGCGGCACCATGCTCGAACTCCATGCCGGTCCCTCGCTTTGGATGCAGGGCAAAGGGTCAAGGGAAAAGGGACGAAACAGTGACCCTCCCGCACCCTGGCGTCGTTGCCGTCCTTACCCTTCTGCCTTTTCCGTTGTCCCTGCCATAGTCGCACTATACCCGCGCCCACATGGGATTATGCAGCGTTGCCGAGCTTTCGCCGTCGTCCGCGCCCGCACCTCGGGGCCGGGCTGCTTGACACCCATACAGGGCGGTGCTATGCTTCCCGTACACAACGCGTATGGTCATCGGATGTACATCGGGGCGCCGGCTCAGGTAACACCCGCCGGACGGGAGCGTCCCGTTTTTTGGCATTCTTGAGCGACCACACGGCGAGGAAAAAGAGGAGCGAATGCCGGGCTTGGCATCGGGATCGCCCATACAAGTGCAGTGCGACGAGCACGTGCTGCCGGTCATTCTCGGGGAGGCGGATGCTAACGTACGCCTGCTTGAGGACATGTTCTCGGCCACAGTGACCGTTGCGGACGCATCGCTGGCCGTGCGGGGGCGTGATGCGGGAAAGGTGGCTCGTCTGCTGAAGGCACTGGCCGCTGCCGCGCGCGAGGGCCATCCGGTGAGCGAGGCCGACGTGAGGCATGCGGCGCGGGCCATCAGACGAGATGCTGCCCGGGATCTCGCAGTGCTCTTTTCGGAGTCGATCGTCACCACGAAGGCCGGCAAACGCCTGCGGCCGCGCACGGCGGGGCAGGCGCGGTACGTGGCGGCTATGGCGGAACACAGCCTCGTCTTCTGCATCGGGCCGGCGGGGACGGGTAAGACATACCTGGGCATGGCGATGGCCGTGGCAGCGCTCCAGGCGAAGCGCGTTGGCCGGATCGTGCTGACGAAGCCGGTGGTGGAGGCCGGCGAGAGCCTGGGGTATCTGCCGGGAGATCTGGCCGAGAAGGTTGATCCCTATATGCGGCCCCTCTACGATGCTCTGGACGAGATGATTGGCCCGGACACGACCCAGCGGCACATGGAGCGGCGTATCCTGGAGGTGCTGCCGCTTGCCTACATGCGAGGTCGCACCCTGAACGATGCCTTCATTCTGCTGGACGAGGCGCAGAACACCACGCCGCAGCAAATCAAGATGTTTCTGACGCGCATGGGCTTCGGGGCGCAAATGGTGGTGACCGGGGACATCACGCAGATCGACCTGCCCGAATCGCAGCCGTCAGGCCTGGTCTTGGCCGAGCGACTGCTCCGTGGGATTAAGGGTGTGGCTTTCGTAGAGCTGTCCAAGGAGGATGTCGTGCGGCATCCGCTCGTGCACGACATCATCGAGGCGTATGAGAGAGGCGAACGGCGGCAGTCGGCCCCCCGGTCGTGAGGAGCGGCGCCTTTGCCTCGCGGTGGCGTGACGGATGAGGAAGCGACAGCGCCCGGCGCGCATCCCAAACAACAGCACCAAGGCCAAGGCCGAATTCCGCGTCTTCGGCCTAAAGGTCACCCCGGTGTCTCTCTTCAGAGCCGGACTCGCCGCCTTGGCCACTGCCGTTCTGTTCGCGGCGCTGCTCACGCGAGTGCTTCCCCGCCGTCCGCCATTTGAGACGGGCGATCCATCGCCCGTTGAGATCAAGGCGCCGCGAAGCGCCACTTATACTGACCTGGAACGCACGGCAAAGCAGCAGGATGAGGCCGCCAGCGCGGTCCCGATGACTCTGAAGGCTGTGCCGGAGGCTGATGCGGCTCCCCTCGACTTCGTTGCGCGTGTTTTCGACCGGGCCCGCCGAGCGCGGGGCGACCCGGAGCTGCAGACCCAGCACGAGCAGATTGTCTGGGTCCAAGAGGGCCTCATCACGGACATATCCGACGGCAGCATTTCCATCTTGGTGCGCTGTGACGTGGAGCTGCTGCCCCAACTCGAAGAGTTGACCAAGAATACGGTTCGGTCGCACATGCGCGGCGACGTCCTACTGGACGATTTGCCCGAACACCGAAATCGGATTGCCGCGGAGCTCGAACGCAGCACAGTATCGAAGTGGTATCGGCCCGCGGTGACCGAGGTCGCCCAGCGCGCGCTCCGTCATAACCGAGTTGTGGACAACGATAAGACAGGAGCGGAGCGGGCGGCGGCACGCGCCGCTGTAAGACCGGTAAAGGGGCAGATCGCCCCCGGCGACATCATCATCGCCGTGGGCGAGACGGTGACGCGGCAGCATTTCGCCAAACTCGAAGCGCTCGGACTTATCCGACCGCGGGTGAACTACGGCCAGGGCGTCGCCGTGGCCGCCATAGTTCTGTGTCTGGTGATACTATTTGGCCTGTATTTGCGGGAGCGAGCCGCGGACGTCTACAACAGCCGTGCCCAGCTCATCTTCGTTGCAGCATGCGTCATTGTCCCCGTGTGCGTGGCGCAGTTCTCCGTCAGATACGGTGTGTTTCCCGCCGCCGCCATGTCGGCGGCCTCCTTCAGCGCGATGGTGTTGTCGGCGCTCCTGGCAGTGCACATCGCCGTGGTCGGGAGCATCGTCGTGGGCATATTGTGCGGCCTGGCGGCCAGCGGAAGCGACCCGCGGATGATCGTCGCCACCACCTTGGCCGGGATCATCGCCGCCTTCGCCGTGTCGTTTGTCGCTCGCCGAACGCAGGTGGCAGTGCGTGCGGCGCTGATAACGGCCGCCGCCAATCTGTTCGTGCTGCTTGCCGCAAACGGGGCCTTTGGCCTTCGCATGGCGCCGAACGACTTCTTCGCAATCGTCACCGGCGGCATCCTGGCCAGTGTGTTCGCCGTAATGGCCGTCGTTGTCCTCGACCCACTCCTGGGCGTCACCACCGACATCCGGCTGGCGGAGCTGGCCAACCCCAATAGCCCACTGCTGCGGCGGCTCATGGAGGAAGCTCCAGGCACGTACATGTCCACCACAATGCTGGCAGGCTGGTGCGAGACGTGTGCCGGGGCCATCGGGGCGAACCCTCTGCTCGCCCGTGTTGGGACGTACTACCATGACATCGGCAAATTGGAGAAGCCCTTCTATTTCGTCGAGAACCAATTCGGCGAGCGCAACCCCCACGACTTTCTGGAGCCGGCCTTGAGCGCCCGGGTCATCGCACGACACACCAAGGACGGATATCGCCTTGCCAGGCAACTCCGGTTGCCCCAGAAGGTCCGCGACATGACTCGCATGCACCACGGCACGTCCCTCATCAAGTACTTCTATCACAAGGCCAAGGAACAGAGCGACAGCGATGAGGTGGATGAGAGCCAGTTCCGCCATGTGGGCATAAAACCGCGATTCAAAGAGGCAGGCATCTTGATGATCGCTGACACGGTGGAGGCGGCCGCCAGGACGCTCAACGACCCAAGCCCCAGCGCAGTTGACGCGTTAGTGGACCGACTCACGCAGGACAAGATCGACGACGGCCAGTTGGATGAGAGCGATCTGACATTCGATGATGTGCGCGTTATCAAACGAGTGCTCGTGCGCACGCTCAACAGTATGTTCCACCAGCGAGTGCCGTATCCGGATGACGAAAGCGGCAGGACGTGAGCACAAGGCGCATTGAAATCGACGTTCGCAACGTGCAGCAACTCCCGGCTGAGCGTGAGCTCGCGGAGGCGGCCGCGCGGGCGACTCTGGAGCTGTCTATGGCACAGAAGCAGAGCGGAAGTAGGGCGAGCGGCGCGGCATCCGCGGGGCTGCAGTTGAGTATCCTTCTCACCGATGATGCTCACCTGGCTCAGCTCAACCGCGATTACCGCGGCGTTGATGAGCCGACGGATGTCCTGGCGTTCGCGCAGTCAGAGAACCACCAGGGCGAGCCCGCCAGTGGCGCCATCGGCGATGTGGTCGTGTCTGTTGAGCGAGCGTACCAACAGGCTGCCGAGGTGGGGAGGAGGCCGGAGGCTGAGATCTGCGAACTGGTCGTCCACGGGGTGCTGCACCTCATGGGCCTGAGAGACGACACGCCGGCGGGACGGGCAGAGATGTGCCGACGGCAGCGCGAGGTGCTTGCGAGACTCGGGATGGCGGAGGCTCGGTGATGCGCAGAACCGAGCAGGCTCCCACATACACCAGAGGCAAACGGCGCGGCAGCAGTGCAGCCAACCAGCAGTTGCGGCCAGCGAAGACTGTCACGGACAGCTTCGGCCACGCGATGGCGGGCCTCGTGCATGCTTTTCGCACGCAGCGCCACATGCGCGTGCACCTGGTGATCATAGCCATTGTGGTCGGCACGGCGCTTTTCCTTCGTCTCAGTGCCGTGGAGCTGCTGATCGTCTTCTTCACCATAGCGTTGGTTATCACCACCGAGCTTCTGAACACCGCCACGGAATTAGCTATTGACCTGTTCAAGCCGCAATACGATCCTCTGGCCCGGATCATCAAGGACATTGCGGCCGGGGCCGTGCTCGTAGCGGCGGCCAACGCCGTCGTGGTAGGCTGCGTCATCTTCCTGCGACCGGGTCGGTGGGAGCGGCGGCTGGGCCAGATAGCCACGGGGGCCACGACGCCGGGAACGGACGAACAGTTTCTCCTGGTCGCCAGTGGCATGGCCTTCCTGGCGCTGTGCGTCATCCTGATAAAGGGCCTGGCGCAGCGCGGGACGCCGCTCGCCGGGGGCATGGTAAGCGGGCATTCTGCGCTGGCATTCTTTGTGGCAACGAGCGTGCTGTTTCTGACGGGAAGGTGGGGAATAGCCGGCCTGGGCTTTGCGCTCGCGGTCCTGATTTCGCAGAGCCGTGTGCAGGGCGGCATTCACACGCTGGATGAAACGGTCCTGGGCGCCATCTTGGGCACCATCGTCGGCACGCTCGTCTTCACCCTGGGAATGGCTTTCTAGACGGCGCGGTCGGCGCCGCAGCCGCTATGGTTCGTGAGCAGGTGATGTTGAGATGAGATGCAGCGCAGTCGTCTGTCTGACTCTCGTGGTGCTCTGCGGGCTGATAGCGGTTGTTCCCGCTCTTCAGGCCCGACCGTCCACGCAGACCCAGTTCCGCTACGTCTACCGTACACAGAGGCGCACGCGCATTTTCAGTGCAACCTGCCAGTTGTGTCATGAGACTCGCCGCGGCGGCAGGAAGCTTAACGGGTACGGTCGCGACCTCAAGCGAGCGGGCCGATACGGCAAGTACGAGTTTGAAGGCTATCGCGCCATCGAGAAGCTGGACTCGGACAAGGACGGTTTCACCAACGCGGCCGAGATCGCCGCCGACAAGCTCCCTGGCGCCCGCTGGTCCCGACCCAGGCCTCAGAAGAAAGAGCCGCTCCTCCCGGGGAAGAAATCAAAGAAGGGCAAAGGCGAGAAGAAGGACAAGAGCGACGAGAAGCAGGACGAGGAGAAGCCCTCGTCCGAGTAGGCAGGCACACACGGGATGAGTCGTGATGCCCGGGCCGAATCAGGCCGGGTGCAGCGGCAACACGGGACCGACACCGCCCCGGTGCGCTGCATGCGTTCTCGTGTGGCCCCGGAGCGCTCTCGATGGCTGGCAGGATCGTCATCCTCGATGAATCCGTCGTGAACAAGATCGCCGCGGGAGAGGTGGTCGAGCGGCCGGCCTCGGTTGTCAAGGAGCTCGTCGAGAACTCGATTGACGCAGGCGCCACGCAAGTGGCGGTGGATCTCGTGGAGGGCGGCAAGAAGCTCATCCGGGTGGCCGATGACGGCTGCGGGATGAGCGCGGAAGACGCGGTACTGGCGCTGCAGCGGCACGCCACGAGCAAGGTCCGGGAGGCCGACGACCTCGTCGGCATAACCACCCTCGGCTTCCGCGGGGAAGCTCTTCCCAGCATGGCCTCCGTCTCGCAGCTCTCTCTCGCTACCCGAGAGCACAGCAGCGCGGAGGGCACTCAGGTGCTAGTGGTGGGCGGGGAGGTGACGGAATTCGGCTCGGTGGGCTGTGCCCCGGGGACGAGGGTGGAAGTGCGGAACCTGTTCTTCAACACCCCGGCCCGCCTCAAGTTTCTCCGCACCTCTGCCACGGAGCGTGGGCACTGCGCCGACGTTGTGACCCGCGCGGCCCTGGGATACCCGGAGATCGGATTCCGGGTGACGCACAATGGACAGCCGCTACTCAGCTCACCTCCGGGCAGCGACATGTTGGCCGTCATGGCGGCCGTCTATGGGAAGAATGCGACACGCCAGCTCATTCCCGTTGAGCTGGAATCCGGCGGTCTGCGAATACACGGCTTCATCTCGGATCCGTCCTTGTCCCGCGTGAACCGGTCGTACCAGATGTTCTTTGTGAACCGGCGCTACGCTCGTAGTCGGCTCCTGGGGCATGCCTTGAACGAGCCCTACAAGCGGGCCCTTCCCGCCGGACGCCACCCCATCACCGCCATTCACATAGACATCGAGCCGCGCCTCGTTGACCCGAACGTACACCCGGCCAAGATCGAGGTGCGCTTCACCCGCGAGTGGGACGTTCACAACTTGGTGCGGCAGGCGGTCGAGCAGGCGCTAGCGGCTCCGCGTCCGGCAGCGCCCATCGGACTCCGGCCTGAAGGACGTCGGCGGCCGGGCGCCCCCGAGCAGCGGGCCTTGCCGACGAACGTGCCTCGTCCGCTGGAGCCATTGCCCGGTGGCGCGCCACAGCGCTCCTGGCAACCGCGCAGCGACGCGGACATTGCGGCCTTTCGCGACGAACTCCGGCGCAAGGCCGGGCTCACCACGGAGCCATCTGTCGCCGCTCCGCCTCCCGCTGTAGAGGATGCCGCGGAGGCATGGTCCGGACTGGGGCGACTGCGCGTCATCGGTCAGGCACAAGCCACGTACATCATAGCCGAGACCGAAAGCGAGGTCGTCCTCATCGACCAGCACGTAGCGTCGGAGCGCGTCTTGTACGAGCATTTGATAAAGGCGGACAACGAACGCGAGACGGCCACGCAGCTATTGGTGATTCCCGCCACGCTGGAGCTGGCACCGCGCGAAACCGCTGCACTTGAGGATAACATTGACACACTGCGCGACTTGGGTTTTGAGATCGAGCAGTTCGGCGGCGATTCCTACATCATTCGTGGCGTTCCGCAGATGCTCGTCGGCCACAACTACGAGCAGGTGCTGCGGGACATGCTTGAGGAGCTGGCAGAGTCGAAGCAGGCTCGGGAGCTCGAGCAGCGGCGGAGACGTGTAGTCACGTCCTTGGCCTGCCACGCCGCCGTCAAGGCAGGCCAGACGCTCGATGAACGTGAGATGGCCCAGTTGGTGGCCGAGCTCGGCCGCACCCAGGAGCCGACGCGGTGCCCACATGGCCGGCCGATTGTGATGGCCATCAGCCGAGCGGACCTCGATCAACACTTCGGGCGATAGCCTGCTCTGCGGACGAGGAATGAGCACGACGATGGCCGGCCGGATTCCCCTACTGTGCATCGTCGGCCCCACTGCAGTGGGGAAGACTGAGGTGGCGATCGAGCTAGCGACGCAGCTCGGCGGGGAGATCGTCTCCGCCGACTCCATGCAGATCTACAAGCGAATGGACATAGGCACGGCGAAGCCGACGCCCGAGCAGCGGGCGCAGGCAAGATTCCACCTCATTGACTACGTCGCGCCGGACGAGCCGTACTCAGTGCAGCGGTACCAACGCGAGGCGAAATCGGCCATCGCGGAGATACACGAGCGGGGCGCACTGCCCCTCATGTGTGGCGGGACCGGCCTGTACGTGAAGGCGGTGCTGGATCACTATGTCTTCCCTCCGGGGGATGGCACCGAGGGCATCAGAGAGCAGCTGCAGCAGGAGGCGACACAACACGGCCCCGAAGCGCTCCACCGGCGGCTCCAGGACAGCGACCCGGACGCGGCAGCGAAAACGCCGCCACAGAATGTGAAGCGGGTCATCCGGGCCTTGGAGGTCTTTGCGCTGACCGGCAAGCCCATGTCGCGCGTTGCCTCAGTTGACCGTAGTTCAGAAATAGAGTATAATCCTCTTCTCGTTGGTATATGCATGCCACGCGCTCGGTTGTATCAGCAAATCGAGGCGCGTGTTGATGGGATGATGGCCGCGGGGCTACTTGAGGAGGTCGAAGGCCTGCTGGGCGACGGGTACGGTCGCCATCTGCAATCGATGCAGGCGCTCGGCTATCGGCAGCTTGCGGCATACGTTGCCGGGGAAACGTCCTTGAGCGACGCCGTGGACGCTGTGAAGGTCGCTACCCGGCGCTATGCCAAGCGGCAGTTGACGTGGCTCCGGCCCGACCAGCGGGTTAACTGGATTGACTTGCCCGAGCGCCAATGCTTGTGGGGGGCCGTACACGCCATTCTCGCCCTGTGGCACGAACACATGCGTCGAGACGATGCGGCACGGACGTCCCTGCGACACTGATGGTGGTGTCTAATTAATGGCCATTGAGCAGGACCCTTCGAACGCCGTCACTCCCAAGCCTGAGCCCGCTGCGAGGCCCAGGGGCACCATGCAGGACGAGTTTCTCAACCAGCTTCGCACCTCACAGACGCTCGTGAAGGTCCTGATGACCTGTGGGCGCGAGCTGAACGGCCACATAAGAGCCTTCGACGCCTTCACCATACTCCTCCAGTGTGCGAACGCCGAGGTGCTGATATACAAGAGCGGCATTGCGGCTCTCGGGCCCGTCGGCGAACGCGCGCGCTCCCCGCAAGCCTAGAGGCCGTTGTGTAAGCCTTCCGATCAGCCCATTGGGACTAGGTGTACTGCCGACCACCAGCCCGTTCGAACGCGTACGAGCGGGCACAGTGGCGCCTCAGGAGTTGTCGGACGATGCGATTCACGAAGATGCACGGCGCCGGAAACGACTACGTATACATCAACTGCTTCGAAGAAGACCTTGCCGGCTGCGACATCGGCGCACTCGCGGCAGCCGCCTCCGACCGCCATTTCGGCATCGGCAGCGACGGTTTGATTCTCATCGAACCGTCCAGGGTCGCTGAGTTTCGTATGCGCATATTCAATCCGGACGGCAGCGAAGCTGAAATGTGCGGCAACGGCATTCGGTGTTTTGCGAAGTACGTCTACGAGCGCGGGCTCACGACGAAGAAGAAGTTCACCGTGGAGACCGGCGGGGGCATCGTCGAGCCGAGGCTGTATGTGCGCCGCAAGCAGGTTACACGCGTCCGTGTGGACATGGGCAAACCACGACTCACGCGGGCAGAGGTACCGATGCGTGTGAAGGGAAAACCCGGCAGCGATCGGGTGATAGACGAGCCGCTGAAGGTCAGGGGGGAGAAAGTGTCGGTGACGTGCGTGTCGATGGGCAACCCTCATTGCGTGCTGTTCGTCAAGCATGTGAAGACGGCGCCTGTGAACAGTCTCGGGCCGGCCATCGAGAACCATTCGGCCTTCCCCCAGCGGGTGAACGTGGAGTTTGTCGAGGTGCGTGATTCGTCGAACATCGCCCTGCGGGTCTGGGAGCGGGGCGTCGGGGAGACGCTGGCCTGCGGCACCGGCTCGTGCGCTGCCGTTGTGGCGTGCAATTTGACCGAGCGCACGGGCCGCGAGGTCACGGCACGCCTGCTGGGCGGAGAATTGGAGATACAGTGGGCCGGCAACGACCATGTCATGCTCGCCGGGGCGGCAGAAGAAATCTACAGTGGAGAATTCGACGTGGCCGCGCTGCTCGCCGCGCGCCCGGCCGCGACTGACACGTAGTGTGTGTCATGGGACGGTCGTGCTGTCACGCGGCCGGCCCCGGGAGTGTGGCGCGGCCTGCCAGCCCGCGTAAGCCGCCGCAGGTTCCGATGCCAGGCAAGCTGCCTGGCCCACACCCCCAGCAAGTGGCGATCATTTCACGGGAGGACTTCGGATGGATGTAGCACAACGCGTGACCAGAATCCCGCCGTACCCGTTTCGTGAGATCGCGGCGCTGAAGGCGAAGGCGCTCCAGGCGGGGCAGGACCTGATCGACTTCGGCATCGGAGATCCGGACCAGCCGACACCCACTCACATCATCGACGCCTTCGCCGAAGAGATTCGGAATCCCGAATGGCACCGGTACGACGAGACCGGCTTCGGCGACCGTGAGCTGAGGGCGGCCATCAGCCGCTTTGCCAAGCGACGCTTCGGCATTGAGGTGGATCCCGAGAGCGAAATCCAGGTAGCCACCGGCTCCAAGGACTCGCTGGCACTCATCAACTGGGCATTCGTTGACCCCGGCGACGTCGTGCTCGTGCCAGATCCGGCGTACTCAGTGTACCGGGTCAACGCGATATTCTGCGCGGGCACGCCCTTCCCCATGCCGCTGCTGGCCGACAACGGCTTCCTGCCCGACCTATCGGCGATCCCTCCCACTGTGGCCAAAGCCGCCAAGGTCATGTTCCTGAACTACCCAAACAATCCCACTGGCGCTGTCGCCGAGGTGGACTTCTTCCAGGAGGTCGCGTGCTTTGCCAGGGAGTACGGTATCGTCGTCGCGCACGATGCGGCGTATGCGCAGGTGGCCTACGACGGGTACGAACCGCCGAGCCTGTTGCAGGTCGAGGGCGCCAAGGAGCTCTGTATTGAGTTTCATTCCTTCAGCAAGACGTATAATATGACGGGGTGGCGCCTCGGCTGGTCCTGGGGTGGAGCCGAGATCGTAGGAGCGCTGAGTCGGCTCAAGTCCAACGTGGACAACGGGGTCTTCCTGGCGCTGCAGCGTGCCGGTGTCGCCGGGCTCACTGAGTCCCAGAAGTGCGTGGCGGAGCTCTGCGCCATGTATCAACGCCGCCGCAATCTGTTGGTGGATGGCCTCCACAGTCTGGGCTGCAGCGTCGCCAAGCCCAAGGCCACATTCTATGTCTGGGCGCCCATCCCCAAAGGCTATGATTCCGAGGGCTTCGCCCGTGCACTTCTGGTAGAGTGCGGCGTGCTTGTCGTCCCGGGGGCGGTGTATGGCGATCACGGGGAGGGGTACGTGCGCTTCGCCCTCACGATAGTGGCGGATGACGCGGAGGCGCGGATCGTCGAAGCGATAGAGCGCATGCGGGACAACCTGGAACTGGAATGGTAGGATGATGCCCCGGTTGTGAAGGCTCGGGCGGGGGATTGGATCTCTGCTAGTGGCAATGCTCGAGAGTGGGGCCCCAAGCATGAACGAACCGTACGCGGAGAACCGGAATGCCGCAAGCCCGCATGAACGGGCCGTTCTCGTAGCGCTCTGCAGCGAAAGCGAGGCGGACCAGCGATTGGCTGAGCTTGCGGCACTGACCACGACGGCAGGAGCGGAGGTGGTGGGGCATCTGGTGCAGCCGCGCCGACGTGCGCACCCGGCGACATACCTGGGCCGCGGGAAGGTGGAGGAGCTGCACGCCCTCACGCTCCAGCTTGGCGCGGACCTGTTGATTGTTGACGACGAGATAACGCCGGTGCAGTTCCGCAATCTCGGCGATTCCCTCGACGCCCGTGTGCTCGACCGCTCCGAGCTGATCCTGGACATCTTCGCTCAGCGCGCCCGGTCGCTTGAGGGAAAGGTGCAGGTGGAGCTGGCGCAGCTCTCTTATCTGCTGCCGCGACTCATCGGCCGAGGCAAGGAGATGTCCCAAATCGCCGGCACCGGGGGCGGTGGCGCGGGTGCTGGCGGAGCCGGCCCCAGCGGCGTTCGCGGGGCGGGGGAGACGAAACTCGAGCTGGATCGGCGTCGCCTGCGCCACCGCGTCATTGTGCTGCGTCGGCGACTGGAGAAGGTACGCCAGCGACGCGGCCGCGAGCGGGCCGCGCGGAAACGTGGCCGACTGGCCACCGTGGCCCTCGTGGGCTACACAAATGCGGGGAAATCCACGCTGCTCAATGCCCTCGCGGGATCGGATGTGGCAACAACCGATCGGCTCTTCGAGACGGTTGATCCAACGATCCGCCGGGCTGATATCGGCGACGGCCTCGAGGTGCTCATCAGCGACACCGTCGGCTTCATCGAGCGGCTTCCGCACCATCTGATCGCTGCCTTTCGCGCCACGCTCGAAGAGGTGGCCGAGGCGGACCTGCTCGTTCACGTGGTGGACGCGAGCAATCCGGACCCGCTGCAGCAGATGGCCGCCGTCCGCGAGGTGCTGGAGGAACTGGAGGCGCATGAGAAGCCCGCCATCCTCGCCCTGAACAAGTGTGATCTCGTTCAGGATGAGGGGGTGCTGCCTCGACTGGCACGGGAGGACGAATTGGCCGTCCGCATCTCGGCGCTTCGCGGCACGGGCCTGGACGCGCTCCGTGAGGCCATCGCGGGTCGTATCTCGGCTGGGCTGATCCCGCTCACGCTGCACATCCCGTACGATAAGATGGAGCTCCTGGGCCTGTCGCACGCACACGGGCGCGTGCTCTCCAGCCGGTACGAGGCGGACAAAGTGGTGGCGGAAGTGGAAGTGGAGCGCGAGGTGTACGGGCAACTGCGGGATTACATTGTGGCTGAGACGTAAGCTGGCGAGGTAGGCGAGAGCGTTACCCCCGTCGCGACCTTGCCTCGCCGTGCGACAAGCTCATTCCCGCAACGCTCCCCGCAGCAGCCTTCAGGAAGCTTCGACGCCACTCTCCTGCGATTTGTGGTACCACACCCGGGCCGCCTCCGGGCTCACGTTGAGCGTCGCGGCCACCTCGCCTGATGCGCTGTCCCTGGGCATACAGCTCCGCCGCTTGCCGTCGCACTTGCTCGCGTTCCGGTGAGAAGCTGACGCGGGGCGAACGTGCCGCTCACGTCCAGAACCCCCTGGCCTCGTCTTTGGTAATAGCAGCCTGAGTGAGGATGGAGAGGAGCGTCTTCGGGGCGATGCTCTTCTTGCGCCGCGGCACGGTCACGACCCGGCGTTTGTTGTTGCGATAACCTTCGTAAATGTCATGATGCCCCCGGCGCACCAGGCCAAACCCGAAATGACGCAACAGGCGTACAACGTCGCGGCTCGATTTGTTACGGAGTGAACCCCCGCTACTATCCACCGGCCAACACCAGCTCGGCCGGATAGCTCCCGAGCGAGCCCGGCATATCGGACGCGCGTAGGCGCGGTAGGTCGGACGACACCAACTCGCGCTTCTCCAAGTCATATCGAACTAGAGCCCGCCGTTCAAGGCACACGGGAGCAACCAGTACCCTTGAAAGGGCCTCCTCGAGTTGCTCCCGTGTGACCTCATCAGTAACTGGCAGGTCAACGAACTCGAGAACCAGCTCCGTGGGGGCCGGCCGTGGCGCATCTTGCTCGCGGCCCTCCCGGATCAGGTGATCCAAGTACTCAAGCGTGCTGAGGATGGCCTCCTGCAACGCGGAGCGTATAGTCTTCCCACACCCGGCCGTAGTGAATTCGTAGCAGAGGGCCGAGTACTGATTGCCATCCTTGGCAACGAGGAAGTGGACATTGTACCGGCGATCTTTGGGCATCTCGTTCACGGCTCTCCGGTGTCTGATGTCGATGGTCAGGTCGGCAGTCGTCCGAACGCGTGTCAGCCCTGAGAGCGACATGCAGACGAATGGTAACCTCGGAAATGAATCTGTCAAGCGCCTCACAGCATCATGCGGCCGTTTCGCACACACGCCGGCACACAGCGCCGGGGCCCTGCAGTGACGCCTAACACTAATGACCGGCCAGACGCTCACGC
>Ga0114930_10003201_pt1 | contig 14439 bp, 9 predicted proteins | sample AnhtaG_FD_87300 | JGI IMG/M metagenome (GOLD analysis project Ga0114930, IMG submission 87300) | Deep subsurface microbial communities from Anholt, Denmark to uncover new lineages of life (NeLLi) - Anholt_01485 metaG | ecosystem: Environmental > Aquatic > Marine > Oceanic > Sediment | place... | reverse complement strand
TTCCTTTTTCCAATGAAGTATTGGGAATAATACCCAGAACAGGCACTTTAAGTATTTCTTCTATGTCATCTATCCGGCCAATAGATGTGTCAAAACTTTCTGTAACAAAGGCCATGATCAATCCAAACAGGAGTCCGCTAAAAATGCCTACCATAATATTAAAATTAACATCTGGCCTAATAGGGCTTCTGGGCACGAGCGCACGTTCAATAATCGTAACATCGTGGGCTTTTTCTGCCTCCAGAATACGTGCTTCTTCATGTTTTGTCTTAAACATGAGATAAATATCTTGGGCAATGTTTATATTACGTTTTAACTGAATAAGTATACTCTCTTTTGTTGAAAGTTCCCTTTGTTGAGCTTCTAATTGGCTTGAAGCAGCTGATAAATCGCTTTTTGCTCTATCCAATTTCTGTTTGAGACTTTTAACCTGTGGATGTTCATCAGTATATTTGCTTTTTAAGGAAATCAGTTCTAGCTCGAACTTAACAATTTCTTGCTTAAGACTAGTTACTCTGGGGTCAGTTTGAACAATAGGTAAACTGTTCATATTTCTTTCTATGACCAGGGGATTTTCCCCTCTAAATTTCCGGAGTGTTTCTTCCGCATTTTGAAGTTCGTCATAATAGTTATCGAGCTGTTCTTTGACAAAATCTTTAACCTGGGATGCTTCCCTTTTCTTGTTTTCGAAGTGATAATTTACATATTCCTCCGCAACTGTGTTTACTAAATTGGCAGCATATTCAGGGTTGCTTGAAACCGAAGTGATACCAATAATATTAGTATACTCTACTTGTGCAGTCGAAATTTGACTTTGGAGCTTCTTGAAAATTATCATACGCTCAGCTTCATTCATTGATGGATTTAAAAGATTTAATCTTTCGGCGACTTTCTCCATAACTTCAAAGCTTCCAATAATATTAGCCTGAGAAATCATCTCATCTCCAGGAGACCAGGTTACTAATTCAGTTAATATTTCTGCTACAGATTTTCTTTGTTCGATTTTAATTTTGCAGGATGTGCTGTAGATGGGAGTTTGTTTGCTTGAGTAATAAATCGTCGAAGCAAGCACGAATACAAAACATAAAATGATTATTCTCATTCTCTTGCGGATCACCCGCAAGTAATCAATGAGATTCATCTCAAGCTTAGGCATAAAATTTAATCCTTCATTTATTTAAGGAACCAGACATACCATGTTATAGGTGCTGCGGCAATTCTTAAAAATCGCTCAACACTCGCAATAAAAGTTCTGGGGACATAAACAATATCCCCTGGCTTTAAGTCAATATTCTGAGCGATATCACCTTTCTTTAAGATTCGACTCAGGTTTAGCCGAATTCCCTTTTGGGAGCCTAATTCCCCTCGAATTACTAAAATGCTGCTCGTGATAGCATTATCTGTATATCCGCCTGCTTCTATTACAGCTTCTACAAGAGATAGCTTTCCTTTGATATTTATGACTTTAGGAGTTCTAACTTCACCCAAAATATAAACCTTGTTAATTTCCAGGGGAGGGACATATACTGTGTCTCCTCCTGAGACAAGGATTTCGTTGCTTTTTTGAGGGTCATTGATTAGTTTATTTAAATCATATGTGTGGGTCTTTCCGTCTTTTTTAATTAATTTTATGCGGGAAATGTCAGCATTCTCTCTTGTGCCGCCTATTTGGCCAAGAAACTCAACTAATGTAGTCCTTCTTTTTAGGGTATACATACCGGTTGTTGTTTCTCCTATAGCGATAACTCTCTGGCTGTTATATTCCTTTACGGACACATAAACTACAGGATCAATTAAATACTTAGAAAGGGCTTCAGCAAGTTTCTCCTCTACTTGATAGCTAGGCAATCCCATCACATTGATACTCTTTATAGGAGGAACCCTGATTTCGCCTTTATAGTTTACCCGCACATCTCCGGATACATCAGGATGCTGCCAGACTTCTATGTGTAAAACATCATCGGGGCCAATAAGATAGCCTAGTTCAAGACTTGGTGTCTTATCACTAAATTGTGGTTTTGGTTCAATTTCTTTTGTTGCTGCATTTGGAGATTGTGTGAGATTTTCCATTCTAATTATGATCGAACTGCCACTCTGTGAGATTGTATAAGGTATATCCTTTGACAGCTCTACAACTAAATAATTTAGCCAGCGCTGGCCTTTTCCTTCTCTCTCGTAGTATTCACTTTTTATTTTTTTTATTGGGCCCTTATTTATTATCAGTTCGTCTTTTTCACTGCAAAAAACCTTATTTTTTGGGAAACTTATTATTATCCTGGGAGGATTTTCCAGTTTAGTCTCTTTATATGGAACCGGGTCGGTGGTTGTTAAAATCAATTCTGTTTCAGAGGGTGATTCTTTTGTGGTCATGTCTATAAGATGAACATTTTTTGAGGTAGCACAGGAAATAAATGCCAGAATTATTAGTATTCCCAGTGTTTTTAAGGTTAATCTTTTCATTTAGACCTTAGCCAGAGTAATAACAACTTTTTTGATATAATAATTTAATTCTGTGATTTCGTCAACTTGTAATATGGGGTCATAATGTGGGACAAACTCAATTATTTGCGGGACTAAAAAAAATTTGACTTTAATAGAGGAATTATATTTATTAAAGGAAAAAATCTTTAATATAAGGCTATTTCTATACATGATATTGTCTAAGAGATAGTGAGAAAAAATATAATTAGAAAGAAGATTGTTATTTTTCTGACTATATAGATAATATTATCTTTACTAAAGCTTTGTTTGCTCAAGGCATTTGTTATAGTTGTATAATGATTGAGGTAACTGAGGTAAAAAAATGATAAAAAATTATGACTTTGATAATGAGAAATACTTAAAAGAACAAACATCGGCAATATTAGAAAGAGTGAAAAAATTTGATGATAAGTTATACCTTGAGTTTGGTGGAAAGCTTCTGTTTGACTATCATGCCTCAAGAGTACTTCCCGGTTTTGACCCAAATGTCAAGATGCGTCTCCTCCAGCAGTTAAAAGATAGAGCTGATATTCTGCTTTGTATTTATGCAGGTGATATTGAGAGGAAAAAAGTTAGAGCAGATTTTGGAATCACATATGATGTGGATGCCCTTAAGTTGATTGATGATTTGAGAGGATGGGGGCTTGAGATTTTGGGCGTAGTTATAAATCGTTTTAATGATCAACCATCAGCAAAAATATTTAAAAATAAATTAGAACGGCGGGACATAAAAGTTTATACCCATAGTTTTACAAAAGGTTATCCTACAGATATAGATGTTATTGTTAGCGACGAAGGCTATGGAGCCAACGAATATATTCAGTCAACAAAGCCCCTTGTAATTGTGACCGGTCCTGGCCCGGGAAGTGGAAAATTAGCAACTTGTCTTTCCCAGCTTTACCATGATTATAAAAGAGGAATAAAATCAGGGTATGCCAAATTTGAGACCTTCCCTATCTGGGATTTGCCTTTGAAGCATCCTGTAAATGTTGCTTATGAAGCAGCTACTGCCGACATCGGAGATTTTAATCTTATCGATTCATTTCATTTAGAAGCTTATAACAAATCAGCAGTTAATTATAACCGGGATGTAGAAATTTTTCCTGTCCTCAAGCGAATATTAGAAAAGCTCACCGGAGCTGAATCCATATATAAGTCTCCTACAGATATGGGTGTGAACCGGGCAAGTTCAGGTGTCATAAATGATAAAGAAGTAACCGAGGCAGCCAGGCAGGAAGTTATCAGGAGATATTTCAGATACTCCTGTGAGTATGTAATGGGATTAGTAGATAAAGATACTATCCGGAGAATAGAACTTCTTATAAAAGAGCTGAATGTTAAGCCAGAAAACAGAAAAGTGGTTGAACCGGCAAGGCAAGCAGCACAGGAAGCAAAAGCAGGGGACAAGGGACACAAAGGGATTTTTTGTGGAGCAGCTATAGAATTAAAAGATGGTTCAATTTTGACAGGTAAAAATTCTCCTCTTATGCATGCTGCCTCAAGCCTTGTTTTAAACGCGATAAAAAAGCTGGCAGGAATCCCTGATGAGATACATTTATTGGCGCCCGGCATCATAGAATCGATATCAAATCTTAAGAAGAATATTTTAAGCGCTAAATCGATCAGTTTGGATTTAGAAGAAACGCTGATAAGCCTAGGAATAAGTGCGGCGACAAATCCAACTGTTCAACAAGCCCTGGAGAAACTGAAAGAGCTTGAAGGTTGTGAGGTTCATATGACCCATATTCCTACACCGGGCGATGAGGCAGGTTTAAAAAGATTAGGGGTTAACCTGACCAGCGAGCCGAATTTTTCATCCAAAGATCTTTTTACAACCTAGGTTGAATCCAGTGATTTGACCAAATGGAGCCACCTATTAACCTGGATTATTCACGAGTCGAGGTCACCGTAGATGTGAGGCGTAAAGGATGAAGCTGTGGTTTACCACCGCAAATCCTTTGCAACGAGGCAGATACGGTGAAATCGCCTCGCTCGAAGAGTATAAAATGCCGATGATTGATATACATGAATTTAGAAAAACAGAGTGATGTTCTGGAACTGGTGAGAAATCATGCTAATGAATTGATATTATTGAAAATGAATGATGGCATCGGCAGTTTTTATGAATAATTCAGGTTAAATGGTTTGTTAGAACTTTATCACTTTAATAATTTTGGAGTTTGTCCCAAAGTGACGGGATTAATGTACATAGAATAAATAAGATTCTTAAGATGCCCATTGCGAGCTCCCGGAGGGAGCGTGGCAATCTTTTAGAAAAATGATTGATTTCATTTGTGAGAGATCGCCACGTCGTTTTACTCCTCGCGATGACATGGGATCCCGTCATTTTGGGACAAAGCCTAATTTTGAGCAGCAGGAAAAAAATTAGGATCCGAGGAATATGAAGGGGAAAAAAGGAGGGCGGGAGAGGATCCTCCGTTAGCCCCGCTCCCTTTTAAAACCTTGTCGACGTTTGGAAGAGCCCTCCTTAAAATTATATGAATTCGTCTTCCAGCTAAATAATGACAATTTCCGCCTATAGATGCAATAGCCTTTAAGGGTGGTTTTGATGATGATTTTTATTTGCTTTTTTTCACCTCTAAAGGTGACCAACAGTAAGCTTTCTTTTTGGGAAAAAGGAGGCAATCAGCTTTTTTTGTAGGAAATGTATATATCAAAAAGAAGATATGTTGCTATTTTTAAAAATAAGTTGCCCGTCTTGTTTTTTTCCCATACAATGAAAGTCTAAATATTTCAGGGAATACAAAGGAAGATTTTGCGTTTTTTATAAAATAAATTGAGGAGATAGAAATGGATGAACAAAAATTCATTGAGGATAAACTTGAGGAAATAAAAGTAACTATCGGGTCAGAAAAAGCGATCTCTGCGTTATCCGGAGGCGTTGATAGCTCAGCATGCACAGTCCTGGCTCATAAAGCCATTGGTCCGAATCTGAAAGTGATTTTTATCGATGATGGATTAATGAGAGAAAAAGAACCAGAGGATGTGAGAGAAATATTTGCAGATCTTGGGATTACAGTTGACATTATAAATGCCCAGGATGAATTTTTTCATGCTCTTAAAGGGAAATTTGACCCGGAGGAGAAAAGAAAAGCTTTCCGGGATACTTTTTACACTGTTTTTGGGCGAGAAGTGCTTCAGAATGAAGCTAGATTTTTAGTACAGGGAACAATTGCGGCTGATATTATCGAGACAAAAGGTGGCGTAAAAACCCAGCATAACATTCTCGAGCAGATTGGGATAGATCCTGAGAAAGGATTTGGTTTTAAAGTTGTTGAGCCTTTAAAAGAATTGTTTAAACCTCAGGTCAGAAAAGTAGCTGAAGCACTAAGCCTTCCGGAGAGTATTTACCAGAGGATGCCCTTTCCAGGGCCAGGATTAGCGACAAGAGTAGTAGGGGAAGTAACTCCAGAGAGAATCTCCCTTGTCAGGAAAGCCACCCAGATAGTGGAGGAGGAAATTGAATCTTTAAAGCCCTTTCAGGCTTTTGCTGTTTTATTGAGTGATAAAGGGACAGGAGTTGAAGAAGGCAAGAGGAAATTTGGTGAAATAGTTATTGTCCGTTCAGTAGAGAGCAAAGACGCTATGACTGCTGAACCAACTAACGTTCCCTGGGAAATCCTTACGAATCTTTGCAGGAGAATCACCAATGAGATTCCAGATGTGACGCGTGTTGCTTATGAAATTACGGGCAAACCTCCAGCAACTATCGAATATGTTTAGATAGATTTTTTACTTCCATTGATAACATTTCTTAAAAAGGGATCAAGGCAGAGCTTTATACCCTGCGCCTCGCAAAAACAGTACAAATTGTGAGATTGTTTAGCCTTTTGCGAGCGCAGCGTGGCAATCTTCTTCGCTCCTCGCAACGACGTCTGCGGCGATCTCAACTAGTGAATAATCCAGGAAAGTAAAATTGGGCGGTTCTATTTTACTAAGCTCTCTTGATCATTTTATATATACCAAGAGTCAGGAGAGGAATAACATAAATAAAGAAAAATCCCCAGCTTATTCTCCCGTATCCTTTTTCTATCAATGTGATCAGTCCAAAAGTTGAGATTCCAAGGCCTATTAAAAGAAGGATAACAGCCACAAGGGGTCTTTGCCAGGGTTGCAGCTCTTTTCCCTTTGTTCGAAGTGCAGATTGGATGCGTTCATTAACTGCATGAATGAAGCCGGTCCCAGTTTCGATAAGAGTTCCAAAAAGAACAATTTGAAAGAGGAAAAGAAAAATGGGAAATCCCAGCTTTTCGAAGACATAATAAGCGGGAACCTCCTCGGGCAAGACTGTCGGATAATGACTGACAACAGCAATGTAGAAGAAAAATCCCGGAAGAATGCCGATTAAGCCTCCAAGAAGACCGGCAGAAATAGCTTCCTTTTTTGTTTCTATGTGGTTGATACAGAATAAAACAGCAGGAATAATCCCCATATTGTAGAGAGCATACTTGAATCCTCCCAGTGCCCACTTGGGGAGAACAATTCCGCTCGATAAATTCTTCTGGATTTCCGGGCCAAACTTAAGAAGTGCAAAGACAAGAAGGAGTCCATAGACTATGTAGAGAAGGATTGACCAGCTTGAAAGGAATTTCTCAATAAGGCCGCTTCCTTTTAGAGTCAGAAATCCTATGGCAGCCAGCATTACCATAACTCCGATTATGTCCGGGATGTTGAAGCTTTTTTTAAGCAAAGCGCCGGCTGCAGAACCTATAACACCAAGTACAAGCAGCAGCAGGATAAAATAAATGATCTCAAAAGCAAACCAGAAAGGGCCAAGGAGTTTTTTAAAAAATGTTCGATAATCATAGGCGCGGAACTTTCGGGAGAACTCAAAAGTAACAGCCAGTAATATCGACCACATGGCTGTAGTAATTGCCATTCCCAAAAGGCCTCCCAGGGGACCATAATTAAGAAAAAATTCCACAAGCTCACGCCCTGTTCCATAACCTCCTGCAATAACCACTGACTGGAAGACAAATCCTGGTAAAAGATATTTTTTAAAAAAGGAAGAATTCTGAAAGAACATCCTAGTTTCTCGTTTTAACTGCTTCCAATTTTTACAAGATTTCGCTCAAGAATACAAATAAAAAAGAAAAAAGAGACGAAAAAAGGGGAGAGTCTGCTTTTTTGTCATGATTGATTGTTTTTGCGAGGAACGAAGTGACGCGGCAATCTCACAATTTTGAAATTGTCGTTGCTGGCTAAGCATGCCAATCTCTCCTGCCGGATAAAAAGTTGCCTGTCCTTTTTTACTAAAAACTCAGGCAGAAATCTTCAAGAATAGTTAGCAATGGCCTGAGAGTTTTTCTATAATACAGATGTTATTCAAAAACCAGGGTGTACTTTAACTATCATAAAAAGGGAAAAATGACACTTCAGTCAAGAGAGTTTCGAGAGAAAAAAATTCGCTCTATAACTCTTTGGGGAGCCTTGCTCAATTTTTTTTTAATGCTTTTAAAACTCATTTCTGGAGTTTTAATAAAATCTTCTGCTCTTATTGCCGATGGTGTGCATTCTCTCTCTGATCTCATCACGGATTTTGTTGTCTTGATTGGAACGCGTTTATCCAGCAAGCCTGCAGATAAAACTCACCCGTTTGGCCATGGCAAAATGGAAACGATTTCTTCCCAGCTGATTGCCTTGGTGCTTCTCGTTATTAGTTTTGGACTTATCTGGTCGGCTGGTGTTTCCATTTACCGGCGTGAACACAATTATCCAGGCTATTTAGTCTTAGTTGTAGCGGCTGTTTCTGTTATTACAAAGGAAATTATTTTCTTTATGACGCGAAAAATTGCTCGGATTACCCACAGCACAGTTTTGTATGCAAATGCCTGGCATCACCGGTCAGACTCCCTTTCTTCGGTAGCAGTTTTAATTGGAGGGATTATTAGTCTGTTAGGTTGGGGGCATGCCGACCAGCTGGCGACAATTGTGGTTGGTTTTATGATTATGGGCATAGCATGCAAGATTTTATTTGAAGGAGCAATGGAGCTAGCCGAGCATTCTGCAGACAAAGAATCTATACAAAAAATTGAAAAAGTCTTAACAGAGGAAAAAGGTATTTCCAGCTGGCATGCTCTCCGGACAAGAAAGCTTGGGGGCGAATTGTGTATTGACGTTCATGTTTTAGTTGATTCAATAATGTCAGTATTAGAAGGTCATGATATTTCGGTAGAACTTGAAAAAAAAATCAAAAGTGTTTTGTCCAATCCTTTAAATATTCTGGTTCACATTGAGCCTGATATAAAAGACATCTATAAATAAAAGAATCAATAATATTGTGATTTATAAAGGTATATGTTTATTAGTGAATTTGAACTTTCCCATAATTCAATTTTAAAGGAGGAACCATGCCTTACGTGAACGAAAAAAAAATAGGCCCTCCCACTTTAGGAGTATTTGTTCCCTGCGACCCTCGAATTGATGAATCGTCGCGCAAGAGGGCATTCAATATTGGAAAAACAACTGCAAATTTATTAGCAAAGAGACTTCAGATGCCTGATGGGAACCCTCCCAATGTTTTCTTCTGTTCTTTTCTCATAGATAGCGAGAATACAGCTGATTCCGGAGCCCGGGAGATGAAGGATGCCGGAGTTGAAGCCTTAATCATTGTGCCCGATACATGGTTTTTCCCTGGAAAAAGCGCCATGGCTCTTTCAGCTCACTTCCCGCCAACAACTCCTTTAGTTTGTGTGGGGGGAAATAATGCGCCCAAGCCAGGAGTAGTAGGCATAGATGCTCTGGTTGGTGCTTATGCTCAAACCGGCCGTCTATGTCCCATGATAATAGGAAATATGCCGGAGACTGGAATGAATCCGGAATTTGATGAGAAAACCAGAGATGAGATCGTTGACCTTGCTTATGCTGTAATGGCTACTGTTGCTTTGAGGGGGAAAAGATATCTCTCTGTGGATACAGATTCCATGCAGATGGAGACAGCCTTAAACCACGTTCATGCAGCCAGGCGATTCTTTGGTCTTGAATCAACACGGGAATCTATGAAGATTTTTGCTGATATGCTTCAAAAGAAAGGGGGATACAATCCAGAGGAGCTTAAGGAATTAAAGGATTGGGTGATAAATGTAAAATTTAAAGATCGTATTTTCTCCAACACTGAAGAAATTGTTCAATCCCAACAAGCTGTATACACTCAGAAAAATATTAAGGCTCCTGAACTTTCTGAAGATGAAAAGAATAAATTGGATGAAGGCCTGGCTCTGTATTTGATTATAAGGAATTATATGAAGGATATAAACGCTATTGGAGGAGGCTGGACAAGTCAGTTAGCCTGGGGGTCAGATAGAAGGGGAATCCCTCTGACAACAGCGGACATAGCCGAGTCCCTCTTTAACTCCACTGAAGACCATACCGGAGTAAAAACTGTGATTCCTTTTGCCACAGAAAATGACATTCAGGGCCTTCTGACTATGATAACCTATTGCTATTTATCGGGTGGAAAACCACCTCTTTTTATGGACTTTAGAAAGGTCTATGAACCATGGGAGATAGAAAAAATTGCAAAAGAAATCAAGCTGGACTTGGCTCCTTACAAGGAAAAGTTCTGGATGAAAAAAGGTTTTATTGATGGAAACAACTCTGGCAGTGCATCCCTGGACTATGCCGAGGAAGTTTATCTTTTTAAAGCTATTGAATATTATTTCCCGGGCCTGGGATTTTCTGTGGGCTTTGTCTCTCCAAAGGGAATCACTGGCATCGCAGGAAGAATGGCTTTCTCAGATCTTTCAGGAATGTTCACTATGGTCCAGGATGAAGCACAGAGCGTTGGGCTGCCTCCAGCTTTAAGAGAAAGATGCTGCCATGCCTCGAATTATTCATGGCCCCATACTTTCCTGACTTTTAAAAATATTCCTTCGAGTCTGGCTAAAGTCGGGATGCCCGCCAATCATTTCCATATGATAACAGGTTTACCTCGCCGCCGCTGGCAGCATTTCTCCGATTATAACCTGATTCTTAACTATCACTGGGAGAATACTGCAGAATATACAGAAGGTGTTGACAGACCTCTGCCCATGCTCTGGAGAATAAATGGGGGAGAAGTAAGAGGAAAAATGCTAATGGCAGGGAAAAGCTAATTTTTTCTCCTTTTTCCTTGACCCATAACTTTTATTTCCCTATACTCTTCCCGGAAAAATCGAGTTCTTATCAAGTTAAGTGCCTTATAACATTCCACCCGGAGATGGATGATTAGGTTATGGTCAAAGCTTCCCGTGAGTTTCAGGTTTTTGCCAAACCAATTGGTTCAATCTGTAACCTGGACTGTCACTATTGTTACTACCTGAAGAAGGAACACATCTATCCAAAGGGCGAGTCGTTTCGTATGCCTGATGACATCCTGGAGGAGTACATTGTCCAGCATATCGAGGCTTCCCCAGAACAGGTGATCCGCTTTTCCTGGCATGGTGGGGAACCGACCGTCCTGGGGCTGGACTACTTTCGCAAGGTTGTGGAGCTGCAGCGCAAGCATCAGCCCTCTAACCGGCGCATCACTAACGGTATGCAGACCAACGGAACCCTCCTTGATGAGGATTGGTGCCGCTTTTTAGCGGCAGAGGGATTTACTGTTGGGATCAGCCTGGACGGTCCACAGGAGATGCATGACCAATACCGCGTCACCAAGAACCAGAAGCCTACCTATGAGCAAACGAAACGTGGGTATGAGCTTATGCGACAGCACAAAGTCTTAAACGAAATATTGTGTGTGGTAAATTCTAATAACGTCCAGTATCCCACCCAGGTATACCGGTTCTTCAAGCAGATCAAAGCCCAATACGTGACTTTTCTTCCTATGGTCGAGCCGCAGCCAGACGCAGAAAACGGTGTAAGCCACATCACCGTGCCGGCTGATGCATGGGGTGTTTTTCTCTGCGATATTTTTGATGAGTGGAGAGACCAGGATATCGGACAGATTAAAGTGCAGATATTCGAAGAGGCTGCCAGGACGGCCTTCAATCAGGAGCATACACTGTGTATCTTTCGGCCGACCTGCGGTGATGTTCCTGTTATCGAACACAATGGAGACTTCTTTTCATGTGACCACTATGTTGACGCTGAACATAAACTTGGGAATATCCGGAAGACTCCACTGGTCGAGCTGCTTGAGAGTCCGGCACAGAGAGCATTCGGTCAGGCCAAACTGGAAACTTTGCCCCGATATTGCCGGACTTGTGATGTTAGAGCTATGTGTAATGGGGGGTGCCCGAAGAATCGCTTCCTCCAGACGCCGGATGGCGAAGCGGGACTGAATTACCTGTGTGCGGGTTATAAACGCTTTTTTAACCATTGCCGATCTTTTACTGCAGAGGTGGGTGCACAATGGCGCCGCCAGACCCTAAAGAAGCAAATGCCACCGGAGCAGGCCGCAGGTGTACAGACAAGTTCCAAACCGGGTCGGAATGATCCATGCCCTTGCGGCAGTGGCTTGAAGTACAAGAAATGCTGCCTGGGCAAGTGATTGGACTGCGGTCGTCAAGGTGACGATTAGACGTCAGGTTTTAAGTTTCTCTTTAAAGAACGTTATAGTGCGCTCCCAAGCAAGTTTGGCCGCTTCCTCGTGATATCGGGAGCCTGTGTCGTTAAAAAATGCATGCCCGGCGCCCTCATACATAAATATCTTGTAATCTATGGATGCTTTTTTCAGGGCTGCTTCGAATGCCTCAATGCCCGCATTGATTCGTGTGTCAAGACCCGCATAATGGAGAAGTAAAGAGGCTTTGATCTTAGGGACATCTTCAGATGCAGGTTGTCTCCCATAGAAAGGAACCGCTGCTTTTAAATCCGGAGAGTTAACGGCAACCTGGTTTGTTACTCCTCCTCCCCAACAGAAGCCTGTGCATCCCACCTTTCCTGTAGACTGAGGATGCGTCTTTAAGTATTTTACCGCAGCAACATAATTTTTTATTGTCGCCTTGCTGTCGAGCTTGCGCATGAGCGATTGCGCCTCACTGACATCTTCTGGAGTTCCCCCAAACGGTGACAAGGCGTCTGGAGCAATAGCTAAAAATCCCTCTATTGCTACACGCCTGGCAACGTCTTCGGTGTGGGGATTAAGACCTCTGTTTTCGTGGATCACGATCACACCAGGTAGTTTTTTGTCTCCTTTGGGTCGAGCCAAATATGCAAGGACTTCGCCTGTTTCACCAGGGTATTTAATATTTTCCACATGAAGGCGAGGGTCATCCTTTGGAACGACCTGGGCTTGGGCATAATTATGCTCTATTAGAGGCAGCATAGTAATAGCAGCGGCAGTGCTGCCAGCAAGAACAGCTAATTTTTTAAGGAATTCTCGGCGACCTAGTGATCCAGTAGTGTATTTTTCGTATAAGTTTATAATTTTTTGATCCATAATCCTTCCTCCTTTTATCTATTTTAACATAAGATTTTTTTTAGTATTAGTTAGCACTTATCCCGGTAATTGTAATAATTCTTTTTAATACACTAAAATTAAATTTTTCTATTGTCAACTTTTATATATCAATTTTACTCCTTTGAAGAATTGTAAAATTTTATTATTGGCCAAATTTTGACCAAAACTATCTTTAATCATAAAAAATTGTACTAAACCATGCTAAAATAGAAAATGCTGGAAATCTTTACTAAGTTGACATTCCAGGGGTACATCTGGTATTCTGGCGTATCCTAACCTAGTGGCGCTATCGTCTAGGGGACTAGGATAGATGGTTCTCAGCCATCAGACCGGGGTTCGAATCCCCGTAGCGCTGCCATTTTTTTAACGCTGTTACTCAAAACGCCGCATTATCTGAATTCGCGGACAAAATCCGATTCGGCCGCAATGTATCCGAATGAAGCCCATCCCTTCTGTCCCAACAGTTTTTGAAATATTTCTCTGGCTTTTTCTTTGTCGCCGTTGTAAAAATACCAGTTGCCGACTCCATAGGCCACAGCAGCGTTCATAATGGAGCTGAACTCCTGGTCCGTGAGGTTCTCGAGTGTGAGTTCTCCTTTGTAGAAAAGGCAGAGCCGAAAATAGGCAATGTTTTCAATAACATTCATTTTGTTGTGAATCGGCTGCAGCGCCTCCTTCGCCTCATCCTCCCGGCCGTGGAGGCGGAGGGTCATATACAGCCAATGGGTGGTTGCGACAAGCATATCATCGTTTTGAGAGGCTTTGATGCCTTTTCGATATACCCTTAAAGCGTTTTTCAGGTCGTTCTTCAAGTAATAAGCCAGACCGAGATGATACCAGATGTTGGTGTGTAGCGAACTGACGGGAATATTCTGAGCATTAGGCATGCCGTCCGGTTCGATTTTGTCTTCTTTGCCCGCGATAAGTGTGGCGGCTTGTTCAAAGTCCTTTATTGCTTTATCAAACTCGCGGATCGAGATGTAGCGGTGACCGCGGTGGCGAAGTATTCGCACATCTTCGGGAAATTTTTTAATTCCTTTGGTATATATCTCTATTGCCTCACGATATTTCCCCAAATAGGCGGTCCGGCGTCCATACCAGATGAGCGCATCCGGATTGTCGGGTTCTTGCTCGTAATTTAATTTAGCTTCAGCATGCTTTTCCAGTGCCGCTTCAGACGGTTCTGCGGAATAAAGGACTTCCCCCAGCAGAGAGATGGCCTGGGCGTTTTCAGGCAGTACAGTGGAGGGTTCGGGAGTTGAAGCTTCACTCTGTTCTTTTTTGCTGCAAGAAAACGACAACATAACGATACATAAAGCCAAAACAAATGTTTTTTTCATTTTTTCTTTATTCCTTGTTTCGGATTTCCCCATAGTAAGTGAAAAAATTATATTTAATATATAAAGGTGAAATCAAGGTTTTCCTTTTGTTGATTCGGATAGGATAGGGTTGTGAAACGAGTACATTGTTTTGACATTAATTTCTTTCTATGCTATAAATTTTTTCGGGAACTTGAATGAAACTTATCTGCATAGAAGGCCAAGAAAAAGATA
>Ga0114930_10003199_pt1 | contig 14449 bp, 15 predicted proteins | sample AnhtaG_FD_87300 | JGI IMG/M metagenome (GOLD analysis project Ga0114930, IMG submission 87300) | Deep subsurface microbial communities from Anholt, Denmark to uncover new lineages of life (NeLLi) - Anholt_01485 metaG | ecosystem: Environmental > Aquatic > Marine > Oceanic > Sediment | place... | reverse complement strand
AGTTAATGGACTCCATCCGGGCGAACGGCATCATTGAGCCCCTGGTGGTTCGCCCCAAAGAGGGGGGATATCAGATAATTGTAGGGGAGAGGAGGTGGAGGGCAGCCAAGAAGTTAGGCTTAACCAGGGTGCCCGTGGTTATCAAGGATGTCCAGGAGGAGAAGCTTCTGGAGTTAGCCCTCATCGAGAACCTCCAGCGGGAGGACCTGAACCCTCTGGAAGAGGCCAGGGCTTATGCCATGCTGCTGGATAAGTTCCAGCTCACCCAGGAGGAGATCTCCCGTCAAGTGGGGAAAGACCGCTCATCGGTAGCCAATTATCTGAGGTTGTTGAAGCTTCCTAAAAGCGTTCAGCAGGAGGTTCTGGCTGAGAACCTCACCATGGGGCACGCCCGTGCCCTGCTATCCCTTGATGACCAGGAGACCCAGCTTCAGGTCTGCCAGAGGATAAAAGAGGGGCGGCTCTCTGTCAGGGAGGCGGAGAGGTTGGTCAAGCGCCTGAAGGAGGGGATAAGGGCTAAAGCCCCGGTGCTTCCGCCCGACCCCTTCATCAGGGCTGCAGAAGAACGCCTCCAGAGAAAGCTGGGAACAAAAGTCTCCATCCGCCGGAAGGGGAAAGGGGGGAGAATAGAAATAGAGTACTACTCCGAACAAGACCTGCAGCGGCTCTTCTCTCTCCTGATCTCCTCTGGCGAATAATGATGTAACCCTTTATATCCTGAGAGGCAGGGAGAGATGAAAGAGAGAAAGACGGAAGTCGGGGAGATTAAGGGATTCCTGGGGGAAGGAACTGAGTTTGAGGGGACCCTCAAGTTTAAGGATGTCATGCGTATTGATGGCAAATTCAAGGGGAAGATAATTTCCCCCAACACCTTGGTTATAGGAGAGCCCGCCGAGGTGGATGCGGAGATAGAGGTACCCAATGTATTCATCAGCGGTAAAGTCAAGGGTACCATTAAGGCTGATGCCAGGCTGGAGATGCACTCTACCGCCCGGGTCTCTTGCGATGTAGTCACCCCCGCCTTGGTCATAGAAGAGGGTGGGCTCTTCCAGGGCAACTGTCAGATGGGGGACATTAAAGAGAAGAAGGAAGTCCCCCAGAAAAAGCTGGAGGCGCTGTCCCGGTGGAGGAAGGGGACTGAAGAGAGTCATTAGGAGTTCGTCAGTGATGGAAGGTAAGGGCAAACGGCTGACCGAGATGGTCAGCGGCTCAGGTTGAGCCTCTAAGCTTTATGCCAGGGACCTGGTCCAGGTTCTGGGAAAACTTCCTGCCAATGTTAACGAAAGGGTGCTGTGCAGTTTCGCCAGCTTTGACGATGCTGGCATCTATAAGCTCTCCAAAGATTTAGCCCTGGTGCAGACCATTGACTTCTTCACTCCGGTGGTTGATGACCCGTGGGTCTATGGGGCGGTAGCCGCAGCTAACTCCCTGAGCGATATATATGCCATGGGAGGAAAGCCACTGACCGCCCTCTGCATAGCGGCATTTCCCCCCCAGGGGGATTTCACCATTCTGGAGCAGATGATGGCTGGAGGGATAGAGAAGTTGAAGGAGGCCGAGGTGCACCTCTTGGGGGGACATACCATACAAGATAAGGAGATGAAGTTCGGCTACGCCATCACCGGGACCATCCATCCCCAGCGTATCGTGACCAACTCGGTAGCCAGGGTGGGGGAGCTTTTGATATTGACAAAGCCACTGGGGATAGGTATTATTACCACCGGAATCAAGTTACAGAAGGCCTCCTCAGAGGCCATAAAGAGGGTCTCCGAGGTGATGATGGAGCTCAACTGTCGGGCGTCGCAGATTATGCTCCGCTATGGGGTATCGGCAGCTACCGATGTAACCGGCTACGGGCTTTTGGGGCACTGTTGCGAGATGGCTGCTGCCAGCAATATATCCTTAGAGCTTTATTTCCCGGAGATACCGGTTATACCCGATGCATGGGAGCTGGCTAAAGAGAGGGTCTTCGCGGGGGGGCTTCTGGCCAACCGCAGCTTCTTCGGAGAGCGTGTCAAGCTGGCGCCCAGCCTGAAGGAGGAAGAAGGAGCTCTTCTGTTTGACCCTCAAACTTCGGGAGGGTTACTTATAGCCTCTCTCCCCCATGAGGCGGACCGGATGATTTCGGAGATGAGCAGGGCGGGGATAGAGGCTAAAATAATAGGAAAGGTAATTGAGAAGAAAAGAAAGGAAATCTATGTAAGGGACGAAAGCTTAACTTAATGAGAAAAGGGTCAAGGGTGAAGTCCGCTTAAGAACGAGGAAGAGGATTTTTCCTTATCGTTTTAGAAGCTCGCAATGATACTGATAGAGCAAGAGGAGGTTTGAGAGTGGAACACGGGATCATGGAGATCATAACCCACCTGGTGTTTCAATTGGCGGTCATCCTGATATTAGCCAGGATTGCTGGGGAGGTTTGCGAGAGGTGGCTTAAGCAGCCTGCTGTATTGGGAGAGCTCATAGTGGGGATGATTATCGGACCCTACGCCCTGGGGGGGTATCTTAAAGTCCCCGGTCTGGGGGCTCTTTTTCCCCCGCCGGAGCCTGGTGTGATGACCAACATTCCGGTCTCCAACGAGCTTTATGCCTTTGCTCAGGTAGCGGTGATCATCCTTCTTTTTATGGCGGGATTGGAGACAGATCTCCCCTCCTTTTTCCGCTATGCTTTTCCAGCTACCATGGTAGCGTTGGGAGGGGTGGTATTCCCCTTCTTTTTTGGGGCTTATGCCACCGTATTGTTCGGCTATGATACATCTATCTTTGGAGGAAAAGCTCTCTTTATGGGGGCCATAATGACCGCTACCTCGGTGGGGATTACCGCCCGTATCCTGAGCGATATAAAGAAGCTGGGTACCCCCGAGGGGGTTACCATAATGGGGGGAGCGGTAATGGACGATGTTATGGGGATTCTGATCTTAGCTGTGGTGGTGAGCCTGACCGCCCGGGGAGTAGGACAGAAGTTCAGCGGTGGAGAGGTGGCCGTGATAGCGGCTAAGGCAATTGGAGTATGGCTGGGGATTATGGCCGTGGGTCTCATCTTTCGCAAGAAGATCTCCCGTTTCATGGAGTGGTTTAAATCTGCTGGGGCCGCCCTGGTCATTGCCCTCTCTCTCTGTTATTTTGCCGCTGCCATTGCCGAGATGTTCGGTCTGGCTATGATTATAGGAGCTTATGCCATCGGCTTAGCCATTTCAGATACGCCGGTAGCCAAGCTACTCATAGAGAGGCTCCATTCGGTGTATTATGCTCTGGTTCCCATATTCTTCGTCATTATGGGGATGCTGGTAGATTTCCGCTCCTTTAAGGGAGCCCTGGGGTTTGGGCTGGTGATCACCATCCTGGCTATCATTGGAAAGGTCTTCGGATGTGGCTTCCCTGCCTTGGCGGTAGGGTTCAATATGAGGGGTGGCAGTCGGATAGGTATAGGTATGCTCCCTCGAGGGGAGGTTGCCCTTATCATCGCCGGAGTGGGTTTAGCCAGAAATGTCCTGGTGGGAGATGTGGGGAAGACCATCTTCGGGTGTGCTGTCCTGATGACTATGGTCACCACCCTTATGGCTCCCATTATCTTAGTCCCCCTCTTTCAGAAAGGGGGCTCGGGGAGGAAACATCACGTGGAGAAAGAGCCAGAGGTAAGCCCTCCTATCAGTACCCCGCCAGGGGATAAGAATGTGTAAAGAGCACATTAATTCAAGAGGGAATCATGCCGAGAAGTTATGAATTATTAGCCGAAAAACAGGTCGTAGGAATATTTGCCGATTTTTTAAAGGAGTCTCTCATGGAACACAGGTTTGAAGAGAGGCTGCACGTTGCCCCATCCGAGGGACCCGAGGTGTGGGAGTACATCCGGGGGGAAGAGATAATATCGCTGTGCCTTGACGATAGCGTCGGCAGCCAAACGGAGACTCAGCTAATTCTGGAGTCGGAAACCGACATTGCCGATTTCTATGCCATCATCACCAAAGCGATTGTCAGTTTTCATTCAGGCTGCATCAAGAGGATGCTCTGCTCAATCCCGGATGATGCGGAGAGACGGAAGATTATGGATCAACTGAAATGATAAAGCTCGATATTTCTATTATCTTCATAATAGGGCTGTTCCTGCTCCTGGTATTGATTCTGAACCGTTATTTTTTCAAGCCCCTGCTTAAAATACTGGAGGAGCGGAAGGGCATGGTCCTTGGACCGCGGGAGGAGGCGCAGCAGTCCCTGAAGGTGGTGGAGGAGCTCACCCAGCAACGGGAGAGGGCTCTGGCGTCTACCAGAGCCGAGTCCCAGCGGCTTAAGGATGAGCGGGTGCAGGAGGGGCGTCGGGAGGGGGATAAGATCATAGCTTCCACCAGGACTGAGGCAGAGAGGTTTCTCTCCTCCGCGGAAAAAGAGATTAAGGGGATGGTGCGAGAAGTGGAAAGAGATCTGGAAGGGATGAGCGATAAGTTTGCCCTTAAAATAGCAGAGAACCTTCTGGGAAGAAGGCTCCCTGTTTATCCGCCAGACAAAAAGGGGACAAAAGGAGAAAGACCCCATCAGAGATAGAAAGATGCGCTGGAACATTTCCTGCGTTTTAGGAGTTGGCTTGGTAAGAGGGTTGACCCTCTCTCAGAAGTTATTTCCGCCGGCAGAAGCTCATTCCCCCTGGAAAGATACCCTCTGGCAGACGGTAAACTTCATTATCCTTGTTGCCGTTCTGGTCTATTTCTTGAGGAAGCCGGTAGGCAAATACCTCCACCGGAGGTCACAAAAGATTAAAGAGGATATAGACCTGGCAAGGCGTGATCGGGAGGAAGCCAGCGCCAAGCTGCAGGAGATTAAGGAGAGGTTATCCAGGCTCGATGAGGAGCTTTCCGCGTTCAAGAAGGGGATTCTTCAAGAAGCTCAAAGGGAACGGAAGAGGGTTCTATCCCAAGCCAAACAGGAGGCGGAGGAGCTTTTGAAAGCCACCAATAAGAAGATTGAGAGCGAGGTAAAGTTAGCCAAGCGGAGGCTCCAGGAATACATTGCTGGGCTATCCGTCGAGGAAGCGGAGAGGGTGTTGAAGGGCAGCCTTACCGATAAGGACCAGGAAGCTCTTATCAGGAAATATCTGGCAAAAATGGAGGAGCTCCAGTGATTGGACGTTCGCTTTTCAGACGATATGCCAAGGTTCTTATCGAGGTAGCCAGAAGGGATAAGCTCCTCCCTCGCGTGCAGAAGGATTTGCGCTCCTTCATGGAGCTTCTGAAGACCCATCCCCAATTGGAGGGTTTCTTTTCCGATCCCAAAATCAGCCCTTTGCACAAAGAGGAGCTGTTAGAGGAACTCCTCTCCGTCGCCGATTATGAGGATATTACCAAAAATTTCCTCCGCCTGTTATCATTCCGAAGGAGGCTCCCCTATTTGCAGGAGGTATGGGAGGCTTTTCAGTGGCAGGTAAACAGACTGGAAGGAGTAGCGGTGGTGGAAGCCATCTCTCCTTTTCCCCTTTCTGAGGGGCAGACGAGGAAAATCGTCCGGCGAGTATCGAAGTTCCTCGGCAAGAAGGTGGAGATAAAAAGCAGTCTTGACCCTTCCCTTATCGGAGGGGTGGTAATAAAAGTTGGGGATACCGTCTATGACGGAAGCCTCAAGAAGCAACTTCAGCTATTAAAGGAAAGGCTGGTGCAGGGTTAAGGAATGAAGATAAAGTCGGATGAGATAAGTCGGATTATTCGTCAGCAGATTGATAAATTTCACCCGGAAATAGAGGTAAGCGAGGAGGGGGCTGTCATCTCCGCTGGGGATGGCATCGCTCGCGTATTTGGGCTGGAAAAGGTGATGGCAGGTGAGCTGCTGGAGTTCCCTGATGAAGTTTATGGATTAGCCTTGAATCTGGAAGAGGACGATGTTGGAGTGGTGGTACTGGGTGAGGCCGACAACATTAAAGAGGGAAGCATAGTGCGCCGCACCGGAAAAATCCTGCAAGTTCCTGTCGGAGAAGAGCTCCTCGGAAGGGTGGTCAACCCCCTGGGGCAGCCGTTGGACGGCAAAGGTCCAATTAAAGCCAAGCACTTCGTCCCTCTGGAGAGGTTAGCTCCTGGGGTTGTTGACCGCATCCCGGTTAAAGAGCCTCTTCAGACCGGCATTGAGGCCATCGACTCTATGATCCCCATCGGCAGGGGTCAACGGGAGCTTATCATCGGCGACCGCCAGATCGGGAAGTCGGCTCTCGCCATCGACACTATCATCAACCAGCGGGATACCGATGTCAACTGCATATATGTAGCCACCGGTCAGAAGCAATCTACCATCGTCCAGGTGGTGAAGACATTTGAAGAATACGGTGCTATGAAATATACTACCGTGGTTACCACCTCCGCTTACGAACCAGCTCCCCTTCAATACATCGCCCCTTACAGTGGCTGCGCTATGGGGGAGTATTTCCGCGACAGGGGGAAGCATGCCCTGGTCGTCTACGACGACCTCTCCAAGCAGGCAGCCTCCTACCGGGCCATCTCCCTCCTTCTCCGCCGTCCCCCGGGAAGGGAAGCCTACCCTGGGGACATATTCTACCTCCACTCCCGCTTATTAGAACGAGCATGCAAGCTCAACGAAGATAAAGGCGGCGGCTCCTTAACCGCCCTCCCCATAGTGGAGACCCAGGCGGGGGATATAGCCGCTTACATCCCCACCAATGTCATCTCCATTACCGATGGGCAGATTTACCTGGAGGCAGACCTGTTCTACTCAGGGATGCGTCCCGCCATCAATGTGGGCTTATCGGTTTCTCGAGTGGGGGGGAATGCCCAGATAAAGGCAATGAAGCAAGTAGCCGGCACCTTGAGATTGGAGCTGGCCCAATACCGGGAGATGGCTGCCTTTGCTCAGTTTGGCAGCGACCTCGACAAAGCTACCCAGGCTCAGCTGGAGAGAGGGGAACGGTTGATGGAAATCCTCAAGCAGAAACAATATAGCCCCCTGCCGGTAGAGAAGCAAATTTTGCTGATTTATGCCGCCACCAATGGCTACCTGGACGACCTTCCGGTGGACTCTCTTCGCCGCTTTGAGAAGGAGCTGTATGAGTTCTTGGATAATAACTGCGGGAAACTCCTCAAGGGTCTGGAAAGCAAAAAAGAGCTGGACAAACCCTTAACCGCCGAGATAGAAAAAGCTCTCCATAAGTTTAAAGAAGGATTTACCGCAGATGAAAAGGAATAGGCAGTGCAGAGTATTAAAGACATCAGGCGAAGGATAAAAAGCGTCAGCAACATCCAGCAGCTCACCAGGGCTATGAAGATGGTCTCGGTAGCTCGCTTACGCCGGGCACAGCAACGGATACTGAGAGCCCGTCCCTATGCCCGGAAGATGACGGAAGTGCTGAATAGCCTGGCATCCCGCACGGAGCCCGCTCTCCATCGCTTATTGGCTGAAAGGGAGGAGAAGAGGATAGGGTTTATGGTGGTGACCTCTGATAAGGGTCTATGTGGGAGTTTTAACACTAACATATTGAGAAGGGCTACCGAGTTTCTGGAGGAGGAGCGAGGGAAAGAAACTCTTCTCTATTTGATAGGGAGAAAGGGGAGGGATTACTTCCGGCGTCGGGGCTACCCCATAAAGGAAGAGCTGGTGGATATCTTCCGGGACATCTCCTTCGGCTATGCTACCACCCTGGGAAGGGAAATTACCGAAAGCTATAGCCGTGAAGAGCTCGACTCCGTTTATATGCTTTACAATGAGTTCAAATCAGCTTTGCGACAGGGAGTGGTGGTAGAGAGACTCCTACCCATTCAGAGGCTAAAGGTTGAGGGACCAGTTGCCCCCATCGACTATATATATGAGCCCTCAGCCAGGGTGATTTTCGACCAGCTTCTTCCCCTTCATATCAATATCCAGATTTATAAAGTATTATTAGAGTCGGCTACCTCAGAGCACGCGGCACGGATGACCGCTATGGACAACGCCACCAGCAACGCTATGGAGATGATCGACCACCTGACGCTCTTGAGGAATAAGCTCAGGCAAGCCGCCATAACCAAAGAGCTTATAGAGGTGGTCACTGCCGCCGATGCCCTTACGGCAGAGACAGAGATATAACAGGGAGCCAGAGATGAAGGCAGGAAAAGTAGTTCAGGTGATGGGACCGGTAGTGGATATCGAATTTGAAGATGCCAATTTGCCTCCCATCCATAACGCGCTAAGAATTACCGATAAAAAGGAGTTAAGCTTCAGGAATATCGATGCGGTTGTAGAAGTGCAACAGCACCTCGGTGAGAACCGGGTGAGAACGATATCCATGGCTTCCACCGATGGGATGGTCCGCGGAATGAAAGCCGTGGATACCGGCGGTCCCATTACAGTGCCGGTGGGCAAGCAGACCCTGGGAAGATTGATGAATGTGGTCGGGGAGCCCATCGATAATCTGGGACCGCTAAAGACCAAGGAGCGGTATCCCATCCACCGCGACCCACCATCCTTTGAGGAGCAGGAGACCATCACCGAGATGTTCGAGAGCGGCATCAAGGTCATCGACCTCCTGGAGCCCTATGCCAAGGGGGGAAAGACAGGCTTGTTTGGCGGGGCAGGGGTGGGAAAGACGGTGCTGATAATGGAGATGATCCACAACATAGCCACTGTGCACGGTGGGGTATCCGTATTCGCCGGGGTGGGAGAACGAACCCGTGAGGGGAACGACCTCTGGATGGAGCTAAAAAAGTCGGGGGTTATAAGCAAAACCGCCCTCATCTTCGGTCAGATGACCGAGCCTCCGGGGGCACGCCTGCGAGTGGGTCTGGCGGGGCTGGCGGTGGCGGAGTATTTCCGCGATGTTGAGGGGCAGGATGTCCTCCTGTTCATTGATAATATCTTCCGCTTTGTTCAGGCAGGCGCCGAGGTCTCTGCCCTCCTGGGGCGCATGCCCTCGGCAGTTGGCTATCAGCCGACTCTGGCCACCGAAATGGGTGAGCTGCAGGAGCGGATCACCTCCACCAAGAAGGGCTCCATCACCTCGGTGCAGGCTATCTATGTCCCTGCCGACGACCTGACCGACCCCGCTCCCGCTACCACCTTCGCCCACCTGGATGCTACCACCATCCTTTCCCGCTCTATCGTCGAGCTCGGCATCTACCCTGCGGTAGACCCCCTCGCTTCCACCTCACGCATCCTCGACCCCAAAATAATAGGTGAGGAGCATTATCAGGTAGCCCGCTCGGTGCAGGAAATCCTGCAGAGGTATAAAGACCTGCAGGACCTCATCGCCATTCTGGGGATCGACGAGCTTTCGGAGGAGGATAAAGTCACCGTTGCCCGAGCGCGCAAGATACAACGCTTCTTCTCCCAGCCATTCTTTGTGGCTGTGGAGTTCACCGGAGTGCCGGGGAAATATGTAAAGCTCGAGGATACCATCAAGGGATTCCAGAAGATAGTCAGCGGTGAGCTGGACGAACTCCCCGAACAGGCTTTCTATATGGTGGGGACCATCGAAGAGGTTATGGAGAGAGCCGCCAGCCTGAAAGAGAAATAGCCAATGGGAGCAGAGAAGATTACCCTGGAGGTGGTAACCCCCGAAAAGCTGGTGGTGGGCGAGGAGGTGGACGAGATTACTGCTCCGGGCTATTATGGCTATTTCGGTGTTCTTTCCCACCATCACCCCTACCTGACCCTAATAGGGGTCGGGGAGCTTATGTATCGCATAGGGGATAAGAGGCATTATCTGGCAGTCAGTAAAGGCTTTGCCGAGGTGTTGGGGAATAAGGTTACCTTCCTGGTAGAGAGCTGCGAGAAGCCCCAGGAGATAGATGTGTCCAGGGCAGAAAAAGCTAAGGAGAGAGCGGAGGCGCGCCTGCGAGCACCAACCCCCGAACTGAATGTGGAGAGGGCGAGTGCAAGCCTCCAGCGAGCCTTCACCCGCCTGAAGGTGGAAAAAAGGAAGGATCAGGCTTAAAACATATACATTTATTTTAGAATCATAAATTAATAGAAAGTATTTATTAATAAAGGAACTTCCTCATTATTAAGTTCCATAAGGTTGGCAAGGTGGATGATATAACCGTTGATGCCCTCCTCTATGGGGCGATTAAGCTGGCGCAGAGGAAGAAGGGCTACCGCTTCTCCCTCGATGCCATTCTGCTGGCTGATTTTGTTCACACTAAACCTGCTGACCGGATAATAGAGCTGGGAAGCGGCTGTGGGGTTATTCCCCTGTGGTTGAGCCGGAGGAGGGAATTCAAATCCATCCTGGGGGTGGAGATTCAGCCCGAGCTTGCTCGCTTAGCCCGCCAGAATGTCTCCCTCAACGGGGAAGAGGGTAGGATTCAGATTCTGGAGGAAGATTTAAGGGAGTTGACCCAAAAGATGGAAAAGGGAAGCTATGATATAGTCATCTGCAACCCCCCTTATAGAAAGGCTGCCTCAGGGAGGCTCAATCCCGACCGAGAACGAGCGATAGCCAGGCACGAGATATGCTGTACTCTGGAAGATGTGGTGCGGGTCACCTCTCATCTTCTCCATCTCCAGGGGAGGTTCTTCACCATCTCCCTGGCTGAGAGGTATGCCGAGCTTCTGAAAGAGCTGCTCAGGTGGCGTATGAGCCCGGTGAGGGTTCGTTTTGTTCATCCCCGCCTGAAGGAGAAGGCTTCCCATTTTTTGCTGGAGGCGAGGATAGGTTCAAGCAAGGGATTTGTTGTTCTTCCCCCTCTGTTCGTCTATCGGGATGGGAGAGAATACACTCATACGATGCTTCAGATATTCAGAGGGAGGACATAGCCCCGCCTTCGTCCACCTTTCAGTCTTAAAGAGGGCAAGAGTGCTCGCTTGACAACGGGTGGGCAGTTTGATATTATCTTAACGGAGTGATGGTGGCCAATTTGATGGTCGGAGTGGAAGCAGAGGTTTTCTCACCTCTGCTTTTCTTAATTGGCTGTTCCACTAAGGGGAGCGGTTTTTAGTTTTTTAAAGATTTGAGGGTTTAAAGCCAGGATGTGGGCTAATCTAAAAAGCCTCTTGCATTACCGGGGGCTTATACAGGCGCTGGTCAGTCGGGAGCTGAAGGCACGGTATCGGGGTTCGGTTCTCGGCTTTTTCTGGTCTTTTGTGAACCCTTTGCTCCTGCTGCTGGTCTATACCTTTGTCTTCACGGTGATTTTCCGACCAGCCCGCATTGAAGGGCTTACTCCCTATGCCCTCTTCCTTTTTTGTGGACTGCTGCCCTGGACATGGTTCTCCTCCTCGCTGCTGGAGTCCTCATCGGTTCTAAGCAATAATGCCAACCTTATTCAGAAAGTTCCTTTCCCAGCCGATGTGCTCCCCTGTGTCAATGTATTCTCCAATTTCGTCCACTTCCTGCTGGGATTGCCGATACTGTTTGCATTTCTGATCTACTATCGTCGTCCGCTGAGCATCTATATTCTCTTCTTTCCCGGGGTGGTTCTCATACAGATAATTTTCACCATGGGGTTTGCCATGTTCATCTCCTCGTTAAGCGTCCACTTTCGGGATATAAGGGACCTTCTGGCAAACCTGCTCACCTTCTGGTTTTTTGCCACTCCCATTATCTATCCTGTCACAATGATACCGGAGAGTTTTCGTTGGGTATTAGACCTCAACCCCATGACTCATATTATGATGGGCTACCAGGATACTCTTTTCAAGGGGCAGCTCCCCCATTGGAAGAAGCTGTCAGTGACCTTTCTGGTTGCCCTGGTGGTTTTTTATGTAGGTTATTTCCTCTTCGATAGGTTGAGGGATAGCTTTGCAGAGGAGGTATGAGGGTGGCACCAGCGGTAATTGTAGAGGACCTGACCAAGCTCTACCGGAAATACTCCCAGAAGAGGCGTTTCCAGACCATGAAGTCCGCCCTGATAAAGGGTGACCTGTTTCGGCAATTAAGACCGGAGGAGGTCTTCTTAGCTCTGGAGAAGGTCTCCTTCACAGTGGAGAAGGGGGAGACATTCGGGATTATCGGCAGCAATGGGGCGGGCAAGAGCACCTTGCTCAAGATAATCGCCGGCACCTTGAGGTCGACTTACGGGAAGGTGCTGGTTGATGGGAGGATCTCTGCCCTTATTGAGTTGGGAGCTGGCTTTCATCCGGAGATAAGTGGACGGGAGAATATATACATCAACGGGATTATACTGGGATTGTCTAAAAAGGAGATCCAGCAGAGGTTCGATGATACTGTTCGGTTCGCCGAGCTGGAGGAGTTCATAGAGCACCCCATAAAGACTTATTCAACGGGAATGTATCTGAGGCTTGGCTTTGCCATCGCCATCAATGTGGAGCCTGATGTCCTGTTGATAGACGAGGTTATTGCAGTAGGGGACGAGGCTTTTTACCGAAAATGCCTCGACAAGATAAAGGAGTTTCAGTGGAAAAAGAAGACCATCTTGATAGTCTCCCATGCCCTGGGGATGATAAAGACCCTTTGCGACCGGGCTGTCTTGCTGCAGAAAGGGAGAGTAAAGCAGATAGGAGACCCGCGGATGGTGGTTGATGCTTACCTGTCTGATGTAGCTGAGAAGGAGGAGCGAGAGCTGAGCCGCCTCCACAGCCAGACTCTGGAGCAATATGTCCTTGGAGCGGAGGCTAAGCCCGAAGGAGAAGCCCCTTCCCCTGCCACCGAGTACGAGAAGAAGCGATGGGGCTCCAGGGAGATTGAGATCAGGGAAGTGAAGCTGCTGGATAAGAGGGGGCAGGAGAGGCATGTTTTCAATAGCGGGGAACCGATGGAGATTCGGATGACCATCTATGCCAGGAAGAAGATAAAAGACTTTATCTTCGGAGTAGGTATCTTCAACAGTGGGGGGATAGCCTGCTATGGCACTAACACTCATATTGAGAAGTTTGCCCCCCAGGAGGTCTCTGGTGAAGGGATGGTCTCCTTTAAGATAGAGAGATTGGATTTAATAGAAGGGACCTATTTCCTCGATGTAGCCGCCCACCAGATCGATGGCACCCCCTACGACTACCACCGCCAGCTTTATACCTTCCGAGTGAAGTCCCTCATTGCCGATATCGGGGTCTTTCGCCCCCAGCACCAATGGAGCTTCTCCCCCAACATCAGCTTCAAGAAAATGTAAACTAAATGCCAGATGAAGGGGCGAAGTGTCTAAAAAGAGGGGGAAATTTTGGGCAAAATGAATGAGTTAGCTGAGCTCCTTCCCATTATCCAAAGTCGGCAGCGGGAGGAGGAGGTTATCGACAGGGATACCGCGCCATCCTGCGGGGGGAGGGTGGTCATCCTCCCCTGTTGCGGGGACTATTCCACCACTAATCTGATCGGGCGGATGGTGGAACGATACTCCCCACCAGATGACGACTGAGAGGGGGTGAGAGGCTTGTTATTGAGGAAAATTCTGGAGCTTCCCAGACTAAGGGAAGAGTTCGGCAGGATCAGGGAGATTGCCAAAGGAGAAGCCTTCTCCATAACTCTCAGCGGGCTTAACGAGGGGGCAAAGGTCTATTTCATCTCCCTGTTGATGAGCGAGGCAGGGAAGAATTTTGTCTATGTGGTCCCCTCCAATGCAGAGATAGAGCGCCTCTCCCCCAGCTTCGCCTACTGGATTGAGGAACTTGGTCCATCCGAAGGAGAAGGGGCACCCTGCCAGCTTCTCACCTTCCCCTATGTGGATACCGATGCTTATTCCTCCGCGCCCCCTCATCTGGACATCATCAGACAGAGGGTTGAGGCGTTGTGGACTCTGTCCACCGCTACCCGATGGCTCCTTCTGGTCTCCGCCTCATCCCTGGCGTATCCCACCATCCCGCCCCAGGCTTTCGCTTCCCGGGCAATCTCCTTACAGGTGGGGAGCGATTACCCCCTCTATCAGCTCAAGGAGAAGCTGGTGGCATTGGGCTATCAGCGTGAGGATATGGTGGAAGAGGTGGGCGACTTCTCTTGCCGAGGAGGGATTGTGGACCTCTTTTCCCCCCAGCATATCAATCCGCTGCGGGTTGAGTTCTTCGCCGACCGTATTGAGTCTATCCGTGAATTCGATATAATCACCCAGCGCTCCATCAGAGAGGTTCAAGGAATTGATATATTGCCCATGGAAGAGTTCACCTCTCCCTGCAACCCAGACGAGTCTGAGCCCCTTCGTAATGGGGTAGCCGCCTATCAGCATCTGGCGAGGGTCAAAGGCTCCTTAGCAGGGTATCTCAAAGATTGTCTCTTCGTTTTGGATGAGCCCTCCCTCATAGAGAAGGGGCTCGACGAGCAGCATCAGCACTTTCTCCAGCGATATCAGTTCCTCCTTTCGGAGGGGAGAGTCCCCATCCCTCCCCATAAGCTCCTGACCCCCCAAGAGGCAATTGCCAAAGAGGTCAGGAAAAGGGGGGTTATAAACCTTTGCACCCTCGGTCTGACCGCATCATCCACGAAAAAGGGACAACAGGAGTTCACTATCCCCTCCCGGTCTCTCCCTTCTTACAAAGGTGCTCTCTCGGAGTTAAAGTTGGAGATAGAGCGAAACAAAAAGTGGCATTATAATACCGTCGTTCT